>Ga0066637_10002976_pt1 | contig 11372 bp, 10 predicted proteins | sample CryGeyCG2014_020_FD_62737 | JGI IMG/M metagenome (GOLD analysis project Ga0066637, IMG submission 62737) | Groundwater microbial communities from aquifer - Crystal Geyser CG08_land_8/20/14_0.20 | ecosystem: Environmental > Aquatic > Deep subsurface > Groundwater | place: USA: Utah: Grand County...
ATGATGACCATAGTCAGATATATCCTCAAGAAAATGAGTTTTCAGTCACCCAGGCTGAAGCCGGAGTTAAAACAGGTTGCAAGCGCCGACGGGGTCGGAGAGATCATCGGCACGGCCAGCATGTATGAAGCCGGGGACCTGGAGCTTATAATGTTACCCCGGGCCGCGCCCTTAGCGCCCGGAGGCGGATGCCGGAACTGCCGCCTGTGAAACCCGGCGGTGGGACGCCCCGGGAGCCGGAGCGATCAGGTCCGCGAGGATGCGGGCAGCCTCCTCCAGGAAAAAATCCCTGCCGGCGGGAGCCCGGGCATAGCCGGCGCCGTCAACAGAGGGGGAGGAAACCTCTACTCCGGAGACTGAAGCGCCGGGGGCCGCTGAAGAAACGGGAACATTAGAAAAAGCCCCGGAAGAATAGGCGACTTCCATTGCGGAAGCAGAATTAAGCACCAGCGGTTTTCCCGAAGAGATATCCTGCAAAGCGATATCCGTAATCGACAGCGGCGGCGTCTTGCGCGCCGCGCGCTCTTTATTGCGGCGGGTTTTCCTGGCTTCATCCTTCTCGCGCTCGGCCCGGCGCTGCGCATAGTTAAGGGAGATAGTTTTTTCTTTCTTGCGCTCAAGGTACAACGCGATATCCTCCCTTACAAATTTAAAATCCGGAGAGGCCGCTACCCGCGCCCCCGAAGCCGCGCGCAGGCGGGCTATTTTCTGCGGGAGGACTTCGTCGCTGCTCTTAAAAAGAGCCGGGGGGATCTGATCGTAGCCCAGGGCATTGGGCAGCGAGGCCTCGCTCACGTCCAGGTAGTCCTCAAGCGAGGGAAGACTGATATCGGGGGCCACCCCGCGGTTCTGTGTGGAGCCGCCGGAGGCGCGGTAGAATTTCTGCATGGTCAGCTTAAGTCCGCCCGCCTTGTACTTGCGGAGCCGGGAAGGCATGTACTGGTCCAGGTCCACCATGGCCTGCACTGTCCCCTTCCCGAAAGTGCTTTTCTCCCCCACCAGCACGGCCCGCCCGTAATCTTTGAGGGCCGCGGAAAATATTTCCGAGGCTGAAGCCGAGAAACGGGAATCCAGGACCACCATGGGCCCGTCATAGGCCCGCTCAGCTCCTGCCGCGCGCAGGACCCGGATGCCGCCGCGGCTGTCCCTTACCTGCACTACCGGCCCGTCACCGATAAAAAGCCCGGTCATATTCACCGCTTCCTCCAGGGAGCCGCCCCCGTTGCCACGCAAATCCAGGATAAGGCCGGAGACCTTCTCCTGTTTCAGATAATCCAGCAGTATTTTTACGTCGCGCGTAGTGCTCTCGCCGCCCGAGGGGCCTATATTAAAGTAAAAAGACGGAAGATTGATAACGCCCAGCCGCAGGTCCCTGCCGGACTCACCGGGGATTAGAATTATCTGGGCCTTTGCCTGCTGGTCACGAAGGAGTATCTTCTCGCGTACAAGCGTCACCGTTATCCGGGCCGAAGCGTCCAGGGCGTCCGCCGGGATCAGCCTTAATCGGACCACGGTCCCTATCTCCCCGCGGATAAGCTTTACCACGTGGTCAAGCCGCATCCCCACCGCCTCCACGAAAGGGCCGTCAGGCCCCTGGGCGACGGCCTCTATACGGTCGTTGGGATGGAAGGAGCCGCTTTTTGCCGCCGGCCCGCCCGGGACAATGGACATGACCTTGGCATAGCCCTCTTCCGGCTGGAGGACAACTCCGATCCCTACCAGTGAAAGGCTGAGCGCAATATCAAAGTTCTCCTCGTTGGAAGGAGCCATATAGGAGCTGTGCGGGTCGTAACAGGCGGCCAGGGCCGAAAGATAGCTCTCAAGCACGTCCCCCTGGTCGAACTCTTTATAATTGTACAGGAGCCGGTCATAAGTCTTCCGCACCTCCCTGGCCCAATCCTCCGGCTTTGCGGAGTCCAGTTTCTCCTGCAGCATATCGAACTCTACCCTTTTGCGCCAAAGTTCGTAAGCCTGGGCTTTGCCCGCAGGCCAGGGCGCCTTGCTCCGGTCGATAAGAATAGACCCGTCTGAAGTGAAAGTGAAAGTGGAGAGAGTAAAATCGTGCACCCAGCCCACCCGCTCCTCGAGGCGCTCAATAAAGCGGTTAAAGATGAAATATGCGGGCCCCACGTCCCCTGACTTCAGGCGCGGAGCCATGCTGACGCCGAAGCGGGAATTGAATTCATTGATATCGGCTGTGGTGAAAAAAAGACGGGACGGGTCGTATCTCTTCAGATAAAGCTTCATCAGTTCCCGGGAAGTCTCAGCAGTAACCGGTTTCTGGATGTAATGCCCCTCCTCCAGGAAGCGCGTCACTATCCGGGCGATAACCGGACCTTCCGGCCCGGCCGCCACCACTCCTGTTGAAGGCGCGGCGCAGGGGCCCGCCCCGAGGGAAAAAATGAGTAATAAAGAAAAAGAAAGTTTAAAGAGGGATTTCATGACCGTACACCGGGGCCGGACCGCGCAAGTTATATTATATTTTACCCTATCCTCCGGGCGCTTTAGTAAAAAAGTATAAAGCTGCGCCGCGGCCGCCTTTTCTAACCATCACCGGATCACCGCGTAGAGAACCAGTTCGCAGGAGACCGGCTGGTGCTGGCGCAGGTAAAACTTGTACTCGGGAACCAGGGACTTAATGAATAAAGGGATTTCAAACAGGTCCCCGGGCTTGTGATAAAGACAGATCGCCAGCTTGGGCCGGTTCTTTTTTATAGTCCCGGCAGCGCCCTTCAAGGCCTCCAGTTCCGCGCCCTCAATATCCATTTTGATATAGGTGGCGTCCGGGGACATATTGTCGACCGTATCCACACTGATAGAAGCGCGCCCGGTTTCCGATATAGCGGAGCCGGTAGTTCCTTCGGCCGCGGTAAAACTCAGCTGATCCGCGCTGCTCCAAAGTCCCTTTTCAATTATGCTGACATTGCAAAATCTCTGCCTGAGAGCCAGCGCTTTCAAACTAACAGCATTCTCCGGCTCGGGCTCAAAAGCGTAGCACCGGCAGTATTTATTATTCGCTTTTCTCAGGAAAGTAAGCAGGGTGTCCCCGGTATAAGCGCCGCCGTCCAGGAACACTTCGTCTTCAGAGAGCTCTATTATCCCTTCCGGGAAATACTGGTCTTTGCGCCACACATCATAAAGGCCGCCTTCGGCGCCGCCAAGCCTGCAGTTTAAAAAAGCCGAGTATGTTTTCCTGGACAGTTCATCTGCGAACAGTTCATACACCAGCCCGAACCGCTCTTTATTCTTTTCCACATAAGCGCTGTCCATCTTATAGCCCGGCAGCGCCCCTATCGCGTCAAAAAAATACGCCCCCGCCACCTGGCCGCAATCCTTCTGCCCCAGTTTCTTCCTGGCCAGCCGCGAATCCGCGAAACCGATAACGATATTAAATCTCTCATACCTCTTCCGGACCTCGTCAAAAGACAAAGTCCCGGCAGTAGAAGTAAAACCATCATCCGCAAAACAAGCCGACGCTTTCAGCCCGAACCGCCCCAGATATTCCTTAATATAAGGAGCATACCACCCGTCCCCGTAAATAACAAAAGGCAGCCCCCCCTTAAGGGCCTCAATATCAGCCTCTGCCCTCCAGGTCCCGGCCGCAATTTTATCCAAAAACGTCTCTTTCATATTTCCCGGCAAAAAAATCAAAAAATGTTCCCATTCAGCCGGGGTCCTGGCAAGGGTATGGGCCCGGTGCACACTGAACCCTTCCTCTCGCCACCCCCCTACCGGGCAGATATCCGGCCCTTTACCCTAACCCCTTCTTATTTTATAAAATATAAAGAGCGGTCTCACCGATCTTTCCTCCGATATCTTTCGCTGACGGTCCGGGGATAGCATATGAACAAGAAAAAAGTCCTTCTTATTGTGCGTGACGGTTGGGGGATGTACAAACCCGACAAATTCAACGCCGTAGTTAACGCCGATACCCCCAATATGGACCATTATCTAAAAACCTATCCCAACACAGTCCTTGAACCCTCCGGAGAAGCCGTCGGCCTCCCGAAGGGTTACCAGGGCTCCTCCGAAGTAGGCCACCTGAACATGGGCGCAGGCCGGATAGTAATACAGGAACTCAAGCGCATAATGGATATGATAGAAGACGGAACCTTCTTCAGCCGCCCCGCCCTCAAAGCCGCCCTCGACAACTGCGTAGCCAAAGGCTCCGCCCTGCACCTGATGGGCCTGGTCCAGGACGAAGGCGTGCACGCCCACCAGGACCATATGTACGCGATCATGCGCGAAGCTAAAAAGCGCGGCATTAGTCATGTTTACATCCACTTTTTCGCCGACGGCCGCGACACCCCCCCCAGGAGCGCTCTTTCCTTCCTCAAAATGCTGAAAGAAGTAATAAAAGAAGTCGGCAACGCCTCCCTGGCCACTATAATCGGGCGCTACTACGCGATGGACCGCGGAGAAAAATGGAACCTGGTAGACCAGACCTACAACGCCATAACCAAAGCCGAAGGCTCCAGGTCCGCCACCGACGAGACCGCGATGGCCTCCGCATACGCCGACTTAAAGAATCCCAACGGCCAGCCACTGGTGGATGAATATATCCCCCCCACAATAATCGGCGGCTATTCGGGAATGAAAGACGGCGACTCCGTCATCCACTTCAATTTCCGCCAGGACCGCGCGATAGAGCTCACCAAAGCTTTCGTAGAGGACAATTATCCCGGCAAACGCTGGAAGAAAATGGACATAGTATACTGCGGCCTCACCCGCTACTATGACGAGTTCAGGCACAGCGCCCTCCCGCCCATGGACGAAGGCGGCAACATGGACAACCTTCTCGGCCAGATCATCTCCAAGCATGGCCTGCCGCAGCTGCGCCTGGCCGAAACCCAGAAATTCAAGCATGTCACCTCTTTCTTCAACGGCAAACGCACAGAGCCCTATAAAGCAGAGGACCAGGTGGAGATAAAAGGAACCTGGGACCCGTCAAGTTTCGGCGAGCACCCGGAAATGAACGCCCCCGAAGTCTGCGAACGAGCCGTTAAAGAAATAGCCTCCGGGAAATACAGCTTTATCCTGGTCAACTTCGCCAACGGCGACATGGTGGGCCATACCGGTATCTACGACGCCGCCGTTAAAGCCGTGGAGATAGTGGACCGCTCCGTAAGGAAACTTGTAGACGCGGCCCTTAGGCACGATTACACCGTTATGGTCAGCTCCGACCACGGCAATGCCGAGGAAATGTGGGACTATAAGATAAACATGCCCAAAACCTCCCACACCACCAACCCGGTGGAATTCATCTACATTGCCAAGGACGCCGCCGGTGTGAAGCTGCGCCCTCACGGCATCCTTTCGGATATAGCCCCGACAGTGCTTGAAGTAATGGGCCTCGAGCAGCCGGAGGATATGGGCTCTGAATCCCTGATAACCCGCTGACCACTTCTCTTTATGTTCATAAAACTTAAAGTTCACCCGGATTCCCGGCGCGAAAAGGTAATAAAAAAGGGCCCCGACGCTTACGAGATCTGGACCAAGTCACCGCCGGCGCGCGGCCTGGCCAATGCCTCGGCCATACGCCAGCTCTCCCTGGTCCTTAACATAGACGCCAAAAAAATAATGCTCATAAAAGGCGCCACCTCCACCGCCAAAATAGTAAAGATCTTCTCCCCCGTAATAAAGAAATAATCATTTAACCAAGGAACCGCAAAAGCCCTGTCGGGGGCCTGGCAAGGGCATGGGCCCGGCGGGCACCGGGTCGGCCACACCGTGGCCGCCCTCCCCACTCAGTCGCCGCGCTCACGCAAGCGGCTCCTTCCGTGAGGGCCCGCCAAACCCATGACCTTGCCACCCCTCCTTTTATGAGCTGCGTTTATAAATATCTACATAAACATAGCCAACAAAGTTTTCGCTGAGGGGAGACCGCGCGTGCCGGGTTAGCAAAACCGTCGTTGAGCCCGCCGCTTGCATAAGCGCGGCGGGCTCCGGCAGGGTTTTGCTAATCCGGTCCCCCAGTCCGCCCTCCGGCCGCGTACCGCTACAATAGCGCCATTTACAGCGGGTGGCCGAGGCACTGTCCTGCGCACCCTTTGCGGAAGGGGGGGCCCCAGCCTTATTTTCCCGGCTGGGGGGAAACCACGCAAGGGTTTCCATCTTCCAGGGTGCGCAGAACAGTGCCCCGGGCAGGCCCCTACTTCACCTCCCGCGGCTCCCCCTATCCGCCAAGCATATAGATTTACAACGGAGACTTCTGTATAATTCTATTATGACAGACCGTAAAAACGCTCGCCTGCTGGCTTTGGCGGGCATGATAATTTTTATCTCCACCATAGCGGTGCTCCTGGCCCGCCAGTTCAATATAGGGCCGGAGCGCCCCTCCCCCGCTTTCCGGACTTTCGGCCCCGTTACCGCCCCGGTGCAGATCTACGAATATACAGACTTCGCCTGCCCGGCCTGCCGCCACGCCGCCGCCAAAATTGACGAAATGATAAGGATCTACGGCCCCGGGCTGCGGGTCAGCTTCAAACATTATCCGCTGATGAATATCCACCCCTGGTCCATGCACGCCGCCGCCTACGCCGACTGCGCCGGAGAGCAGGGCAAATTCAAGGAATACGGGGAACTCTTGTTCGAAGGGCAGGAAAAGTGGGCGCAAGCCAAGGAGCAGCCCGGCGAATTTGAGGAATACGCTGTCAAACTTAAACTGGACTGGCAAAAAATACAGGCCTGCGCCAACTCGCCCGAAACCCTTAAAACCTTAAAACTGGACATGTCCGAAGGCGATATGAAAGGGGTCAACGCCACCCCGACTTTCTTTATAAACGGAAAACGCGCGGTTGGCTCGGGCCAGCTGGTGGACCAGGCCAGGAAATTCGACAATCTCCTCAGGGCGGCAAAACCATGAACAAAAAGCCTGAAAAAAAAGACATCCTGGGCCTGCTGGCGCGGCTGGCTTTAGGGGGAGTGTTCATTTACGCAGGCCTTATGAAAGCCCTGTCTCCTGCCGAAGAATTCGGCTATGCCATAGAAAGCTACAAGGTCATTAACGCTCAGCTCTCCCTCTGGTCGGCCTATCTGGCGCCCTGGATAGAACTTTACGCGGGGCTGCTGCTGGCGGCAGGCGTTTTTACGCGCTTCAACACACTGTTTACCGGCGCTATGCTGGTCTTCTTTGAAATTATGCTGGCCCAGGCCTGGTTCCGCGGCCTGGCAATAACTTCCTGCGGCTGCTTCGGCAGCGGCAAAGGGAATTCTATTTCCCTGGAATTTACGCAAAACCTTGTTTTCCTCGCGCTTGCCTGGGCGGCCCATAAATACGGCAGCGCCTACTCAGCCGATAAAGCAGTGGCAAAACCATGAAACGCATCCTCCTGATAGCGGCCCTGGCCGCGGTCGCGGCAACGCTGACAGCCTACCGGCCTTACAGCCAGACCGCCCGCGCAAAAGCCGCCTGGATGACCGTCTCCGCGATTAAAACAGGCCAGGAATATTACCTGGAAGTGGCGCAGGACGGAGCGGCCGTAATGCGCGAAGAAACCTCCAAGAGCCTCATAACCCGGCGCGGAGAGATAAAACCGCAGCTGATAAAGGACTTCTTCCGGGAAATAGAGAACTCTGAAATAATAAATTCCCAGAACGTCAGGGCGAGCAAGATGGTGTTCTACCGCGGGGATATCCTTAAAATTTCCGCTTATATAAGCGGGGAACTCACGCTGACCGAAGCCCCCCTCAACAAGTTCGGAGAAGCTTTCTCCTACGCCTTCGGAGAAGTAAAGAAAGCGGTATCCTCCCTGCCGCAGGAAAGGACCGTATTGAGTTTCCTGCGCGCCGAGCCGGTGGAAGGCGAGGCGCTGGACTCTTTCAGGACGAAGGCAGCGGTTGACGGTGAAGTAAAGATCATAGAGACCCGCGACCTGAAGGAAATAAAGCCGCTTTTAGCCGCCATACAGGAACCGCACCGCCTGATCCCGATCGAGGACGAAAAAACCGTAAAAGAACTTCAAAATTTTATTTCTAAACACAAGATCTACGGCCTGCGCACCCTTTTTTACGTACCCAGCACGCGGGGAACCTTCAGGTGCCGGATGCTGGATACTACGCGCAAGGAAGTACCCGGACCTGAAAAGAAGCCGGCGCCCGCGCGCAAGACCCGGAGAAAGTCCAAATAACACAGGTGTTGAGGCGCGGTTTTTTTGTTAGAATAACCCTATGTCAGAAGAACCCAGAATAAAAGTCACGGCCATTGACGACGACGAAACCATACTCGAGATCTACGAAACGGGTCTCGCCCAAGCCGGCTGCGAGGTTCGCTCTTTCTCCGAGCCCAAAAAAGCCAGGGAATTCTTCGCCTCGGCGAAACAGGAGGACATGCCTGACGTGATCCTCATGGACATAATGATGCCGGGCGTGGACGGGATAAGCCTGATGGGAGACATCCGCTCCCACGACGCCGCAGCGCATATCCCTATCATAGCCGTCAGCGGCCTAAACGACGCCGCCACCTTAAACGACGCCCTGCTCTTCGGCGCGATGGACTATATGGTAAAACCCTTTGAGCTGGACGCGCTCATGGCCAAAATAAAGAAGGCCGCCGAGCTCTCAAGAAAAAGGGCGCCGAAACCCTGAGCTAACCGCTCTTGCCAATAAGGGCTGCCAGCGTTTGCAGGCAGCCCTTATTATTTATAATAATAATATACAGCCTAGGTTGAGGAAGATTTATGATAAAGACACTGCGCACCGTATTCACCCAAAAAACACACGAGGGGACCACCGAAAGGCTTCTGCAGCTTTCCTTCAGTTATTTCGGACTTTATGTGATCACAGGCTTCCTGGCCAAATACTTCGCCAAAGTGCTTGGAATGGGCGGGACCACTTATACCGTCTACAACACCATCGGCGGCATGATGATCTGCAACCTTGTAGTGATCCTCTGGGGCTGGTACAAATTCAAGTCAGCCGGCCATATGCAGGTCATGGGCATGAACATCCCCCGCGAATTCCTCTACATCATTCCCTCCGGAATCTGCACCGCCGTAATCATCCCCACCACTACCCTGATGTATGTGCTGCCTATCTCCATAATGGTCGCCATGATCATCATGCGGGCCAGCGTCATAATAATCAGCCGTTTTGTGGACGCTATACAGATAAAGCAGGGCATACTGCATAAGACCGTGTACTGGGAAGAGAACGTGGCGGTGGTCTTCGCCCTGATGGCCGTGGGCATTAAATTCACTTTCGTAAAGCCCGGCGACTTCGACTTTATCCATAATGTCGCAGCGATGACCATACTCACCTGCTACCTGACCGCCTACTCCATCCGCATCTATATCTTCAACTACTACAAGAACACCCGCAAACCTGACGCGGTATACGACACCAAGGGCTTCTTCGCGGTAGAACAGATAACCTCCACCCTGGCCATACTGACGGCAGGAACCATCCTGTTCTTTTCGGTTGACCTGGCTACGGCGGCCTCCGGTTCTTTCCCCTTCCAGTTCAAGAACGCCCTGGTCAATACTCCCAAATTGTGGAAGCACGGCATAATGGCAGGTGTTCCTTTCGGCTTCGCGGCCTTCTTCTCAGTCTTCCTGTTCATGTTCAAGGGCCGCACCGCCACCTTCGCAGGCCTGGTCAACCGCCTCACTTCCCTCATCGCCGGGACCATAGCCACCCTGCTGGTCTGGTGGCTGATAGCCGGGCAGAATCCGCCGAAAAACGCGGACTGGTTCGGCCTTGCGGCTATTTTCATCGCTATCTACTTCATGGGCATGGCCGAGAAGAAACGCGCCAAAGAACTGGCTAAAGCCCACGAGATAGAGCCGGAAAAAGAGAGCGAAATCGCCGGCACCGACGAAGACGGAGCGGCCGTAGCCAAAGCCGCCGCCAAAGAGCAGAATTAAAACAAAACCGGAATATCGCGATAGTCCAAATACTATTCGGAGTCATATGAAAAACACAAAGAACAGCAAAGTAAATATCTGCGTGGTGGGAGCGGGCTACGTGGGCCTGGTCAGCGGGGCCTGCCTGGCCGAGCTTGGCCACAGAGTAGTCTGCGTGGACAACGATCCCTCCAAGATCAAACTGCTCAGGAAAGGCGTAATGCCAATTTACGAGGAAGGCCTGGAGCAGGTGGTGAAAAAGAACGTAAAGGCCGGGCGGCTCAGCTTTGCAAACTCCGTCAAAGAAGGAATGCACTACGGCGGGCACCGCGCCGAAGCTATCTTTATAGCCGTAGGCACCCCGCCCCGCGAGGACGGCTCGGCCGACCTCTCCGCCATAGAAAAAGTTTCCGAGGACGTAGCTAAAAACATGACCGGTTACACCGTTATCGTTGAGAAATCCACCGTGCCGGTAGCCACCTGCGACTGGATAGAGAAGACCGTAAAGCGCCATAACAAACACCACCTTCCTTTCGACGTGGCCTCCAACCCCGAATTCCTGCGTGAAGGGACCGCGGTCGGCGATTTCCTGAAACCGGACCGCATCGTGGCGGGGGTCTCCTCCAAAGAAGCCGAAGCCCTGATGCGCCGGATCTATAAGCCCATAAAGAACTCCCCGATAGTTTTCACCAGCGTAAAGAGCGCCGAGCTGATAAAGCACGCCTCCAACTCCTTCCTGTCCACCAAGATCTCGTTCATCAACGCGGTGGCGAATGTCTGCGAGAAGACCGGCGCGAACGTGGAAGACGTAGCCCGCGGGATGGGCCTGGACAAGCGCATAGGCGCCTCCTTCCTGAAGGCCGGCATAGGCTTCGGAGGCTTCTGCTTCCCCAAGGACCTTGAAGCCTTCTACTGGCTGAGCGCGCAGGTAGGCTACAACTTTGAGCTGCTCAAAACCGTAAAAGATATAAACGAAGGCCAGAAGATGTGGCTGCTGAAGAAAATTGAAGAAGAGCTCTGGAACATCCAAGGCAAAACCATCTCACTGCTCGGCCTGGCTTTCAAGCCGGAGACCGACGACATGCGCTTCGCCCCCTCCCTAGACATTATCCGCGAGCTCCTCAAGCGCGGTGCCAAGGTCCGGGCCTACGACCCTATTTCCCAGGAAAACGCCAGGAAGCGCATAAAAGGCATCTATTTCGCCAAGGACGCCTACGACTGCGCCAAAGACGCCGATTGCGTCTGCCTGATCACTGAATGGAAGGAATTTGGAAAGCTCGACCAGAAGAAACTCCTGTCCATAGTGAAGCACCAGATAATGGTGGACGGCCGCAACCTTTACGACCCCGCCAAAATGCGGGAGCTGGGCTGGACTTACAAGTCTGTGGGAAGACCGTAGAAACCGGGAATCGCGAATCGAGGGTCGGGAATCGAAGATTTCAGAGATTTAACTAACCCGCGGCCACCCTGCGGGCCGGGTTAGCAAAAGCCCGTCGGAAGGCGAGGCTTGCGTAAGCGCCGAGCCTGAGA
>Ga0066637_10002978_pt1 | contig 11370 bp, 9 predicted proteins | sample CryGeyCG2014_020_FD_62737 | JGI IMG/M metagenome (GOLD analysis project Ga0066637, IMG submission 62737) | Groundwater microbial communities from aquifer - Crystal Geyser CG08_land_8/20/14_0.20 | ecosystem: Environmental > Aquatic > Deep subsurface > Groundwater | place: USA: Utah: Grand County...
TTTGTGCGTGACGGTGAGATGGTGGATATTTTTGAAAGATAGAGGTTTTAAAATAAAATACGCTTCGGTTGTGAAGTACTCTCTGATAGGGTATCTGTTCAACAATATTATGCCTTCTACTCTGGGCGGTGATATAATAAAAGGTTATTACCTCCACAGAGATACGAAAAGCGCGAAAAAAAGCGCTGTATTTACAATTTTTATAGACAGGTTGACAGGCGCCGCGGCGACATTTATTTTTCTTCTCGTCGGCTGTCTTTATTTGCGGAACACAATTCCACTTATGAAGTTTGTAGCGGTCGCTCTTTTATTTTTTTTGGTGGCTTTTATCGCGGCGGCGATTGTTCTTGACGAGAAATTTCTCATAAAACTTTCTCTTTACAGAAAACTTCCCGAAGAACATCCGATAAAGAAACTTCACTCGGCGCTCTTTTATTATAAAAGGAAGGGGCTTCCCGCGTTTTTTGCGGCGCTCTTTTTATCCCTGTTCGTGCAGATTGCGATAATATCTGTCAACTACGCGATAATAACAACGCTCACGGGGAAAAGCATACCGTATGCGACTTTTGTCTGCTTCGTTCCTCTCATCAACGTTATTCAGGGTTTGCCCGTTTCTTTTGCGGGATGGGGAATCGGCGAGGCGGCATACTCGGTTTTTTTCAGTATGGTTTCCATAACCCCCGAAGTGTCGGTGACGGCTTCGCTTTTCTATAAACTAATAATGCTCTTGTTCGGTTTTATAGGTCTTCCTTTTTATGTTCTGAATAAACCCTCGGAAATCACACGCTCGGAAGAAAGAGCGTAAAAAGCCCGGAGTTTTTTACTATTGAAGGGTCCTGACGGTGACGAATGTCTTTTTGTTTTTTTCCACTTTAACGTCGTTTATGACTTTCTCGCCGATGAGGTTTCCCGACGCATTTTTGAGAAGCAGGCGCAGGTGATATGTCCCGGGCTGAACGGGAATTCTGGCGATATCAATACGAGCGGGAAGCGTTTGCCACGCCCTTAAATCCGCCACTTCCGTAGCGGAACCTGCCGCTCTCATTAATCCGCCTGCGAGAAGTCCTGTGAGTTCTCCTCTTTCTTTTTTGGTTTTTTCCTCAACACTCAGAGCGATGAGATTTTTTGTCCACGCGCGGGTTATCGCTCTGGCACGAATGCGAGTGATGCGGTCGTCAAGGTTTTTCTGAGCGATGAGCGATATGTTTGAAGCCGGCTGTGTTTTACCGGAAAAATCTCCGCCCGAAACTTCAATGTCAATTTTATTGCAGTTAAAAGGCTCCTGCGTGTATTCGGGAAAAGCGACCTTGAATGTTTTTTTCGCGGAAAAAGCTCTCATAGCGGACTGCGCCTGGGCGACGTCGGTGGATTCTTTCCCCGTTGTTTTCACGCTTTGGGCGGAAGCCCAACCCTCGCCGAGGGTGAGTTCTATAAAGTGATTGATTTTTTTCGGCGCCGGGCCGTTTAGGTGAATTAAGACAATTTCCTCTTTTATCTTCGGAATTTTGTTTTTGTTTATGTTGTATTTACGCGAATACCAGTCAACATCGTCGGCAAAACCGAGTTCCTGTGCGAGCCGCACGATGCTTTTTGAAACATCCAGAGGCGCGGGCGTCCCGTAATTTTTCAGGTTTGCTTCATAAATTGAAAGCGCATTTTTATATTCAATAAGAGCGTCGTTTTTTGCCTCTTTTGAGAGCGCCGCCTCCCACACAATTCCCATAAGGTATCTGCCGAAGGCGTCTTCCTTATAAACGTTTTTTCCGCCGACGGCCTGATCGAGTGTCTGAAGAAAATGATTGAGTTGTCTTGCTTCCACAAGCGCTTCGTCGGGGTTTCCGAGGCAGACATAATTCAGCGCCTTAAACAGATAAATTAAAGCTCTTTCAAAATCCTCACCGTAATAAGGTCGCATCGTGTCGTTTATGAGAAAAGTCGTCATTTCTTTTGTCACGCTTTTTGTGTAATAATCATCCGCAAGCAGCTTGGCTTTTTCAAAAGCGGCGTTGCTTTCGTTGAAATTGCCGGCGAGATGATTGAGGAGTCCGGAGTCAAGAAAATAAAGAAGAGCGTTTTTATCGGGATAGTATTTGCTTTTGTTGTCGTTTATTTCCTTTAATGCCGATGCGTAATCCTGACGCTCAACCTTTGTATTTATCCTGCCGTAGAAATCGGGAGCGGAACAGGCCGAAAGGAAAAGAAGCCCCATCCAAAGAGACCAATATATCAAACGAAAATTTGTCATTTTTTCTTCCCCCTAATAGTCGGAAAATCTCCCTAAAATCCCCTCTCACTCCCTTTTTCCAAAGGGGAGAACCGCTTTTCCAAAGGGGGAAGATATAAGGATTTTTTCCCATTTATACAAGGAACTAAACACTTTACAGACCGAACTTTGATTTTTTGACAAGTTTCTTTATTTTTTTCTGACCTATCCACGCCTTTTCGTTTGACTCCATGTCAATCAGTTCAAGTTCAATCTGATAAAATCTTACGGTTTTTCCGCCGACCGTGTCAAGAATTGAATTTATCGTTCCCTGAAGGATGTAATCGGCGGCTTTTTCCTTAAAGAATTCTTTGGCGTTTTCGGAAAACTTCTGCTGTTCAGCGCGCTCTTCGCGAATTTCCTCGCGTTCCGATGCCGCCGCGACAAAAGTTATCTTGCCGGAATTGATGAGTTCTTTTTCCATATCTTTGACGAAGGTTTCCGTGGCAATGTGTTCGGAGGACTTGTTTCTGACGGAGCCCACAATCACGCGCGGTTTTTTACCCGCTTTGGAAGTAAAATCCGAAATCCACGACCTTCCTACGCAATCGCTGATCATTTCTTGAGAAACGAGACGGGAGTCGGTGTCGTTCCAGTAACCCGAAAGGTCAACCGCTTCGTCCGATTCCATTCTTGCAACTTTCGTCGTCGCGCAGGCGGCCACGAAAAAAACACAGAAAAGAAAAACAAATTTTTTCATCACATACACTCCTTTAATTTAAAATCCGAAAGATTCCAACCGCACCATTCTTTTACACAAAAACCTATTTCATTTGCCGATACGCAATTCATGTCCACTTCTTTGTCAATGCCGGCGAGTATAAGGTCGGAAAAAATCCTTACGTAAAAGTTCGCTCTGGAAGACGGGTTGTATTTCTGCCAGTTTTCCGTCCAGTTGTACTGTTCTCTTACATATTTTGAATAAACCAGACCCGCAATGTGTTTCGGGTGCCACCCCTTGTATAGAAGAACCCTGACAAGGTTTTGTAAGTTTGTGGGCCTCAAAAGATTATTGTTAGGCAAAAGTATACAAAGACGCGTGCAAACCGGAAGCGTCTCGGTATCAAGCGCGTCGTATGTCTTCGGCCAATCGGACGGGTCATCTATTTTCTCCCTGTCAAAAGACTTGTGCAGTTTGTAAAGTTTTGACGACTGGTATTCCTTATATAATTTAGGAAACTCTTTGGAGAAATCGGGAATTTTACAGGAGACCTTTTTAGCAAGTTCAATCGTTTTCTCGGGGCTGATTCTGATTTTAAGCGCTTCTTCAAGCGTTATGCCGTTTCTCGGTATGGCTAACCTCGGGGGAATATCTTCTGCAATGTCTTTTCCCACCTTATACCACTGCATTTTGTGTTTTTGGTGAGTGCTGAAAGGGCACCGTATGTCCCGCATAAAAATAGGGTCGCCGTACATTGAAAGGTCAAATGACAGCGCTTCGCGATGTCCCCTGCGCGAGGGCCCGACAGCGACGTCCGTTATGACGCACGGAAGTTGAAAATTTTCCTGTCCGAGCTCCCTGATTACGGTTTGGACAATGAATTCAAGAATTTTTCCCATACCCTCAAAAGCTCTGCCGTGTCGTATGGAAACAGGCCTTTTTCGCCGACCTTTTACGGTTTTGTAACTGTTTTTTAAGGAGTCCGAAACAAAACCGCATCTTTCAAGGATTTTGTCGGCGAATGAAAACCTTGATATTTTGAAAGTGAAGTGGTATCCCTGTCCTGTCATAATTGTAAGGGGCTTTATTCCAAAACGAGCGAATACTTCAAGTATTTTCCGGTACGCGGGTTCAATTAAGGGAAATGTTTCATTCGGTTTTTTATAAATCTCGCCCGGATAGTCAATGTTAAAATATTCAATGTCAAGAACTGCGAGAGTTGATTCAATGTCCCACACTGAACGGTATATGTCAAGGCCGTTTTCCAAAATCCATTCAAAATATTCTTTTTCTTTTGACTCAAATTCTATGTTCTTTTTTTTAAGCAGTTCAACTCCGTATCCGACGAGATACTGCGCCGTAAAAGATGAGGGGTCTCTCCAATCTCCGCCGCAGTAGTCGGCGATGCGCCTGCGCACAACCGGATTTCTGTAATATTCAATAAAATTCATCGGCAATTTTCGTTATTCTTTCTAACTCCATCTGAAATAAGTTTAGCATTTTATTTATTTCCTGTCTATGAGTTTGAGGAAGGACTTCTATCGGACGGCCGATAACATAGCATCCCGAAGTGAAAGGCAAGGGAATAAAAACCCTGTTCCAGTACTTTTCAAACCGGACTTTTTTTCTGACGGAAGCGGTCAGAGGCAGAATCACGGCGCCCGAAAGCCGGGCGAGTTGTATTATGCCGGATTTCGCAATTTCGTTCGGTCCCCGAGGCCCGTCAACGGCAATGGCGGCGTTTTTGCCGCGTTTTATGTTTCTGATGAGCCCTTTCATTGCTCCCGCGCCTCCGGAGCTTGAAGAACCGCGCAGGCATTTAATGGTGAAGAAGCGGTGGATTATGACAAGAATCGCGCCGACATCGGAAGTTGTCGCTATCGTTATAAGGTTTTTGCCTATCCCGAAAGGGAACAGCATTATCTGACGCCCATCCCAGAAACCGTAAATAAATTTTTTTCCCGACTCAACGACTTTTTTTTCGTTTTCGTATCCGATGGTTTTCATTTTCACCGTAAGCATCAGAGCCCTGCATATAAAAGCGTAAGCAAGACCAAGCCCGGGGTAAAGAAGTTTTTTATTAAGAGGTTTTAAGAACCTCCAGATTTTTCTGAGGCAGTGAAAGGGGTCGCAGTGAAAGGGGTTGGGTCTTGAAAGTTGAAAAGTCATCTCTTACCGCCTGTCGCCGGCTATTGACAACTGCAAAAGTGGAGCCCCGCCGACTGAAGTCGCCGGCTCCTCCACATTCTGCGGCTGGCGACACCCGCCGCAGAATATCCGCCTGAGGCGGATACCCGCTTCGTCCGCCGAAGGTGGAAATGCAGTCATCTATGTTTTACTTTATCGTCAATTCTTTTGAGAAGTCCGCCGATAAGAATTAGAGTGATACTGATAATTACGACGTAAACCGGCGAGGCAAGCTGAGAAATATCCACAATTCCCGCGGAATATAGAATACCGCCCGCAACGGGAAAAATGTTTTTGAGAGGTTCCGCCGCGAACCTGCCGAGAGCAAAGAATAAGATTATAAGAGTGCCGAGAACGCTCGCGCTGGTCGCTATCGGGGATAAAATATAATCGGAAAATAACCGCGCAATAAAAGGTATATTCCGGTCCAGCATTCTGCGTATGCCGATGTCTTTTTTCGCAACCGCCGCAAGCACGTGTTTACTGATTTTGTCGAATTCGCCTTCAAGTTTTTTTATTTCTTTCTTAAATTCTTTTTCAGTGATGGCTTTGTCTTGTATGACTTCGGCGGGATTTTTGTGAGTCAGCAATTCCATTACCGAACCGGGTTCGGCAAAACCCGCTTCGTTTGTAAAGTATCTTATGTTGTCTTCCTTTCTGATTTGAGAAGCGATTTCTGACGGGGTTTGTATATTCAACCGCATTTTTCTGACGATTACTTCTATTTTATCAAGATCTTTTGTTTCTTCAAGAAGTTTTCTGAGTTTTATAAAAAGATCGGCGTTTGCTTCCGATTCAAAGAATCCGCAAAATATATCAAGTTCCTTTTCAATTGCCGTTACGGCGGGTAAATCAAGACGGAAACTCTGTCCGAGAATCTTTTCCGCTCTTTTCTGAACCACAAAGTTTAGGGCGGCTGTATTTACGCCGCTTTGCCTGAGCGGTTCCTTATAATGAATGAGAGCTTTCAAGAGATGCAGACGCGCTTTCTCCCTGCGTATTTTCGGTATAATACCAAGTATTTTTTCAGTGATGTTGCGGACATCGTGAAGTTCTATTTTTATGTTCTGAAGACCCTCGCACGCCGGGAACAGTTCGCTTTCAAGGTCGGCAATCGATTTCTCTAATTTTTTTACGGTAGTTTCAGAACTTTCTTCGGCGCTCTCCCCATGAGCGGGCGCAATGCCTGTATTATTTTTCGTTTCGGTCATAAAGACACCTCCGCATTTTTTTGGTTTAATTATCCTATTTAATAAACGCGTTGTCAATTTTAGGTCTTTACCATAAGGAAAGTTTTTTTGTATAATTAAAATTATGGAAGAAATAAAAACCGGAAGCATCAGAGATGTAATACACGATTACATATATTTCACCGTTTCGCAGAAATCCGGCGATGTCTCGGAAGAGAATATAATTGATTCGCCGTGGCTTCAGCGCTTGCGGAGAATCAATCAGCTACAGGCGACATGGATGGTTTTCCCGTGCGCGACTCACACCAGATTCCAGCATTCGCTCGGCACGATGCACATAGCGGGGCACCTCGCCTGTGCGCTTTACGATGATTTTAAGGCATCGTTTCCCGGAGAAAAGATTCCGTCCGAAAAATGTTATGTGGAAGAACTATTTCGTCTCGCGGGTCTCCTCCACGATATAGGGCACGGGCCCTTCGGCCATTTGCTGGACGATGTTTATGTCTGGAAGGAATTCGGGAAAACGCACGAAGATATATCGGCTAAAATAATAACCGAATACCTGTCTCCGGTTATAGAAAAAATAAATTTCTCGCCGCACGGTTATTTCACGCGCAAAATAAAAGTTGAAGACATAATAAAATTTATCAAAACACCCAAAAATTTCACGGGCTACGAACTCTGGGAGCAGATTTTCAGCAAGATAATGCTCGGGATTTACAGCGTGGACATAATTGACTTTCTCCTGAGGGACAAATACTACTGCGGCACAAAGGAATTTGGAAGCATAGATATGAGGCGGCTTCTCGATAACACCACGGTTACGAAATCCGGTTTTACGATTAAAAAAGACGCTCTTCCTGCGCTCGTAAGTTTTCTAAATACGCGCCTGGCGATGTTTTGCCACATATATTTTAATGAAAAGAAAGAACTTTTTGAAAGTTCTTTCGGCAAACTTCTTCCCGATATTATCAAACTTATGAAAATAGGCAATCCTTACGAGAATCTGGACAGGTATTTTTTTATGGATGATTATTCCGTCAGTTCCGCATTGGTGTCATGGACGAGAAATGGCACCGGCGAGCAAAGGGAGATAGGGAGAAACTGGGAGAGGATTGCGGTTCAGAGAGAAACGCCGGAGGTGATGATTCTTTCCGGTCAGAAGTCGTATTTCAATTTTGTCAGGAAAAGCGAACTTCTCAACGAGGAAAATATTATCGGCAATATCCGTAAGCGTTACGGAATAAAATGTCCGCTCTCGGTGAATATTGACATATTAGACGTGCGGCTTCAAAATGTTTTTGTAAAATTTCAGGATATTGAATCTTTGCGAAAAGACGATAATTTAAAAGCCATATCTCTCTACGATGTGGAAAATGACACCATCCTCGGCGAGGATATAAACAGAGTTCTTCAGGATATCCCCGTGAAGTTTATGCTGTGGCAGGCATTTGTCCCGGCAAAATTCGGAAGGCGGATTCTCGCAATGATAAAATCGGATGTTCCCGCCGAGGCGGGCGAGTTTTCCGATCCCCAGCTTGACCTGCCGCTTGGGCCGGCGCGACTGAACGAAAAAAATGAGAGGACAGGAATAACGAATGCCTGATCCCCCTTTCGGTTTCCCCCTTTCCAAAAGGGGGAAAATTAAAGAGTTCATTTTTAAAACCGCTTGACAAGCATTAAGGTAATTTGCAACAATTTTACCGTTATGAAAAAAACCGTTGTTTCGGCTTTATCTCTTATTTTTCTGACTGCGTCAATTTTTGCCGCCGGTGAATTTACAATTGTATGGAAACCCAGCGCTTTATCTAATAATCTTTCATGGACACTCCCGCAAGTTCAATTGAGTGGGACATATCAATTTCACGCGGTTGATATATACAGGACTTTTGGATACTCTACAGGTGTTGATAGTTGGACTTTGATAGCCGCAGGGGTTACTGATGGTAAATACACTGACTATTCCGGTTATGGCAGTTATTCATATAAGTTGAGAAATGTGGTTCAGTGGAATATGGAAGTAATTGATGAATCTGAATGGTGGTATTCTTATTCTTGGGGGGATTTGTGGGATTTCGGCCCTGTTTCAAGTTATTTTATACACGGGGCTGATAATTCAAGAGGCCTGAAAAGGTCGGATGCAAAAGGAGGTCAGGAAACATACAATACCGAGTGGAAGTTTGAATATTATCTCCAATTTGATTGCTATGTGGATGTCAGGATTTATAAACCGGGAACAAAATTCACGCTTGACAGCGAAGGTTTTTATGAAAGACCGGCCTCAACCTGGTGTATAAGAACAATTGTTGATTACAAAGATACGGATAGCGCCGCAAGAAGCGGCGAAATGGGCGACGGTTCATGGATGGAAACGGAGGTCTGGGACTGCACTGATTCCTCCGGGAATCTCGTCGCAAAAGGAATATATTATATTGTGTTTGAAGCATTTGACCCTTTTAATCCGCCGGAAACCTTTGAAATGGGATATTCTACATCCTACTATTCCAATTGGGCGTCAGGAATTTACAAAAAGCGGGATGCAATCGTCGCAACGATTCCCGTGGATATACTCAGGGTAAAGAATCTTGCGGTTACGGGAATAAATCAGACAAATGCCACTTCTTCAATTTCATACGATATAAATGCGGCTGCGGAAATAAAAGTTGTTATTCTGCAATCGGGTAAGGGCTTTGCAATTGCAACTTCATCCGGGGAAATTTCTTATGGCTCCGGCAGTTCATACAACTATAAAGAAGGAGACCTGATTCCTGCTTCCGGAGTTGGCAGCGACATTGTGACTGTAATTTCATATTATCGTCAGGCGGGCAAGAACATCGAAACCTGGGACGGCACCGGCGGAAGCGGCGCCGTGGCGAACGGTCTTTATCACGTCGGAATTTGCGCGAGAGATTCTTCGGACAACACGGCGATTTCAATCGACGGGAATGACCAGCCGTTTTACGCAACGATAACGGTTGACAAGAGGACAACTGAATCTTCTGTTGAAAGCACAGCCCCGGCGCTTCTTTCGGTTTCTCCTTCGTCGGGCACGACCGTAGCATCCGTCAGCGTGATTACCGTTGATTTGAGCGATGACTCGGGCGTAAATGCCGCTTTGACGAAAATTGAATTGATTGCAGGAGCCACGACTTATTCTCATGCCAATGGCAATGCAATCCAGTCGCCAATAACGGGGACGGGAACGACATTTACATTAACATTATCATCGGCTGTCACAACAGAAGGTCCGTGTAAAATTAGTATAACCGCAGTTGACATATATAATAACCAGATGACATATTCAGTGACATTCAGTATCTCAACGTCGGGAGTGTCGGCTACGACAAATTTTGAAGATGTTGTTTGCGCATATCCGCAGCCGGCTAAAAACGGATACATAGATATTGCTTATGATACGTTAGCATCCGCTATATTCGGCGTCGGAACATCGGTGAGTTTAACTTTGGAAGTTTATACGATTTTTGGGGAAATGGTTAAAAGCGTGCCGGTAACGGATAATGCAAGTCCTTACAGATGGACTTATGCTTCGCTCAATCTTGCTCCGGGCGTTTATATTTACAGGTTAAAAGCGTCGGGAAATTCTAAAAATTATGAAACCGTCAAAAAAGTGGTGATTTATAAATGAGAATAATGAAGAAAGAGGAAAGAGACAAGTTTTTTTCTTTTTTATTTTTCTCATTACTCTTCACTCTTCACTCTTCACTAATCGCTGGCGATGTGGGGACGACGGCCGCTCAGTATCTGAAAATTTCCCTTAATCCGAAAATAGAAGGAATGGGCGGAGCCGCTTGCGCGGATTTTACGGATGACGCTTTCTATAATCCCGCTTCAATAGCGAAAACCGACATTGCTTCATCAAGAATGGGATATGTTTCATGGTTTGAAAATATGTCAAAAATGAATGTCTTTGCGGTTTCGCCTTTGAGACGCAGCAATATAAAACTTTCAGCGAATCTTTCATATTTTGACATAGGCGGTCTTTCGTTTTACGACGACAATGGCAATATGACGGGGGATTTTAAAAGAAACAGCGTTGACCTTGCTCTCTCCGCCGCCGCGAATATGGGAAAACTTTCACTCGGTCTTACGGTTAAAGGAATCAATGAGAAATACAGCTCGGACACCGGCAAGGCTTTTGCCGCCGACGTGGGTTTTATCTTTGAGTTTACGAGGTCTGTCTCAATAGGCGCCTCAATGCAGAATGTCGGCAGCAAACTTAAAATAGGCGAGGTTGAAAAGGAATTAACGGGCGGCACGAAAGCGGGCATTTCAATAAGACCGTCAAAAACCGTAAAAATCAATGTTGACGCAGATACGCCCAACGACAGTGATACTCGCCAGCATTTCGGCGCACAGTGGGAGTTTTCAAAAGATTATTATTTAAGAGGCGGCTGGCAGAAATTCGGCGACGTCAGCGGCGGAACTTTCGGTTTCGGAATGAAGACGCCGACTTCCTCATGGGAGAAAACGTCAACTTCGCTGACGAGCGTAAAAGGTAATTTGCTTGTTGTGGATTACAGTTATCAGTCAAACTCCGAGTTTGACGCGATTCATCGTTTTTCAATCGGTTTTGAGTTTTAGTTTTTATTTAAGGTTTATTGATGGGAGGAATAATGTCAATTAAAAAAATTCTTTTCGTTTCGGCTTTTGTTTTTACGGCGAATGCTTACGCTTTTAACACCGACATTATAAATATGGTCGGTATTCCCGCCGGTTCAACATCAACGGTCGCGCTTCCGTCCGTCGTCAAGGCGGAAAGCGGGATAATACCGCTTTTCAGGATAGATATTTCAACAAATTTTGCGGGTTATACGCTGGCCGCGATTACGTGCACATTATCCAATTTTTTCGGGTTTGACGCCTCGGTTGATTTGCTTTCGCTTTCAAGCGGTCTGCTTCTTTATAAGGACAGTTCTAATTCGCTATGGGAAGGAACCGGAACGGAGACATCGGTCGCCGTGACTTATTCGCCTTCCTCGTGGTCGGGGAATTCCCCGGAAGTTATAAAAATTACATTGAACAGTCCTGTAAGTATACAACTCAACAAT
>Ga0066637_10002980_pt1 | contig 11369 bp, 16 predicted proteins | sample CryGeyCG2014_020_FD_62737 | JGI IMG/M metagenome (GOLD analysis project Ga0066637, IMG submission 62737) | Groundwater microbial communities from aquifer - Crystal Geyser CG08_land_8/20/14_0.20 | ecosystem: Environmental > Aquatic > Deep subsurface > Groundwater | place: USA: Utah: Grand County...
TGCAAAAAGCTCGCCCGCCGAGCAAGGCAATCGAGCATGCCCCCCGCTTGCTTTGTGCGGGCGAGCTTTTGACTTTATCAATAGCAGATCAAAAGATATTCCGAAAGAAAGCACAGATTGGACTTTTGTTTTTAGGGATTATTACGAATCGCTGAGAGGATTGATTGAAGCGTATCTGCTATAACAACAACTTCTGTTACTCAATTTTGCCCCGATCAGGCGAATTTTTTTTACTTAATGTTTATTGAACAACCCACCCAAACCCCAACACCCATCACAACAGCCGGCACTACAAATATGCTTCTTCCAAGCTGCAGCCCTACGATGCCAAGGTAGTAAGCAGCAACACCGAATATGCACGCCCCCAGAACTGTACCTATCACAAGCCTTGTCAGAAAGTCCAGGCGTTGCCGCCAGTATAGCATGACCGCATATCCAGGCAGGGTGAACATCCAGAAGATTGATGCTGCAAGCCTCGCTGTTACCATAAATGCCTCGTTGTAAAATACTAGCTTTAGGATTATGATAAATATGATGAGTGAGGCTGCCAGGCTTATTAGCTCATCCTTGGTTGAGGGCTTGCTGTGTTTTAAATGCCTCTTCTTTAAATGATTTTCAGATGTCATTTGCTTTGCAGACCCGCCTTTATGCCTCCCTGCCTTCTTAGCTGACCTGTGCTTCTTCATTTTCATTTTTATTAACCTGATTTCTGAATTATTAAGCTAAGAAAAATCCAGCCATCCATGGCGGCAGACGGCCATTTTGCTACGCAAAATGTCCTACTCGGCACCCTCGCGAGTTTACCGCCGAGCCTGCGCCATGGCTGGATTTTTCTTCGACCAGATTGCTAAATTGCTTCCGCTTATTCAAATGTCTGAGTCTCAATACAATCATCACCTGGCTTACTGTTCTTTAAAATGCTTACAACCCTGTTTGAGAAGACCTCCTCTATCCACGTTTTCTCGAGCAGCTTCTGCCTTAAAAGCAGGTTGTATTGTATTAGAGGTATGCTTTGCTCCCTTCCTGGCTGGGTGTCAAAAACAAGGTAACCAAAACTGCATATATCCATCTGGCCCTCTGGCTTGTTAGGGTGAAGCCCGAACTTAAAGGTGGAGATCTTGTAGTAGTAAAATCCCTGGCCTGGCTGTTCAGTATCGTAAGTACGCTTAATTGTCCTGTTCTGTATTGCTGCAACAAAGTCATAGGGCTTTAGGAGCACGTGATTGCGCTTTGAGTTTCTAAGGACTGCATCCTGGTCATAAAGGTCGCCGTAGAAGAAGTATATCTCTGCATCCTCTTCAGTGTTCTTGGACATCCAGACAAGGGCATCCCAGTGGTATTGATCCATGATGCTTCCAGTCATCTTATCATAGTGAGGCATACCTATTGCTGGTATGCTTATGATGTTCAGAGTCATTGCCAGGAGCAAGGCAGAGATAACTGCAGCCTTAATGATACTGACCCGCCTTAAAAGTGTCTTTATTATGATATAAAGCCCAATACCAAGGAATGGCGCCAGGAGGTATGGCCAGAAGAACCTGAGCTGGAATGCCCTGACCCTAAAACCAAGGTAGTTTGTAAAGCCGAGGAGGAGCATGCCCCAGGCTATAATGATTACAGCCCTCTTTCCTGGTTTAGTGGCCTTTGACAGCAGGAGAACTATGCTGACAATCGCCCCTATCACCATTATTATTCCCAGCAGCCAGCCAAAGTCAGCAACATAAAAGGCAGGGTTATTAGGCCATGTAGGCATTGCCCCGAACTGATACGGCTGGGCCTTCATCCAGACTTGGTAGAACATGGCCAGGAAATACGAACTAGCCACGATTATGATAATTGCTGATATGCCCAGGCGCCTTATGAGTCCTGAGAGGTAAGAGGACATAGGTGAGGGGTGAGATGCCTTATGTTTGGCTTGAGCCATATGTAAGTATCGTATCGCAAGGTCTGCTGCAAGCCACAGTACGAGGAATAGCACAGCAAATATCATCTCAGAGGTGTGTGTGAGTGTAAGGCCAATAAGTGCTATTGCGAGAATTATATGCATTCCCTTTAGCCTTATCCTGACAATTGTCCAGCAGAAGAGGAGCAGGAACGCTAGGGCTGTCAGGGCTGACCAGTGCCCCCATGCAAATGCAAGGTAGATGCTCTTTGAGAAGACCAGGGCTGATAAGGGTATTGAGAGGAGTGCAACCTGCCTTGAGAATTCCCTTATAATCAGGTAGGTTGTTATTGCTGAGAGGCATGCGAGGAGGAAGACAAGCAGGTATGCCCCGTCATACACCTCAAGGCCTGAGAGCATGGAGAGGGCAGCTCCTAGAATGTGCATTACAGGAGGATAGCTGCCAACAACATCCTCATATCCTTGGGATGTGTATGGAGGCTCATGATTGTAGTTGCCTGCATCCTTGATGTATTCTGCCCTGACCTGCTGCTGGAATGCGTCAGATGCAAGATAGCCCTCAGGATAGGCATGTTTAATCCTTGCACCCCATAGGTTGGAGCATCCTGCCCAGAGCAGGAGCGAGAACACTACTATAGCTGCAGCATAGTCAATAAGCGTATTCTGCTTTATAAATATCCCCCCCAAGCAACTATGCTGGGGGTTATTCTGCTTGGGTATAAATAGTTTTCAGTAGAGAAAACTTTGAATACACTCGGCTTCGCTCATGGCTCGCCTCGGTATTCAAAGTTTTCTGGCGCCAAATATCGTCAAAAACCGACACCACCTAAATTAGTGGGCTTTGAATAACCCCTGTAGGGTTTATTCAAAGCCCACATAATCCTTACTATAACGCCTCTACTCCGCCAAGAAGCTCGTCCATCTCATGCTTTGAGAGCCTCTTCTTGCTCAGCTCCTTTATAAACTCCCTCTGCTTTAGTTTTAGCTGTCTCTTCTGCTTTATCTCAGTGAGGACATCAAACTCCTCATCATCATAAAGCTCGTCTGACATTCCTTATCCCTCTTTAAACACCGCCTACATCAAAGCCCTCTGCTTATAAGCCTGGTTGCCTCTTCAGCAGCCTCTCCCTTCTTCCTAAGCTCCTTGTTATCCCGCTGCTCTATGATATTATCAAGCATACAGATCACCTTTCACTATTAAAAAGTAGTGATTTTAGTATTTAAAGCTTTCGGAATATGAAGTATCTAGATTTCTGAAACTACTTATGCTATTCATATTCTGCCCCACAGCCTAAATATAAGTAAATAGGAGTGATTGATCATAGATGAAAACTAACCTGAAACCCAATATTTTCATTAAGACAATTATTGTTTACTTCTTAATATACGGCCTTATAATTGTTTGGCGCATTATCCACCTCTTTTTAGTAGAGGGTGTTGCCAGCGGTCTGTTTGTGAGTGTAACGAAAATCTGCTGATCGGGGCTATCCCCGACTTAAAAGTCGGGGCTTTACGCCCCTCGCTTCGAAACGCAGATTTTCGGACTCAAAAGTTCTCGCCCTAAAGGGCGAGCTACCCACGAACTTTTGAGTATCAAAAAATCTAGGCGCCTTGATGTTAATTGCTGTGCTTGCATCACTTGTTGTTCCAGTTATAATAATATTTATGTGTGTTCAAACATTGGAGGGCTTTGAATACCGACTGAGCTAGGAAGTCGAGGTTATTCAAAGTTTTCATTGTTATGGTTTAAGAACCAGAATCCCAAGGCTTACTACTCTGCCTCTCAAACCTCCCCAGGCGTTATAGAAACCACAGAGGCAATAAACATTATCAGGAATGTAAGGCAGAAGGTAAAGCCCCAAGTAGGGGTAAGCCTTCCTGACATGGTGTAGACTGCTGAGAAGACAAAGCCAAACATGCCTATAATCATAAAGCTCCCTGGAAGCACAACCCTGGTCATTGATCTCGCCTGTCGCAGCTAAATACCCCCTGATTAATTAAACTAATTGACCCCTTGACTGTGGTGAATATTGGTCGTTGGTTTTTGGACTCTTACTAAAAACCAATAACCAATAACTAAAAATCAAATATCTCCTTCTTTTTTCTTATTGCTGTTGGAGATGCCCCTCCATGCCATGTTACCCTCGGCCTTATTCTGGCAGGGTATATGCGCTCATTGGTGTCGTCAAATATTACTGCTGCCCCCTTAAGGCTGGGAAGCTCGTCAATTGCTGCGTCAAGGCCCTGGCGCATGTAGCTCTGCATAAGCGTGCCCAAGGCATCCACATCCATCTTTGCGGTTATGCGGTGGGATATAACAATGTCTGACTGCGTCATCACATCTGTATGTATCTTGCCTGGCTGCTGGGTTGCAAGCACAAGGGCAATGCCTGGCTGGCGACCCTCTCTTAGAAGGGTTAGAAGCGGCTGCGTTGCAACAGTATTGCCCTGCCTTGGCAGGAACTCATGAGCCTCATCTATCAGCACCCAGGTGATCGGGAGCTCATTTTTCTCATCTGCATCCTCTGAGCCAAGGCTCATGGTTGCGTGGAGCTCGTCAAACTCCTCTCTCCTCCTGGCAACCATCCTGTTGGCAAAGAGCTTCTGCGCGAGGATGCCTATAACAAGGGCCTTAACCCTTGAACCGCCCTCTGATGTTGCGTAGCAGCTTATGTCAACAACAGAGACCAGGCCTGCAGTCACAAGCTCCTTTATCGGGGTTGCCTTGTCTGAGAACAGCCCCCAGGACTGGGCATTCATAAACCTGTTCTCAGCAGCATCCCTCACAGCCTGCTCTGCCTTCTTGTCTGAGCGTATCAGCCTGATGATATCTGCGATTGAGTAGTTCTCCTTTGCCTTTCTCAGTTTGTGGATTGTTTGCTCAATAAGCACCCCGATGGGCTTGTTCTGGTCAATTTCAAAGGTCATACACCACTCTGTAGGGTTCAGCTCTCCAGGCCTTATTGCGAATGGCATGTCAGCAGGCATTCCACTCTCCTTGAAGCGATCGTAGAAGCCTGCTGGGATGTAGATGTTCATCTTTATTGACCCAGGCTTAAGCCCCCATTCTGCAAGGAGTTCAGTGTCCCTCTCGTTTTTGTACTTCATTGTCCAGTATATGCCCATGGTATCTAGGATAATCACACTGAGGTTTCTGGATATATCGTGGGGAAGCGATGATATGCTCTCAGCAAGCGCCCCCATCGTATAGCTCTTGCCGCTCCCACGCTTGCCGCATATAAACACAACATGTGGCCTTATGACATCCATGTAGATCGGGTTTGAGAGCGATGCAGTTGCACCCATCCTCACATAGTGCTTTGCAAGGAGCACTGTTCCCTCTACCCCAAACTTGCGCTTGTCCTCGTCATCCCTGCCTATTATGATCTCGTACATTGCGCTTATCTTAGGCTGAGTGCTATAAAAATGTATCGGCAGCATGTTTATTAAAGGCAGTTATTACCCAAACAAGTAGGATGACTAAACCATTATGCCCCTACTTCGATAGATGCGGGGGCTGCACACTGCAGAAACTGCCTTATGAGGCACAGATTGAGGGCAAGAAAAAAAGATTTGCGAGTGCAATTAGCTTTGACAGCATAAAGGTTTTTTCAGGCAGCACCTATAGCTATAGGAACCGCATGGATATGCTCTTCCACCCAGGCGGACTTGGCCTTAGGCAGAGGGGTAGATGGCAGAACATCATAGATGTTGAGCGCTGCGCAATTGCTGATGATGGCATTAACAGCCTCATTGGCGAGATCAGAGGCTTCTTTACCGGAGTTGACGCCTTTGACATAAAGAGGCATACAGGCACATTCAGGTATGCTGTTATAAGGACTGCAAACAGGGATTCTTCAGTGTCATTTGTCTTAAACGACTCCTCCGCAAGGCTGGCTGATGCGATTGCGCAGATCAAGGAATTTGCGGAGAAGGCAAGTGCAAACAACATCATTGTAACGCGTGTCCCTCCAGACTCAGACCTGAGTGTTTATGATGATTACTTTGTTGTCAAGGGCAAGGATATGATCAGCGAGGTCTACCTCGGCAGAAGGCTCTGGTATAATGTCCAGGGCTTCTTCCAGAACAACCACGGGATGGCTGAAAGGATGCATGAATACTGCCAGGGGGTGCTGCAAGGCTATGAGACACGGCAAGCATGCCTCCTTGATCTCTATGGCGGTGTAGGCTGCTTTGGCATTATTAATGCCAATCTGTTTAAGAATGTCACAATTGTTGAGGAATTCAAGCAGGCAGTGGATGCTGCAAACATGAATATTAGGGAGAACATGGCAGGGAATGTAAAGGCTGTACAGCTTGATGCAAGGCAGCTAAGAAGATTGACTCTGCCAGGGCAATTGTTTGTAATCACAGATCCACCCAGGAGTGGCATGGACCCGAAGGCAATACAGCAGCTAAATGCGCTAAAGCCAGAGGCAATAATATACGTCTCATGCAACATCAGACAGCTCGCAAAGGATATACCTAAATTCAGGGGCTACAGGATAAGGAGTGCTGCATTGTTCGACTTTTTTCCGCAGACCCCCCATTCTGAGGCAGTGGTGGAGCTGGTAGGTCCTGAGCAATGAGGCACAAGACAGGTTATTGGTGATTAGTATGAAGCCTTACAGTGTGGCGAGGGGGTGGCAGATAGCCTCTTCAGCACCTCACAATTACTAACCGCATAGGCATTATAGTCATTGTTGAAGTAGCAGTAGATGTCCTTTGCCTTTAGCAGTTTTATCTTGTCAGCCCATCTCTTGAGCTCTTCATGGCTGTAGTTGTAGTTATACCAGCCTTCCTTGCCGTGGAATCTTATGTAAGCAAATCCTGAGGTTACTTTTGCCTCCTCAGGCAGTTTCGGGGCTGAAACAACGCAGAAGCCTAGCTTATTGCGCTTTAGCAGCTTATATACTTCATCGCAGTACCACGAGCTGTGCCTGAACTCAATCACATTCCTGTAATCCTTGTCCAGATCACTGCAGAAGCCTTCCAGCCTCTCAAGGTTTAGCTTTAGGCTTGGGGGCAGCTGCCATAGTATGCAGCCGAGCTTCTCCTTGAGGAGGTCTGCTGTCCTGTAGAATGAGTTGACTAAATCCTTCACATCATTCAGCTTCTTCACGTGAGTTATCTGCCTGTTCCCTTTTAGCGTGAATATAAAATCCTTTGGAGTTCTATCATACCACCCCTTTACCATATTCGGGAATGGAAATCGGTAGAACGTGGCATTCACCTCTACAGTGTTAAATTTGGTGGCGTAAAACTCGAGCCACTTGCTTTTAGGCATGCCCTCTGGGTAGAACAAGCCCTCCCAATCTCCGTAGTACCAACCTGAGCAGCCGAGGAAGTACATGTTACACCGGGTGGTATTTGATTTATATTAAGTTTTGGTAAAGAAGGGTGTTGTAGTGTGGGAGAGGAAGGGTGCATTAAGCGTGAGTTAACCAGCGAAGTTTTGACTGTTTTCGGAAAAATCACGGATTTTCTGCGTAAAACTTTATAAACATGATAGCACATCTGTCAAGACTGAGCATGATTACAATGGCAGGCAATAAGGAAAGGACATCCAAAGGCAGAATACCTGCTGAAAATGTTGAGGAGATGCCAATGAAGGTAGCTAAGAAGTCTGGAATAGCCCTGAAAAAGGGAAAGGCAGTTTCCATTGAGGATGCGAGGGAAGTTTCAAAGATAGTTACAGATTACTTTATAACCCTGCACCCTTCCTTATCATACCTTCACTTTAGGATACATTCAATAAGAAAGGAGTCAGAATCTGACACTTGGGTAGTTATTTGCAGTTTCGATAAGAGATTTGGAAGTGAAAATAGGGTCCGCTATGAATTGCTCGTGAACAGAGAAGGGGTTGTCTCTGAAGTCAAGGAATTGGAGAAAAATGAAGATTGATTTATCACTGAATACCTCCAACTACAAGAGATTCTTCAGAGAAGGCATTTTCATTGATAACGGGCCACTGATGCTTCTCTTATATGGGGCTTATGACAAAAGGAACAAAACTAATTTTTTAAGCTGCATCGATTACCAAGCTATCCATTTTGAGGCTTTAGTCGCATTTATTTCAGGTTTGCCAGCAAGACAATTAAGGCTGATAATTACCCCTCATGTATTCACTGAATTTTACAAGCATGCTCAGAAGGATTTTAGTAAGGATATGTTTAACGCTTTCTTCAAGGAGTGCACTGACAAATTGCTACAGATTGACGAAAGACCAGTAAGCAAAAATCTAATAATCACTCATGACCTTTTTGTGAGGTTTGATATTGGAGAACTCTCTTTAATGTGTTTGCGTGAGCCTCTGCATTACTCCGGATTTCATGCAATAATTCATCATGATAAAGGAATTGATCGTGGACTTGACAAAGATAAGAATATTTGCACGATTCATGATACAGAAGACGTATATTCCTGGTTTTTGTCAAGTCTGCAAACCTAAAGAATCTTGGCAGCCCTTAAGATTTTACAATTACCTTGAGTGAATTATCGCTCAAATCCAGCCTCCTTCAGCATCTCAACCACTGCCTTCGCCATCCCAACAATCTCCTCAAAGTCAGTCTTGTTTGCCTTGTATTTAGCAAACTCGACCATGCCGCATAGGTTGAGGCATCTCCCCCCTAGATACCGAATGTCCTCTCAAACTCGTTGATCTCCTTTAGCTTCTGCAGGAATGCACAGCCCTTGTTTGTTATCGAGATATACTCGTACTCATTTTTCTGTATCCTCTCAACTAGGCGCTTACCAACTAGCTCCTCAAGGTAGGATTTCAATTGAGCATGCGAGAGGTTTGACCTGTACATCAGGTGTGTTGGCTTAATCACACCGTTTCTCTCCTGGATTGAGGCAAGCATATCACTGATTATCCCAAGCTTATCTCTTTTTTTTGCCATAGATGAGCACCATTATGAAGGTTATAAGAAGCCCAGAGTACCCTGCAAGCTGCATAAGTGCTGCAATGACGTAAAAGATGGTGTGTAAATTAAGGAATATAAAGAAGACCTGGCTTATTGTGATAAGTGCGAAGCTTAATGTGAGCACCATCGCTGCCCTGCCCCTGCCCTTCCTGTAGTTCTTGAAGTACTCAACTGTTATGAGGGCGAGCAGTGTCAGCGCTGTCAGGTGGAAGGCATAGTATGCAGAGTAGCTGAAGTAGGTTGAGACGAAGAGGAGGTAGATTATGACAAAGGCTGTTGTTCTTGATTGCTTGTGGTAGATTGAGTAGAGCATGTAAAGGCCGAGGAGTGTGAGCAGCCTGTATGGCAGAAAGCCTGCATAGAATGGAATGTCAGATGACTTCACAATCTCGTATGTTATGGTTATAAGGCCTATGCGCTTTGTCTCCAGCAGATGGTATAGGACTGTGAAGTTTGTTAGAGTCTTAAATATAAGGGCCAGGCTCAGCATAAGGAATGCTGATGCCAGTGAGAGGTGCTCGCGCTTCCTTTTAATGCGGTAGTACGTGAAGCTGAAGAAGCCTATGAGGAAGAGCACAAGTATGCTGACTATGTCTATTATGATCTCGTTTCCGCAGAACCATCTAGGGCTGTATACAAAATCTAGCATCCCACTGATGGCTGAAAACAACGGTTTAAAAAACTTGTGGAAGATTCTTCTGTAAGTTTGTTCTGTAAGAGGCTTTCACAGCCTATTTATAAGCGCGCCTCCAAGGAGAATCTATTGGCAATGCATGGATAATGCAACGCCTCTGCTGAGCCCCAGCCAAGGGCGAAACAAAGGCGAAAAAAGGGGCAAAAACGTGATGGTCAGCAGGGCTGCATTAAAACAGAGCTACTTAAAATACGCTTGGAGGGGATGAGTATGAAACAAAGTATGAAACAAAAAAACCTGAGCAACATTGCTGCCCTTGCCGGCAGCGACACCCTATACATAGAACCCTACATAAGACACCTTATGTACAAGCACGAGATGAGCCTGCATTGGGTTAACCGGGGTGCTGAGAAGGGAGTGATGTGTTGAGGCTTTTGAATAACCTGCTCTTTTACCTCGGTTAGTCAAAAGCTTGCCCGCACAAAGCACGCGAGCATGCTCGCTCTCTTCTCGCGTGGCGCGCTAGATTTGCAGCAAGGCGAGCTTTTGACTCCTTTTAAGGCCATCTTTATGCAACCAACCATTTCCATAGTGGCTGAAACTTTACCCTTCTTTTTATTCCAAACCAGGCAGCGTCTCTTTGGCATTCTTCATCTTCCGTTATGATGATCAAATTCCTGCACTTCAGTTCTCTGCTTGCTTTTAGCAAGGCTCTGAGCTCTCTTTTCTTAATCTCAGGGTTACTGGCATCATAGCATACCTGAATTAGTTGCTTGGTCTTTAACCCGTCTTTTACAACAAAGTCAACCTCTTCATGATTGCCCTCCCAGTAATAGAACTCTTTATCCCTCCTTTTGAGTTCCACAGCGACAAGGTTCTCGTATAACCTACCATACGCCTTGGTGAATTTTGTAGATATCTTACTAATGAAGACCGTATCAATAAAATAGGGCTTCCTAGGGTACTGCATCTGGTCTTTAACCTTATAGGAAAAGACGGGAACACTGAACATAAAGAATGAATCCTCGATATGGCTGATGTAGCGTTGAAGTGTGCCCTTGCCAATATCATAATTTAGGCTCTTTAGAGTATTGTACAGCTTGCTTATTGAGTACTTTGTTGAGCCAAGGAGAAGCCTTAATAGGGCTTTTAACCCCTCCTCATTTTTTAGCTTAAACCGCTCTATTATGTCCCTCCTTACGAGGGTCTGGTAATAGGACTGCGCAATTTCAACCTTTCTTTCTTCTCCTGAAAGAACAATCTCAGGAAAACCGCCGTATTCAAGATATTCATTCAAGGCATTCAGGAGCTCGGCTTTTTTATTTTTTGAATGCTCTATCGTTTTAAAATCAAATTCTAGGTTGTTAAAACTTAGAAACTCCTTGAACGAGAGTGGAAATACCTTAACCTCAATAAACCTGCCTCTTAGTTCAGTGGGGATCTCCCTGGATGACATCTTTGAGGAAGAACCTGAGATAAATATTCTTACACCCTCGCTATCATAAATCCTCCTCACCCACTTGCTCCATTGAGGGATGCCCTGTATTTCGTCCAAAAACAGGAACTCAGTTTTTTGTCTGTACACCTCCCTAATTGTCGGAAGAAGCAAGGTCAGAAGCTCTGTTTTCAAAGGAAGCCTCTCATCCTCAAAGTTCAGGTAAACAACCCCCTCTCTTGTCTTTCTTGCTAACAGGGCCTTTACCAGGTGTAGCATCATATAGGTTTTTCCGACCCGTCTAAATCCAGTTACTGCAATGATCTTAGGCACAGCAGATTTAGCATAACTATACAGATTAATTTCCCTATCAATGATTTCAGGAAGTTTTCTCTCCTTCCACTCGGCAAGGACAGCTTTAATCAGATTCCTCATGGTACAATTCTATATTATTATTGTACTATATAAATC
>Ga0066637_10002983_pt1 | contig 11364 bp, 15 predicted proteins | sample CryGeyCG2014_020_FD_62737 | JGI IMG/M metagenome (GOLD analysis project Ga0066637, IMG submission 62737) | Groundwater microbial communities from aquifer - Crystal Geyser CG08_land_8/20/14_0.20 | ecosystem: Environmental > Aquatic > Deep subsurface > Groundwater | place: USA: Utah: Grand County...
GAAAAATAACTTTCTTTTAAGTTATATTTGCTGAATGGCGGATTACCGACTAACAAATCATATTTTTTTGTTAGCGACATTTCAAAAAAGTCGCATGATTTTTTTGTTAATTCTTTGTCAATCTCGCACCCGTCAATATCCAAATATTTTTTCTCGTTTAGCCACTTGATAAAATTACCAGTCCCGAAAGAAGGTTCTAGTATTTTTATTTTTTTGTCATATTTTTTATAACTAAATAACAAATCCAACAGTTTTTGGACTATTTCTATTTTTGTAAAATATTGACCTAGTATTTCTTGCTTAGTTTTCATATTAAAATTTACTTATTCTGCTTTCAGATAGTTTGCAATAGTCGGAATTTATTTCAAAACCAATATAATTCCTTTTAAGAATTTTACAAGCGACAGCTGTGCTTCCGCTTCCGATAAATGGATCTAAAATAATATCGCCCTCTTTTGAAAACATGTTTAAAATTTCCCTGATAAAAGTTTTTGGCTTTGGGGTTGGGTGGTTTATAAAGCCCTCATCGGGTTCTACCATTTTCCCGGGCGTATCCACAAATATGTCCTTGCCTCTTTTACTCATTTTTGGATTACCTTTTTTAAAGACAACGCAAGACATATATTTTGTAAATCCGATCGGCGACATCACACGGCCATTCGGACAATACAAAATAAAATTCCAATGATATTGAAAAGGATTATTTTTAAAAATATCAGGCAAAAATTTTGTGCTAAAAAATGTTATAAAAAATGAATCATCTTTTAAAACGCGATAACTTTCCGGCAGAATTGAATAAAATAAGCTCAAATCGTGATCATTTTTTATACCTTGCTTGTTTAATCCGTAGGGCGGGTCAGTTAATATTAAATCTATTGACCCGTCAGGAATATTTTTAAATCCCTCTAAACAATCAATATTTTGAATGGTATTTATCAAATTATTTAGCATAAGATTTTTTTGTTGAAGACAAAATTTTTGCCAAATCTTCACCCTTAATCCTTCTAATTCCGTTAAATTTAATCGAGGGAATTTTATCGTTGGCGATATAGCGTTTTACAGTAATTGGCGAAACCTTGAGAATTTTTGCCGTTTCCTCGGTAGTATAGAGTTGTTTTTTATCTAATTTCATGATAGTATAAAAGTATCAATTGGTATCAATTATAATATACCATAATTTAAGTAAATCAACAAAATAAAAGTATGAAATGGACTAAAGAAACAGCAATGGCAGAAATTGATAGCTTGGCGGAACAAACTCATGTTTTGCAAAGCCTCAAAAGAAATTGTGAAGAACATATCAGGTGGATCGCAAAAACTCGCCGTTTTTTGTCTGAAGCATTTGGCGAAGAATCAACGTATTTTGTAACTTTTGCATCTTTGACATGGAGTAAGCAGGGCAGTTATGTAATCGGTGGGCCGGGTTGCCCAAATGAAAGTTTTAATCCGCAACTAGGGATAAATAGAGTCAATCAAGAAGCATATGTTCAACAACTTGAAGTCGCCCGGGCGGAAAAGTTTTCTGCTCTGCCGCGCGAAACGCGGCAATCAAAATTCAAAGTCCGGATTTTCGTCAAAAAAAGTTCGGATTTTAACCAAAAGGCACCGCAAACAAAAAGGAGCTAAGCTCCTTTTTTGATTTAGCCGCGGGCGACAACGACTCCAATGATTTCTTTGGCGCCGGCGGTTTTTAAGACTCGGGCGCACTCTGCCATGGTGGCGCCCGTAGTATAAACATCGTCAACTAAAAGAATTTTTTCACTCTTAATCAAATTATCATCTTTCACCCGAGCGGAGCGATGGGTGGAGATGAACGAGCGTTCATCGACTACCAGAAAAGCTCCTTTGATATTTTCCTTCCTCTCTTCGTCGGATAATTCAACTTGAGGTTGAGTTTCTTTTGTTTTTATTAAAACATTGTTTAAAATTTCGATATTTAGAAATTTCGAAAGTTCTTTCCCTATTTCTTCGGCCTGATTGAATCCTCGCCATTTTAGTCGCCTTCTTTCCAAGGGTACTGGGATTAAAACGAAATCAGCCAGGTCTGGTTTCTGGTCAAGTAATTGAAAGTGTTCTATGATTAAAGAGGTTAAGGGTTTGGCCAGCTCTTTGACAAGGGGCTCATATTTAAAATGGTGGATTAAATTTTTAATTAAGGGTTTTTGATAATCAGTGGCAAAATATAAATCAGAAAGCTCGTTTGACCCCGTTAGAAATTTTGTGGTCTTAGGGATAGTATGATTGTATTTTTGTGAAATTTCTAACGGGGTTGATTGCATTTTTTGATGAATACTAGAAATTTCCAGAGTGGCCTGACAATCTTGACAGAAATAGCTCCCTTCCCTTTGACAACCAAAGCAGGATTTAGGGAAAAGAAGATCTACCCCGTTAGAAATAATTACAGTCTTAATAGAGTGCCAAAAAATAGAAAAATTTCTAACGGGGTCTAAAAAAAATTTTTTGATTGTTTGCACCATATAATATATAATATGATATAATGTAAGAAAAAGACATGCCTTGGTGGTCAAAATTTTTGCCAAAAAAATCTTTAGGAATAGATATCGGAACTTCTTCCATCAAAATGGTGGAGTTGGGTAGCTGGGGGGAGAGAAGAAAATTAGAAAATTATGGTGAGATAGCCAGCGAGAGTTTGTATGAAAGACCCTTTCGAACTTTTGAAAAGAGCACTCTTTTGCTTTCTTCCAGAGATATCTCCCGAGCCATCACAGCCGTAATGGAGGAAGCTAAAATTAAAACTCGAAAAGCTACTTTTTCCATCCCTGATTTTTCCAGTTTCTTTACTAATTTTGAATTACCACCAATGACCAAAGAAGAACTCCCTCAGGCCGTAACCTACGAAGCCAGACGACACATTCCTTTGCCTTTAGGAGAAGTAACTATTGATTGGGAAGTAGTTGAAGGCCGAGTCTTTGATGAAAAAAAAGAAAAATTGAAAATCCTTTTAGTGGCGGTTCCCAATGAAGTCATTAATCAATACCGAGAGATTGCCAGTTTTTCCAACCTCGAGCTATTTGCTTTAGAAGCCGAGGTCTTTGGCCTTTTGCGTTCCCTCGTTCCCAAAGATGAAAAAAGAGTAATTTCTTTGGTGGATATTGGCGCTCAAAGTACAACTTGTAGTATTATTGATAAAAGGGTTCTAAAAAAATCTCACAGTTTTGATGCCTCGGGAAATCAATTAACTGAACAGGTAGCCAAAAGTCTTTCGGTTGATTATAAAACAGCTAAGGACCTTAAAGAAAAATATGGGCTTCAAGCTGCTCTTTTGCCGGAATACACCCAGGCCAGAAGCGTCAGGGAAATTTTACTGCCTTTAATTGACGAAATTTTAAGAGAGATTGAGAGGATTGTCAAGGATTTTTATCAAATCGAAGGAAAAGAAGTGGAAAAATTTATCATGGCTGGCGGGACCAGCCTTATCCCTGGCCTGAAAGAATATTTTGAGGACCAGCTTAAAAAGGAGATTGAGATTGCCAGCCCTTTTTCCCAGATTTTTTACCCCCCAATTTTGGAGAGAGAAATAAAGAAAATTGGACCATCTTACGCTATTGCCGTAGGCATGGCCCTAAGAGGCCTTGAATAGAAAATAGAAATTAGTTAATGGAAAATAGAAATTAGTAATGGAAATTGGAAAATAGAAAATAGTTACTAATTTCCAATTTCTAATTTCCATAACCATTTTCTAATTTCTAATAACCAATTTCTAATTTCTATGATTGAGATTATCCCAAAACCAGCTCAAAAATTACCCTTGTGGCAGAATGTTCTGTTTTATATTTCGATTGCTACTCTTTTAGCCGTTTTTTTAAGCTATTTTATTTTTGACCACTTTTTGAAGACTTCTTTCCAGACCCTGGAGAATTTAGAAGAGACCCTGGCCTGGGGGAAGACCCCAGCTGAAATAGCTTTGGAAGAAGAAGCCTTTGGCTATCAGAAAAAAATTAGGGATTTTTCTAGTTTGATTAAAAGTCATCTTTTTGCTTCAAATTTTTCCACCTTTTTTGAAAAAGTTTCCCATCCCAAAGTTTGGTTTTCCCAGATTAATTTGAATCTTGGAGAGGGGCAGGTTGCTCTTTTGGGCCAGGCGGAAAATTTTTCTGTCTTAGGTCAGCAAATTTTAATTTTAAAAAAAGAACCCCTGATAAAGAATCTTGATTTGGTCAGCCTTTCGATTGGGAAAAAAGGGAGGGTTGACTTTACTTTAAATCTTTTTCTCGACCCCCTTATTTTTAGAAAATAGAAAATCGTTATTGGAAAATCGAAAATCGTAATAGAAAATAGAAAATCGAAAATCGAATTTCTAATTTCCAATTTCGATTACGAATTTCCAATTTCGAACAACGAATTTCCAATTTCAATTTAACATGAACCGATTAATTGTCATTATTATTTTGCTGATTATTTCTCTCATCTTAGGGATGCTTTTAATCTTACCAAAGTATGAGGATTTAAGTTTTTTAAGAAAGAAGATTCAAGAAAAGCAGGTCGAGCTCCAATCTAAAGAAGTGTATTTTCAAAATCTCGGGGAGGCGGCTGAAGAACTTAAAAATTATCAAAGCCAACTTTCTAAAATTGACTCGGCTTTACCTGATGACCCCCAGTTACCTCTCCTTTTTGATTATCTCCAAAAAACCGCCAGCCAGTCAGGTTTAGTTTTAAAAGGAATCAGTGTGGCCTCCGCTGCTCCAGGCCGGGCAGTTACTGAGATTAAAGAAACCTCTCTGTCTTTAGTCCTGAGCGGCTCCTACTCGGCTTTTAAAAATTTTCTTTCAACTTTAGAAAAATCAGCCAGATTAATTGAGACCGAATCTATTTCCTTTGCCTCATCTGAAGGGGGTCAATTTAATTTTAATTTACGGATAAAAGTTTATAGTTATTAATATGGCGATTACTTTTTTAGAGAAAAGAAAAAGATTAAAATCTCTGATACCGGTTTTGGTAATTGTCATTTTAATTACGGCTGTCATTGTCTGGCGAGGCTTTTTTGTTAAAGAAGAGCCTTTTTTACCAGAAGTTATAAAACCCGCCAAAAAAATTGAAATTGACCTTCAGGCTTTAAAAAGTCCTGAACTGGAAGAACTGCAACCCTTTGAGAAGATTCCTTCTTTTGAAGAAGAAATAGGGAGAGAGAATCCATTTGTGCCGTATTGAAAATAGAAATTAGTTAATGGAAAATAGAAATTAGTAATGGAAATTAGAAAATAGAAAATAGTTACTAATTTCCAATTTCTAATTTCCATAACCATTTTCTAATTTCTAATAACCAATTTCCAATTTCTATGTCTTTACTCCAGCAATTAATTAAAAAAGGAATAATGACCAAAGAACAAGCCACCTCTCTTGAATTGGAGATTAAAGAAAGCGGAAAAAAAGAAGAGGAGGCAATTTTAGAAAAAGACATTGTTGCTGAAGACTTTTTATTTGGTTTAAAAAGTGAAAGCTTAAAAATACCCTTAAAAGAAGTCACAGCCAGAGAGGTTCCTTTAGATGTTTTAGAATCAATTCCCGAAGAAACAGCCAAGAACTATCAAATGATTCCTTTGGGGAAAAAGGAAAAATTTTTGGAAGTAGGGATGGTTTATCCTGAAGATTTAAAAGTCCAGGAAGCTCTAAAGTTTTTGGTCAGAAAGCTCAACCTTAATTACCAGGTTTTTCTGATTACCCCCACTACTTTTAATGATCTCTTAAAACAGTACCGAACTCTAAAAAGAGAAGTGGGAAGAGCTCTGGAAGAACTGGAGACCGAATTAAAGATAGAAAAAGTTAAAATTCCCAGAACAGCCGCTGAATTTGAGAGATTGGCTGAAGAGGCTCCCATTACCAAAATTGTGGCCGTAATTTTAAGATATGCGGTTGAAAGCAAGGCTTCTGATATTCATATTGAACCCACCCGAGAAAAATTAAGAGTCCGTTTTAGATTGCTCGGTTTCTTACACTCCTCAATTTTTTTACCGATGAGAATTCATCCAGCCGTAATATCCAGAATTAAAATCCTCTCTAATTTAAAAATCGATGAAACCCGAATTCCCCAGGATGGCAGATTTTCAACTAAAATTGAGACTAAAGATATTGATTTTCGAGTTTCCACTTTCCCCACTACTTTGGGAGAAAAAGTGGCCATCAGGGTTCTTGACCCGACTATTGGAACAAAACAATTTGAAGAACTGGGCCTGGAAGGCAGAAATTTCGAAGCGGTAAAGGAAGCGATTAAAAGACCCTATGGCTTAATCTTAGCCTCTGGTCCCACTGGCTGCGGAAAAACTACCACTTTATACGCTATTTTGCAAATTTTGAACAAAGAAGGAGTTAATATTGTTACCCTGGAAGACCCGGTGGAATATTTTATTGAGGGAATTAATCAATCCCAGGTCAGACCGGAAATTGGCTATGATTTTGCCATCGGCCTTCGCCACATGTTGAGGCAAGACCCGGACATTATTATGGTTGGGGAAATTAGAGATGAAGAAACTGCCTCTCTGGCTACCCACGCTGCCCTAACCGGCCACATCGTCTTATCTACTGTCCACACTTCCAATGCCTTGGGAGTAATTCCCAGACTGATTGATTTGGGAATTAAACCCTATTTAATCTCCCCAACTTTAACTTGTATTATCGCCCAGAGACTGGTCAGAAAATTGTGTGATGAGTGCAAAAAAAAGATAAAACCAAAAAAAGAGATTGAAGATTTAATTTTAACCGAAATTGAGAATCTCCCCACTCAAGTTAAAAAAAATGTTAAAATTAAAAAACCATTAACAATTTGGGAAATTAAAGGTTGTAAAAAATGTAATAATGAGGGCTTTGTTGGGCGAATTGCTCTTTTTGAAATTTTAGAGATGACTCCCGCCCTATCAGAAATAATTTTAAAGGTGACTTCGATGGAAGAGCTGGAAGGAGAGGCAAAACGGCAGGGAATGATTACTATGAAACAAGACGGCATCCTAAAAGTGTTAAATGGGGTTACTACCATTGAAGAAGTTTTGAGGGTAGCTGAAGAAAAGTAACCTTACGAATTACGAATAGTTTCGAATTACGAATAACGGTTTGGAATCCCCCACTTTTTAATTCGTAATTCGGTTTGATTCGTAATTCGTAAGAAATCATGAAGAATATTTTATTAATCGAGGATGACCCATTCCTCATAGACATTTATACTACTAAGTTAAAGGAGGCTGGTTTTAAGATTGAAGCGGCCACTGATGGCCAAGAGGGGCAAAGAAAATTAACTGAAAAAAAATTTGACCTCTTGGTTTTAGATATTGTCCTTCCCCAGATTGATGGCTGGGAGATTTTGAAAAAAATCAAACAAGATTTAAAATTAAAATTCCTGCCAGTGATTATCCTTTCCAATCTTGGCCAAAAAGGCGAAGTAGAAAAAGGAATGAAACTCGGCGCCACTAAATACCTTATTAAAGCGCATTACACACCAAGCGAAGTGGTCGAAGAAATTAAAAGTGTTTTTGAATAAAATTATGGCAAACTACAATACTCAACTAAAGGAATTATTAGAGATAACTGTCAAAGAACAGGCTTCTGATTTACATTTATCAGTTGGCCATCCGCCAATTTTACGTCTGGCTAGGAGATTAGTTCCTTTAATCAAAAGGAAAAAATTATCTTCAGAGGATGTTAAGGGTTTAGCTGAAGCTCTAATGACTGAAGAACAAAAATTAAGATTTTTAGAAAAGAAAGAAGTTGATTTTTCTTATCATTTTGCTGAAGAGGGAGCTCGTTTTAGGGTCAATGTTTTTCTCCAAAGAGGAGAGATTTCTGCTGCTCTCAGATTAGTTCCAGCCAAAATTCCAACCATTGAGGAGTTGAATCTCCCTCCTATTTTGCATGAGTTCACCACTCCCTCTCAAGGATTTGTCTTAATTACCGGCCCCTCTTCCCATGGCAAATCAACAACCTTAGCTGCTCTAATTGATGAAATCAATCACACCCGAGCCGACCATATCATTACCATTGAGGATCCGATTGAATATGTTTTTGAAGATGATCGGGCCATTGTTGACCAGAGAGAGGTTTATCAAGATACTCTCTCTTTTGCCAGAGCTCTCCGTTCCACTTTTCGTCAGGACCCAGATGTGATTATGGTTGGGGAAATGAGAGACCCAGAAACCATGGCTACGGCTATTACGGCAGCTGAAACCGGCCATTTGGTTTTTGCTACCTTGCACACTAATTCCGCTGCCCAGACCATTCATCGAATTGTTGATACTTTCCCGTCGGCTCAGCAAGACCAGATTAGGGCTCAGTTATCCGGCTCTCTTTTGGGAGTAGTCTCCCAGAGATTAATTCCCAGAATAAAAGGAGGCTTAATCCCGGCCTGTGAAGTGATGCTCTCTAGCCCGGCAGTGGCTAATTTAATTCGAGAAAATAAAATTCATGAGCTTCTTTTGGTGATTGAAACTTCAGCTGAAGTTGGGATGATTTCTTTGAATAGAGCCTTAGCCAGTTTAGTTAAAAGAAAAGAGATTACTTTAGAAAACGCCCTTGATTATTCCTTAAATCCAGCTGAACTAAGAATGCTTTTGAGATAACCTTACGAATTACGAATCAGGCCGAATTACGAATATGGATAATAGAAGGTTAAAACGGAAAGACTTACTTTATCCTGAATTAAGTTATCAAATAATCGGAGTTTTGTTTGATGTTTATAATGAACTTGGTTATGGTTACCAAGAAAAATATTACCAAAGAGCTATAAGTGCTCGGTTTAAAGAAATAAACCTGGCTTTTAAGGAGCAAGTCCCAGTAAAAATAAAATTTCAAGGAAATGAAATTGGGAAGTATTTTTTAGATTTTATAATTGCAGATAAAATTGCCTTAGAAATTAAAAAAGGAGATAAATTTCTAAAAACCGATATTGATCAACTTTATGCTTATTTAAAAGCCACCGGATTAAAGTTAGGGATCTTAGCTACTTTTACTAAAAGAGGATTGCAATTTAAAAGAATTATCAACCTTACTTAATTAGTAATTCGAATAAATTCGTAATTCGTAAGGAAATGAAATTTAATTATCAGGCGCGGACTAAAAAGGGGGAGATTCAGTCAGGCACGGCGGAGGCTTCTTCCCGGGAGGCGGCAATTTCCCTTTTACAAAAATATGGATTATATGTCACCATTTTGGAGGAAGCTGAAGCTCCGCCAATTTATGCCAGAAGAATAAAATTTTTTGAGAGAATTCCGGCAGCCGAAATTGTCTTGTTTTCAAGGCAACTCTCCATTCTTTTTAAATCAAAGGTTTCCTTGGTCGAGGCCCTGGAGGTCTTAGCCATTCAGACCAAAAATCCGGATTTCAAAGAAAAAATTTTTAAAATGGCTGAAGATGTTGAAGGAGGAACTGCCCTTTCTGGAGCCCTATCTCGCCATCCAAAAATTTTCTCCTCTTTTTACATTGCCATGGTCAAGGCTGGTGAGGCCTCAGGAAAACTCTCTGAGGCTCTAAGTTATTTAGCCGAGCACTTAGAAAGAGAGTATCGTTTAATCGCCAGAATCAGGGGAGCAATGATTTATCCAGCCATGGTCGTCTTTATTGCCGTTTTGGTTCTGGCCCTGATGATGTTTTTTGTTGTTCCCCAGTTAACCAAAGTTTTAGGTGAAACCGGAGCAGAATTGCCTCTGGCTACTCAAATGATAATTGGACTTTCCGCCTTTTTAAAAAAATGGGGCTGGATACTTATTTTAATTTTAATCGGATTAATAATCGGACTCTTTAGATATTATCGGACCAAAGAAGGAAAGAAATTTTTTGACCAGGCTTTTTTGCGCCTTCCATTAGCCGGCCCCTTGTTAAAGATGATTTATCTTTCCCGCTTTGCCGAAAACCTTTCCACCTTAATTTCTGGCGGTCTGCCAATTGCCCAGGCCCTAGAAATTACTGGCCGGATTGTTGGCAATACCACTTATAAAGAAATTATTTTCCGGGCCAGAGATGAAGTAAGAAGGGGAGAACCGGTTTCTTCGGTTCTTGGCCGCTCTCCAGAAAATTTTCCGCCGGTCTTTACTCAAATGACCCTGGTTGGAGAAAAAACTGGAACCTTAGATAAAACCTTAATGGATGTAGTTGACTTTTATCAAAAAGAAGTGGATAGAACAGTTGAAAATCTTTTCAGTATTTTGGAACCGGCCTTAATTGTTTTCTTAGGATTGATTGTAGCTGGCTTGATGGCCGCCATTTTATTGCCCCTCTATCGAATGGCCGGAGTATAGTTATCCACAATTTGATTTTCTAAATGTGCTATAATAAAATAATGAAAAAAGGTTTCACCCTGATTGAACTTTTAGTAGTGATTACCATTATTGGAATTTTGTCAACCATGGTCTTGGTCTCTTTGGGTGGAGCCAGAACCAAGGCCAGGGATGCCCGGAGAGAAGCTGATCTCGGACAAATTGTTTTAGCCATGGAATTGGCTTATTCTGATGATGAGAGATATCCCCAAGCTTCGGCAACTCCAGATATAATTCAAAGTTCAAAAAGGGTTTATTTAGACCCAGTTCCTAGAGACCCTCGAACTCAGCTAAAATATAATTGGAGGGATAATACTCTGGGAGCGACCACTAATTGTGATAGCCAAAATTATTGCATTTATACTGAGCTAGAAGAAGGGGGGTATTTTGCCGGTTCGCCCAAAGGGAGTCGGAAATTAGACAGCGAACCACCAACCGAGCCTGGCCGATGTTGTTGGTAAAAATACAAGGTCGAAAAATAATTAAATAATTATTAATATGCTTCAATTTTTTAATAAAAAAAGGGGTCAAAAAGGATTCACTCTCATTGAGCTTTTAGTGGTCATTGCGGTGATTGGGATGTTGGCTTCCATTGTCTTGGTTTCTTTAGGACCGGTCAGAAAAAAGGGAAGAGATGCTAGAAGAATGTCAGACATTAGGCAGATTAATTTAGCCATGGAGATGTGCTATCCTGATTCAGCTTGTGGTGGACTTGAGAGATATCTTGCTACTAACGCTGGAGCAAATACAGTTACCGCTATCGGAACTTATATGCCATCTGTTCCTAAAGATCCTCTAACTCCTACCCAGGATTATACCTGGACAGCTAATGCCTCGCCTTATCAATATTATTGTGTTTATGTTAAATTAGAAGCTGAAGACGATACCTGGTTTTGCGCCTCAAATGCAGGAGTATTGAAAAAGACAGCAACCTCCTATACTCCTTCCAATAATGATTGTTGTGGGCCTGATCTAACTCCGTAAGATATTTTCTTAAAAAACAAAGGTCGAAGTCATTAATCATTAATTATTCATTGAGATAAATCGAAGATTTATCGAAAGGTAAGATGAATCGGAGATTCAGCGAACATTATTATGTTACAAATTTTTA
>Ga0066637_10002985_pt1 | contig 11363 bp, 8 predicted proteins | sample CryGeyCG2014_020_FD_62737 | JGI IMG/M metagenome (GOLD analysis project Ga0066637, IMG submission 62737) | Groundwater microbial communities from aquifer - Crystal Geyser CG08_land_8/20/14_0.20 | ecosystem: Environmental > Aquatic > Deep subsurface > Groundwater | place: USA: Utah: Grand County...
GGCAAGAGGAAATAAAAATAATTGCCTCGAACCAAGAAGTGAGCAGGTAAATCTTTTATAAAAGTTTCTTGAAATTGTTCCAGACTCTCTTTTTTTTCTTCTTCTTCAAAACTCTCCCGTGCTTTTTCTAAAAACTTATCAGCTTCTTTTGATTGATAACCTGTGATATTCAATCCGGGATATTCTTTTTGCGAAGAGTGCCAGAAAGGAAAAGGGTCGGGTGTTTGGTCTAAAGCTTCCCCGAAAAGCAACACTTCAAAATTTCTTTCGGCTAAGATATTGGTTTGGAACTCTCCCAGAGAAACTTTTTTTATTTCAACTTTGACTCCAATATTCTCAAACTGAATTTTTAAAACTTCGGCTATTTCCACCAAAGGAAATTTATCAGAGGTAGTTAAAGTAAGTTCTAAGGGAATGATTTCTTTTGGTATTTCCTGACAGATTTGGTTAAGTTTTTTTCTGGTCATTGATTTGACGTCGCCGGTTCCTTTTTTCAGACCGGCAGGAATTAAAATATCTTGAGCATATTTTTCCTGAAAACGGATGACGGCTCTTTTTGTTTTCGAACCAAAATATCCTGTAATCTCTCCCTCGGGGTAAACTTCTTTTCCGCCAGCTGGCGGATTGGCTAAACATTTTTGTAACTCTCTGACACTTTCGCCTTGACTGCCAAGAGTCAGGTCACTTTTAAACAGGAGAGGTACTTCTTTCTCTTCAACTTTTTCTCTGAAACCTTCTTCATTTTCTTTAAAACCTTCTGTGACTAAAATTTCTTTGGCTTTTTCAATGTCGAATTCGTAAGTTTGACTTGGAGTAGAGAAACCGAAATAGTCAGCCAAAATTGGAGAATTGACAATTTCACCCTCTCCTAAAAAAACTTGGTCTAAAATTTCTTTTTTATTGACAGCATAACTTAAAGCTTTTCTTATTTCTTTCTGATTTAAAATTTTTGAATCCTTGAGATTGAAGAAAATGGCAAAATATCTGGGCAAGCTGAGTTCGTAAAGAGTAAAACCTTCTTTTTTTAAGACCTCCACATATTTTGGGTCAGAAACAGCAAAACCGTCAATTTCTCCGACTCTGGCTGCCTTTAATAAATCTTCAAAATTTTGATAAAAATAAAAGGAAATTTTTTTCAAAAATGGTTTTTGACCGTAAAATTTTTCGTTCCTTTCAAAAACTATTTTATCGGTATAGCCGGATTTATCTTCTTTTGTTTCCTTTAACTTGAAAGGTCCTGTACCAACTAAATATTCTTTAGAAGTTAAAGTCCAGGGGAAGTTCTCCGCAGGAATATCCTGAAATATATGTTTCGGTAATATTTTTAGATGAGCTATTGTTTCTAAAAAGGGAGAATATTTTTTTTGAAGATGGAAAATAACCTTCTTTTCACCCTCTGTTTCAACTCTTACTGCCGACCATTCCACATTGAGGGGGCTTTTGTACTGAGGGGACTGGATTAGAGTAATAGTAAAAGCAACATCTTCTGCACTCAAAGGTTTTCCATCGTGCCAGAAGATATTATCCCGGAGAGTGAATTCGTAATTTTTACCTTCCCCCTTAATTTGATAATCTTGAGCCGCATCTTTTACAATTTTTCCATCTGGATCGTATTTGAGAAGACCCGAAAACAAAATTTCAACTAAATCTCTGTCAGGGTCATTGTCGGATAAATAAAGAGGGTTGATAAATCTTGGTTGGCCGATTAATCCTTCTTTGTATTCTCCGCCGCTTGCCGGGAAAATTTCCGTTTCTTTAAAGTAGTAATCAAGGTCTAAAACAATAGTGGAAACGAAAGCTAAACACAGAAACAAAAAAAATAGATTTCTTTCTTTTCTGGAAAGGACATTTAAAAATTTTTTCCATTGGCAAAATTTCGGAAACTTACCGGGAAAAGAATCTTTAATTTTATTTGGCAAATTCAAGTTGTTAGAAATTGTTAGCGACCGAGCACCGAAGCACATAACGCTTTATGTGCTCGGGGCTCGGTGCTCGGTTCGACCAAACGCTTTAAATTAGTAACAAGTTTAATAAAGAGACAGCAATAAACAAGATAGAAAGGACGACAGTAGCCCAAAAGATTGTTTTCTCCATTCCTCGCTTTTTGAAATAAAAACCTTCCTGACCAAAGGCAGATCCCAAAGCCGTGCCTCTTTGTTGTAAGAGTATAAAAACAATTAAAAGAGAAGAAATGATAATTTGTAAAACAAGGATAATTTTATTCATCTTGAGAGTCCTTATGAATATTAGAATTAGAAAGAAAGGTTTTTAAAACCTTTTAATTTTAGACAAAACCTCTTTTTGTGAAGTAAGAAAGCTTAAGAACCAAATTAAAAGTCCAGTCCAAAAAAGGGGCCAAAAGCCCACAATAATTAACTTAGGAAAAAGAATATCAACTATCCAAACCATTAACATATTTACAATCAACCCAAAAAGACCAAAAGTCAAGACCCTCAAAGGGAGAGTGATTAGATTAATTATTGGTTTAAGAAAATAATTAACAATTCCAAAAGCAATCCCGGCAAAAAATAAAACCTTTATTGATTCTTCAAAACTACCTTCAACTTTAACTCCCGGTACCAGCAAAGTTGCCAGATAAAAACCCAAAAATCCAACAATTACATAAGCAATAAATTTACTCATTATCCTATTTTAAGCAAAGTACCAGGTGAAGTCAACTTAACCGATAAACTTCTTTTCCCTTAATTTTTTATGATAACTAATAGCAAAGCGGTGGGCTTCGTCTCTGATGCGGAGAATCAGGTTGGAAATCTCTTGAGGAATATCTTTTAAGAAAATCGGTTCTTTTTGATTTTCCAAATAGAGAGTATTTTTTCTTTTAGCCAAAGCAAAGACGCTGATTGATACTGATAAAGCTGATTTATACTGATTTAAAACTTTTTTGGCAATATTTAATTGGGCTTTTCCTCCATCAATAAGAATCAGTTGGGGAAATCTCCATTCCCGGTGCTTAAATCTTCGGGAAAGAACTTCTTTGAGCATAGCAACATCATTTGGTTTGCCTTCAATTTTTATTTTAAACTTCCGATATTCGTCTTTGTCAGGTTTTCCTTTTTCAAAAACTACCATTGCTCCGGTAGCTTCTTTCCCTTGGATATTTGAAATGTCATAACCTTCAATTCTTTTTATTTTCGGAATATATATTTTCTTCCTTGCCGAAATCAAGGTTCTGTCGAGCGAAGCGAGACAGGTTCTTATCTTTAATTTCTGGTCTAAAATTTTCCTCAATTCTTTTTCAATTCTTTGCCAATTCTCAATTTTTCTTTCAGTTAAACCCTGAAGAACTCTGGCGTGCTCAAAAATATTTTCCAACAATTCTATTCGGTCTCTCCGATTTGCCGCCTTTTCAAATTCTTGAGCTTTTGAAAACTTTTTCATTTCCTTTTTTAAATTTTTTAAAACTTCTTTCCTTCTGCCTTGGAAAATTTTTAACAAAACCCTGGTATTTTCTTGAGATTCTTTTTTAATTTTTTCTTTGAAGTTTGGAATTTGAGAAGCAACTTTTGAATCCAGAAGACAAGGTCCCGGACAGAGCCTCATTTGATACCATAAACAGGGTCTTTTTGGTATTGTTTTACAAGTTCGGTAGGGAAAAATTTTTCTCAGAAATTGAAGAGTTTTTTTAAGAGCGATTCCTGCAACAAAAGGACCAACGTAGTTAATTTCTAATTTCGAATTTCTAATTTCTAATTTTTGTTTTAATTGGTGGGTTATAAATATTCTCGGAAAATCTTCTTTTGTAACCGCCACAAAAAAATAATTTTTATCGTCTCGCCAGAGGACATTAAATTTTGGTTGATGCTTTTTGATTAATTCCGCTTCTTTAAGCAAGGCTTCGATTTCAGAATCTGTTTTCTTGAAGCCGATTTTTTCTACTTTTTCCAAAAATAGACCATCTTTGAAAGCCGGCGTTTTGAAATGGCTCTTTACTCTTTCTTTGATATTTGTGGCTTTGCCGATATAAAGAATCTTTCCTTTTTTGTCGTAAAAAAGATAAACACCGGTAGTTTTGGGCAAGTTTGAAATTTCTGCTTTTCTAATTTTGATTTCTTTTTTATTCATCTTGAGCACCCTTTATTTATAAAACAAAAATTTGCTTTTGACAAACCTCCGGATTATGATTTACTATAATAATGGAAGCTTAAAAATTTTATTATATATATGTAAAGAGCGATTAATTCAACTGTAAGGGGGTGGTAAAATTGGAGGTTTTGATTGATGGCTACAACCTCATAGGGTGGTTTGGACTCTTTGACTTTGTGCATAAAGAAGAACTTACTCTGGAAGAGGCAAGAGAGGAGATACTCGGAAAAGTTTTGGCTAACCCTGCTTTAGGAGGGGCTCAGCGGATAAAAGTAAAACTAATTTATGATTCGGGTGGAATGGCTATTAAGAAACTGCAAAGAGGAACAAGCCAGGGAATAAAAATTCTCTTTGTCAGGAATACCGATAGTTTTTTGCAGCGAATAGCGAGAAAAGGGGAAACGGTTGTAATTACCAGAGACGCACCATTAACAGCAAAGCTCAGGGAAAAAGGAGTTCAGGTTTGTCAGCCAGAATTTTTCTTTGGAAATCACCAAAATTAAAAGGGAGTATCCTGAGATTAAGGTCCTCCCTTTTTGTTTTGGGGCTTGAAAATCTTTCAGAATTCAGCTAAAATAAAGGGCTTGGTCGGAAATTACAAGGCGAAGCCGCAGTAATTTCCGTAACCAAACCTTTACCGAGCACATAAAGCGTTATGTGCTTCGGTGTAAGAACTTCTAAAACTCCTCAGCTTTTTCTGAAGAAAAAGCTGACTCGTTAAGAGTTTCTAACATGCCAAAGGATTTTATTAAAATCAGAGGAGCTCGGGTTCACCCCGAAGGAAAGCCTTCGGCTTCCTGCGGGGCAAGTAATTTAATTAGAATAAGAGGAGCAAGAGTACACAATCTTCGAAATATCAATGTAGATATTCCCAAAGGGAAGCTGGTTGTTATCACCGGGGTTTCGGGAAGCGGCAAATCTTCTTTGGCTTTTGATACTATATTTGCCGAAGGTCAGAGAAGATACGTTGAAAGTTTATCAACTTACGCCAGACAATTTTTAGGAGTAATGGAGAAACCGGAGGTTGATAAAATTGAAGGGATTTCTCCGGCTATTTCTATTGACCAACGAAAATCAACTCACAACCCGCGCTCGACCGTTGGCACAATGACAGAAATTTATGATTTTTTAAGAGTTCTTTTTGCGAGAGTTGGTGTTCCTCATTGTCCAAAATGCGCAAGACCTGTTTCCCGCCAGACAATAGACCAGATAATTGAACAGATTTTGAAGCTGCCGAAAGCTCAAGAAATTCTGATTTTGGGCCCGGTAGTTCGTGGAAGAAAGGGGGAACATCGGGCAGTTTTAGAAGAAATCAAAAGAGCTGGTTTTATAAGAGTTAGAATTGACGGAGTTTTACAAAGAATTGAAGAAGCTCAAGAAAGAGTTCTTGGGCTTCGCAAAAAACATAACATTGAAGTCGTTGTTGACCGCTTAATAATTGAAGAAAATTTTGAAAGGTCAAGATTGGTTGATTCGGTAGAGACGGCCTTAAAATTAGGAAAGGGTAGAGTATTAATAAATCAAGGAGCCAGGGATTTTATATTTTCCGAACATTTCGCTTGCGAGTATTGCGGGATTTCTCTGCCGGAAATTGAACCCCGTCTTTTCTCTTTTAATTCTCCTTATGGCGCCTGCCCAGTCTGTCAGGGATTGGGCAAGAGATTGGAAGTTGTACCGTCATTGGTTATTCCCAATCCAAAACTTTCCCTGGCCGAAGGAGCTATTTTCTCTTGGGCGAGAGCCAGCCATAAGGTTGGCAGACAGGGTTATTTTTGGTTTCAGCTTCGGAATCTGGCCGAGAAATATAAATTTTCTTTAGATAGTCCGGTTAAAGATTTATCTCAAGAAATTTTAGAACTTATTTTATACGGTGATGCCTGCCTTACGAGCAGGCAGGGAGATTTTGAGGGAGTAATTCCTAATCTTGAGAAAAGATACTGGGAAACTGATTCCGAAGCAACCAGAGAAGAGATTAAAAAATATATGCGAGAAAGAATTTGCGAGAAATGCCAGGGAAAGAGATTGCGAGATGAAGCTTTGGCAGTTAAAGTTGGAGGGAAATCAATTGCTGAAGTTGTTGAGATGGATATTAAAGAAAATAATGAATTTTTTAAAAATATCGCTGAACAACGCGGAACTATACGCAGAACAACGCGGAAATTCAAAAAAGAAAAGTTAAGTGACTCTCAGTTAAAGATTGCTCGACCCCTAATAAGAGAAATTATCAACCGATTACAATTTTTAATTGATGTTGGCTTGGATTATTTGACTTTGTCTCGTCAAGCCGAAACCTTAGCCGGAGGAGAGGAGCAAAGGACAAGATTAGCTACTCAAATCGGCTCAAAATTAACCGGAGTTCTCTATATTTTAGACGAGCCCTCGGTTGGTTTACATCCGAGAGACCAGGGAAGATTAATCAAAACCTTAAAAAAATTAAGGGATTTGGGGAACTCAATAATTGTAGTGGAGCACGAGTATGAAATAATCATTTCATCTGACAGAATTATTGATATTGGGCCAGGAGCAGGAAAACACGGCGGTAAGATTATTTTTGAAGGAACACCAAAACAACTCCTTAGCAGTCGCACCTTAACTGGAGATTACTTAGCGGGAAGAAAGAAAGTGGAGATAAAATCAATCCGCCAGCTGGCGGACAAAAATCAAAATTTAAAACCACAAACTAAAACTCCTGCCTTACGAGCAGGCAGGCAAAACTATTTAACTGTTAAAAAAGCTCAAGAGCATAATTTGAAGAACATTGATATTAAAATTCCTTTGGGTAAATTTGTTTGTGTGACCGGGGTTTCCGGAAGCGGCAAAAGCAGCTTGGTTGATGATATAATTGCTCGAGCTTTGTATCAAAAATTTTATCGTTCAAAAACTGATGCTGGAAAACATCAAGAAATTTTAGGAACTGAATTTTTAGACAAAGTGGCTTTAGTTGACCAATCACCAATTGGCAGAACCCCAAGGAGCAATCCAGCAACTTATACTGGGACTTTCAGTTATATCAGAGAGCTTTTTTCAAAGACCAAAGAAGCAAGAATAAGAGGTTATTTTCCAGGGCGCTTCAGCTTCAATGTTAAAGGAGGAAGGTGCGAGGCCTGCGAGGGTCAGGGACTGAAAAAAGTTGAGATGTATTTTCTGCCTGACATTTATGTAACCTGTGAAGAATGTAAAGGGAAAAGATACAATAAAGAGACATTAGAAGTTGAATATAAAGCTAAAAATATTTCTGAAGTTTTAGAAATGACAGTTGAAGAAGCATTAAAATTTTTTGAGCCCATATCGAGATTGCGAGAAAAATTAAAAACTTTAAGTGATGTCGGCTTGGGCTATATTGAACTTGGCCAACCCGCTCCTTCTTTATCAGGTGGGGAGGCCCAGAGAGTAAAATTGGCAACCGAGCTCAGTAAAAAATCAACCGGCAGAACTTTATATATTTTAGACGAACCAACCACTGGCTTGCACCCTGATGACATTAAGAAACTATTATTTATTCTTAAAGAGTTGGTTAATAGAGGCAATACAGTACTAGTGACCGAACATAATTTAGATCTGGTTCACGGCGGAGCAGATTGGATAATTGACTTAGGTCCTGAAGGAGGAGATGAAGGTGGCTATATCGTTGCTGAGGGTCCACCCTACGAGATAGCTAAAAATTCCAAATCTTACACTGGTAAATTCTTAAGAGAAAGATTTTTTCAATAAAGCCTTCTGATTTCTTTTAATAATGTTTTGTTCAGCTTTTATTATTTGAAAAAATATCTGACGTTTCTCTCCTCTTGACAAGACAACTATAAAAATTAAAATAAGATATTAGCAATCAAAGGTCGCGACTGCTAATCTATAGAAGCAGATAAACGCGGATAGCAACGCTGAAAAACGCGGAAATATCAGCGTAAATCCGCTTTTACAAATATGAAAATAAAACCATTATCAGACCATATCCTCATTGAAGCTATTGCCCAGGATGAGCGAACAAAAAGCGGTATTTTTCTTCCCCAGACGGCAGAAAAAGAAAGACCGGAACAAGGCAAAGTAATTGCTGTGGGACCGGGCAGAAGATTATCTTCCGGGAAAAGAGTTCCCCTGGAGGTCAAAAAAGGAGATACCGTTCTTTTTACCAAATACGGTCCAAACGAGATAAAGGTCGATGACAAAGAATATTTAATTGCTAAAGAAGAAGATATATTAGCGGTTTTAGAATAAAACCGCTAAGTTAAAAATTAAAAGTTCAAAGTTAAAAGTTTCAGTTCAAAGTTAAAAGTTAATTTTTAATTTTTCATTTTTAACTTTTAACTTGACTGAGCGAAGCGAAGGAATATGGCTAAACAAATTAAGTACTCTGAGGAGGCCCGAAGAAAACTAAAAATCGGCGTTGATAAATTAGCTAACGCGGTAAAGGTAACTTTGGGTCCTAAAGGAAGAAACGTTGTTTTAGATAAAGGTTATGGCTCGCCAACTATTACTAATGATGGAGTAACCATTGCCAAAGAAATTGAACTTGAGGACAAAATTGAAAATTTAGGAAGCGAAATTATCAAAGAAGTTGCTTCAAAGACAAATGATGTTGCCGGTGATGGAACAACCACGGCAGTGGTTTTAGCTCAGGCTTTGGTAAATGAGGGTTTGAAAAATGTAACTGCCGGCGCCAATCCTTTGGCTTTAAGGCGGGGAATTGAAAAAGGTTCTAAAGTTATTATTGAAGCATTAAAAAATCTTTCCAAAAAAATTGCCGGTAAAGAAGAAATTTCCCAGGTAGCAACAATTGCTGCCGAAGATAAAGAATTGGGCAATCTAATTGCCGAGGTAATTAATGAAGCGGGCAAAGACGGGGTTGTCACGGTTGAAGAATCAAAAACATTTGGCATCTCCAAAGAAGTGGTCAAAGGATTACAGTTTGACAGAGGTTATGTTTCTCCTTATATGATAACCAATCCCGAAAAAATGGAGGCGGTTTTAGAAGACCCTTATATTTTGATTACCGACAAAAAAATTTCTTCTCTCCAGGATATTTTAACAACTTTAGAGAAAGTTGCTAAAACCGGTAGAAAAGAGCTTCTAATTATTGCCGACGAAATTGAAGGAGATGCATTAGCCACCTTAGTTGTCAATAAACTTCGGGGTGTTTTAAATGCTCTCGCTTGTAAAGCGCCGGGATTCGGTGACAGGAAAAAAGAAGTATTGGAAGATATTGCCGTTGTTACCGGCGGGCAGGTGATTTCTGAAGAAAAAGGAATGAAACTTGAAAACGTAGAATTGGAAATGTTGGGCAGAGCCAGAAAAATCATTTGCCAGAAAGAAAATACTATTGTGGTTGGCGGTAAAGGAAAGAAAGGTGCAATTGAAGAAAGAATTAAACAGCTGAGAAATGAAATCTCAACCACTACTTCTGAATTTGACAAAGAAAAATTAGAGGAAAGATTAGGTAAATTATCAGGAGGAGTTGCCGTCATCAAAGTTGGAGCGCCGACTGAAATTGAGCAAAAAGCTCGCCAGCACAAAGCAGAAGATGCCCTGTCGGCAACCAGAGCAGCAATTGAAGAAGGAATTGTGGCGGGAGGAGGAGTAGCTCTTTTGAGAGCTTCTTCTGCTTTAGACGATTTAAAATTAAAAGGAGACGAAAAAACCGGAATTGTTATTTTGCAAAGAGCTCTGGAGGAACCTTTGAGAATGATTGCTCAAAATGCCGGAGTTGAGGGTTCGGTTGTGGTTGACCAGGTCAAAAAACACAAAGCAAGTTTTGGTTTTAATGCTCAAACTTTAGAATATGAAGATTTAATCCAGGCTGGAATAGTTGACCCAACAAAAGTAGTCAGAAGTGCGCTGGAAAATGCTGTTTCAGGAGCCAGCATGCTTTTAACCACTGAAGCGACAGTGACTGATATTCCGAAGAAGAAAGAAGAGAGAATGCCTTCGATGCCATCAATGCCGGAAGAATATTAATTATTTTGAACTTTGTTTCTTCAAAAACTCTCCTGTTTGCTTTTAGGGGAGTTTTTGGATATAATAGAAAAATCTTGTAACATATAATATGTAGCTTGTAACACAAGAGAATTAAAATCTTGAGTTACACGTTACAAGTTACAGGTTTTACGATTATGACTTGTCCAATTTGTAAAGTTAATTTTAAAAAAGCGGTTTTCTACGGAGTTGAGATTGATTACTGTCCTCAGTGTCTTGGGCTTTGGTTTGAGGAAGATGAACTGAGGGAAGCAAAAGATGAGAAAGATAAGAATTTAAATTGGTTGGATATTTCACTCTGGCAGGATAAGAAGAAATTAAAAATTTCTAAAAATGAAAGAATTTGTCCGGCCTGCTCCGTACCTTTGTATTCTGTAAATTACGGCAACTCACCCCTTCGGCAAGCTCAGGGTGATGCTGAGCCTGTCGAAGCATCAAATCTTGAAGTGGATATTTGCAATGTCTGCCGGGGGATTTGGCTGGACAGAGGAGAGTTTAGAAAAATCATTGAATATCTAAAAACAAGAGGGAAAGAGGAAATTTTGCGGAATTATTTCAAAAACTTGATAGAAGAAGGAATAGAAGTATTTACCGGACCGGAAACTTTTCGGGAAGAGTTAGCCGATTTCTTAACCATTTTGAAACTTTTGAATTATAAATTTGCGACTCAATATCCAACCATCAGCAAAGTGATTTCAATTCTTCCCAAATAGTAAAAAATAAACTTTTTGGATTAATTTGAAAATTAAAAGAGGTACCTTCTGGGTACCTCTTTGAAGTCAATGTTCTTTTTAAGAGTATCCTTCATAGTACAAATTCTGCCAAGTTCTTTTGTCCTCCAACCGACCAGCGATATCCACCAAAAAGAATTGCTCTATGGGCTTAAGAATTTCCGGGTTGTTCTGGTAGACTGTTCTGGCCACACTCAGGACCTTCTGCAGACCCTTGGCTGTCATTTTACCCAAAGGAGGCCGGCAGATTCCCGATGGCATACCCAGGATATTCATCAGGGTTTTTATGGGCAGAGGATTACGGGCTTTACAGGTTACTTTGCCATAAGGCGTTTCCTCTTCTGTCTTTACGGTGACGATTTCAAACAATGGCTGAAGAGCTTTCCTGATTTTCTCGGCTTCTCTGGTATTACCGGCCAAGAGAAGTTCGGTCATTTCTTGGATTGCTTTTGGAGCTACGTTGGAAATAACCGAGATTACTCCCGAAGCTTTGATTTCCTGGTTAGTCATCATTTCCCAGGTTTTATCATCGTCTCCGGAAAGAATGTCAAAGTCTTCTCC
>Ga0066637_10002986_pt1 | contig 11363 bp, 15 predicted proteins | sample CryGeyCG2014_020_FD_62737 | JGI IMG/M metagenome (GOLD analysis project Ga0066637, IMG submission 62737) | Groundwater microbial communities from aquifer - Crystal Geyser CG08_land_8/20/14_0.20 | ecosystem: Environmental > Aquatic > Deep subsurface > Groundwater | place: USA: Utah: Grand County...
CCACCGGCAACAAGCGGCTAGCAAAAACCGTAATTTGACCATACTTAGCGAACCAATTCTCCGCCAAATTTAAATCATGGGGCGAGATCAGCAAATATTTACCATATTTTTCCACCAAACGCCGACCGCCCCAAGCGCCAACCCAATAAGCTGAAACTGAACCAGCCAAATTCCCCAGGGCCCCCCATAAAATTACCGGCGCAAGCTCAAACCTTCCCTCCCAAACCAGGAATCCGGAAAACGGCATGATGACTTCCGAGGGAATCGGGATACAGGCGCTTTCCAGGGCCATCAATCCAAAAATACCCAGGTAGCCAGTCGTTGAAATTATATTGATTATTGCCAAGCTCAACCAAGACAAAATTACGGAAACCATACGCCATTTTGTCATCCTGAACGAAGTGAAGAATCTAACCTCTTAATGACAAATGACGAACGTCTAATGACCAATCAATGTCAAAGGTCAAAATCCAAATTCGTCATTTGACATTTAATTTGTCATTCGTCATTGGAAATTTGTCATTGACGAAAGATAGATTCTTCGGCCTACGGCCTCAGAATGACGCCTTTGTTTACCTAAATTACTGAATCTCCCTAAGATATTCCGCTGCGGCCTCCGGTTCAACCGTGGAAATTTCAATGCCCGCCCCCAGCTCAAATCCCGCCCAGATGGCAGTCTTGGGCAAAATCTCAAAGTGCCAATGGTAATGACCATAGTCTTTGCCGTCCGCCGGAGCCGTATGCAGAAAAAAATTATAGGCCGGATCGTTCAATCCCTTGAAAATCCTTTTTAGCGCTTCCTGCAACGCTTGCGCCAATTGGTCTTTTTCAGCATCCTTGATCCGCTCAAAATAAGGGTGGTGCTCTTTGGGATAAATGCGCACCTCAAAAGCCGCGCGCGAAGCAAAGGGGCAAAGCACCACGAATTCTTTATTCTCAAAAATAATTCGTCGCTTATCTTCCCTATCCCACTCCATCATTTTGCAGTGCACGCATTCGCCCTGATTCTCAAAGAACAGCCGCGAGCCGTTAAGGCTGCCCTGCAGATCCGGGTCGATCAGCGGAATAGCGATGATCTGTGAGTGCGGGTGCGCAATAGAGGCGCCGGCTTCTTGGCCGTGATTATGAAAAATGGAAACGTAGTTGACGAATTTTTCGTTGGCCAATTCCAGGTACCGCTCCTGATACGCGTCTATGACCCGGCGAACTTTGGCAATTGGCAACTCGGCTAAAGATTTATCGTGATCACTCGTTACCACCACTTCATGGAACCCCACCCCATCCATAATGGAATAGGGCCCCTCGGCCCGCTCATGCAAGCTATCAGAAGATATGAAGGCTGGATATTTATTGGGAACTACCGTTACCTCGGCTTTGCCCTGTTCATTTTTATATTCTAAAACCGGCGTCTCCTGAGTTGCTAAATTACAAAAAGGGCAATCTTTTTGCTCCACTTTAACTTTCAATCTTTCCTGCTTAGAAAATTGCTCCAGCCGTTTGGCGCGGCCAGTCGCGATAACGACCCAGTTCTTGGATACCAAATCAAATCTTAACTCGGAAATTGGTTTTTTGTTTGGGCTATCTTCCATATACTAATAAACTTATCTTGTTAAATCCTAAATTCTAATATCCCCGCCTACCAAAGCCAATAATGATTAGCGGCTATAGCAGACATAGAGTATTTTTATTATCCGCCTTGTTCTTTCCGCGTAATCACTTTGGTTATTGGCGGGCAGGTAAATTCTAAACAAATCCAAAATCATAAATTCAAATGTTTCAAACAGGATTTAACTCCCCCTAACCCCCTCTTTAAAAAAGAGGGGGAACTCCCTCTCTTTTATGAAAGAGAGGGTTGGGGTGAGTTATATCCATTCGTATGTTTTGAATTTGGTATTTGGATCATTTGATATTGTTTAGAATTTAGGATTTAGTGCTTAGAATTTCTGATGCCGTAGGCATCGGTCATCAGCCACCACCAAACTTGGAACAGTTCCCTAAAAGTCATCAAATAAGCTTTCAAGTTAACCCGGCTGTTGGGATTGTTCACCCAATAAACCGGCACCATTGAAATCTTGTAATTTAATTTCCGGGCCAGCGCCAAGGCCTCAACGTCAAAACTCCACCGGTCAATTTTCGTTCTGGAAAAAATTTCCCGGGCGGCCGCGGCCGAAAAAGCCTTAAAGCCGCACTGCGTGTCCCAAATTCCCCAGACGGCCAGAATTTGAATAACAATATTGCCAACGTTCCCCAATTGCCGCTTCAGCCAGGGCTGGGCCACGGCTACTTTGGCCCCCTTAACATCCTTGACATCGCGCGAGCCGATAACCACATCCGCGCCCTGCTCAAAATATGGCTTCATCTTGTCAAAGTGCTCAACCGAAGTGGCGTTGTCCGCGTCCATGAACAGCCGCACTTGCCCTAAAGAGGTCAGCATCGCCTGGCGCACCACCCAGCCCTTGCCATGATTGGCCTGATTGTCTATCAACTTTAAATTTTTGACGTTCTTTTTAAAATCTTCTACGATCTGGGCGGTTTTATCTTTTGAGCCGTCCGACACCACTATAATTTCATAATCAAAAGCCTGCTTTTGCAGATACTGGTCAACGGCCAGGAGCGTCGCGCTGATGGTCTTTTCCTCGTTGTAACAAGGAATAATAACGGATAGATAGGGTTGATCTTCCATAAATTTAGAAGCTACTTCACGCCAATCAACAAACGCTAATTTACGCTAAAGGCCAATTTGGCGTTTTTTAGCGCGTATTTTGTTTAGCGTTAATTGGCTTCTACAATGATTATATCACAACCCCGCGCCAAAGAAAAAGCCGCCCCGTAGCAACCTGCTAAAGAGCGGCGGTATTAATTACTTTACGATGCCACTCTGCCTTCTCCGCGACTTAATTGATACAAAAGAAGGAGTAAACGCGATGAAATCGTACTTGATGTCCAGATAAACACGCTAAGCGCAAAATACCGAACAAAACGACTGAAAAAGAACAATACCGTTTCTTCTGCTTCCAATATTCTTATCGCATCGTAAAAAAGATAAAGCGAGACCGAAGCCACAATGACAAGAGAAATTACGCTTAAGACACAGGCCTCAGACGCCCGTGCGTCAATTTTTATACGAAGAATAACTTTCAACACCACCCACGCTATCATCGCTAAAAAAATAACGATGGCGTTAAAAATCGCAATGAGACAAAGCTTGACTGCAATATGATCGGCTCCATTTTTTATCCCTCCCTTTCGTAAAACTGTTTTATTAAAAAATAAGAACTTTCCTAAGTCAGATCAATATACTCTTTATCTATATTTTCGTCAACCCCCACGCCTAATCGGGAATGTTTTAAAAATAACCTACTTTAAACAAATATAAATTGCGTAAAAAAATAAAAGATATTTTGTTTGCCTGGCTATAAATAAATTGAATTAATTTTCCCGATTAGGTGTGGGGGTCAATATCTCGCACCCCTTTTCCGTCACGGCCACCGTATGCTCAAAATGCGCGGAGAGAGAATCGTCTTCCGTTAAATAGCCGAATTTATCTTTAGATTTTTTGATTTTCGCGCTGCCGGCCGCCAGCATCGGCTCAATAGCTAAAGTCATACCCTCCCTTAAAACGATATCCTTAAAATACCGCGTGCCGGCAAAATTAAAATTAGGAATTTCCGGGTCTTCGTGCAGATCATAGCCCACGCCGTGGCCAACAAGTTCGCGGATAACGGAAAGCCCCTGTTTTTGGGCGAGACTTTCAATCGCCGCGGAAACTTCGGATAGTTTCCGGCCTGGCTTAATTTTATCGATGGCCGCCTGCAAGGCGTCTCTGGTTGCTTCAATGATTCTTTTGGCCTCCAGGCTGACCTTGCCCACCGCTACGGTTATGGCCGCGTCGGTATATAAACCGCGCTGGCCACCGCACCCTTGCGACAGGGCGCAAGACGCGCAATGCTCCGGCGGCCAAAGCACGCCCAGATCCAAACCGATGATATCACCCTCATTTAATTTTCGCGTCGAGGGCAAGGCGTGAACTATTTCTTCATTCACCGAGGTGCAAAGCGCGGCCGGATAATCATTAAAACCCTTAAAGCCCGGCTGGGCGCCGTTTTGATAAATTAACCCCTCCGCTAGTTCGTCCAGCTCTTTAGTGGTGACGCCCGGTTTAACACTTTTGGCCACCTCGAATAAAACAGACGCCAAGATCTGGCCACCTTGGCGCATCAATTCTATCTCGTCTTTGGTCTTAATTTGGATCATAGCTACAAAATAAAACTACAAACTTCTACAAATAAAATAGTGCGAACGAGGCTACCCCAGAGAAAAATGTGCCGCAGACGCCTCTGAGCATTTCTTATTTTACGTGGACGAGGCGGCCAGACTTCAAGCCGCGGCTGGTACAATACTTTATACTGGTACTCGTAGCCGACGGCGGTTTTTCAAGGCCGGTGGCCGAGCGACTTTTACGATTTTGAAACTAATTTCCGAGCGCTATTTTTTCTAAAATTTCTTCAAAAACTTTCTCAATCGGCTGTTCTCCGTTAACTTTGACCAACAAGTCTTTTTTCTCAAAATGTTCGACCACCGGCATCACTTCCTGGTCAAACAGATCCAGGCGCTGATTGATGGCTTCGAGCTTATCGTCCTGGCGCACAGATAACTGGCCGCCGCACTTATCGCAGACCGTCAAGTTTTTATAGGCGCCGACGTATGGAATCAGCTGGCCGCACTGGGCGCATTGGCGACGTTTAGTCAGCCGATTAAGCGCCTCCTGACGCGATATATCAATCAGCACCGCTTTAAAATTTTTATCCCACCCGTACCAAGTAAGTGCCTCTTCCAAAAGCTGAAGTTCCACGAGCTTGCGCGGACTGCCGTCAAAAATTATTCCCTTGAAATCATCGCCTTTTTCCTTTTTTATATCTTCCAGGCGATTTATCCAAAGCATGAAAATCAAAGAAGTCGGCACAAGTTCCCCCGTTTTCAATGTCTGGGCAATTTTTTGACCAGTAAAATCAGCCTGCCTGGCCAACTCACGTAACAACTCCCCGCTGCCAACATAACCCAAGCCAAACTTTTCCATCAGAAGTTTGGCTTGGGTTCCTTTGCCGCATCCCGCGCGGCCGAGCAAAGTATAAATTTTCGGCTCCATAATATTTTTTCCGCGTGGTTCCGCGCCATTACGCTAACGTGTTTTTATCGCGAAACTACGCTGAACGCTACGCAGAAAGACGCGGAAATTAAGTTCCGCGTTTATCCGCGGTCTTAAAAGCCTTCGTAGTCCCTCATGACCAGCTGCGATTCGATCTGGCGGATGGTTTCGAGCACTACCGAAACCACGATCAAAATGGAGGTGCCGCCGATCTGGAAGGCCGTAATGCCGGTCGCCCCTTTAACGATGTTGGGCGCGATGGCGATAATGCCCAAGAAAACCGCGCCCACCAGCAACACGCGATTTAAAATAAAATTCAAAAAATCGGTGGTGGGCTGACCGGGCCTGATACCAGGAATAAAGCCGCCCATTTTCTGCAAGTTAGTGGATATATTTTTGGGGTCAAAGGTAACAGCCGTGTAAAAATAAGTAAAGAGCACGACCAGCAAAAAGTAAATTATAGAATAGATTACTTGGCTTTTTTGGAAGAGATCCCGCAAGAAAACCGCGACCGTGGCTATCCATTGAGTTTTGGCATTAGCCAAAAACGCGCCGATCATGCCAGGCAATAGCAAGAAAGATAAAGCAAAAATAATTGGCATAACGCCCGCCGGATTGACGTTTAGCGGCAGATAAGTTGAAACGCCGCCATAAACCTTATTGCCCCGCACGCGCTTGGCATAGGAAACCGGAATATTACGCCGACCTTCAGTGATGATAACCACCCCAATAATAACCGCCAAACCGATGACTAAAAAAGCGACATAGGAAGGAATATTGGACGGGTCCCAATTAAGCAATATCTGGCGCAAACTGGTCGGAAAAGCGGCCACGATGCCGGCAAAGATCAAAAGAGAAACGCCATTGCCAATGCCCTTTTCGGAAATTAATTCGCCCAACCACATCAAAAAAATCGTGCCGGCGGTGATTATTAGAACCGTGGTAAATATCTGATAGACGCTCAAGTTCCCGATAACCTGCTGGGCGCGAAGCAACATGATCATGCTGTAGCCCTGCAGCGCCGCCAGCGGCACGGTCAGAAGGCGACCATACTGGTTGAATTTTTGCCGGCCAGCTTCACCCTCTTCCTTATAGATGGCTTCCAGCCGCGGAAAGATCATCGTCAAAAGCTGCATGATGATGGTGGCGGTAATGTACGGTCCCATGCCCAGCATCGCGATGGAAAGATTGCTCATGGCGCCGCCGGTGAACATATTAAGCAAGCCAAAAAGCTGGTTGCCCTCAAAAAAAGACCGGAGCCGCTCCGTGTCAATTCCCGGCACGGGAATATTGGCCACCAACCGAAAAACAATAAAAACCGCCAGAACGAATAAAATCTTGTTCCGCAGTTCTTTAACTTTAAAAATTTGAAGAAATTTCTGCCACATACCTCATTTTAACATTTAAGCAATCTAACAATTTAACAAAATACGGAATACGGAATTTTCTTATGTTTAATTGTTAAAATGTTAAATTGTTTAATTGATTTTGCCCCCTGCCTTAATAATAGCATCTTTGGCGCTCGCTGAAAAAGTTACGCCTTTAAAGCTGAACTTCTTTGACACCTGCCCTTGTCCTAAAATTTTTACTTTCGGCAAACGACCGCTGATCTTTGATATCAAACCTTTCTGCGACAAAACAACGGGAGTTATCATTTCGCCGTCTTTAAAGATTCTATCCAGCTTTTCTAAATTTATAATTGCTGATCGATTTTGAATAGTTTTGAAGTTATAGCCGCGTTTTTTAGGAATGCTCTTTAACGCATCTCGCCACTCCGGGCGTAATTTTCTGCCGGACCTGGCTTTTTGACCCTTAACCCCGCGGCCGGAAAAAGTCCCGCGTTTGCCTCCGCGGCCCACGCGCCGGCTAACTTTATCAGATTTATTTTTGGAAATTTGATGCAGCTGCATAACTTCATTTAAACAATTAAACAATTTAACAATTTAACATTCTAACAAAATAGAAAAACGCAGAATTTTTTATGTTTAATTGTTCCTTTGTTAAATTGTTAATTTGATTTAAGCTTCTTCAACGCTTCCAGCGTTGCTTGAGCGTTATTTAGCTTATTGGTTGATTTGCTTATGATCTTAGCGGTAATATTCTCAATTCCGGCTAAACTGCAGATTGCCCGTATCGCCCCACCCGCCACGAGCCCCTTACCTTTGGGCGCCGGCTTCAAAAAAACCTTAGCCGCCGCGTATTTGGCCTCAACTTCATGCGGGATAGTGCCTTCTTTCAGGACCACCACCATCATATTCTTTTTAGCGTCGGCCACGGCTTTTTCCACCGCCTGCGAAACATCCAGCCCCTTGCCGATTCCAACGCCAATCTTGCCTTTTTTATTTCCCAGTCCCACCGTCGCCCGAAAACTGAAACGCCGGCCGCCAGCCACCACGCGCGTGACCCTGGCCATATCTAAAACCTTCTGATCAAATTCAGATTTTTCTCTCTCGTTCCTTCTGCCTCGCTGATTGCCCATTGGTCTGGCCATGTTCATTTAAACATTAGAACATTTTAACATTTTAACAAAATACGGGTTTATCAATGCTTAAATGTTTATATGTTTTTATGTTAATATGATTTAAAATTTAAGCCCACCCTCTCTGGCGCCATCCGCCAATGATTTCACAATACCATGATATTTATACGATCCCTTATCAAAAACGGCTTCCGCGATTTTCAATTCCAGCGCTTTTTTTGCCAAAGCTAAACCTACTATCTTAGCTTTGGCGGTTTTGGTTTTTTTACCGGAAATTTTTAGCTCCAAATCACTGGCGCTGGCCACCGTTGCTCTCTTGGTATCGTCTATCAATTGCCCGTAAACATGCAAATTACTGCGAAAAGCACACAGTCGGGGGCGATGGGCGCTGCCTGAAATTTTGGCTCGCACTCGCCGAGCCCGAAATTGTCTTTTTATTCTTTTAATTTTAAGTGATTGCTTCATATTTTTTCCGCGTCGTTCAGCGGCATTAAGCTAAACTTGTTTTTAAGGACGCGGAAATTAAGTTCCGCGTTTATCCGCGGTCTTAAAATCCGCCCTTCACCGCTTTTTTGCCCGCTTTTCTCTTAATAAGTTCTCCTAAATAATGAATCCCCTTGCCTTTATACGGTTCGGGTTTTTTTATTTTCCTGATATTGGCAGCTGTCTGGCCCACCGTTTCTTTATCAACGCCGGAAACAGAAATGATATTTTTTTCCACTTTGAACGTAACGCCCGGCACCGCCTTGAATTCCACAGGGTGGGAAAAGCCCAGATTTAGCACTAGATTATTTCCCTGCAGCGCGACCTTAAAGCCGATACCTTCGATTTCCAATTTTTTTTCAAAACCGTTCTTTACTCCTTCAACCATATTGGCAATTAACATGCGGTACAGCCCCCAAAGCGCGGCGCTGTGTTTAGTTTGTTTAACCACACTAACCAAAAGTTCTTTACCCGTTAATTCCGCCTTAATTTCTCTGACTAATTGCCTTTTTAGCTCCCCCTTTGGCCCCTTGACCATAATTAAATCGCCGTCAATATTAACGATTACGCCCTCGGGAATCAGAATTGGTTGTTTGCCTATCTTGGACATGATTTTATCTATCTTCTATATTAGACTAAAAACGAGGAGGTTAGTTTCAAAACGCTCAAGCCGACGAAACGGGCACGGTGCCCCGCAGCTGCGGGGCGAGCGAGGAGGCTTGGCGAGTAAAATTTTCCTCGCTGGGGAAAATTTTATGCTTTTGAAGCTAATTTCCGAGCGCTCTTTTACCAGATCTCGCACAGTACTTCTCCGCCGATTTTTTTCCTTCTGGCTTCCTTGCCGCTGATAATGCCCTGGGAAGTCGAAACGATCGCCAAACCATACCCCTGCTTAACCGGTTTAAGCTTTATCGCCGGAGCATAAGCGCGCTGACCAGGCCGGCTGATGCGCCTCGCGCCGGAAATAGCGCCGATCCCTTGATTATACCGCAGCCTTATTTCCAGCTTTTCTTTGTTTTTTGATCCCTTTCTTTCAACTTTATCGACAAAACCCTCCGCTTCAAGAATTTTAGCGATCGCCAATTTGACGCCAGAATATGGCGCCTCCACCGTTTCGCGACCGGCCGCTTGAGAATTTTTTATCCTTATTAATAAATCTGCGATTGGATCCATGTTTCAATTTAAAATATAAAAATGAAAATTTAAAAATTTGACTTTCGGCTTTTCATTTTTATTTTTTACTTTTTAAATTTCTCTTACCAGCTTGATTTTTTGATTCCGGGTATCTCTCCCCGATTAGCCATCTCCCGGAAGCAAATCCGGCAAAGATCAAAAGCTCTCATATATCCCCTTTTCCGGCCGCAACGAAAACACCGCCGGGTTTTACGGCTGGAAAACTTCGGTTTCTTTTTTGCTTTGGCGATTTGCGCTTCAGTTGCCATAAATTTCGTTAATTAAACTAACCGTTACTTTTCCGCTGGCCGGCGCCGATCTTTTTTTCTCTTTTTAGCTGATTTTTTCTCCGCTTCAAGGCGCTGACTTATCGGAAATCCCAAGGATTTAAATAATTCCAAACCTTCGGCGGAGTTTTTAGCGCTGGTCGTCACGCAAACTTCCAGGCCAAAAATCGTCTGCACCTGTTCATGGGAGATTTCCGGAAAAATTATCTGCTCTTTTAGTCCGATATTTAAATTCCCCCGGCTGTCCACCGCGCTCAAGGTAATGCCCCGGAAATCCCGAGTCCGGGGTAAAGCTAAACTGATCAACCGGTCCAAAAAATCATACATACGCCTGCCCCGCAAAGAAACCTTGATGCCCACTATCTGGCCTTGCCGGGTTTTAAAAGAGGCAATGGCCTTTTTTGCTTGCGTAAAAACGGTCTTCTGCCCGGCGATCTGGGTTATGTCGTTGGCGATTTCATCGATGACCTTCTGTTCTTGCTTGAATTTGCCGACGCCGGAATTTATCGTCACCTTCAAAATCTTGGGTACTGACATATCGTTTTTGTAACCAAATTTAGCCCGCAACGCGGGAACCGCTTCTTTCAAATATTTTTCCTGCAACCGGCTCGTTTTCATATATTTAAATTTCTTGCTGGCATTTCTTACAAACCCGAAATTTGCCGGCTTCGGTCGCCTTATAACCCAACCGCGCCGCCTGGCCACACTTTGGACAGATTAACTTAACATTGGAAACATGTAAAGGCCTGGGCACCTCAATTATTTGCCCCTTCTCGCCTTGTTTGCGCGCCCGGCGGGATTTTTTGGCCATATTGATATTTTCCACGATCAGCTTTTCGGCTGAACTGAAAACCTGGAGCACTTTGCCTTTTTTGCCCTTGTCTTTCCCCGCTGTTATTAATACTTGGTCATTCTTCTTAATCTTCATGTGATTTTATTATTTTCCGCGTTATTCCGCGGTCATTTTCTACAATCTTGTTTTTATCGCTGAACTACGCTGAGATTTTCGCAAAACGACGCAGAATTAAGTTCCGCGTTGATCCGCGGTTTACACGACTTCCGGCGCCAATGAAATTATCGTCGTATAGCCCCTGTTCCTTAATTCCCGCGCCACCGGACCAAAGATCCGACCGCCCTTCGGTTCCAAACCGTCAACCAAAACCACGGCGTTATCATCAAAGCGGACATAAGAGCCGTCCGGCCGCCGGAACGGATTCCGTTGCCTGATCACAACCGCTTTCACCACTTCACCTTTTTTCACCGCTTTACGGGGTTCGGCCACCTGGACAGAGCAGACGACAACATCACCCAGCTGCGCCCAGCGTTTACGGGTCCCGCCTAAAACCTTAAAACACCTGACGATTTTAGCGCCGCTGTTATCAGCTACTTTTAAAATGGAACGTGGTTGGATCATGGCTTCATTTAAACATTAAAACATTTAAACATCTTAACAAAATACGGAGCTTTCCTATGCTTAAATGTTAAAATGTTAACATGCTAATATGATTTATATTTTCTTCAAAACCACCCAGCATTTATTCTTGCTCATCGGCTTACATTCCTGAATTATCACTTTATCATCCACCTGAAACTCATTTTTTTCGTCGTGCGCGCTGTAACGGGTCGTCACTTTATACTTTTTTTTGTACAGGCTGTGCTCCTTAAGACGCGTCACCGCGACGATTGCCGTCTTTTGCATCTTATTTGAGATGACCACGCCTTTTAATTGTTTTTTGGGCATATTTCAATTTAAAATATAAAAATGAAAATTTAAAATTTGAATTTCGGTTTTTCT
>Ga0066637_10002987_pt1 | contig 11358 bp, 8 predicted proteins | sample CryGeyCG2014_020_FD_62737 | JGI IMG/M metagenome (GOLD analysis project Ga0066637, IMG submission 62737) | Groundwater microbial communities from aquifer - Crystal Geyser CG08_land_8/20/14_0.20 | ecosystem: Environmental > Aquatic > Deep subsurface > Groundwater | place: USA: Utah: Grand County...
GTTAAAAAGATAACCGGGGAATGCGCCGCGCTGGCGAAGAAATTTTCCTGACGTTCCCGCCGTTTCCATGTCGTTCCGGCCAGGCGAAGCATAAAACCTTCTTAAAGGCTTCCGCATTCGTCAATGATTTCCTTTTCTTTCCGCATTATCTGTTCGATGAGCCTCTTTTCCGCGGAGTTCAGCAGTTTTTTCGCCCCCGAATCGTAGTATTGTTTAAGGGCGGAGTAAAATTCTCTTTTAAGAGAAGAATCGAAGAATTCGCTGCCGGGGTTCCTGGTCAGGCTTTTGACGGAGAAGCCGGGTTCCCTCATCTTCTGGGTCCAGTATTTCGCTTTGAGATCCACGCTTTTTCCCTGCGCTTTCTTCAGGTCTTCCAGCGATTTGGAGCAGGTTCCGTTTTCGGCGTCCGCTACGGCGTCCCGGAATTCTTTCGGCATGTGGAAATTGCCTTCCAGCTTCATGTTGAAATCCGGTTCTCCGTAGGGGAGTTTCAACTCTTCCGGGACGGCCATGCCGTAATCGAAGACGTTTTTGGGAAGCAGGAGTTCTTTTTTTATTTCCCCGGAAAAAACCGAGAGGGTCCGTCCGTCTTTAGCTTTGATCATTTTAATTATTATTTTCAGGCAGGTTTCGGCTTCGAAGACGCTGCCGTAAACGAAGGCTTCCGCGGACCTGCCCTGCCCCAGCTTTTTCAGGAAAGAGGGGTCTATTGTGTCGAGGATCCCGTCTTTCTGGAGATACTCTGCGAGCCTCTCGGCGAAATAGTCCACTTCTTCCTGGGGCGCGTTGTTTTTGTTGGAAAAGGGGATTATCGCCAGGGTCTTTATTTCGCCGGTTTTCGCGGCTTTCAGAAGTTTCCCGCTTATTTCAAGATAGATTTTTTCGTTCGCCGCCAGATTCGAGCAGGCGCACAGCGCCGCCATAGCCGAAATGACGATTTTTTTTATTCTTTTCATAACCCCTCCCCGCTTCTTCCTTCGATTATAGTGTAGCTGAGGGGGTTAAAGGGATATTCAAAAGGGGCTCAAATCCGGCTCAAATCTCGAGTTTGTAGCCTACGCCTATGACGCTTTTTATTCTTTTTCCGGTATTCGCGCCGAGTTTTTTTCTGAGGGAAGAGATATGTACTTCTATGGTGTGCGGGTCGTTGTAAAGGGCGGGGTCGTAACCCCAGACGGTCTCCAGGATGTAATTGACGGCCAGGACCTTGCCGCTCCTGGTAAGCAGGAGGTTCAGGAGGTCGAACTCTTTCCTGGTGAGGGCTACAACCTTTTTGTTGAGCCGTACGGTTCTCGATTCGGGATCTAATTCGATCCCCATTTTTCGCAGAACGGTGTTTTTGCCGGAATCTTTCCCGTATCTTTTTATGACGGCGTTTATTTTCGCCAGCAGAACTTTTATGGAGAAAGGTTTTATTATATAATCGTCCGCGCCTTTCTCGTAGCCTTTTACTATGTCCCCCTCTTCTATATCCTTGCCGGACATTATTATCACCGGGATATTGCCGGTGCCGGGGTTTTCCTTTATCACGCGGCACAGGGCGAACCCGTCCATGTCCTGAAGCTCCGCGTCGGTCAGGATCAGGTCGGGTTTGGATTCCCCGGCTATTATAAGCGCTTCGCTGGCTGATTCGGTGTAGACGGTTTTTACTCCGTGGGCCTCTATATTCCGGCAGAGGGCGTTAAGAAAGCCTCTTTCGTCGTCTATTACCAGTATTTTAAAGTTTTCCATATAAACGATTGTACTATTTAACCAGCCAATAGGAGCCGTTCTCGGTCTTATAGATCCTGGTTTTCCCGTCCACGGTCCGCGCTTTTTCCGAAACCGAGGATTTTTCCTCTCTCTTTATGTTCTTGGCGTGGATCCTGCTGGTCATGTGGAGGTCATAGGAGACGGTATAGTTCCCGTTCCCTTCGTCGCTGACGTTCAGGTTGGAGATAGAGAAAGAGATTTCGTTGAAGACCCTGAAAATTCTGGAAAGATGTTCTTCCAGGTCGGAGATCTCCGAGCCGTCCTGGGAGGTCCAATTCTCGTCTATAAAGGACATTACCCTGGAGACATTCCTCGATTCATAAGCCTGCTTGAAATCTTCGTACAGTTTTTTTACGGCGGAGTCTCCCCGCGTTCCAGGGGCGATATCCCCGTAGCCCGCTCCGCCTTTAATTTTGTTGTTTTCATCCAGGCAATATTTTTCCACCTTGTCGGAAACTTTCCAGGGAAGCCTGCCCATATAATCCTTGTTTTCCGGGACGCTGGAGGACTGGCAGGCGAAATTAAGCATATTGTCCTCTATTTCCTGCGCCCGGCTTATTCGTTCCTTGTAAGCGGTGTAAGTCCCAAGAAGATTTTCATGGCTTATGGTCGAGAAAAAACCGAATTCCCGGCTTATGCGGTTCGCTTCCTTCGTAATCTCCTCTATTTCGGCGGAGGGAAGCTTTACCGGTATATTTTTCAGGGCCTCTTCCATTTTGTTTATCCTGGCGTACATTGCGTCTCTTTTAGAGTAAAAGTTCATTGATTGGGAATCGGCCGAAAGTTCGCTCAAAACGTTCAGGTTTTTTCTGTGCTCGCTTATAGGCAGAAAACAGCCGTTTTTAACTGCTTTTTCTTTATTGAAAAAGCCTTCCCGGCTCTCGTTCAGGGCTTCCACGGAGCAGGAAACGGAGTCGAGAAGCGCCTGGAAACGCGCTTTGTACTGTTTCTCGAAATTGGCCTTGGACATTTCCATGGTCCCGCTTTTTCCGTTCCAGACGGCCAGAGCCTTGAATTCCTTGACCGTATTGCCGAAGTCGGCCAGGAATTTTTTGTTGGCGGATATCTCCTCGTTCCACTTTTCCTGTATGCCGCGACAGGCTCCGGCCCGGCCTTTCATCTGCGCGATGTAGCCGTCGCCCATGAATTTTTCGTTCAGCATTTTCTGCGCGAAGGAGAACTGGTTGAGCTGTTTTTTAAAGTCGTAGGTCTCCGCCCCGTAATACTCGGCCATAGAGGAGTTCTGCTGATAAAGGTCGTAATACTTCGTCATATTGCCCTTGTAAAGGGTCTCGTATTCCGCGGTTTTTTTCTTATAGGCGCCGGCTTTTTCCTCGGCCAGCGGAACCAGCGTTTCGTAGCCCCCGGCTATTCCCGCTACCGCGTCCCTGCGTTTTTCCATTTCTTTTACGTCCGGATTTTTTTTGCCTTCCCGGGAATATTCCCAATGGTCGTAGCTCTCGTAATAATTGTTGTCCGTTTCTATGGAATACATGACGTTGTCGTATCTCTCCAGGTTTTTCCCCTGGGAAGAGGCGTAGAATTCGGAAGCCAGCGCCGCGTAAGTTCCCTCGAGGGGCTTATCTTTCCAGCGGTTCATGACGAGCGCTTCCAGGTCCTCTTTCAGTTTTACCCCGTATTCATCCAGGCGTTTGGTTATTTCCGCGGCGTCGGCGGCGAATCTGTTAAACTGGTCGCGGCACATGTTTATTTTGCTTTCGTAGGCCGGTTTTATGTCGGGCGAGGAATACATGAGGCCGTTCCAGTAGGGGGCCATGCAGGCTTTGTTCGCCGCGTCCGCGGAGCCGTAAAGGAGATCTCTCAGCCGCGTGTATTCCGCGGGGGAAACGTTATTGGTCAAAAGCCGGTCGGCGTTCAGCCCGTACTCGCGCAATATCCCGGAGTAATCCGGAGGGGTGAAAGTATCTTTCGTATTGCCGGCCACGCTGTTCTGGGCCTCGGCCCCGGCGCTCAGGGCGGCGTCCGTTTCCTGGTCGCCGGTTCTTACGGCTTCGCCGGCCGCCTTTTTTTTGTTTACTTCGCTGCGCCATTTGCCAAGCAGTTCGTTGTAAAGTTGTTTATTTTTGAGGTATTTTTCTATGTTTTCTTTGGTGGACGGAAGTTTAAGGAATTCCAGCATTTCCATTATCCCGCTTGTTTTCTGTTCGGCCTCTTTTTTTATCCAGAGGAAATGTTTTATGGCCCTTTGCTTTGCCGCGACCCTTTCCTGAAGAATTTTCGCGAGTTTTCCCTTCCTTTCCAGTTCCTTGCGCCTTTGCTGATAAGCCTCCTTCATTTTGCCTACGATTTCTTTTATATTCGCGCCAAAGATTCCTTTCATGCGGTCTTCCACGGCCATCGCGTAGGTCATCCCGCCCCCGTAAAGGTATTCGTTCCAGGTGTCGTCGAGCTCTTTGACGGTGGTCTTGGATAAAACTTCGTCCTTGAATTCCTGCGCCCTGTTCTTTATGGCCCAGTCCTGCCAGTCGTTAACGTAGGTTTCCGCCACGCCGAAAACCTGCCTGGCGGTTTCCACGTAAACCGCGACTCCGGGAACCATGAGTTTCAGGAGCTCCATTTTCGTGTTGTCTATGGCGTCGTCTTTTATCTTGTCCGGCTTGAAGCTCTCGAAGGAATCCTCCACGAACCTTTCCGGTTTGCCCATGGCTATGTCGTAGATAAGGCCGGCGAGCAGTTTCGGGTCCGCCGGGTTGGGGATGCGGCTTTTAATAGTGTCGCCTATTACGGTGGTGAGGATCTCCGCCGGCACGCTTTTTGCGGCGCAATCAATGGACGTTGATAAAAACAGGAAAAACAAGGCTGTTAAAAATTTCATGGGAACCTCTTCTTATAACGGATAATTTTGGACTAAAAACTTTTCACCCGGATTTTTATGATAAAAGACGGGTCTCCCATATTGTTGGATTCTATTTCTATGGCGTAGTAAGATGAACCAACTTTAAAGCCGTAAACTTTTCCCACCGAAACATCTGTGGCCGCTGGATTGGTGGAGTTCCATGTCCCGGAGGTCAAATCAGCCAGAGTAACTTGTGACAGGGATTTCCCGGAAATAACTTTGGATTCTACTCCAGACTTTATCCAGATGTGCATTATGTCGACCCCGATGTCCCCTATAAGAACTGTGGCGAAACCGTTTTCCGACTCAAGAGAACCGTCTAAAAAAATATATGTCCTGGTATAAGAACTTCTGTCCGGATTTGAAAAGGTAACGGAAGTCCCATAATTAAGGTCGCCGGTTTCGTCCAGCTCGAGGTTCGAGGCGGTATTGCCTATGACTTCGCCAGTGGCCACGTTGTCCGCGTCGGAAAGGCCGAAAACCAGGGGCTGTTTCATGCTGTAGAGGAGCGGTTTCCCGCCGTCCATCTCGAAAACGAATTCCGTCGTCCCGCCGTCCGTGGAGGACCGGCCCGTTTTATTGACGAAGACCATCCTGTTGAAGGTTATGGAGGCGAAGATCTTCCCGGAACCGGAGGCGATATTGCTTATCGTATAGCGCATGTTGATATTGTTCAGGGCGTTGAAATCCTTTTTTGCCGCGAGTTCCAGAAAGGCCTTGTCGCCCGCGAAATTCTCGGAAACGTAAGAGATGAACCTGACGGCGTCTTCCTTGTTATAGGCCTCGAACATGGCGTCCAGAACCTCGGTTATCTTGCCCCGGATGTTCTCGGCTGAAACCTCTATTTCTTTCCTCGTCTCGTCCACCTTATTGACCTTGCCCGTGGTGTCGGTCGCCTCGAGAAGAAAAACGTATTTTTTGCCCTGTTCGGGAGTGAAGAAAAATTCGAAAGCGCCGTTTTCCGCGGCTTTCACTTCCTGCCAGGTGGCCTTGTCATCCAGGGAGATCCTTACGCTGCCTATCTGGTTTTTCCCGGCTTTAGCCTTTCCCTTTATCTTTACCGTCCCATCCTGCAGGGTTTCTTTGAAAAGGGTTATCTTTTTGCCGGACTCGTCCGCCGAAACGGAGTTTATGGTGAGATACTTTATCTCGACGTCGTCCGCGGATTTGCCGAAGATCCACCATTTGGCGTTCGCGGTCCCGGCTAACAGCGCGAGGGTTATAAGTATGTTCACTGTATTTTTCATGTTTTTCTCCTTGAACTAAAAACTAAAACTGTGTGTTTACCCCGAGGGTGACGGTCTTTTCCCTGAAATTCCTGGAACTGGTGGAAAAATCGAAGCCGTTATAACCGGCTCTCAGGAAAACCGTGGAATCGTATTTCATTATCTTCGTTCTCCAGTAGGCGCCCAGAGAGGCGAAAAATCTGGAGGAATCGTCGGAGGCTGCGTCTTCCTTTTTAAGGACGTTCTGCCCCAGCCGCAAATCCGAGGTTATGTTTTTTCCCGGCAGTTCGGCTCCGAGGCCGAGCGAGTATTCGTAGATCTTGTCGGTGTAGCCGGTGAGTTCGTCGTCCGAATACCAGGTCCCGAGGTTCAGCTGGGGCTTGAGTACCCAGTTCCCCTTCTCCTGGCGGGAGTTGAGCGAGGTGTTGAAGTTTATTTCGGAGGCGTCGCGGACGTCCGCTTCGGTTTTGTAAAGGGTGTAGCCCAGGTTCGAGTCGCTGTCCAGGCCGGCGAAGCGGTCCCGGTAATTGACGTTGAGGTAATGGTCCGCCTGGCTGGAGCCGGAGCCGAATTTGCGGTCGAATTTATAGGAAAAATCCGCGAAGGAATAGGGCCTGGCGGAAAATATTTTTTTGACGGCCATGCCGAGCTCCGGCCGCCAGCTTTGTGTGGTGTCCGCCGCGGAACTGCCGGGTAGATTGTTCCTGTACCAGAGCAGTCCGGAGTTGAAGGTGGTGTGCCTGGAGTATTTGTATCTCCATTTGGTCTTGACCTTCCTCCTGTCGGAAACGGCCGCGCCAAGGGCGCTGAAAAAATCGGGTTGCACCTCTTCGTATTCCAGCGAGACTCTGGAGGGGTCCGCGTCGCCGACCAGCTCTATCCTGGTCGCCGAACCCTTGGCCGAAACGCCGGCGGCGTTCTCGTCGTAATCGGAAAGAGAATGCTCCCCGGCCACGGTCAGTCCGGGAAAGGGGTTGTAGTTGAGGTCCAGGGCCAGGTTGTAGGAATCATAAAGAGCGTCGGCGGCGTTCACCCTGCCGGTGTCTTTTACGTTTATATAGCTGAGTCCCGCGGAAAGCGAATCGGAAAAATTTTCTTTAGCCCGGGCGCCGTAGGCTCTTCTGGCTACGGTCCTGGTGAGAGGCTCTTTCCAGACTGAGTCCCAACGGGGATAGGCGTAGCCGAAAAGAGCCGTTATTTCCGGCGCCCTGCCTCCGTTTTTGGCGTATTTGTAGGAGGCTCCCTTGAGCGAGGTGGCGAGAGTGTACTGGGAAAAGGATTCGAAAATGTCGCCCAGGGAAACAGTGTTGGCGTTCTTTCTGAAAACCCCGTTGAGGTTCGTGAGCAAGACGGTTTTTATGTCGTTCCTTTCGTCGTCCGTGGCTTTAAGTCCCAGATTGTAGTTGTAGTCCCATCCGCTTTTCCGGCCGCCGCCGTTGAGGTTTAAAACTTCCAGATAGTTCAGGTTTTCGGTGAGAGAGGAGGCGCTTTTTCCCGGGCCGCTTACCTTATTGTAATTAAGGGAAAACTCGTTGTTCATATGGAAGTCGTTCTCGGCGCTCGCGGCAGAGCAGAGAAGCAGGAGCGGGACGGTCAAAAGGATTTTAGGGTTCATCGAGCCTCCGGAGCATTGTTTAAAGCGAATAAGTATGATATCAATTCGGCCGCTTCCAAAGCAATTTGCCCGCGGCGGCTTTTTGGGGAGCGGCCCCGGGCGTTCAGACTTGATTTATATGATACTAAAATGGTATCATTTAAATATGATCCAGGCACCCTCTTGCCCGTTACAAACGGGCTTCATATATACAATTCCGGAGCGGCTTGCGGCCGCTAAGAGGGTGTCCGGATGAAAATAATAAAAAAAGAAGCCGACTACGCCGTCCGGGCCCTGCTGTTTATAGCCGCGAAGAATGAGCGGGTCCCGGCTTCGGCCGTCTATTCTTCCGTAAAGGCTCCCCGTTCTTTCATGAGAAAGATCCTTCAGGTCCTTTCCCGGGAAAAGGTCCTGGTTTCGGAAAAAGGCAGGGCCGGCGGGTTCAGACTGGCCCGGAAACCGGAAGAGACCAGTCTCCTGACCGTGGTCGAGGCCTTCGGCGGGAGAAAGAGCCGGGGCGGCTGTCCTTTCGACGGGAGAGCCTGCGGGAACTACGGCTTTTGCGGTCTGCGGGAAAAGCTGGGGGAAATAGAGGAGCGGATATTCGAAAAACTCGGAAAAACCAGCCTGAAAAATCTGTTGAGGAGAGAAGATGAAAAAAAGAAAGATTATAAGGATAATTGAAGAAAAGTGCGACGGCTGCGGGAAATGCTCCCTCGGCTGCCCGGAAGGGGCCATAAGAATAATAGACGGGAAGGCGCGACTGGTAAGCGAGATCCATTGCGACGGGCTCGGCGCCTGCATAGGCGAATGTCCGCTCGGGGCCATAGTCACCGAGGAAAGGGAAGCCCTGCCTTACGACGAGGTTAAAACCATGGAGAATATTTCGAAGCAGGGGGTAAACACGATAAAGGCCCATCTGGCGCATTTAAAGACCCACGGCCGGAAGGAATATCTGGAACAGGCGCTCCGATATCTGAAGGATAAAAAAATAAAGATAGATACGGAAGGAAGCGAAGCCGCCGTTCCCCGCGGCTGTCCCGGTTCCGCCGCCATGGCTTTCGGGCGGGGCGCTGAAAAACCGGAAAACGGCGGGGTCAAAGCGCCCTCGAGACTGGGGCACTGGCCGGTGCAGCTTCACCTTATCTCCCCCTCGGCTCCCTATTTCCAGGACGCGGATATCCTTGTGGCGGCGGATTGCTGCGCTTTTAGTTGCGGTAATTTTCATGAGGATTTTATAAAAGGGAAATCCCTGGTCATAGCCTGCCCCAAGCTGGATTCGGACACGGAAGCGTATGTGGAAAAGCTGAGGGCCCTCGTGGACGAGGCGCGGGTCCGTTCCATCCATGTGGTCACGATGGAAGTGCCCTGCTGTACGGGTCTTGTGGCTCTGGTTAACGAGGCCCTTTCCGGGACCGAAAGAAAGCCGCCGGTAAGGCATACCGTCATAGGCATAAAGGGCGATATAAGGACCGCGGGGTGACACCTGGGAGAGGGGACGGTTCTTAATATCTTAATAAGTTTTGTAATCCCGCGGTCCTCCGGACGAGGATTACCGGTCGAATCCGAAAGGGGATCTATACGAAACGACAGAACCCGCCGTTTTGTTTGTTCCCCGCTTTTTTTATAGAATCTCCTTACATAGGGGACTAAATTGAAAAACTTGGGAAGATTTTATTTTTTAGGGGTTCCAGTACTGTTTATACTGGCATGTTTTTCCCTGGAATTTTATAAGTGCGGCTTCCCGCTGAACGACGACTGGGCCTACCTGCTGGCTTTGAAAAATCTTTTGGAAACCGGGAAACTTTCTCTTTGCGATTGGGCCAGTTCGACGCAGCTGACGCACATCTTCAGCGGGCTTCTTTTCGCCAGGGCTTTCGGCTTCGACCTGGGGCTGGTGAAACTCGTAAACATAATCCACTTCGCTCTTTTCCTGGTCTTTTTTCAGAAGACGCTCGAAGAATTCTCCCTCGATAAAAAATTTATCCTTCTCGCCGCCCTGACCGCCGCCTTCAGCCCGCTTAACCTGCTTTTGTCCATGAGTTTCATGACCGATATAACCTATCTTTTCTGGTCCACCCTGGCGCTGTATCTTTTTGTGAAAAATTTTAAGACGGGTAAAGGCGTTTTCCTCTGGCTCGCCCTGGCCGCTTCGGGCGCGGCCTTTCTGACCAGGCAGCTAGGCCTCCTGCTCCCGGCCGCGTTCATTCTTTTCCTGTTTTTGGAAAAAAAACTGGACCTCAAGACTTTTCTTAAAGTGACGCTGCCTTCGGCCGCCGTTTTTTTGGGATATACGGCCTGGTTTAAAGGTTTTCACGGTCCGACCTGGGCTTCGGAAAATTACGTGGCGGGCGCGACGCTCAAACACTTGCTGGATTATAAGGGTTTTTTTCTTTCCACTCTGGAAAGAACCCTGTCCAGCCTTATCGAGACCGGCTTTTTTATCTTTCCCGTCTGCCTCCCGGCGCTGTTCTTTTTCAGAAAGAAAATCGTCCTGTCCGGCGGCTCAAAGATCAGGACAAGGATCGCGCTGCTGTTCCTTTGCGCGGTCGGCCTGGCCTTTTACGCCTGGTTCAGGGGTTTTCTCCCTTATCTTGAAAACAATCTGGGGCGTTTCGGCATAGGAGTGGTCGCGGTAAACGGCTGGGAGCTGAAGGAAAGCGGTTTTTTCGGGGAAAAATGGTTCTGGTTTTCAGCCACGGCCGCGGGAGTTTTGTCGGGGGCTGTCATGCTGTATTCCGCGGTTTTCGGCCTGGCTTTCCGAAGGGAGGCGCTTTTCAGGTTTTTTTTCCTGAATTTTCTCCTGCACCTTGGAATTTCCATGGCCGGCGGGAAGTATTTCGACAGGTACCTGGTCAACTTTATTCCTTTTTTCATTCTAAGCGCGGCTCTTCTGCTTAAAGATTTCAAAATTTCGGCGTTTTCTCCCCTGTTCCTCCTGATCCCGTTTTTTGCCGTTTCTTATCTCGGAAGCGGGGATTACCTCGCGTGGAACAGGGCCAAATGGGAACTGGCCGCAAAAGTGAGCGCCGAAAGGAAGGTGGACCCTTCCGGGATAGTGAACGGCTTCGACTATAACGCCTGGTTCAACTACGAAAAGAACATGAAGCTCCTTAAAGCTGTAAAAAGCCTTAAAGAAATAGATGAATGGGAATGGCAGAAGATGATGTCCTACAGGATCTTTATCACCTATAATCCCGCCCCCGCGGAAGGCTGGGTCGTTGTCGACAAGCTGGAATATGAAACCCCTTTATCCCGGAAAAAGGGGGTGATTTACGCCCTGATGAAATGAGCCAACTGCGCCCCGCCGGCCTTTTACAGGGTGTTGCAAGTCACAGGTCTCAAGGTGCAAGCAGGACCAGTGTGAAAGCAATACAAGCAAGAGAGCAAGACAGCCGGGCAAGCGGGAAAGTAAGGCGAGCAAGTTTAGAGCAATTCAGTTTAGAGAGCTTCGTCTCAACAATAGGTTAAGATTAAGAAAGAGATTAAGGAGTTGGTGGTGTTTTTGTTTTTCTAATTTCTATTTTCTAATTTCTATTCTCTTAACTTTCTGGCTGGTCTTGCTTGTTTTGCTATTATTGCTTGTCTGCTCCTTTCATTGAAAGGAAACGGGGTTTTTTTGTAAGATAGACTTATGGCGCGGTAGCCAAGAGGAAAGGCAGCGGTCTGCAAAACCGCTATGCGCCGGTTCGATTCCGGCCCGCGCCTTGTCTTTTTTAGCCCGAAAGTTTCAGCCGAAACTTTCCCCGCACAGCACTTCAAAGCGCCAGAGGCTGAAGTGCTACCAGAGGTTGAGTTCGGGAGCGCCTTGCGCCGGGTTTACCCTTGGCCGTCTGATGAGCATAGCTCTTGATACGGCACGGCCATAGGCCAGAGAATTTACGCGCACAACGAAGTAGCCCCTCTTTATGGGGTAGCGTTGAAAATTC
>Ga0066637_10002991_pt1 | contig 11353 bp, 10 predicted proteins | sample CryGeyCG2014_020_FD_62737 | JGI IMG/M metagenome (GOLD analysis project Ga0066637, IMG submission 62737) | Groundwater microbial communities from aquifer - Crystal Geyser CG08_land_8/20/14_0.20 | ecosystem: Environmental > Aquatic > Deep subsurface > Groundwater | place: USA: Utah: Grand County...
ATTTCTACCTCTTGATTAAAAAACCTTACCCGGTCAATAAAATTCTTAACCATCTCTTCGATCTTACCTTTGCGTTGATCACGATAACCGTTTATGTCCACCGTAATGCGTACATACTCACCGACATTATTAAAATAGGCGGAATTTAAAAAGTGTTGGAGCGCGTTTAAAGAGTCGCCCCTATAACCTATAAGGTGATTTAACTCGTTACCACTAATGGAAACCAAAACCCCCGCCTGCGCGGGCAAACCCTCTTCAAACTCCTCCAGCGTAAAATCGGGTGGAACACCCAAAAACCCCAGCGTATCTTTAAGTGTGTTTTCTAATATATCTTTTTTCATCGCAACATCATTTTACCATATCCTCACACCTTTTGGGACCCGCGCGCAAGCGCGCTAAGCTTTTGCACAAGAGGGGTAAGCCCGCCCCAGCCCATAATAAAATAACACTGTACCAAAGTAAAAACGGTGCTTACAAAAATATTAAGCATTACACCAGAGGGCAAACTAAACCCAAAAACCAACATCATCACGGGAAACATGTACAGCATTTGTTCTTGCATGTTGTACATCATATCGTCACTTTTGCCGGGAGTTTTTTCTGCTAACTTTTCCGCTTTATTTATTGCCGGCATCATCATTTTGGACGACGCAAACTGCAGAACCGCACACAGCACCGGCAAAATAAAGGTTCTGTCTGGCTTGGTCATGTCAAACAACAAAAAGCGACTATTTAAAACCTCGCCAGCGATAAACTTGAATCCGTCAAAGTAAATTCTAGGATTAATAGTTGTAATATCTGTAATACGGGAAATTTGATTGATAACGCCATATAGTGCAATGGGGATAAGCATAGTTATAATGTTACCTAAACATCCAGACATAGGATTAATGCCGTGCTCCTTAAAAAGCGCCATCTGCATTTCTGCCTGCTTTTTCTTGTCGTGCTTATATTTTTCCCGCATTTTATCCAGCTCTGGCTTTAAGTCCCTTTGCTTTTTAGCGGTTTTAAGATTGGGAACAAAAAACGGAATCATCACAAGTCGCACCAAAACAGAAAGCACAATAATGGCCAGACCCAAACTTCCTAGATACCTATAAAGCAAAACCATAAGGTTCATTAGCGGATTTATTAAAATTGTATTCCAAAGTTCAATCATATAACTTTTATTACTTTACGGGATCGTACCCACCTTTAGTAAGTGGATTACATCTTACCACACGCCAGCCCCCAAGCAAAAGCCCCTTAACTACACCGTACTTTTGCACCGCCTCGTAGGTGTAGCGAGAGCAACTAGGCTCAAACCGGCAAATTTTAATGCCCAGCCTTCCCGGCGACAGATAATTTTTGTAAAACTGCAGTAATATCAGCGTTAATTTCTTCATACTTTGCTCCTACGCAAATAAATCGGGGGTGGAACACTAGCCACCAACCTGTGGATATTCTATCAAAATTTTGCCTCACGCTCTCTCTAAAAAGTCGTTTAACTCTGTTTCTTACCACGGCATTTTTATGTAATTTATTGGACATTAAAAAGCCCACCTGCGACTGCCCACCAATATCCCATCTACCTTGTGAAATTTTTTCTAATCTACTTGTGGGAAGCGCGTACAAGTAAAAATACCTGTATCTATAAGGATCGCCAAACTTTTTGACTTTACCAAACTCAAACCGAGTATGAATTCTGTTTTTTTTGGGTAACATGGGTTGATGTTATCACAAAGCCCGCCGTTACGCTTTATTTCTTCCGCAATTCTCTAGCAAGAACTTTTCTGCCTTTGCGCATTCTATTTTTTAGCACGCGCTTACCGCCTGCGGTAGACATGCGCTTCATAAACCCGTGACATCGCACGCGTTTTCTAACTTTTGGTTGATAAGTTCTTTTGGTCTTTGCCATAACTTACGGATTTTATACGATTTTTGGTTGCTTTGCAACAAAACGAGATATCCGTCTTAAAAATACCTAATTTATATTGTATAGATGTTGACTTGCATGTGTTTTTGTAGTAGAGTCGTTTTATAAACGCCTCAGCCAGTGCTTAACAGCCCGCTGAGGTTTTTTAAAATTTGATTTCAAACTGTCCCAACAATCTATGCCAGAATGTATACTATTTGTCGATGGGGAAAATTTATTACATAAGATTAAAGAGGTAAATAGCAAGATCGATTTATCAACTGTCGATTTAAACGGACTGCTTTCGCAAGTATTCAGTAAACATCAGGTACCAAGAAAAATATTTTATGCCTCCAAGCTTCGTTTCCATCCCGATTTTAAAAAGAAATCACAGGAATTAATAAAATTCCAAAGAAAATTAAGAAACAATTTAGTGGCGCAAGGTTATGAGTTTACGATCGCTGGTAATGTTAGAGCACAGAAATTGGGAAGTAGTACAGTCTTTCGAGAAAAAGGGGTCGATGTAAAAATCGCTGTTGACATGGTTTCCCTTGCCTGCGACAAGAAGTTAGATGTGGCACTACTCTGTAGCTCAGATTCCGACTTGCAACCAGCCATCACAGAAATGAAAAACAGAGGTGTTAAGGTTGTATACATCGGCTTTGAAAACAATCCAAATAAAGGACTTATTTACACCACAGATGAGACCATTCTCCTAAAGGCGACACCGTGAGCGGGGTAGTGATCACGCTACATTTTTAAATCTTCCGCCACAAAATACCCATGTATTCCGGCGGATCCCACCATGCCTTCCGGTTACCACGCCTTTATGAGCAACTTTGTTAAAAATGTGACGGCAAATTACAGACCGCTGGCAACGCCGGACGCTAGTGTTAGATTGTATTAATTATGCTATGTCAAACTTCTACATCCGAAAATACGATTACCCACTTTTTTACCCATACTTGGGCGTAAGGGTAAGAGGGGCAATAAGAGGTGTAGCCGTGTTTAAACATTATTGGTATGGAATGCGAGTTGGCCCACTGCATTACCCATACAACCCACAAACCCCGGATCAACAATTTTGGCGCGCATATGTGGCAAGGGGAGTATACAGCCGGCAATACTTTCCTGCGGAAGTAAGAGACATTTACAACAAAGCAAGATACCCCACAAAAATGACAGGTTATGCACGGTATCTTAAAAGATATTTAAAAGCACAAACGCAGTATAGAGGCTAACGCATACCGAGTTTTTAGTGTAATCCAAAAAGATTTGGTATGATACCCGCGGTGAGGCGAGGGCAAATTTTAGAACCATGCTAGTTTAGGATAAAATAAAGGAAATGAAGATTAAAACTTTATACTCACAGATCGTTGCGGAACTAAGAGCCCAATCCGATCAAACTCAAGCAGAAAAAGACAAGGTTTATCATAAAAAAGGCTATAAATCTTACGGTCTAAAAATCCCGCAGGTGGGGGCAGTTATACGAAACTTTAAGCCGATAATAGGGAGGTTACCGTTAGGAGAAAAGTTTGACCTTGCAGAGCTTTTCTATATATCAGGTTGTGCAGAGGAAGGTCATGTAGGTAACGCAATCCTCACCTTGGGTATAGACGGTATTAAACCGGAACACTTTTCTCGTATTGATAAGTTATTGGGTTATTTTAACAACTGGGATGAAGTGGACGATTTTAGTATCAATGTAATGCAGACATTATTGAATAGATATACTAAAGACACTTTAAACCTGTTAAATAGCTGGAATAGGTCCAAAAATATGTGGAAACGACGAGCTAGCGTTGTTGTTTTTGTAAGAAAAGTGGGTGCTAGCGGCAGTTATACAGATGTGGTTTTTGAGTTTTGTGACAAGTTACTGTGCGATGAAGAGGACTTGGTACTTAAGGCTGTGGGTTGGGTGTTAAAAGACAATATCGTTGGTTCAAAAAAAAGAGTAATTGATTACATAAAGGACTTAAGAAGAAGTGGCGTTTCTTCGGTGATTACCCTTTACGCCATTAGAGCTCAGAATGACAAGGAAAGAAAAGAGATTTTAGATGTTAGACAAGCTAAAAAAGGAGGTGACAAACTGTGAATGATAATTTAACTCAAGAAGTAATAAACCACTGGAAACAGCTCAGGGCAATGACTTACGACTTGATCAACGAGTTGAAACCAGAAGATCTTAACAAGAAGCTACCGTTCCCGGAATCGCAGGATATTCTTTATCAATTTAATTGTATGATCGGCGCGCAAGAGAGTAACATTCCGCTGATTACCAAGGGCGTGTGGGAAGGTTTCTCTTCCAGTTTAGACTCGGAACAGGGGGAAAAAAGCGTTGCGGTTATAAAACAGCATATGCAGGAGGCTGACGATAAGCTACTCGTAGCACTAAAAAGCGTTGATTTACTTGGGAAATTCAAAGACGGCAGTAGTCCGTTAATGAACTACATGTTTTTAGTGGAGCACGAGGCGCACCACCAAGGACAGCTTATAAACTTTATTTACGCCTGTGACTTGCCGATCCCAAAGAGTTGGGAACAAAAATGGGCATTAACTAAGTAGTAAACTGAGAAGTTTTTGAGACCCTTTTATTGTAAATTCTGAGCGAGCAAGCCCGGAAAGCTAATCTGTTACCTGATATGTGTAACAACCCACCTGTTAATACTAAAATGAAACGCCTTAGATTCGCAAACGAAGTGCAACACTTGACAAAGGTTAGATGACCCATAGTAAAGTACGCGTATGGGAAAGGAGGTGATTTAACATGGCTAGAGTAGTTGGACCTTTAATGTCTCTATCAGCGTCGCAAACGCTAGGGGGCACTTTGGCCTTTTCTCAATGGAAAGGTAGGGCGTATGTTCGTTTGAGGGTTGACCCTTACAACCCGAAGTCTGATTACCAGACCGGTATTAGAAATACGATGAAAAAGGGTGTGATGTACTTTACCAAGGGTTCTTATGTAGGAGCGCCTGCAAAGACCTGGTGGAATACATACGGCGAGGCTGAAAAACCTGCGGTATCCGGATTTAACAGGTTTATGAGAGCCTTTGTCGCCTTGAACGATTGCCTTTGCGACGATCTTATACCGACTGTCTTGACTCGAGTCGTGAATTCTGACCTAAAATCTTGGGTGGAGTCAAGTTTACATTTATTGCGGTTTTTGGAATAGCTAAAAGATAATTTTGGGCAAAGGTGGTTGCTTGATGTCTTGTGGATAACTCACTATAACTAGTTTACAAAACCCTGCCCACCCGCAAAACTATGACAGAACAGGAAAAAACTTTGTGGATAAAGTTGTCCAGCGAGCTTGAACTCTCTGGAAATAACAGCGTGTATAAAATATATTCCCCAAGAATGGGTGTAAAGGTTGACGGTGGGGAACTGGCGATACTTTGCCCCGACGGTCACTCGTTAAGTGTAATAGAAAAAGCTTTTAGAAAACTGGTGGAGGCTTTTGTGGAAAAATCCGCACCTGAATACAAAAAAGTGGACTTTGTGGTGGGAAAAGTGGAGCATAAGGAAAAATCGGTGGACCTGAATACCACGCCACTGTTTGCCCCACCGCAAGTTAAAACAGCAAGTGTACCTGTAAGTAGAGGCGATGCGTCAACAAATGGCGGGGGAAACGGGCTTTCCGCCAGATATGTCTTTGAAAACTATTTAATGGGTTCTAATAATCAGCTTGCTTATGCGGTGGCTAAAGCCGTGGCGGAAAGCCCCGGTGAGTCGTACAACCCACTTTTTATACACTCCGGCATAGGTTTAGGAAAAACGCATTTGATGCAAGCCATAGGCAATAAAATAGTGGCCGAAAAACCGCATCTAAAGGTAATTTACAGCACAGGGGAAGCCTTTATGAACGAGCTGGTGGAAGCTATTCAAACCTCCAAGGGTCGCGGGCAATACACAGTTAATAAGTTTAGAGCCAAGTTTAGAACTGCGGATGTTTTGCTTATTGACGATGTGCAGGTGGTAGCAGGAAGAGAGTCCACCCAAGAGGAGTTTTTCCACACTTTTAACACGCTATACATGGCGCAAAAACAAATTGTGCTAACCTCCGATCGTCCACCCAAAGATTTTGTAAATCTAGAAGAGCGAGTAAGATCGCGGTTTGGTAGCGGAATGATTGTGGATATAAAACCGCCGGATTTAGACATGCGTATTGCTATTTTACGCAACAGACGCGACGAAGCAAAAGATAGCATTCAAAATGACGCCTTAGATGTAATAGCGTTAACTATTTCCAGCAACATTAGGGAGCTTTTGGCTTCGTACATGCAGGTGGTAACCGATGCAAAAAGTAAAGGGGTGGAGCCTGATAAAAAGTTTACGGCGGAAACGCTTGGTCAAAGGGTGGTAAACGAGGGAAGAAAACCCGTTAATTTGCAACAAATTCTTAGATCCGTATGTAACTATTATTCGGTTAAGGCGGACGACATTAAAGGTCATAAAAGAACTAGAGAGCTGGTTATTCCGCGTCATATAGCTATGTATTTAATTTACGACTTAACCAAAACCCCATACATGTCTATTGGCGACTTTTTAGGGGGGCGTGACCACACTACAATTTTGCACGGGGTTAGAAAAGTGGAGGAAGAACTTAAAGAGGTGGCAAAAACCAAGCAGGACATTACTAACATTATGCAGAGTGTTTACGCCAAGTGATGTGGATGTGGATAAGTTAAGCTGATTCTATAAGTTTTGTGGATAACTTGCACTACTTGTCCACAATCTTATACACAGGCGGGCGGGCTATATCCACACAGAACAGATGTTGCAGGTGCAAAGTTGGGAAAATTGTCGCACATAAAAAAATGCCAAACAACAATAATCTAGTTTATAAACAAAGAAATACTGGGAAAACAGCGGAGGCAAAAGCGTTATCAAAGATAACCACAGATCCACTACCTCTAATGCAATCTCTACTAAATTTATATACATCTTTCTCTAAAGAAACACATGGTAACAAACTGTTGATAATTTTATTTTTTATCCTTCCGTGGAATCTAGGAAAACACCTCGAGCAGGTATTTTCTTTTGTAGGTTCTGTACCGATTCCCTATCTTGTTCCTACAGTTTTTTTGCAGGATGTTCTTGTTGCGGCAGTTGTTTTAGTCGTGTCTATCGCATCTTTGCGCAAAGCCTGCCCTCTGATCAAAGGTGGTACTACGGTTGCCCGCTTATTTTTCCTTTTCCTGCTGGCAGTTTTTCTGTCGACTTTTTTTGCGGGTCGGTTTTACCCTTCGGTATATTCCTTTACGCGACTGCTTTTATATTTTTTGTTTTTTATAGCCGTCATGAATTTATTCCGATCGCCTTCCGTCCGTCGCTGGTTTTCTATATCGCTGATTATAAATATCTTCTTGTCAAGCGCTTTGGGGTTTCTCCAGTTTTATAAACAAGCGTCCGTTTTTAATAACTACTTATTCTTTGGGGAACAGCCGTACAGTATTTATACACCGTATATTGCCAAAGAGGGTTTTGGCGGAGTGGTTAAAATTCCGCCCTACGCTACTTTTTTACACCCCAACATTTTGGCGGGCTTTTTGGTTGTTTCTTTAACTTTGTTGCTAGATTATTTGGCCCATTTACGGAGGAGTCGACGGTTGATATCAATCGCCTGCGTGTTACTGTGTGCGTTTCTTCTTTTTCTTACCAAAAGTTACACCGCGTGGGCAGCCTTTGCCCTAGGCTTTTTACTTTTATTCTTTATACGACTGGGGCAAAAAGCCCGTTTGTTACCGTTAGCGCTTACAGTTTTGACTTTGATGACTGTTGTTGCCGGGCTTTTGTTTCCGCTTTATAGTAGTAGTTTAACGACATTACTGCCCGGCGACTCGATTGCCTCGACCCTGTCCGTAGAAAGAAGATCCGCCCTGCTTCAAGCGTCGTACAGAATGTTTATCCAAAAGCCTTTCTTTGGTTGGGGAATTAACTCCTTTATCTATAGTTTTGAGCCTTTTTACAATCGCCCCGATACAGTGAGATTTTTACAACCTGCACACAATGTTTACGCTCTAATTGCTGTAGAGATCGGGGTTTTTGGTGCAATGTTTTTTATTGGTCTAACTGCAGCTTCTATTTACTGTGTTACGCGTAATGGTGGATGGTTTTACGGCGTTGCTTTGGTGCAGATTGTTTTTCTTTCTAGTTTTGACCACTATTTTTTTACCATTCCACAGACGCAACTTTTATTTATCTTGACTTTAATGATGGGACTCACTTATACTAAAGATACCAACTGCCCATGAACTACCAACATAAAACTTACGCCATGTTACTAGCTTTTCCGCTATTGCTTACGGGATGTAATCCTAAAAACTTTCCGGTAGTAGGTAAATTTTTTGGCGGAGGCAAGCCGGAGGTTAAGAATGTTAGTTTAGCAATTTGGGGACTTTGGGAAACCGAGCAAACCCTTCAGCCGATTCTGCAAAAATACACTGCCGAGCATCCAAATATTAAAATTACTTACGAAGACAGATCTATTATGCCTTTGGTTGACTATAAGGAGCGGGTTTTTACGCGTGCCTTTGAGGGTACTAAGCCCGATATTGTGCTGGCGCATGCCAGCTGGGTTCCACGATTGGTAGCAGGTAACGGGGCTTGGGCGGTTCCAGCGGGAGTTTTAGATGCGGGTTATCTGGACACCAATTTTTTTCCTGTAGTTAAAGATGTGGGCGTGATTGGCGGAAGTCTGTATTCGTTGCCATCCACTTACGACGGGTTGGTTTTAGTGTACAACAAGAAGCATTTTGAAAGCGTGGGGATTATTCATCCCCCGGTGGATTGGGAGGAGTTTAGGCGGGATGCCATTTCATTAACGGTACGGGATGGGGCAAATCTTGTGCGCGCGGGTGCGGCAATGGGTTTAGCAGACAACGCCGAGCATTTTAGCGATGTTTTAGGGCTAATGTGGTTGCAGGCGGGAGTAAAAATTCCGGAGGAAATAGATACGGATCAAGCCAAAGACGCCCTTACCTTTTACACCAATTTTGCTAAAGAGGATGGGGTTTGGGGTGCCTCCATGCCCGAGTCAGTTTTAGCTTTTGCCAGCGAGAAAGTTTCTATGGTGCTTATTCCCACCTGGCGGTTGTATGAGCTTTTAGCTAACATGCAAGACCCCGCGGTTATAGGTGTGGCGCAAGTTCCCCAAGCCCTACAAGATACACCGGTTACCTGGGCTTCTTACTGGACATGGGTAGTGCCAAAAAGCTCCCCAAACCCCAATGAAAGTTGGGCTGTTATTAAATACATTACTGACGCAGAACAACAAACTGCCCTTTTTAGCGAGGCTTCCAAAATACGACCTTTTGGGTCAATTTATAGCAATGTAACACTTGCACAAAACCTTTCTACCAACGGATACTTAAAGGCGGCTATAGAGTCCGCGCCGTACGCTAAAACAGCCGAAATTGCCGGTAGATCTGGTAACAGGCGTCAATACAACGCGTTAAAACAAGCTGTTAATGATGTAATAGCCGGAAAATCTGCCGGTGAAGCTCTATCTACAGCAAAAATCGCTATTACTCAATAGCTTACTGTCGTGTTACTATAGTCTTATGCCCCAAGTGTTAGACGACTCTAGATTAAAAGAACTCGTTACTGTCTCCAAAGCTCTTTCCAAGGAAAAAATTGCTCAAGCCGAAGAGTTAGCTAAAACTTCTGGTATTAGTTTATACCAAGCCCTTTCCCAAAAGTTGTATATGGACGATTCTGCCTTAGGGCTTTTGATGGCAGGCTTTTACAAACTTCCCTTTGTTTCTTTGGTCGACACGGAGATTCCTGATGAAACACTTTTTTTGCTTCCCGAAGAAGTGGCCAGAAAAAACAGGGTAATAGTTTTTAATTATGCAAGCGACGGTATAAAAATTACCACCTCTTCCCCAAGCCTGGGTGTTGATTACCTAAAAACAAATCTGGAGAAAAAAACAGGTAAACCTGTATTAGTGTATTTTTCTACCCCCAAAGATCTTGAAAGCGCACTTTTTACATATACCAAAAATTTGCAATACATTATAGAGAAACTTTTGGCGCAGGGAGAAATTACCACACCCTACGGGGTGGAAAGAGACCCGCCAGTGGAAAAAATTGTGGACACCATGATAGAAACAGCTTTTGTGCAAAAAGCCTCTGATATTCATATAGAACCACAGGATAATGTTTCGTTGGTTAGGTTTAGAGTTGATGGAATCTTGCACGATGTGATACAGATTCCGGAGTCGATCCACGATAGAATTGTTACCAGAATTAAAGTTATGGCTGGTTTAAGAACGGACGAGCACCAGGCTGCACAGGATGGAAAAATTCACAAAGTTTTAAATAAAGAAGATGTGGATTTTAGAGTTTCCATAATTCCTATTGTGGACGGGGAAAAGATTGTGATTAGAATATTGGCTAGCAACGCTAAAAACTTTTCACTTTCTGATCTTGGCATGCGCGAACCCGATCTTATGCGGGTTAAAAAAGCGTTTAGTAAAACATATGGCATGATTTTATCCACAGGACCAACGGGTAGCGGTAAAACCACTTCTATCTACGCTATTTTAAAGATTTTAAATGGTCGTGATAAAAATATTACCTCCATTGAGGATCCCGTGGAGTACAGAATAAAGGGAGCCAATCAAATACAGGTTAATACTAAAACCAATTTAACTTTTGCTAACGGTTTGCGTTCTATTTTGCGTCAAGATCCCGACCATGTGTTTGTAGGAGAGATTAGGGATAATGAAACTGCGGGTATTGCTGTAAACGCTGCTCTAACAGGTCATTTAGTAATGTCCACTCTTCATACTAACAATGCCGCTACCGCCATTCCTAGGCTTATTGACATGAAAGTAGAGCCGTTTTTGGTGGCGTCCACGGTAAATATAGTAATAGCTCAAAGGCTAGTTAGAAAAATTTGCGACAACTGTAAAACATCTTTTGTAATTCCCAAAAACGATCTTTTGGCGCACTTTCCATTAGAAATTGTAGACAAATACTATCTAGGTGTAGGGAAAGAAAAGGGCGTAAGAGTTTATAGGGGTACGGGTTGCAAGTTATGTCAAAGAACAGGCTACTACGGACGGGTAGGAATCTACGAGGTGTTGGAGATTTCTAACGAAATCAAAAAAATTATTAATGAGCGGGGTGATGCGGATAGAATTGAAGAATTGGCGTTAAAAGAAGGCATGACTTCTATGCTAGATGATGGGGTAGCTAAGATGTCAAAAGGTTTAACAACTTTAGAGGAAATTTTGCGCGTGATTAAAACCGAGGAGGTGTAATGAAGCCATCTTCTGTAAGGCTTTCTGCCAACGAAAAAATAGAATTTGTTAGCAATATGCACACCATGCTTAAGGCGGGTATTCCCATTTTAAATGGTGTGGAGTCCTTGCTGGAAGATTCTAAAGGCAACCTTAAAAAGGTTCTTTCTGTACTACGAGAGGATTTGGTGGCCGGCAGGAGAATTTATGT
>Ga0066637_10002992_pt1 | contig 11352 bp, 10 predicted proteins | sample CryGeyCG2014_020_FD_62737 | JGI IMG/M metagenome (GOLD analysis project Ga0066637, IMG submission 62737) | Groundwater microbial communities from aquifer - Crystal Geyser CG08_land_8/20/14_0.20 | ecosystem: Environmental > Aquatic > Deep subsurface > Groundwater | place: USA: Utah: Grand County...
TTGGGGCTAAAAAATAACAAAAGAAATCAAAACATGACAAAACTTGATAGTACTACCCGAACAAGTTCGGGATTCCAACTCAAGTTCGGGATTCCAATCGGGTTATAACACAGTCTGAATCCTAAGATTGGCTCAACTCAACCCTTTCAGCACATTATCTCTGGAAAATTTGCAAAAATTCAAATTTTTTGATAAAATTTAACGCCTAAAAGAGTTATATTATAAAATTTGTTTCTAACCAGGGGGTAACACAGAAATGAATACAGGGAAATTAAATAATAAAATTGCTATAGTTACCGGTGCAGGTCAGGGACTGGGTGAAGCACTTGCTAAAAGGTTGGCTCAGGAAGGTGCGGATGTAGTGGTTGCCGATATAAATTTACCTAATGCAGAGCGTGTGGCAAAAGAAATCAGTGAGAGTTACAAACGCGAAGCGTTACCTGTTCTGGTTGATGTTACAAAGAGTGAACAGGTAGCAAATATGGTGAAAAAGACCGTTGAGAAATTTGGCAGGATTGATATACTTGTTTCAAATGCCGGGATATTGATTGCCGAGGAGATAACTGATTTTCCTGAGGATAAATGGAGAAAAGTAATGGACGTTAACCTGGTCGGATATTTTCTGTGTGCCAAAGAAGTTGCTAAGATAATGAAACAGCAGAAAAGCGGCATAATAATACAGATTAACTCCAAGTCGGGTAAAAAAGGCAGTTATAAAAATTCTGCATACGCTGCAGCAAAGTTTGGTGGGATCGGATTGACACAGAGTGTTGCAATGGAACTTGCACCTTATAATATCAGAGTAAATGCAATATGCCCGGGAAATCTTCTGGATTCTCCTCTCTGGGTTGACAGTTTATACGAACAGTATTCAAAAAAATGGGGTATATCAAAAGAAGAGGTCAGAAAAAAATATTTAGAACAGGTCCCGCTGGGCAGAAACTGCACTTACAACGATATAAGTAATGTAATGGTATTTTTATGCAGTGAAGATTCTTCTTATATGACAGGCCAGGCAATAAATGTTACTGGCGGACAGGAGATGCGGTAGGAGAAAAATGGATATTAAGGAATTAGAAAATAAACTTAACAGTTTTGATAAGAATACACGTTTAGATGCATTAAAAACTCTCTGTGAAAAAGTTGATAAAGGTGAAATAAAAGAGATAAAGAAAACCAATTTTGTCAATCTCCACTGTCATACCTTCTTTTCATTCAATGCCTACGGCTATTCGCCGGAACACATTGTATGGCGTGCTTTCAGAGAGGGGTTGGAGGCAGTCGGCATAGTTGATTTTGATACCCTTGACGGAGTGGATGAGGTCCTCCAGTCCGGCAGGATTTTAGGTATAAGGACATCCGCAGGTGTTGAGAGCAGGGTTTTTGTAAAAGAATACAGCGATAAAGTAATAAATTCGCCGAAAGAACCGGGAATATTTTATTTTGAAGGGATAGGGTTTTATAAAAAACCAACTCCTGGTTCAAAGGCAGATAGTATTCTTTCCCAAATGGGAACCATAGCCAAACAGCGCAATCTCACAATGATAGACAGAATAAATAATTTCCTGCAGGATATAAAGATTGATTATGACAGAGATGTTCTGTCTCTCACTCCAAATGGCAATGCCACTGAACGTCATATACTTGCATCTCTTGATAGAAAAGCAAAAGAAGTATTTGGTAAAAATCTTGACAATCTGGTTTCTTTCTGGTCGGCAAAATTAGGCGTTGAACAGGAGAAAATATCCTCTATTATAGACAATCCGCCCGAATTACAGGAGATGATGCGGTCAAAATTGATGAAATACGGTGCTGTCGGGTATGTTAAACCCGAGAGAGGAAATTTCCCTGCCCTTGAAGAAATGATTGATATGATAAAAGATACTGACGCACTCCCTGTTTCTGCATGGCTTGACGGAACGAATGAAGGAGAAAAAAACATAAAGGAATTTTTACAGTTGATGGTTGAAAAAGGCATTGCGGTATTAAACATTATCCCTGAGCGCAACTGGAACATCAGGGATAAAAAAGAAAAAGAGATTAAAGTGAAACATCTTGATGAGGTAATAAAAATTGCAGAAGAACTGGATTTACCGATAGTGGTTGGGACCGAGATGAATAAATACGGGCAGAGGTTTATTGACGATTTTACTGTACCTGAGTTAAAACCTTACCTGGATTGTTTTCGCAAAGGCGCTTTTTTTGTTTATGGTCACACGCGGATGGGACAGACTTTTAATAAAGGATATAACAGTCAGTGGGCAAATGGATATTTGCCGACAAAAAGAGAAAAGAATAGTTTTTATACGAAGGTCGGGAAACTTATGAAACCGGAATATGACTATAAGGATATAAAAATAAAAGACAACGCCAAACCCGACGAAATATACAAGAAAATAGGGGACACTATTTATTTGTAAGAATTAGAACCGTCCCCATACTTTTTGGAAAAGGTGGAAGGGATATGAACAAAAAACAATTAAGAAAAGAACTGGTTGAAATTGGTAAAAGAATAGCGGAAGAAAAACTCGTTATAGGTCCCGGGGGTAACTCCAGTGCAAGGCTCGGCAACATTATCTATATGAAAGCCAGCGGAATTCCTTTTGAAAGTGCTAAAGAAGAACACTACATAGGGGTTGACCTGAAAACAGGAAAAATCGTGGACGGTAAATTAAAACCGTCCTGCGAAATATCAATGCATTTAGGATGCTACCGTGTCCGGAATGATATCGGGGCTGTCCTACATTCACACGGCCCCTATTCAGTAGCATACGGAATGCTTGGAAAAGAATTGAAGGCTTTCACTCCGGATTTTATTGCAGTTGTGAAAACGAATATCCCTCTGGTTAAATATGTGGTCCCTTCAACAAACGAACTGGCAGAAGTTGTCAAGGAACCGATAAAAAATCACAACGGAGTTCTTCTGGCAAACCACGGACTTTTAACAGTCGGGTCTAACTTAAAAGAGGCATTCTATCGGACATTGCTGGTTGAAGATGCGATAAAAACAATCATATATGCAAGGGCATTAGGTGTTAGAATGCGTTTCTTTACTGAAAAGGAATTTTGTGAAATTGACAATCTGAAAGCTGAAAGTTATCGCCGGAAGCTATTAAGTAAAATCCTGAAGGATTAACTCCTGGGATTCCCCAATTTATCCGCAGGATTATCTTATTTATCCGCAGGATTATCTTATTTATCCGCAGGATTATCTTATTTATTGGGGTTATCCAGGAATTAAGGCTTTAGCCTTTTATAATTTCCTTGTATAATAACTGGTATTAGTTCTATGCTTTAAAAAAAATGAAAGCTGCGATACTATACAAAATAAAAGATATCAGAATAGAAGACATAGAAAAACCAACTATAAAACCCGATGAAGCACTCGTGCGGGTCAAATCAGTCGGTGTATGCGGGTCCGATGTGCATTATTATCTTCACGGGAGGATAGGTGACCAGATAGTAAAAGACAGGCATATACTTGGACATGAACCTGCGGGTGAAATTGTTGAGGTTGGTAAAGAGGTAAAAAATCTAAAGGTTGGCATGCGTGTTGCGGTTGAGCCCGGTATATCCTGTGGACATTGCGAACAATGTAAAAAAGGCAGATATAACATTTGCAAAGACGTGAAATTTCTTGGGACTCCGCCTGTCCCGGGTGCATACCGTGAGTACCTGGCATATCCTGCAAAATTTCTTTATCCTATCCCGGATTCAGTAAGTTATGCTGAAGGTTCGCTGGTTGAGACTCTTTCGGTTGGTATGTATGCGGTTGAACTTGCAGGTTTGAATGTTGGTGACGACATCGCAATAATCGGCTGCGGACCAATAGGTTTAGTTACTCTGGAATCTGTTAAATCTGCAGGTGCGGGACGTATATTTATGACTGATATGATTAATCAACGCTTAAAGTTTGCAAAGAAACATGGTGTTGATTCTGCCATAGATGCCCAAAAAGAAAACGTCGTTGAAAAAATAATGGATTTAACCAAAGGCAGGGGGGTTGACATAGTATTTGAATGTGCAAGTTCAGTTGATACTCTTAAACAATCTATTGAAATGGTTGCAACAGGCGGTAAAATTATATGGATTGGAATACCGCCGGAAGATTATGTCTCAATACCTGTTCATACTGTACGGAGAAAAGAAATTGTCATAAAAGCAGTCCGCAGGTTTAAACATAGTTATCCAAAGTGTATTAATGCCATAGCGGGCGGCAAAGTTTCAGTAAAAGATATGGTAACGCATAATTTCCAATTGGAAGATATAACAAAAGCATTCAGTCTTGTAGAAAATTATGCTGACGGTGTAATAAAAGCAATGATAAATATATGAAAAAAAAATTCCTTGCATTTGACCTTGGTGCAGAAAGCGGCAGGGCAATAGTTGGCAGTTTTAGTAACAAAAAAATCAATATTGAAGAACTCCATAGATTTCTCAATGTCCCCGTAAAAGTTTCAGGCAGTCTGCACTGGGATACTTTGTATCTCTTCAGGGAAATGAAGCAGGGGTTGATATCTTTCAGACAGAAGTACGGTCCGGGAGCACTTGAAAGTATCGGTGTGGATACCTGGGGAGTTGACTACGCTCTTATTGACAAAAAAGGGCTGATGTTAGGTAATCCCTACCACTACCGTGATAAAAGAACAGACGGCATAATGGAAGAAGTGTTTAAGAGAATCCGTAGAGAACAGATATTCAAAAATACAGGTATTCAGTTTATGCAACTCAACACTATATACCAGTTGTTTTCTGCAAAATTGAATTATCCGCACTTGTTTGATGTCACTGACAAACTTCTTTTCACCGCAGATCTTTTTAATTATTTTTTCTCCGGTGCAAAAGTTGCTGAATTCACTCTTTCAACAACTTCGCAGTTATACAACCCGGTAGAAAAAAACTGGTCAAAAGTTATTTTTGAAAAACTTGGGATACCGCTGAATATAATGCCTGAAATCGTGCCGCCGGCAACCACCATAGGAAATCTCCTCCCGGAAATATGTGAAGAGACAGGGATTTCCGAAGGGGTCAGTGTAGTAGTTCCTGCCTGCCACGACACAGGCTGTGCCGTCGCTTCGGTACCTGCAGAAAAAAATACAAACTGGGCGTTCCTGAGCAGCGGGACCTGGTCATTACTTGGAATGGAAATAGACTCGCCAATCATAAATGATAAATGTTTAGAATATAATTTTACAAATGAAGGAGGGGTAAACAACACATTCCGATTCCTTCACAATATAATAGGACTCTGGCTTTTACAGGAATGCAAAAGAACCTGGGAAAAAGCGGGGGAAAAATTAACCTATCCCCGGATAACACAATTGGCAAGGAATTCAAAACCTCTGGTTTCATTAATTAATCCCGACGACGAACGTTTCCTGAAACCTCAAAATATGCCTTCTGAAATTGCAGGGTTTTGTAGAGAAACTGGTCAGCGGGTTCCAAAAACAAAAGGAGAAATTGTCAGGTGCGTACTGGAGAGCCTTGCATTAAAGTACAGAGAAGTCATTGAACAACTCCAGATTCTGACAGGTAAACAGGTTGAAGTATTACACATAATAGGCGGAGGTATAAACAATAAACTCCTGTGCCAGTTTACCGCGAACGCAGCAAAAATACCGGTAATAGCAGGACCTGCAGAAGCCACTGCTACAGGAAACATTATAATGCAGGCAATAGGTAAAGGGTTAATTTCCTCTATTGAAGAAGGCAGGGAATTTGTCAGGAATTCATTTGAACTGGCTGCCTATAAACCAAAAGATACAACTCTGTGGGACGAGGCATACGAAAAATTTAAGAAGATTAAGAAATCGTCCAGTTCCTAAAGAACCTACTGTTGGTTAAAACTGGACGCTACTGCCTGCCCCCGTGTATTGTTTTACCCGGTAAAACATCGTGGGGTAGCGTCCCAATTTATTGGGGCGACTCCAGGGATTCACCAATTTATTGGGGCGAACTTTATTAATTTATGAAATACAGACTATTAATTTTTGATTTGGACGGTACATTGATAGATTCCAAAAGAGATATAGCCAACGCTGTTAACCATGCCTTGGGACTGGAAAATATGCCGCCCCTGGACAATAAACTAATCTATAGTTTCATTGGCGATGGGATGTTCAGGTTAATAGAGAAAACTCTATCTGCAAGGAAAGAATCCCGACAGGTAAATATTAATAGATTACTGAAACTCTATGTTGAATACTACAACGACCACCTGTTGGACTCAACTCTCCTCTACCCGGGAGTTAGAGAAATACTTGAACATTACAGGAAATGCAAAAAGGCTATTGTTAGCAATAAGGAAGAATCTTCCTCAAAAAAAATACTGGAAAAATTGAATATGTGTAGACATTTTGATATAATATTTGGCGGTAATTCTACAGAAAATAGAAAACCTGACCCTGAGCCTTTACTCAAAGTTATGGAAATGCTCAACGTTGGACCGGAAGAAACAATAATGATAGGTGACGGTATAAACGATATAATTGCCGCACGCCTTGCAAATGTTAAAAGTTGCATCGTTACACACGACCCTGAAATTGATATGGAATTTCTGGCTGAAAACAAACCTGATTTTTGTATAGATAGTTTAATTCAACTGAAAGAAATTTTATATCGGTAGCCGACGGCTTTAGCCGGCGAAAAATGATATTTCATAAAACGCAGGCTGAAGCCTGCGACTACCAATTAGGAAAGGAAAAACTATGGAAAAAACTGAACTGGATAAAAAAACAGCGGTTTTTTATCTGAAACAGATGATGCAAATCAGACAATTTGAAGACAAGATTATGGATTTGTTGGGACAGAACATTGCTGAAGGCGGTTCACATTTATATGCCGGACAGGAAGCAATCGCGGTAGGTGCAATGGCATCTATCAATCCTGACGATTACATTGTGAGCACTCACAGGGGACACGGACACTGTATAGCCAAAGGCGGTAAATTACCGGAACTTATGGCAGAAATACTCGGCAAAAAAACCGGCTGCTGTAAAGGCAAGGGTGGTTCACTGCATTTAGCTGATGTCTCTACGGGAAATTTAGGTGCAAACGGTGTTGTCGGCGGAGGATTCGGTCTGGCTACAGGTGCAGGATTGACAATTAAAATAAAAAAAACAAACCAGGTAGTCCTGTGTTTCTTCGGCGATGGTGCGACAAACCAGGGACTTTTCCATGAATGTTTGAATATGGCTGCCAAATGGGTACTGCCTGTTGTATATATATGTGAAAATAACCTGTATGGCATGTCGGTTTCAGTGAAAAGAGCATCCGCACTGGAAGATTTGACAAAAAAAGCTTCTCCTTACGGCATACCGACAGACACTGTTGACGGTATGGATGTCCTTGCAGTCCGGGACGGGGTTACAAAATTTGTCAAACATTCACGGGAAGGTAAAGGTCCATCAATGATAGTATGCCAGAGTTATCGCTATTACGGACACTCAAGAAGTGATCCCCGTGTATACCGCACAAAAGAAGAAGAAAAATTCTGGCATGACCGCGACGCTATTTTAACTTTTGGCAGAAAAATGGTTGAACAAAAAATCCTCACCCAGCAGGAAGTGGACAATTTAGATAAAGAAGTCCAGAAAGAATTAGACGACGCAACTAAATACGCTATTGAAAGTCCGCTGCCTGAACCTTCGGCGCTATACGAAGATTTATATGTATAGAAAGGAAATAACATGAAACAGTTATTTTACTGGCAGGCGATAAATGAAGCTCTTGAAGAAGAAATGAAACGAGACCCGAACGTATTCGTTATGGGTGAAGACGTGGCAATCTACGGCGGTGCATACGGCGTAACGAGAGGACTAATGGAAAAGTTCGGCGAAGAACGTGTCCGTGATACCGCAATTTCTGAAGCCGCCATAGCCGGAGCAGGATTGGGTGCTGCTGTAACAGGTATGCGTCCGGTCATAGAAATTATGTACATTGACTTTATTTCAATTGCCTTAGACCAGATTTACAACCAGATGGCAAAAATAAGGTATATGTTTGGCGGCAAGACAAAAGTTCCTATTGTTGTCCGCACCCAGGGCGGACCGGGACGGACATTAGGAGCACACCATTCTCAGAGTCTTGAATCCTGGCTTGTCCATGTGCCTGGACTAAAAGTGGTTATGCCTGCAACGCCTTATGATGCAAAAGGATTACTGAAGTCCGCGATTCGGGAAGACAACCCCGTAATATTCATTGAACATAAAATGCTTTACGGGACCAAAGGCGAAATCCCTGAAGAGGAATACACACTGCCTATCGGCAAGGCATCCATAAAAAGAGAAGGTAGTGATGTCACAATTATCGCCTATTCAATGGCGTTACTTAAGGCACTGAAAGCTGCAGAACAACTCCAGAAAGGCGGTATAAACTGCGAAGTAATAGACCCTCTGACACTTTTACCGCTTGATATAGCAACCATAATGGAATCAGTCAAAAAAACTCATAAGGTAGTAATTGTTCACGAAGCATGCAAGACAGGCGGGACAGGTGCAGAAATCGGTATGCAGATCATTGAGAACGGGTTTGATTATTTAGATGCACCTATAAAAAGGGTATGCGGTGCAGACGTTCCTATGCCGAAAGCACCCAACCTTGAAAAACTCGCTGTCCCGCAGGTAGAAGATATAATAAAAGTTACAAAGGAGTTATGTGAATGATTAAAAAAGTTATTATGCCGAAACTCGGCGAAACAATGGAAGAAGGTATAATAAGTAAATGGCTAAAAAAGGAAGGGAATAAAGTAGAAAAAGGTGAACCTATTTTTGAAGTAACAACAGATAAAGCTAATTTTGAAGTAGAATCAACCGCAAGCGGGTATCTCAGAAAAATCATCTGCCCTGCTGAGCCCGACAAAAATATACCCGTGCTTCAGACAGTCGCTTTAATGTCTGATTCTATGGACGAAGGAATACCAGAAGAAGAGGTTGAAAAATCCGAACCGAAAAAAACTGCAAAAGAAGAGAGTCCAGCAGTTGAAGAGGTTAAAGCTTCTCCATTGGCAAAAAAATTAGCAAAAGAAAAAGGTATAGACCTATCAAAGATAACAGGCACGGGTCCCGGCGGAAGAATAACGGAAAAAGACGTTTTATCTGCAGTCACCACACCTGTTTCTGCAGAAGCCGAAATAATCCCGCTAAAAGGAATGAGAAAAATCATCGCACAACGGCTAACCCAGAGTAAACAATCTGCACCGCACTATTACCTGCAGTCAGAAATAGATATGTCTGAAATAGTCCAACTGCGGGAAAAACTCTCTTCGGGCGATGAACGACCTTCCTTCAACGACTTTATCATAAAAGCATGCGCAAAAGCCCTTGAAGACAATCCTCAAATGAATGTCCATTTTGACGGGACTAATATAAAAGTTATGAAAGACATAAATGTAGGTGTTGCTGTAGCAGTAAAAGACGGACTGATTGTTCCGGTAATCAAGCAGACAAATAAAAAAAGTATAAAAGAAATAATGCAGAAAACAAAAGAAATAAAAGAAAAAGCAAAGAATAACAAATTTACCCCGGAAGACCTTTCCGGAGGAACTTTCACTATTTCAAACTTAGGTATGTACGACATTGATACGTTCATAGCAATAATCAATCCGCCGGAAGTCGGAATACTTGCAATAGGAAAAATCAAGGAATCGCCTGTTGTCCAAGACGGTAAAATCATGGCAGCCCAAACAATGAAAGTCAGCCTCTCGGCAGACCACAGGGTTGTTGACGGCGCAACCGGTGCCCAATTTCTAAAACGCCTCAAACAAATATTAGAGGTGGGGTCAGACCTTGAATCTTGAATATAATAGGTTACTAAGTGGAAAAAAATATTGAAGCAGTAGTTATTGGCTCGGGTCCCGGCGGATATACATCAGCTATTCGCACATCTCAACTGGGTAAAAAAGTTGCCGTTATTGAAAAAAGCGAACTGGGCGGAACATGCCTGAATATTGGCTGTATTCCTACCAAAGCACTGATTGCAAGCACAAATGTCTTGTCAACGGTAAAAAATGCCAAGAAATTCGGTATAAAAACAGGGAATATTGAAATTGATTTCCCTAATATAATGGCAAGAAAGAATCAGATAGTAAAACAGTTGTGCACAGGAATATCCGGACTCCTCAAAAGCAATGGTATTGAAGTAATAAAAGGCAGTGCTAAATTTGTCAGCAATAATCAATTAGAAATTTCCGGCTCGCCAGAAACAATAAAATTAAACTTCCAGCAATGTATAATAGCCACCGGCTCCGTTCCGACACAGATACCCGGAATGGAAATTGACGGCAACAGGGTAATCACAAGTGATAATGCGCTTAACCTTACAGAAATACCTGCTTCACTTTTGGTTATTGGCAGTGGTGCTGTCGGTATAGAATTTGGATGTATCTTCAATACTTTAGGAAGCAAGGTCACCATAATTGAAATGCTCCCGCAGATTTTGCCAAATGAAGATGAAGAGATATCAAAGAAACTCCAGCAAATTCTTACAGAACAGGGAATAACTATTAAAGTCGCAACAACGGTAACAAAATTAGAACCTACTCAAAAAGACGTAACAGTTCATCTTTCATCTTCAGAAAAAATCACAGCGGAAAAAGTTCTTGTCGCAGTGGGAAGAAAACCTTATATAGAAGGGCTTGACCTGGATAAAATAGGTTTAGAGATTGGAAAAGGGCGTATCGTGGTAAACGAAAAAATGGAAACAAATATCCCCGGAATATACGCCATAGGTGATGCGGTGGGTGGGGTATTACTTGCACATAAAGCTTCTGCTGAAGGGATAGTTGCAGGAGAAAACATCTGCGGGAAAAAATCAGTAATAGATTACAAGGTAATACCTAATTGTGTCTACAGCCATCCTGAAGTTGCAAGTGCAGGACTCAATGAGAAAAAAGCCAAAGAAGCGGGATACAACGTCAATATAGGCAGGTTTCCTCTAATGGCAAGCGGACGGGCAATCACTGTGGGTGAAACAAAGGGAATGGTCAAAGTTATTGCCGATAAAGAAACAGATGCTATATTGGGTATTCATATAATAGGTCCTGAAGCCACCGAACTAATAGCCGAAGCGGCAATTGCAATAAAATTAGAATCCACAACAGAAGAATTCACAAGAATAATCCACCCGCATCCAACACTGTCAGAATCAATCCTTGAAGCAGTTGATGATGTCCATGGTGAAGCCATTGACCTCCCTAAGAAAAAATGAAACTTGACAGAAAATCAAATATTTAGTAAAATATAGTCAAAATTCCATAAAATGTATGCTTTTAGGGAGTATGTTCCCTAAAATAGACCTATTTTGGGAAATGTATTCCCTAAAATAGACATAGAGGCGCGATTATATGAAAAAACA
>Ga0066637_10002996_pt1 | contig 11349 bp, 10 predicted proteins | sample CryGeyCG2014_020_FD_62737 | JGI IMG/M metagenome (GOLD analysis project Ga0066637, IMG submission 62737) | Groundwater microbial communities from aquifer - Crystal Geyser CG08_land_8/20/14_0.20 | ecosystem: Environmental > Aquatic > Deep subsurface > Groundwater | place: USA: Utah: Grand County...
TCCAAAGCCTTTGTCAAATTAAAACACTCAAACCATCGATTTCCGGTTCCGACTTTTTGGAAGCTCTGCGGGCCATAGCCCGGATTGTTCCAGCTCCTACGGAAGCGGCCAATTGGATGCATTCAGCCAGCTCTTCTTCGGTGATTCCCATTTTCCTTGCACCTGCAAGGTTGTTTTCCGCTCAAGGTTCACAGCGCATAGCCAGAACAAGGGCGATATGGATGAGCTTTTTTGTTTTAGCGTCCAGAGCCCCATCCTGATGAGCGCTTTGAAAAAAATCCTCGTAAACCTCTTTGGTGTGGTGAATCAAATCCATTTTTCATCCTCCTGAATTTTGAATACCGTTTGAAATGTAGCATCCCACGTCTATGGATAACCGCTTGAGTGGAAGCTTGGTGTCTTTTGCCGAGAGAAATGTGCGGCACTTTCCGCCGCTTAAATTTTCCGATAGGAGCTTGCTTTGATCTGGGTCGAGGATATCCGGTAAGAACTTGCTTTTATGCGGGCTGAGGATAAAAAAAGTGGTCCTGTATGTCAAGGAGAATTAATTCCGCGGAACAAGCCCGTCTTGAAGGCCTCCATGCCCCGGGCTCTCGGGGTGTTGGCCGCCCTGACCGCTTTCCCTATTTCGCCGACTCCGGCGCTTTGTTCAGGGCGAGGCGCAGAACCTCTAACATCTCGTCCACGAAGTGGAAGGCGATCTCCCTTTGGACCTTCGCTGGGATCTCCTCCAGGTCCTTTTTGTTCCACTTCGGCAGGATGATCATCTTCACGCCGGCCCGGTGGGCCGCCAGGACCTTCTCCTTGACCCCGCCCACCGGCAGGACGAGGCCGCGCAGCGTGATCTCGCCCGTCATCGCAAGCTCCTTCTTCACCGTCCGGTTCGTCAGCAGCGAGACCAGGGCGGTCAGCATCGTCACCCCTGCCGACGGTCCGTCCTTCGGGATGGCGCCGGAGGGGACGTGGATGTGGATGTCCATCCCCTCGAAGAAATCCTTCGCAATCCCCAATTCTTCCGCATTCGCGCGGATGAAGCTGAGCGCCGCGGTGGCCGACTCCTTCATCACGTCGCCCAACTGCCCCGTCAGGGTGAGGCCGCTCTTGCCCTTCATCGCGGTCGCCTCGACAAACAGGATATCCCCGCCGACCGGCGTCCAGGCGAGCCCCCTGACGACCCCGGGCTTTAAGGTCCGGGCGTCCGCCTCCTCCGTGATGCGGACGGGGCCGAGGACGCGATGGAGATCACGCGCCGTGATCGTTGCCTTTTCGATCACGCCTTCGGCGATCTGGCTCGCCACGCCCCGGCAAACCGCGGCGAGCTCCCGTTCGATATTCCGCACCCCCGCCTCCCGCGTATAGCCGGTGATGATTTTGCTGAGGGCGCTCTTCGTGATCCGGATCTGTTCCGGTTTCAGGCCATTTTCCGCCGTCTGCCGCGGGATCAGGTAGCGCTGGGCGATCCGGATCTTCTCGTCGATCGTGTAGCCGGACAGTTCGATCACCTCCAGGCGGTCGCGGAGCGCCGGCGGGATCGTCTCTAAGATGTTCGCCGTCGTGATGAACATCACGTGCGACAGGTCGAACGGAACATCTAAGTAGTTGTCCGCGAAGGAGAAGTTCTGCTCCGGGTCGAGGACCTCGAGGAGCGCCGACGAGGGATCGCCGCGGAAATCATTCCCGACCTTGTCGATCTCGTCCAGCATGAAGACGGGGTTCATGGACTCCGCCCGCCGGATCCCCTGGATGATCCGGCCGGGGAGCGCCCCGACGTAGGTTCTGCGATGACCGCGGATCTCCGCCTCGTCGTGGATGCCGCCCAGCGAAATGCGGATGAACTTCCGTCCCAGGGCGCGGCCAATGGAGTGGCCGAGCGACGTCTTGCCCGTCCCCGGAGGGCCGGCGAAACAGAGGATCGGCCCCTTCGACTCCGGTTTCAGCTTGCGGACGGCGAGGTATTCGAGAATCCGTTTCTTCGCCTTCTCCAGGCCGTAGTGGTCCTCATCCAGCACGCGCCGCGCCTTTTTGATATCGAGGTTATCCTCGGTGCGCTCGTTCCAGGGCAACGCCGTCATCCAGTCGAGGTAGGTCGCCGCGACGGTGTATTCCGCCGAAGAGGGGTGCATCTTGGAGAGCCGGGCGAGCTCGCGTTCCGCCTCCTTTTTCGCCTCCTCCGGGAGATTCTTCTTTTCGATCTTCGCGCGGCACTCCTCGATCTCGACCTTTTCGTCGTCCGTCTCTCCGAGCTCCTTCCGGATGGCGCTGAGCTGTTGGCGGAGGTAGTACTCCCGCTGGCTCTTGTCCATATCGTCCTTCACCTGGGTCTGGATCTTGTTGCCCAGTTCGAGGATCTCCACCTGGTGGTTGACGAGCCGTGTCACTTCGCGGAGGCGCTCCTTCACGTCGAGGATTTCGAGGAGCTTCTGTTTCTCCTCGATCGGCGAGTTGATCACGGATGCGACGATGTCGGCCAGGACGCCGGGCTCCGCGATCGATTTGGCCATCGCCCCGAACTCCTGGGGGAGGAAGGGCGAGAGCTTCACAATCCGCTCGAAGAGGCCGACGAGGTTCACCATCAGCGCCTCAACCTCGATGTCCTTGGTCTCCCGGTCCTCCAGATTTTCCACGCGGGCGCGGAGGTAGGGCTTCCCCGCCAACAGTTCAACGATGCGGATCCGACCGATCCCCTGGAGGAGGAGCTGGGTCTTGTTGTCGGCGGTCTTGGCCATCCGGAGGATCATGACGCTTGTGCCGACGCCGTAGAAATCCTCCATCTTGTGCGGGCCTGCCGTCGGATCGCCGGCCTGCTTCAACATGGCGAGGCCGATCATGCGGTCGCCCGCCATTGCCTCGTCGATCAGGCCGATCGCGGAATCGCCGGAAACTTCCAGCGGGAAGAGCATCTTCGGAAAGACGAAGGCGCCCGCGAGCGGCAGCACCGGAAGGATCTCCGGAATGCTTGCAATTTTAAGTTCTTCAGACGCTTTCTGTTCGGACATGGGAACCTCCAATATATCGTAAGCAGAATCAACTGCCTTGAATGCTGATCTTGTGGACGCGGTCCAAGGGGCGCTTGGCGAGCCGGATCTCCAGGATGCCGTCCCGGCAGACCGCCCGGACCGTTTCCATATCGATCGGAACGGGGAGTGTGAGGTTCCGCTCGAAATGGCCGCAGGGGATCTCGGCGAGACGGTAGCGGGCATCCTCCTCCCGCGGTCCGCCTTCCCGCGCGCCGGAGATCTTCACCGTGCGGGGACCGATCTCCAGGTTGATCTCCTCCCGCGGGACGCCGGCGATCTCGGCCAGGATGACGATCTCCTCGCGGGTTTCATAGATGTCAATCTGGGGCCGCCACCGCTGCCGGGAGAGCGTGAACCGCGGCTGGGCCGCGCGCAACATCTCCTCGACGGTCCGATGGAATTCGGACTCGACGCCTTCCGGATTTTCGACAAATCTGATCTTGATGTAATCCATGCCTGACTCCTGTTCGCATAAACTCCCGACTTTGCCTTCCGGTCCCTTCGTCCTGGCCATTCGCCCGGTTGAAAACCCTTTACTGAAAGATATGCACCCCATCCCCCGGCGTCAAGGGAAGGGGGCGACGATTGAGTCAACGGCGTCTGATTGACTATATTCCATTTGACATCTGAACAGATATTCGGTAGCTTAAAATATAACATCCACTCTGAATGTTGGTCGTAATATCATGGGGCGATTGCTCAAATACGATGGTAGGGGTCAAGTGCCCAAGCATTTTCTGTTCCATTTCAAGGGGAGGGCCTGCATGCCGCCTGAGGGGTAGGGTGGTTTCGCAGAAAGGCCATGGTCCGCGAACGGCTGAAGGCGGTGTTTCCATGTCTGGCCTGGAGGTTTGCCAGGTCGTTTTCCGTATCGATATCGTGCCATGCCGGCGCCAGGTGGACCCGATATCCCCGGGCGTAGAGGCGGTTCAAGGTTTTTTCAAAGACGGTGTTTTCTCCCCAGGGCATTCCGTTGAAAACAGCGGGATCGAATGTAGCGGAGCGAAAGCCGACCAGATAGTAACCGCCGTCGCATGCGGGTCCGACGACGGCGTCATGCCCATTCTCCAGGTTTTGGAAGGCCTGTTCGATGACCTCCGCGGTCAAATCCGGGAAGTCGCTCCCGATCAGCAGGGTCGTAGCGAACCCCTTCGCAAAGCAGGAGCGGAAGGCCTTTCCCATCCGGTCTCCAATCCCTTCGCCTTCCTGGGGGATGTAGCGGAATCGAACGCCGAACCGCCGCCGGATCTCCATCTCCCTTTCTGCCGGTGTGAAAAAGATTTCCAGATGGTAGCTTCCCGGCGCCAGCGCCTCTAACAGATCGTCCACGAAATATCCGTAAAGTTCCGCCGCGAAAGGGTCGCCGTACGCCTTGGCCAGCCGGGTCTTGACCTTGCCCGGCTCGGGATGGCGGACAAAGACCGCCAGGCAGCGGTTTGGTTTCGGCGGGGAATTCAGCGCCATGCCCGTCACCCCTTTTCAAACGGGTTCAGGATCATCTTCCAGAAGCGGGCGTACCGGACATCCAGGAAGCCCGTGAGGCCGATGGTCATCCCCTCATGGCCCGCCGCCGGCTCTGCCTGATACGTTCCGAAGAGCCGGTCCCACCAGGAGAGGTTGAAGCCGAAGTTGCGGTTTAACTCCCGCGGAAGAATGGAGTGGTGAACGCGGTGCATGTCGGGGGTCACCACGATCCGCCGGAGGAGGCTGTCCGGCCGTTCGGGGATTCGGAAATTGCCGTGGTTGAACATGGCCATGCCGTTGAGAAGGATCTCGAAGATGAAGACGGCAACGGCGGGAGGTCCGAGGAGGGCCACCACGGCAATTTTGATCAGCAACGAGACCACGATTTCCAAGGGGTGAAACCGGAGCGCCGAGGTGAGATCGAGGTCCAGATCCGTGTGGTGCATCCGGTGGAGCCGCCAGAAAAAACGGACCCGGTGAAACAGGACGTGCTGGGCGTAGATGACCAGATCGAGCGCCAGAATGCCAAGAATGATGGCCACCGCTTCCGGGAGCGGGGCGATGTTCAGAAAGACCCCATCCTTTCTGCGCCCACAGGACGGCCATGCCGACGGGGAGGATGGGGAAAAGAAGGCGCGGGAGGATGCCGTTCACGAGGTGAACCGACAAATTTCCGAACCAGCGCAGGGACTTCTTCACGGTCAGCGGACGCCGGGGGGCGAGGAGTTCCGCGATGGCGATGACGGTGAAGAGGACCAGGAAGCAGCCGATCCGGATGACGGCTTCGTGCTGGGGAAAATTCAGTTGAGAACCCGTATCGGGGAAAATCATCGCTGTTGTCCTAAGTTTAGGCTCATGTCCGGAACTCTCATGACGACGGGAATGATAACATATCGTGACAAGTTTTCAAGAAATGATCACCGTTCTTTCGCTATCGCGAATCATGAAATTTCTGCCGTTTCACCCGATTCCGGGTTGTACCACCCCATGCGGCTCTCCCCGGGGATTTCGATCAGGGAGTCGATGGCGAGGATCGTTTTGACGTCCTGATTCACGGCGATTGCTCCTTCGCACCCGCACCCCCGGTACGCCAACCCATTATAATGCGGGCTGTAGAAGACGCTCTCCACAATGAATTCCTCATTGTTGCTTCGGAGGTTCAGCCCCTTTGATCCCGGAAGGATGACTCTTACGAGGCGACCGGTCGTCTCCGCGGGAGCGGGCGTTACGCCGGTGCTGATAAACTCGGGTGTCTCGCCCATGCATGCCAGGATCTCCCCCAAGGCCGCCGCTGTTTCGGAATCCTTCTCCATGCCGCCTTCTTCCCACCGGAGTTTCATGATAACGGCCATCTTCTCCAGAATCCCGTGCAGCGTCCGCTCTTCCAGGATGCGCGCCGACAGGCGCAGGCTGCCGTAGGTCTGGTCATAGATCGCCACGAATCTGGCCCCTTCCCCGATCGGCCCCCGCTCCACCCGGTACCGGTCGGCGGCGAAATGGATGTCGCGCCGCTCGACGGGCAGGACCATCAGAAAGACCTCGAACAGGATCTGGGCGATGACCTCGTTTTTCACATCCGGCCGTCTCATGGCCGGGTGCGTGAAGGTCACGCCGGTCGTGAAAAAGTTCCGGGTAAACCGCGGAAAATCAAAATAGATATTGCCCGTCGGGTCCAGGGGATACAGGCACGATATTTCATTCGGCCCGCGGCGCTCCTTGTAGCCGATGATCGACTCCCGGATCTGGAGGGTCGATTCCACGGCGATCAGCTCTCCGAAGCGTTTGCCGACAAAGACGTTTCCCTCGCTCAGGTTGGGGAACACCAGCGTCGGGATCATTTGCGCCTTGGTGGTGTATTTCTTTTCATGGCGCACCTCGACCATCCGCCGGTGGATGTTCACCCGGCAGACGCGATAAGGCCTCGTCGTGTAATAGTAAATGCCGCCCGGATAGGCTTCGCGCATCAGTTGGCTGTACGACAGCGAACCGAGCGCCTCTTCGACCGGCCCCCGCTTTTGCTTCACCTGGAACTGGATCTCCACGTCCCGCAACGGAAAGGCGTGATTCGGAGCTTCCCCGGCTTGCGCCTTCATGGCCTGAAATTCGGGCGAAATCTCGCCGATCCGCTCGGATCGGCACAGCTCTAAAAATCCTTTGGCCCAGGGGATAGCGCTCTTGAATTCGGGGCTCTCTTTTAAGCCCAGAAAGGAACAGACGCGGTCGTGCTCGCCGCCCTGCCTGGCTAAGCACAGGGCATGGATGTACTGCACCCGGGCGTTTTCAAGGTACAGGGCGCCTTCCGACAGGGGCATCCCGAGAAGCTGCTGCGGGTTCCGGAAGATGTTGGCGCTGTGGATGTCGCCGCCGTTGACGATGATCACCTCGCCGGGCGCATGCCGCCCGATCCGGCCGATGCGCTGATAAAAACTCGTCGCGGAGTAGCGGACGCCTACCAGAATGGCCAAGGTCAGGTACGGGATGTCCAGACCCAGCTCCAGGGCGCTGGTGCTGACGATGCCGGCCAGCGCTCCCCGGCTCAACCGCTCCTGGATAAGCTGCCGGTCATGTTCCTCGTATCCGGCGCGGTAGGGCAGGATGTTGAGTTTCTCCAGATGATTCTCATACGGAAAATCCTCGTCATCCCCGTCTTTGTGCTGAAAACGGGATACGTTCGTGCCCACCCAGGAGATGCTGCGGCAATTCCTGACTGAGCGCGGGTTCTCGGTCGTCTGCCTGAACGGCTCCATGGACATGGAAGAGCGCAAGCGGGTTCAGGAATCATTCGCCTGCGAGGCCCGCATCCTCATCTCCACAGACGCCGGCGGAGAGGGCTTGAACCTCCAGTTCTGCCACGTGGTAATCAACTACGACATCCCCTGGAATCCGATGAAATTGGAACAGCGCATCGGCCGGGTGGATCGCATCGGCCAGGCCCATGCGGTTCGCGCGGTCAACTTCGTCTTCGAGGGCTCGGTCGAGCACCGGGTCCGGGAGGTATTGGAGCAGAAACTCGCCATCATCTTCGAGGAGTTCGGCATCGACAAGACCGGCGACGTCCTTGACTCGGGGCAGGCTGGCCGGATGTTCGACGATCTATACGTCGAGGCGATCCTCAACCCCGAAAAGGTGGAGGACTCCGTGGAGAGCGTGGTTGCCGGTTTACAGGAGCAGGCCCGCGAGGCGCGCACGACCGCATCCGTGCTCGGCGCGACCGAGGACTTGGAGCCCGGCGAAGCCCAGCGGCTGCTGACCCACCCCTTGCCCCATTGGGTCGAGCGCATGACCGTGAGTTACCTGAAGGCGCACGGCGGCCAGGCCGAGAGAAAAAACCAGAGCTGGAACCTGACATGGCCCGATGGCGAAACCTACGAGAACGTGGTCTTCACAGGCAAGGAAGCCGAGAGGCTTCCTGCCGCCAGGCGCCTTACCCTGGAAGAGCCGAAGGTCCGCGGTCTGGCCATGCGGCTTCCTCGCTTTGCGCCGGGCCAGCCGGTCCCCATCGTGTCGATCCCAGGTCTCTCCGATGAAGTCCAGGGCGTCTGGTCCTTGTGGCGGATCGCCATCGCCACCATGGAGTGGAACCGTCGAAGGATCATGCCTCTCTTCCTGGCCGACAATGGCATGGTTTACATGCCAACCGCCAGACACGTGTGGGACCAGCTCCTCGTGGCAAGCACACAGGTCCGGTCCATTCTTGACGCGGCGGTCTCCCAAGTTGCCTTCGCAAAGCTGCAGAGCGCCGCGGAGGAACACGGGAAGCCCATCTACGAGGCACTCGTGCAGGAGCACCGGGTCCGCATCGCACGCGAGCGCGAGAAGGCGAACTACGCCTTTGCCGCCCGCCGCAGGACCGTCGAGCGGATCGGCCTGCCCCAGGTCCGGAATTACCGTCTGAACCTCCTCGCGCAGGAGGAGCGGAGCTTCCAGGAGCAGCTCGACCAGAAGGCCCATGCCTATCCCGAGATGGCGCCGCTGCTTGTGATTCGGGTGGAGGGCGGTGGTCATGAGTAGCTGGCGCGATCAAATCCTGAAGGAGTTCACCCCGAAGGCCGCTCGACTCACCCTGGTGGCCGACCCGGACGGGCTTTTGCTCGAAGAAGGGATTCTCGAAGGAATCCGCGAGCGCGGATTCGAGCTGATCCCGTTTGAAGACCACATCGCGTTTCGCTACGCCTACGAATCGAAGTTCCGATCCCGCTGGGACCGGGGCGAGCACACGGACCTCGTTGTCGTATTGCGCTCCCCTGCCAGCGACCTCAGCGGGTTGCCCTACGATCTCCTCCAGGCCGGCCGCAGGCTCTCGTTCAATCTCGGCGACATCTTCCCGAACCTCAGCTACCCGGTCGTGACCGCTCTGGACCGTGGAGACCTCGATGCCTTGTATGAAGCGCAGAAAAGACATGCACCCGGCCAGTTGGGCGACAACGCTACCAAAGAGTTCGTCCTCCGGCACGTCTTTGAAATCGCACCCGAACTGATCAAGCAGCCATCGGACCTCCTGCGCGTGCTTCTACGCCGTCACTACCGCAGCCAGCGCATACCGACTGTGCAGGACGAGCGGTTCATCCAACTCCTGCGCCAGCGCACCCTCTTCGACGACTGGCCGCTTGAGACGCTGGTTTCGGACCGGGAGGCCTTCTTCGCATTCCTCCAGGAGCGCTGGCCGATATTCCTCGATCGTGAAGCAACCAAAGGGGCATCCGGTGTTCGTGAAGACGAGAAGTCCTACAGTCTGGCCATTGAGGGACCTGTCGATCTGCCATTCGACCACCATGACATCCGGGTCTATATCGACAACCTGTTCGTCGATGGTTTGCTGCACTCTGTGTCACACGACCATGCAGGAACCCTGTCCAAGACCTGGGTAGGCATCGGCGTTCGAACCGCCCCAATCGAGGACAGGTCCCGTCGCCTGGGAAAGCTCCTCGACAGCCTGCAGACATCCATTCCGGCCGATGACGCAAGGCACACGGACTGGTTCCACTTTGCCCGTGGATGGGCGGAGCTGATCCTGCTCATGAACGAGCAACCCGATGCCGTCCTCGGGGAAACGAACGAGCACGCAAAGAGCCTGCAGGCACAGGTGGACGCTGGTTTTGTAGCCTGGCTCTTCAAGCGGTTCGCCGGGCTTGTCAACCTGCCGCCGGCGCCTCCGGTCATGCTGCATCACCTCCCGCGGTTTCTTGCCCGTCAGGTGGGTGAAGATCGTAACGCGAAGATCGCACTGATCGTGGTGGACGGCCTTGCCATGGACCAGTGGCTGGTGGTCCGTAGCGCGCTCGCCTCAAGGCAGCCCGGTTTCCGATTCCGGGAGCAGGCTGTCTTCGCCTGGATTCCTTCTCTCACATCCGCTTCGCGCCAAGCTGCCTTCGCCGGCAAGGCGCCCATCTTTTTCCCGAACAGTATCCAGACCACAGACAAGGAACCTGCACTATGGGCGCAGTTCTGGGCGGATCAGGGCTTCGCGCCAAACGAGGTCGTGTACATCAAGGGACTGGGCGACGGCAGTCTGGGGACCGTTTCCGAAGCGCTTTCTCATCCCAAGGCAAGGGTCGCCGGGCTGGTCGTGGACAAGGTTGACAAGATCATGCACGGGATGGAAATGGGCATTGCCGGGATGCACAACCAGGTATGCCAGTGGGCTGGGCAGCCGTACCTGAACGCACTCCTCGATCTGATTCTGGATCGGGGTTTCCGTGTCTATCTGACTTCTGATCATGGCAACGTCGAGGCGGAAGGGTGCGGCCGTCCGGCCGAAGGGGCGATAGCAGATCTGCGCGGTGAACGGGTCCGTATCTACCCCGATGCGGCCCTTCGCGGCAAGGTGAAGAAACGCTTTCCGGCCGCGCTGGAATGGGACCCCGTTGGTCTCCCGGAGGACTATCTCGCTCTCCTGGCTCCTGCGCGGCAGGCGTTTGTCCAAGAAAAACAGCGCACCGTGAGCCACGGCGGAATTTCAGTTGAGGAACTCATCGTCCCTCTGGTTCAAATCGAGAGGAGGGGCGAATGACCAGAGACAGATTTGCACAGATTGGTCTTGATCGTCTTGTCCGTCTTGATTGGTTGGAGAAAGTTTCAACTATCGCACTGTCCGGCCTCCCGGTGAAAGACATCAGGACTATTCTCCTGGAAGACTTGCGGCCTGCATTTCGCTCCGACAGAACGGATGTGCGTGGATCGCTGGACAAGACGGTAACCATCCTGATGAAAGTTTGGGTGACACCCCCTTCCGAACTTGATTCCCTTTGGAAAGATGGACTCGAACTTCTCAGGCTGCTCCCGAAATCGGAACATCTATCTGTCCATTGGGGGATGGTCACGGCCGTCTATACGTTCTGGCTGAGTGTTGGCGCCCAGGTCGGGCGCCTTTTGAAACTGCAAGGCGCCGCGGTTGCGACACAGGTCCAACGCCGCTTACGAGAACAATATGGCGAACGAGAGACGGTCTCCCGTCGGACGCGTTACGTCCTGCGATCCTATCTGGACTGGGGCGTGCTCCAGGAGACCGGCACAAAGGGAATCTACGCCGCCCGGACGGCGCTGGCCGTTGATGATTCCCGACTGATCGCCTGGCTGGCCGAAGCATCCCTCCATGCCCGCGCCAACGGCTCGGTCCCGTTGAAAGATCTGATCGATAGCCCCAGCTTCTTCCCATTCCGGATCAAACCAATTCAGGCCGATAATCTGCTTAAGGCATCACCGAACCTTGATGTCATTCGGCATGGTCTGGACGAGGATTTGGTAATACTGAAGAGATAGCTTTCATGTACGGATCTTTTCCTGAAGCGAGGGGTGGTCAGCCCCTGGTTATGCGGGGTGCTGAAAAGATTCCCATCTATCCCGGTTCGGCGGGCCATGATGGGAAAAA
>Ga0066637_10003000_pt1 | contig 11346 bp, 8 predicted proteins | sample CryGeyCG2014_020_FD_62737 | JGI IMG/M metagenome (GOLD analysis project Ga0066637, IMG submission 62737) | Groundwater microbial communities from aquifer - Crystal Geyser CG08_land_8/20/14_0.20 | ecosystem: Environmental > Aquatic > Deep subsurface > Groundwater | place: USA: Utah: Grand County...
GTTGGCGGAGCAATTTATGGCAATGCCGGAGCGTTTGATAATTTTATGGAAAATATTACAGAAACCGTTCAAGCCTTAGAAGTTAGAGAAGGTTGTAATCTTAAATTTAAAGATTTTAGCAAAGAGGAGTGTCAATTCGGGAGGAGAGAAACAATTTTCAAAAAACAAAAAAAATTTATAATTATCTCAGCCATTTTACGATTGGAAAAAAGAAGCAAAGAAGAAGTTCAAGATAAGATAGATTATGTTTTGAACTACAGAGAAACTCACCATCCCATGAACTTGCCATCAGCAGGCAGCATTTTTAAAAATTTTACCCCGTACCGAAACGAAGTTTCTGGTGCGGGGCCAGAAGAATTGAAGGAATTAAAAAAATTTAAAAAAACGGGAGTAATTCCAGTTGCCTTACTGATTGAAAAATGCGGATTAAAAGGAAAAAGAATAGGTCAGGCTGAAGTTTCTCAAAAGCATGCCAATTTTATTGTAAATTCAGGAGATTCTCTTTCAGCCGATGTTTTAGGGCTAATAAATTTAATAAAAAAGAAAGTAAAAAATAAGTTTGGAATTAAACTCGAGGAAGAAATCTCCATTTTATCCAAGAGCGCAAACCGAAGGTGAAGCCAGGGCACTAAAAGCGTTTAGTGCTCGGCCGAGCATATAAAAATTTATGTGCTCTGGCGCGATTGGTAATAAAATGAAGACCGAGCACATAATTTATGTATTATATTTATTTGATTAAAAATTTAAAAACAAGTATTATCTATATAGGTTACACAAACAATTTGAAAAGAAGATTTAAAGAACATAAAAATAAAAGTCCAGAGTTGATTTACTACGAGGCATATAAAGATAAAAAAGATGCAATAAAAAGAGAATGTAAATTAAAACAAAGAGGACAAACAATACGGAGGCTAAAAGAAAGATTAAGAAATAGCCTAAAGTAAATTATGTGCTCGGTTTTCGCTCCGCTCAAAGTTTTCCACCCTTGACATAGTTTTTTGTAATTGAAATAATAAAATAATAAGAACCAAAAAGCCATTGTCTGAAAATAAAATTTTTTTTGCAAATAGTTATTTAAAAGTCGGCTATTTGCCAGAGATAGATAAATTTTGAAGGTAAAATGGCAAAGAAAAAAGCAAAGAAAAAGAAGAAGAAAAAATAATCTTCTTCAAGAAAATCTCTCAAGTTCCGTTCTCTGAAATTTTTTACTCTTCGGAGAACGGGGCTTTTTTAAATTGTTTGCCCAGTAATACAACTTCCAGTATGTTCTTCTATGAAGAACATAATTAGCGTTTAACACTGGAAGTTGATATACTGGGTTTGTAATTTTTTGAGATTTTAGTTAAAATTTAATTGTAAAAAGTTTTAAAATGAGAATAATTATCAAAACAACAAAAGTAAAATTGACAGAGAGTTTAAGAAGGTTGATTAGAGAAAAAATTTTAAGTTTGGAAAAATTTTTAGAAGAAGTTCTAAAAAAAGAGGATGTTTTTAACGGAAGAAAACCAAGGACTGAGGCATTTATTGAGGTTGGTAAGCCCTCTTTCCATCATAAAAAGGGAAATGTTTTTTATGCTGAATGTCAGATTACTCTACCAGGAAAAAGAGTGAGAGCAGTAGCTGAAAGAGAGAATTTAGAATTGGCCCTGAGCGAAGTTAAAAACGAATTAGAGCGTCAGTTAAAAAAATATAAGGGAAGTCGGAAAATCCAACAAGAAAGAAATCAAAGAAGGGTAAAAAAAGACATCAAACTTTCAAAAGCAGCCAGATTTTATAGAAAAGGAAGACAAAGGGAGGAAGGAATTTAATAATATGTCATTTCTTAACAAAATTTTTGGGGATTCCAACGAAAAATATTTAAGAAAACTTAAACCAATCGTTGATAAAATAAACGGTCTCGAAGCCGACTTTTCTCGTTTTTCTGTTACTCAACTTAAAGAAAAAACAAGAGAATTCAAAGAAAGATTGTCAAAAAAAGAAACACTGGACAACATTTTGCCAGAAGCTTTTGCCCTTTGCAGAGAAGGGGCTAAAAGGACTTTGCATCAGCGCCATTTTGACGTTCAACTTTTAGCCGGAGTTGTTTTACATCAGGGGAAAATAGCTGAAATGAAAACCGGTGAAGGTAAAACTTTGGCTGCTACCTTGCCCCTCTATCTCAATGCTTTAGAAGAGAAAGGCTGTCATCTTATTACTGTTAACGATTATTTGGCGAGGCGTGACACAGTTTGGATGGGTCAGATTTATCATCTTTTAGGATTAACCGTTGGTTGTCTGAACCATGAACAAACTTTCTTATATGACCCAAATTACAAAAAACCTGATGAGGAAAAAGACAAAATTAGGGATGAGTTAGGAAGTTTTTATGTAGTTGAGGATTTTTTAAGACCTTGCTCTAAAAAAGAGGCTTATTCGGCTGACATAACTTATGGTACCAACAATGAGTTTGGTTTTGATTATTTGAGAGATAATATGGTCTTGGATTTTAAAGAACTTTCCCAAAGAGAATTAAACTTTGCCATTTTGGATGAGGTTGATTCTGTTTTAATTGATGAAGCCAGAACTCCTTTGATAATTTCCCAACCGGATATTGAAAGCTCAAAATGGTATCAAGAATTTGCCAGAATTATACCAAGATTAAATCCTGAGACAGATTATCAAATTGATGAAAAAATGAGGACGGTTTCTCTAACCGAATCAGGAATTGAAAAAATTGAAAAAATTTTAGGAATGGAAAACATCTATCAAGAAAAAGGTCAGAGATACTTGCATCATTTAGAAGAGAGTTTAAGGGCTCAAGCTGTTAATCCGGTTGATGGAAAGCCATTATTCGCCCGCGACCGCGATTATGTAGTAAGAGAAGGAAAAGTTGTTATTGTTGACGAATTCACCGGGAGATTAATGCCGGGAAGAAGATGGTCAGGTGGACTTCACCAGGCAATTGAAGCAAAAGAGGGGGTTGAAGTAAGGGCTGAATCAAAAACTTTAGCAACTATCACTTTCCAGAATCTATTCAGAACTTATCGAAAATTAGCCGGGATGACAGGTACCGCTACCACTTCAGCTGAAGAATTTGATAAAGTTTATAATCTCCCTGTCGTTCTTATGCCAACTAACAAACCGATGGTTAGAGAAGATTTTCCAGACAAAGTTTACAAAACTGAGTCTGGCAAGTTCCGAGCAATAGTTGAAGAAGCTAAAAAAAGACACGAGATGGGTCAGCCGGTTTTAATCGGCACAACGAGCATTGAAAAAAATGAATATTTGGCAAAGATGCTCGAGAGAGAAGGAATAACCTGTCAAATTCTAAATGCTAAACATCATGAGCGCGAAGGAGAAATTATTGCTCAAGCAGGAAAAGAAGCTCAAGTGACAGTAGCCACCAATATGGCCGGACGAGGGGTTGACATAATTTTAGGTGGTAATCCTCCTCGTAAGGAAGAAGCTGAAAGAATAAAAAAACTTGGGGGGTTGCATATCATCGGAGCTCAGAGACACGAAGCCAGAAGAATTGATAATCAGTTAAGAGGAAGGGCAGGCAGACAAGGAGACCCCGGCTCTTCCCAGTTTTTCATCTCTCTGGATGACACGCTCTTGCGGATATTTGGCGGAGATAGAGTAAAAAATTTGATGAGTATCTTAAAAATACCCGAGGACCAACCGATAGAAACAAAGATAATCTCGGGAGTAATAGAAAAATCTCAGACTTCAGTTGAAGGATTGAATTTTGATTTAAGAAAATATGTTTTAGAATACGATGATGTCATTGCCAAACACAGAAACAAAATTTACTCGAAAAGAAAAGAAATTTTAAAAAAGGATTATAAAGAACTTAAAGATTTTTTTCTGGAAATTATTGAAAAAGAGATTGAAAAAATAATTAAAGAGAAGAGGGAAAAGGAGTTTATCTCTCAAGCGAATACCCCACCATCTGGTTTTGAGGGAATTTTTGATGAAATGAAAACTATTTTTCCTATTTCTCTTGAGGTTCATTCCAGATTAAAAGAACTCTCTTCTTTACAAGAGATTTCAAACTACCTTAAAAATTTAGCTAAAAAATATTTTGGACTGAAAGAGGAAAAAGAAGGTAAAGAAAATATGGAAAAAATCTTAAGATTCGTTTGTTTAAATTCAGTAGATATTTTTTGGTCAGAACACCTGGAAACTATGGATGAGTTGAAGGATTCGGTGAAACTCCGAGCTTATGGAGGAAGGGATCCTTTAGTTGAGTACAAAACCGAAGGTCACAGAATTTTCAAAGAACTTGAAAATTCCATAAATTCTCAAATTGCCAGGACCGTTTTTAAGTTAACCATCAAAGAGGGGTCGGCAAGCTCGGCTTCAAGAAGTTGAAAAGATTAAAGATTTTTGATAAAGTAAATGTGTTTGGTCTAAATTTTCGAGTGGGAAGCACGATGAAAATTTAGCAACCAAACCCAGAGCACACAAATTATATTTGTGTGCTCGGTCGAGCACTAAAATTTAATGCTCTGACTTTACCGAGCACATAAAGCGTTATGTGCTCGGTGTAAGAATCTCTAACCCAGCTCTTTCTGGGGAATTTAGAAAGGGCTGGGAAAAGCTTCTAACATGCCCACGAGAAAAAACTATCTTAGTTTGACAATTATTTTTCTGCTTGCTGTTTTTAGCTTTTGCTTAGTTTTTCCAAAATATCTTAATCAGAGGATAGATTTTGTTAACTCTCTCAATATCTTTAAAAAAATTGAGCTAACTCTTCCTCATCTTCCGGAAGTTTCTTTTAAATTAGGCCTGGATTTACAGGGGGGCAGTCAGCTGGCTTATGAAGCTGACCTTTCTCAAATTGAAGAAAAAGAAAAGGGCGAAGCAACGCAGGGTTTAAGAGATGTTATTGAGAGAAGGATTAACATTTTTGGGGTCAGCGAACCGATTGTCAGGATTGAAGAGAAAGCCGAGACCAAACGTTTAATTATTGAGCTGCCCGGAATTAAAAATCTTGCTGAAGCTATTGAAATGATAGGAAAAACTCCTTATTTGGAATTCAGAGAAGAAAGAAGCGATGCTGAAAGAGAAGAAATTTTAAAAAAATTAGAAGAAAAAGGAAAGGAAGAAGAGGACGGACAGGGAGGAGAGGAAATTCTCCCCGGAGCTGAAGACCCTTATTTCAAGCCGACAAAACTCACCGGAAAATATCTTAAGAAAGCCACTTTAGGGTTTAATCAAACAACTTTAGAACCCGAGGTTTTTTTAGAATTTAACTCCGAAGGTGCTGAGATTTTCAAAGAGTTAACCTCAAGGAATATTGAAAAAAGATTAGCCATTTATATTGATAATGTTTTGATTTCTGCTCCGGTGGTTAGAGAAGAAATTTCCGGAGGTAAAGCCCAAATTACCGGGAAGTTTACCACTGAAGAGGCAAAAGAGCTCGTTCGTAATTTAAATGCCGGCGCTTTGCCGGTTCCCATTGAATTAGTCTCTCAAATTACTATTGGTCCCACCTTGGGAAAAATTTCTTTAGAAAAATCACTGAAAGCCGGGCTATTTGGTTTTTTGGCTATAGTTTTGTTTATGATTAGTTTTTATCGGCTTTCCGGAGTTTTAGCTTTCTTAAGTCTTTTAATCTACGCTGGGATTTTGTTAAGCTTATTCAAACTTGTACCGGTTACTTTAACTTTAGCCGGCATTGGCGGAGCCATTTTATCGGTTGGTATGGCTGTTGATGCCAATATTTTGATTTTTGCCAGACAAAAAGAAGAACTGGAAGAAGGAAATAGTTTTCCGATAGCGATTGAGAAAGGATTTTCCAGAGCCTGGCCTTCAATCAGAGACAGTAATATTACCACCTTAATCGTTGCAGCAATAATGTTTTCTTTTGGTACAAGTTTTGTTAAAGGTTTTGCTTTAACTTTAAGCTTGGGAATTTTAGTCAGTATGTTTTCTGCTTTGTTTGCGACCAAAACTTTCCTGAGAACTTTTATTGGAACGAGATTGGAAAAAATAAGATGGCTCTGGGGGTAAAATTTTAAGTTTATGTATTTTCACTTCATTAAATATCAAAAAATATTCTACAGCTTATCTATTATTTTGGTCGGATTGAGTATAGTTTCTATCTTTCTCTTCGGCTTGAAATTAGACATTGATTTCACGGGAGGAAGTTCTTTGGAATTGAATTTTAAAAATCAAGTTCCCTCTTTAGAGGAGCTCAGAAAAAGCTTAGGAAGCCTTAATCTGGGAGAAATTTCTATTCAAACAATAGGTGATAAAGGAATTATTTTAAAAATGAAAGATATTGGAGAAGAAACTCACCAGGAGATTTTAAAGATTCTGGCAAGCAAAGAAGCAATAGAAGAAGGTTCAGAAAGCTTTCAGTCAATTGGCCCGGTTATCGGTCAGGAACTTAAAAGAAAAATAAAAATTGTAGTTTTCCTGACTCTTCCGGCTATTTTGATTTATGTAGCTTTAAGCTTCAGAAGAATTTCCAGACCGGTTAAATCTTATGTTTATGGTTTAGCCGGTATTTTTGCTCTCTGCCACGATTGTTTAATTCCTTTAGGGGCGCTAGCAATTTTAGGAAGATTTCATGGGGTGGAAATTACCATTCCGATTGTCACTGCTTTCTTAACCGTTTTTGGTTACTCCATCAATGACACCGTAGTGGTTTTTGACAGAATTAGAGAGAATTTGCTTAAGTCAAAAGAAGCTACTTTTGAACTGAGTGTTGAGAAAAGTTTGAACCAAACCTTTGTTCGTTCCGTAAATACCTCTTTAACGGTCATCTTTGTCCTTTTTGCCATCTTTTTTCTTGGCGGAGAAACCCTAAAATATTTCTCTTTGACTTTAATTTTGGGAATTTTCTTTGGTACTTATTCTTCTATATTTTTAGCTACTCCTCTGGTGGTTACTTTTTATAAGTTCCGAGAAAGAAAATACAAAAGAGATTAAGTGGGACTTGACCCCGTTAGAAGTAAGACACCAAAGGCGTCTGCCAATACGTAAACGTATTGGACTTCTAACGGGGTTGACAACCATTTTTAATTATGTTTAAATGAGAAAATAATAATTATGGAAAAGATAAATTACCAAAAAATTAACTCAAAGATTTTAGAGATTTTACCTCCGCGGCAAAAAGAGGTCATTTCGAGAAGATTTGGTTTAGAAAAAGAAGAAAGGGAAACCTTGGAAAAAATTGGTCAGAATTTTGGCATAACCAGGGAAAGAGTCCGTCAAATTGAAGCTGATTCTTTAAACTGGCTTGAGAGAAAAAAAGAAGATAGAGATTTAAAAAGAGTTTTTTCTCTTTTCGAAAAATATCTTAAAGAAAAAGGCGGTTTAAAAAGAGAAGATATACTACTTGCCGATTTAGCCGAAAATAAATTTCAGAATCATATTCTCTTCCTTCTTACTTTTGGTGATTCTTTTTACCGATTTCCCGAGAGTCAAAATATTTATTCTTTTTGGACTATTGAAAAAGGCATTTTACAAAAAGTAGAAGATATTTTAGCAAATGTTGTTAAAAAATTTGAAAAAGAGAGAAACCCTTTACCGGAAAGTGATTTCTTCAATTTAGCTAAAAGTGAGAAAAATCCTAAAGTTTTTTTCTCTTCGGTTGAGATTGCCAAGAGGATCGAAAAAAGTCCTCTGGGTTATTTTGGTTTAGTTGACTGGTCAGAAATTAAACCGAGAGGAGTAAAAGACAAAGCCTATTTAACTTTGAAAAAAGAAGGCAAACCTTTACATTTCAAAGAAATTGCTGCCTTAGCCAGTGAACTTAAGGGAGAAACTTGTAAAAAGAAAGAAGTTTTTTTCCAGAGCGTCCATAACGAACTGATTAGAGATGAGAGATTTGTTTGGGTAGGGAGAGGTATTTATGCTCTTCGCGAATGGGGTTATAGCGTAGGAACAGTTAAAGATATAATAGAGGAGATTTTGAAAAAATCGAAAAAGCCATTAACTAAAGAAGAAATAGTCAAAGAAGTTCTTGCGCAAAGACTGGTAAAGGGAAACACGATTTTACTTAACTTACAAAATAAAAAATTCTTTCTAAAAGACGCCCAGGGAAGATATAGTTTAAATTAAAAATTTTTCCTTGAATAAAATGCCCTTTCTTGAGACAGCAATTAAAATTTTATTGATACTAGGAATTATTTTCTTTTTAGTTTTCTCTTATATTTGTTTAATTTGGACGGGCAGAAAAGAAACAATCAGAAACACTTTGGGAGCAGCTGTTGTTTCTCTTTTATATACCTTCAAAATTTTTTTGTTGGCATTTTTTTTACTTTTGATAGCTTCTTTCCTTTTAGATAAATTTTAGATTTATGGAACCCCTTTCAGTAATAATTTTGTTTTTAAAAAATTGGTGGTGGCTTATTCTTTCAATTATTTTGTATTTTCCAGCCCGTTTCCTTTACCTTTGGTGGATACAATGGGAAATTTGGTACAAGGAGCATATCGACTGGATAGTGCTGGAAATTGTCCCACCGGGAGAAATTAATAAACCTTTTCGGGCGATGGAAGACCTTTTCGCTGCTTCCTGGCCTGTTTATGATTCTGCCAACTGGCGAGAAAGATGGTGCGAAGGAGAATTACCTTTAGGTCCTTTTTATTTTTCCTTTGAAGTAACGAGTTTTGAGGGAGAGATTCATTTTTATCTAAGAACGGAAAGAATCCGGCGCAAATTTTTTGAAGCCCTAATCCATGCTCACTATCCGGAAGCAGAAATCTTTGAAGTCCAAGACTATACCAAAAATGTTCCCCAGGATATTCCCAATAGTACTTTAAGTCTTTATGGCGAAGATTTTGTCTTTATCAAAGAAAATTATTACCCGATAAAAACTTATAAATCTTTTGAAGCTGCCCGGCCAGAGGCGGTAGTTGGAGAGAAAAAAATAGACCCTCTTTATTCTCTAATAGAAGAAATGACCAAGCTTAGAAAAGGGGAGCAGTTTTGGTTCCAAATAATCATCGTCCCAATTCTTGATAAGGATATTCCCTGGGTTACTAAAGGACATGAGGCGGCTCAGAAATTTGCCCGGCGTCCAAAAAAGCCAAAACAAAAATCAATTATCGGAGAAGCAATTGATGCTCTTTTGGGTACCTCTCCTGAGGAACTTCAAAAAGAAAAAGGTTTGCCTCCCGGAGTTTCTCCTGAGATAGAAAGAGAAATGTTGATTACTCCGGGGGAAAGGGCTGTTCTTACCGGCGTTGAGGAGAAGATTTCAAAATATGGCTTTAAGACCTCAATGAGGTCTGTTTATATTTACCCCGAAGGAGAATATTTTGCTCCCCGAGGCAAAGCTGCCCGGAGCTATTTTTCTCATTTTTCCACTCAAGATATGAATACGATTGTCTTTTTAGGAAAAACCAGGACAAGAATTCACTACCTTTTCCGGAGGCGGAGATTATATTCAAGAAAAAGAAGTATTTTTGAAAGATATATTAGAAGATTTCCCCCCTCCTATCCAAAATGGATAGGACCCGGTAATATAGTTTTAAACGCCGAGGAGTTAGCAACAATTTTTCATCTTCCAACTAAAGCTGCTATTTTGCCGCCCGGAGTTCCTCGGGTTTTTGCTAAGAAGGGAGAACCACCTCCCGGCATTCCCACAGAATAACTATGTCAGAAATAAATTTTTTTGGCCAAGCAATATTCCGAACCGAAAGGAAAAAATTCGGCATCAAAATCGATGACCGAAGAAGACATGTTTATATTGTCGGAAAAACCGGCATGGGTAAGACCGAACTCTTAAAAAATATGGCTATTCAGGATATTAAAGAAGGGCATGGAGTTGGTTTTGTTGACCCTCACGGCGAAGCAGCCGAGGAGCTTTTAGATTTCGTTCCCAAAGAGAGAGTAGATGATGTTTGTTATTTCAATCCGGCTGATTTAGATTTTCCCATTAGTTTCAATGTTGTAGAAAAAGTTGATGTTGAACATCGCCATTTAGTAGCTTCAGGGTTAATGGGTGTGTTTAAAAAAATCTGGCCCGATGTCTGGTCTGCCCGTATGGAATACATCTTACACAATTCAATTTTAGCTTTACTCGAATCTCCGGGTTCCACTCTTTTGGGAATAAATCGGATGTTAGCCGATGTTGACTACCGGAAAAAAATAGTTGAAGGAATAAAAGACCCGGTACTTAAATCTTTTTGGATTCACGAATTTGCCAGATATACCCAAAGATATGAAATTGAGGCAACGGCTGCCATTCAGAACAAAATAGGCCAGTTTATTTCAGCTCCCTTAATCAGGAATATTATCGGGCAGGAAACTTCAAGCGTTAATATGAGAAAAATGATGGACGAGGGAAAAATCTTGATTTTAAACCTTTCCAAGGGGAAAATAGGGGAAGATGCCTCAAAGCTTTTAGGAGGACTTTTAATAACTAAGTTACAGTTGGCAGCGATGTCAAGAGTTGATATTCCGGAAACAAAAAGGAAAGATTTCTTTTTATATGTTGATGAGTTCCAAAATTTTGCTACTGAAAGCTTTGTCAATATTCTCTCCGAAGCTAGAAAATATCGCTTGTGTCTGATTTTAGCCCATCAATATATTACCCAAATGGAAGAAACAGTGAGAGATGCTGTTTTTGGCAACATTGGAACGCTTATTTCTTTCCGGGTTGGAGCAGAAGATGCCGAGTATTTAGAAAAAGAATTTTCTCCTGAGTTTTTTGCTCAAGACCTGGTTAATTTACCAAAATATTATACCTATTTGAAATTAATGGTTGATGGAGTAGCCGGCAGACCTTTTTCAGCTCAAACTCTTTCTCCTTTTGAAAGACCTACTGAATCTTACCGAAATGAAATCGCCAATAAGTCAAGAGAAAAATATTCCGTTTCTCGCACGAGTGTCGAGGAAAAAATTGCTCGCTGGACTGGTGATTTTGTCTTAAAGAGAAAAGAAGAGTTTCCTTATCAGAAAGAAGTTGAACTTTTTGAAGCTCAATGTCAAAAGTGCGGCAAATGGACAAGAGTTCCTTTTAAACCGGAGGCAGGAAGACCTGTTTATTGTAAATCTTGTTTGAAACAGGTTGGAGAAGAAAAAAAAGAAAAAACTGAAGAAATAAAAACTTTAACTTTAGAGGAGCTTCTTTTGAAAAAACCAATTTCTTTTGGCGGTAGAAAAGAAAAAGAAAGGAAAGAAATTGATAAAGAAAAACTCAAAGAAATTTTAAAGGAATCATTAGATAATCCTGAAAAAAAAGATTCAGACAAAAGCCAACAAAGTGGTGAAATAGAGCCGGGTCAAACAGTTAAGTTTTAATGCCTAATTAACCTAATTATTCTAATTAACCTAATCAATGACCAATGTCTAATGACGAAATGACCAAAAGATTTTGGACATTAGACATTTAAGAATTGGGATTT
>Ga0066637_10003007_pt1 | contig 11335 bp, 9 predicted proteins | sample CryGeyCG2014_020_FD_62737 | JGI IMG/M metagenome (GOLD analysis project Ga0066637, IMG submission 62737) | Groundwater microbial communities from aquifer - Crystal Geyser CG08_land_8/20/14_0.20 | ecosystem: Environmental > Aquatic > Deep subsurface > Groundwater | place: USA: Utah: Grand County...
AAAAAAATTGTCGCTAAATACCAGACAAAGATTAAAAAAGATCCTTTTAAAATTTCTCTTGAGCAAAAATTAAAACTTCTTTTAGACGCAAACGTTGAAATGCAAAAAGTAAAAGGCGTGAAAGTAGTTGAAGCATTTATGAATTTTTGGAAACAGGAAAAAATTTTCGCCTCTACAGAGGGAAGTTTTATTGAACAGGAAATTTACGAGTCAGGCGCTGGTATTGAAGCCACAGCAATAACTAAAAACGATGTGCAAACAAGAAGTTTTCCTAATTCTTTTAAAGGACAATGCGGCACGGCTGGATATGAATTAGTGGAAACATTGGGGTTAAAAGAAAATGCTCAAAGGATAGGAGAAGAAGCTGTTGCTTTGTTAAAAGCTCCGCAATGCCCTGCTGGCATGAACACTCTTATTTTAGATGGTAATCAATTGGGATTGCAGATTCACGAATCCTGCGGTCATCCCATTGAGTTAGACAGGGTTTTGGGCATGGAAGCTAGTTTTGCTGGCACGAGCTTTTTGACTTTGGAAAAATTAGGCAAGTTTAAATATGGTTCAGATATTGTGAATATCACGGCTGACGCCACTTTGCCCGGCGGGTTGGGAACTTTTGGTTATGATGATGAAGGAATACCTGCTCAAAGATTTCCCATTATTAAAAATGGCAAATTCGTAAATTATTTAACTTCTCGGGAAACCGCCAGCGTGTTGGGACAAAAAAGCAACGGAACTATGCGCGCTGACGGCTGGAGCAATATTCCATTGATTAGAATGACTAATATAAATTTGGAACCCGGCGAGTGGGAGTTAGATGACTTAATAGCCGACACGAAAAGCGGAATTTTTATGTCAACCAATAAAGCGTGGAGCATTGACGACAAACGGCTTAATTTTCAGTTTGGATGTGAAATCGCTTGGGAAATTAAAAATGGAAAAAAGGGAAAAATTTATAAAAATCCTATTTACACAGGCATTACTCCTCAATTCTGGAATTCCTGCGACGCAATTTGCAATAAAAAACATTGGAAAATTTGGGGAACTCCGAATTGCGGCAAAGGCGAGCCGGGGCAATCTGCTCATGTTGCTCACGGTTGCTCGCCCGCGCGATTTAGAAATGTGAAAGTTGGAGTAGGGAAGAAATAAGGTCTCTATTTCAAGGATTTGTATTCCTTGAAATTTGACAATTTTAAGGAATACATTACAATTAAATTATGATTTTACCGCGCTTTTATCAATTAAATAAATATTTAGAACCAAATAAAGTTTTGGTTATTTATGGTTCTCGACAAACAGGGAAGACTACGCTTCTAAAAAACTTTCTTTCTTCTGTTAAATTAAAATATAAATTTGATTCTGGCGATAATATTAAAATTCAACAAATATTAAGCTCGCAGGATTTTTCTAAAATAGATGAATATGCTTCTGGGTATAAATTAATTGTTATTGATGAAGCTCAAAGAATTCCAAATGTCGGCATGGGTTTGAAAATTTTAGTTGACCAAATACCAAACATTAAAATTATTGCCACAGGTTCTTCTTCTTTTGAATTATCTGGACAAATTGGCGAACCTCTCACTGGGCGAAAGAAAACTTTAATTCTTTATCCTATTTCTCAACTTGAACTTGTTAAAATTTACAATGTTTACGAATTAAAAGAAAAGCTTCCTGAATTTCTTGTTTTTGGCGGCTATCCAGCTGTTTTAACCGCTAAAACAAAAATAAATAAAATTTCCACATTAGAAGAAATTATTAATTCGTATCTTTTAAAAGATATTCTTGAGTTGGAAAAAATTAAATCATCTAAAATTCTTCTTGATTTATTGCGCTTAATCGCTTTCCAAACAGGCGATGAAGTCTCTTTAACTGAATTAGGCGCATCGCTTGGATTAGATTATAAAACAATTGCCCGATACCTTGATCTTTTAGAAAAATCATTTGTGCTTTTTAATTTACGCGGTTTTTCTAAAAATCTGCGAAAGGAAATTACTAAAAAAAGCAAATATTATTTTTATGATACTGGCATTCGCAACGCTGTAATTTCTAATTTTAACAATTTAGAAATGCGCGATGATGTTGGAAAATTATGGGAAAATTTCTTGGTGGTTGAGCGGCTAAAAACCCAGCAATATCATAATATTTTTGCTAACAATTATTTTTGGCGCACATGGGACAAAAAAGAAATTGATTGGATAGAAGAACGTGAAGGAAAGCTTTTTGGTTTTGAATTTAAATTTTTAGCCGCTAAAACAAAAATTCCGCAAGAGTTTTTGCAAACCTATTCTAATGCCAAAATAGAAATTATCACCCGCGAAAATTATCTTAAGTTTTTACAAGTGAAATAATTTTTGATTTTCAAAGGACTAAGAACTTCTTATTCCAAATTCACGACTTTGATTACGGACTTGACTCCTCTTTAAGGGAACACAAGGGTTTCACTCAACCCTATTTATGGACATAGTCATAGCTTTTGCACTTGGGACACCCTTCTAATTTTTTAAGATATTGGACAGAATGTGCCCCTAAACAAGCCACTGCATAATAACAATGCCGCGTGGAATACTCTAAAGAAGGTGGGGATACTCCCAAGAACGGGGAGAACCACATTCAGGACAAGGGTTTTTTGACATTTCTATTGCTCTCCCCCGTGCATTATCTTCATTCATACGACCTTTTATGTCTTGAAACCTGTCGGCACTCTGCATTGAAGCTCAAAATTGGATTATTTATCAAAATCATCGTTGTTTAATTTTAGAAGATTATTTTTATTCTTTTCAATATATTTTTAATGTTCAAAAATCACAAAATGTATTGACACCTTACCAGAATGTACCCGGGTAAGATTGACATTGTTTAAAAAATGGTTATAATGAAAATAAGTAGTGGAAAAGAAAGGTCGGACTACTGAATAAAAAATAATGATTAAATGATTAAGAATTATGGCGACCACTAAAGATATTGACAAAGAATTTCTTGAATATGTAATCAAAGCATTAGTCGATAACCCAAAAGATGTAAAAATCGAAAGAAAGCTTGACGAAATGGGAGTACTGCTTACTTTGCAAGTACACCGCGACGATATGGGACAAATTATCGGAAAAGCTGGGGCAACGGCCAAAGCTATAAGAAGTCTTGTTAGAATTATAGGGCTCAAAAATCATGCCAGGGTTAATTTAAAAATTGAAGAACCTATTGGCGGCAGCAGATTTCAAGAAGATAAAAAAGATTCTGAAAAAAAAGAAGATATAGAGAGTCTTGACTTATAGATTCTTAAATAAACATTGATTTTTTAGAAAACAGCGTTATTATTAAAACGCTGTTTTCTAATTTTAGAATAAATATAAAAGAATCCTATGAAATTTGACATTATCACTATATTTCCTGAAATTTTTAAAAATTATTTTAACCATTCCATTTTAAAAAAAACGAAAGAAAAAAAACTCATAAAAATTGAAATTCATAATCTTAGAGATTTTGCCGATGATAATCATAAAACCGTAGATGATAAACCTTTCGGGGGAGGCAGAGGAATGGTAATGAAAATTGAACCCATCTATCAATGTATCCAATTTTTAAAGTCAAAAATCCCTGCCTCGCCGACAAACAGGCAGGAAAAATCAAAAGTGATTTTATTCACGCCAAGAGGAAAAAAATTCAATCAAAAAATAGCTTATTCTCTTAGCCAACTTGATCAACTCATTTTAATCTGCGGTCGCTATGAAGGAATTGACGAAAGAGTGGCAAAAAATATTGCTGACATTGAATTATCAATGGGAGACTATGTTTTAATGGGCGGAGAGCTGCCGGCTTTAACATTAATAGAGACAGTGACAAGATTAATACCCGGAGTTATTGGAAAGTCAGAACTTTTAGGACAAAGAATCACCAAACAAAAAAATTTTATTGAATATCCTCAATACACAAGACCTGAATTATTTGAACCGAAAAAAGGAATTAAGTGGCAAGCGCCGAAAATTTTACTTTCCGGACATCAAAAAAAAATCGAGGACTGGCGAAAAAAACATAGTAAAACCATTTAAAAAGGGCGCGTAGACCCATAGGGGGTGGGAGCAGTCTGTAAAACTGTTGTCCGTAAGGGCCCCGTCGGTTCGACTCCGACCACGCCCATATTTTTATTGAAAAATAATTATCTTGTGATAAAATAATTAAAAGCGAAGCGATTATTTTAGATTGAATGCAATAAAACGCCGGGGTAGTTCAGTGGCAGAACGCTTTCTTGGTAAGAAAGAGGTCATGGGTTCAATTCCCATCCTCGGCTTGATTCAAAATATTTTATAATTTTTAAATTAAAAATATGGCTAAAATCAAAAAAAGAAAACCATTTATCAAGCTTCTTTGCAGCGAATGCAAAAGCATTAATTATTACGCCCATAAATCAAAAAATATGGAGGGCAAATTAGGACTAAAAAAGTTTTGCAAATTTTGCGCAAAGCACATTTTGCACAAAGAGATTAAAAAATAAAGTTTTAGTCCTGCTTTCCTACTTGTTGGCAGACAGGGTCTGTAGTTCAACTGGCAGAGCGTCGGTCTCCAAAACCGAAGGTTTCAGGTTCGACTCCTGACAGACCCGCCACATAATAAAATTAATAATATGAGCCTAAGTAAAATTTGCGATATTATTTTTGTAATAGTTTTATTCTTGCTGGCTGTTTGGTTTTTAATGAAGGGATATCCGTCAACTGTCGGCAGTGTTTAGGGGAAAAATAATGATATTTGTAAAAAAAGAAAATACCATTAAAAGATTAAAAATAATCGGAAAATATCTTAAAAAGTATAAGCAAGATTTAATTGTCTTGAGTATCTTGGGTTTGATTTCAGCTATTGCAAATGGCGTGATACCGTATTTGGTCGGCAAATTTTTTGACGCCATTTTAGAGCCGTCAAAGATTTTTATTTTTACAACGCAAATTTCTGCTTGGCTATTTTTCATAATTATTTGGGTAATTATTAAATTAATAGCTGACATTGTTGATTGGAGAAGCGGGATAGGGCGCGTTTGTCTTAGCGAAATTGTTTTTTCAGATTATCTTGTAAGGGCTTTTTCTAAAATTTTAGAACTGCCAATCTCTTTTTGCAAGGGACAAAAAATGGGTGATATTGAAGATCGCTTTTCCAAAGCGGCAAAATCGCTGGAAGATATTATTCATTCGGTTATTCTTCAATCCACATCTCCATTTTTAAGTATTATCATTGGATTGATAATAACATTTTTTATTCAACCGATTTTATCATTAGCATTAATGGTTGGAATAATAATTTATGTTTTAATTTTATCTCAAAAAGCCTCGCAATTAGCTGAAATTCAATTAAAAGGGCATAAAGCATATAATCAAGCTTTTGGCCATGCGCTTGATCTTCTTCTAAATATTCAATCAGTAAAACAATCCACAGCTGAAAATTACGAAAGAAAAAATCTTTTTAAAAATTTTCGGATTAAAGGGGCTAAATTCTGGCAAGAATTTAGCAAAATTTGGAGAGGAATAACTTTTTCTCAGCGGCTAATAATAACTTTTACCCAGCTTTTAATTTTTTCTTTTTCAATCTTTTTTATTTTTAAAGGGGAAATGACGATTGGCGAATTAATAATGTTTAGCGGATACACGGCAATGTTTTTTAATCCTTTTAAGATGTTGGCTCAAAATTGGCAAACAATTCAAAATAGCTTGATTGCGATTGAAAGAGCGGAAAAGATTTTAAAATTAGCGCCAGAAGAATACATCCCAGAAAATGCGGTTTTGCTTTCGGACATTAAAGGCGAGATTATTTTTGATAAAGTGGAATTTGTTTATAAGAAAAAACATCAGAAAATTCTTGAAAAAGTCAATTTTGAAATAAATCAAGGTGAAAAAGTGGCTTTGGTTGGCGAGTCGGGAATGGGCAAAACAACAATCATTGACTTGATCGACGGATATTATTTTTCTCAAAAAGGAAAAATTTTAATTGATGGCCATAATATTAAAAATCTTCATTTAAAATTTTTACGCTCAAAAATCGCTGTTGTTCCGCAGGAAATAGTTTTGTTTAATGATACAATTAAAAATAATATTAAATACGGCAGTTTTTCAGCTAAAGATGAAAAAATTGTTGAAGCGGCAAAATTGGCTCATTGTTCCGAGTTTATTGAAAGATTTCCTAAAAAATATGAACAAGTAGTTGGAGAACGAGGAATTAAATTGTCTTCTGGTCAAAAACAAAGAATAGCTATTGCACGGGCAATCTTGCGAGACCCTAAAATTTTAATTTTAGACGAGCCAACTTCAGCGTTAGACGCTAAATTAGAAAAATATATCACAGAGAGTTTGGAAAAATTAATGGAGAATAGAACAACGATTATCATTGCTCATCGCTTAAGCACAGTTAAAAAGGCGGATAAAATTTTAGTATTGGATAAGGGAAAAATTGTTGAGCAAGGCAGACACGATGACTTAATAAAAATTAAAAACGGAGTTTACCGCCATTTATATGAGTTGCAAATAGGATTTTGATATTTTTTAAAGTTTAATTTATGTTAATTGATAATTTAATTGAACAGGGCTGGTTGAAAACGCCAAGAATTATTGACGCTTTTAGAAAAATTAAAAGAACTGATTTTATGTCTAACAATAATAAGAGTTTGTCTGAATTAAATCAGGCCTTGTCTATTGGTTGCGGACAAACAATTTCCCAGCCATTAACCGTGGCTTTTATGCTGGAGCAATTACAGCCGCAATTAGGAGATAAAATTTTAGATGTTGGCTCGGGCTCGGGGTGGACCAGCGCTCTTCTCGCTCATATAGTGAGTGGAGAAAAATTAAAATCAAAAATAAATGGACAAGTAATTGCCATTGAAGCGATTCCTGATTTAAAAGAATTTGGCGAAAGAAATACGGCAAAATATAATTATATAAAAAGAGGAATAGCAAAATTTATTTGCGGAGATGGCTCAAAGGGCTATATAGAAGAAGCTCCTTATGACAAAATTTTATGTTCAGCCGAGGCAAAAAAACTTCCAGAGACATGGAAAAAACAATTAAAAATAGGCGGTAAAATTGTTGCTCCTATTGGTTCTTCCATCTGGCTCTTTATTAAAAAAAATGAAACCGAATTTGAACAAATAGAATTTCCCGGTTTTGCTTTTGTTCCTTTAATAGAAAAATAAATGATGTTTCTTTTCAAAAAAAAATCAAGATCAATAGCCATTTTTCTTTTTCTATTTTTTTTAATATTTTATTTTTTTTACTTTCTTTATTTGCCGGTTGATAAAGGTTTTACAGAAAAGGTTTTTAAAATTGAAAAAGGAAAAAGCCCTTTCCAAATTGCCGAGAATTTAGAAAAGCAAGGACTCGTCAAAAATAAATTTATTTTTACTTCTTATTTAATTTTAACGGGAAAATATAACAAAGTTCAAGCCGGCTATTATTTTTTAAATTCCTCAATGAATATCCCGAAAATTGTTAAAAAAATCGTTTTAGGAGAAACAGCAAAAATAAAAATAACAATACCTGAAGGATTTACAATTCTTCAAATTGAAGAAAAAATCGGATTAAAATTACCCGGCGAAAATTTACAAGGATTTTTATTTCCCGACACTTATCAACTTGCTTTTGGGTTTAGCGGAGAAGAAATGAATAAAAAAATGAGAGATGGTTTTGAAAAAAAATTGACACCAGATTTACGAGAAAAAATCAAAAAACAGAATAAAACAATTTTTGAAATAATAACAATGGCTTCTTTAATTGAAAAAGAAGTCCGAACCTTTAAAGACAAAAAAATGATTTCAGGAATTCTGTGGAAACGGCTCAAAATTGATATGCCTCTTCAAGTTGACGTGGCTATAGAAACTTATCAAAAAATAGGATTGCCGGAAAATCCCATTTGCAACCCCGGGATGGAAAGCATTTTAGCCGCTATTTATCCCGAAGATAATGAGTATTGGTATTATCTCTCCACTTTTGAAGGAGAAACAATTTTCAGCAAAACATTAGAACAACACAACAAAGCAAAAGCGAAATATTTGAAATAAAAAACTAAAAAAATTTCTGCTTTAAAATTCAGGTCAATCCCATTTTTTATTTTTTTGTTTTTGTTATAATAAAAATATATGATTAGTTATTTAAATGGAGAGATTATTTCAAAAGGAAAAAGTTTTATTGTCCTGAAAGTTAATGATGTGGGATACAAAGTTTTTTTGCAGGGAAAAGATTTGGAAAAAATCAAAGAAAAAGAAAAAATAGAAATTTTTACTTTTTTTTCCTTAACCAGAGAAAGGTTGGAGCTTTTTGGTTTTTTAAACAAACAAGGATTGGAATTTTTTGAAATCTTAAATGAAATTTCAGGCATTGGACCAAAAACCGCTTTAACTCTATCTTCTTTTGAATCTCTGGAAAAATTAAAACAAGCGATTGAAAAACAAGACGAAAATTTTCACCAACAAATTAAAGGCATCGGACAAAAAAGAATGCAAAAAATAATTTTAGAAATAACCGGCAAAATTAAAGAAATAGGAAAAACAACGAGCTCAAAACAAGAACCTGCGATAGAGGCATTAATTTCCCTGGGCTTTTCCGCTCAAAAAGCTAATCACGCCCTCTCTCAAATTCCCAAAGAAATTATTGAAACCGAAAAAAAAATTAAAGAGGCTCTAAAAATTTTGTAATTTTCTCTATCTGTGTCACATTTCGTTTTTGTTTAAGAAAATATATGACCTGTAATTAGAAAAAAGGCAAACTCTATGATAGGTGTTAAGTATTGGAAAAAATAGAAAATAAAAAAAAGAAAAATAATAAATCCGTATTGAAAAAGAAAAAATTTTATTTTATTTAAAGATTGCGGCAAAAAAGCAAAAAGGATATGGGAACCGTCCAAAGGAGGAATGGGAATTAAATTAAAAATAGCTAAAACTAAATTTATCCAAACAATATAATAAAAAACCATTATTAAATTTTCAACAAAAAGCGAATTATTTAAGGACAATAAAGGAAGAAATCTTATCAGCAATCCAAAAAAAACAGCAATAAAGATGTTGGCCAAGGGACCGGCAATTGCTGTTTTGACTTCTCCGTATTTTTTATCTCGAAATAAATATGGATTGATAGGCACGGGTTTTGCCCAGCCAAACATTATATTGCTGCGCGTTAAAAATAAAATAAAGGGCAAAATAACAGACCCCAAAGGATCCAAGTGCTTAAAAGGATTTAAGGTTAAACGCCCCGCTTCTTTGGTCGTGGGGTCTCCCAAATAATTTGCCATCCAACCATGCGCAATTTCGTGCAACACAATGGAAAAAATAAGAATTAAAATAATAATTAAAAAAAATAATTCCATAGAGATATTGAATTTTCTTATTTGTATGCTAACATTTTAACATATGTCTAAGGTTTGTACAATTTGCAATAAGGGGTCAAAACTTTTTGGAACGAGAAAAAAATTAAGAGCTGGCAAATATAATCCCACTGGCAAAAAAAGAAAATATCCAAATCTTCAAAAATTTCAAGTACCCGAGGATGTAAAACATAAAAATTATAAATCCTTTGCCAACAAAAAAATTTTATGTTGCGCCAAATGCATTAAACGGCTCTCAAAGGATAAAGGATAAATGAGATTGCGGGCTGTAGTATAACAGTAGTATTTGCCCTTGGGGTGGGTAAGACCCGGGCGCAACTCCCGGCAGCCCGACCATAATAAAATAAAACTCTCTATTTTATAAATTTTTTTAAAAAATCAAAAATTATTTTTGTCTCTTTTAATTTTAAAAAATGGGCAAACGCAAAGTAAGAAAAAAGAGCTGTTAAAGAAGCCAATATCAATTGCAGAAAAGGAGTAAAAACAAAAACATTTAAAACAAAATAACACAAGACAGTCATCAATAAACTGGCAATGAGAATTTTTTTAAAACAAGAAAAAATTTCAGAAAATTTTAAAAAATTTAACTTTTTTTTTATTTCTAAAATAAGCAAAAAGAATTGAAAAATCGCTGAAAAAGAAAGAGCTAAAGGCAAGGCAATAACGGAAATATCTTTAATATTGTTGATGTGTAAAAAAGAAATTATTGCGCTTTGAAAAAAATTAGAAAAACTTAAAAGCCAAACAAAAAAATAGCATAATATTATATTGAAAAGCATAGTAAAGAGCGCAATTTTAACGGGGGTTTTTGTGTTTTGGATAGAAAAAAAAACGCGAATTAAAAAAGGCATTAAGCAAGCGGCAAACAAAGAAAAAGAAAAGACCCCAAGCGAAGCTGCGATTAGTCGCGCTTGCGTTTGCTCAAAATGACTAACTTCCAAAATTGAAGCGCTAAAAATCAGATTAACTAATTGAGAACGAAAAAGAAAAATTAAAACACTTAAAGGAATAATTAGAAAAAGAATTTTAGAGAAAATTGCAAAAAAGATTTGAGAAAATTTTTCTTTGTTTTTTTCTATAAAAATTTGAGAGAACAAAGGAAAACTTGCCGTGGCAAAAGAAACGCCAATTAGTCCTACGGGGATATATTGTAAATTATTGGAAAAATTAAAAACACTAATAGCGCCAGCGGAGAGAGTGGAGGCAATAGCGGTAATAATAACTAAATTTAAATTATAAGCGATTGATCCAATGGTTCTGGGAATCATTAATTTTAAAAATTTTTTTAAAGAAAAAAAACAAGGTTTAAAATCAAAAGAAAAATAAGGCAAAAAACCGATTTTAGAAAGAGGAAAAATTTGAATTAAAAGATGTAAAAAAGCTCCCAAAATAACTCCCAATCCTAATCCCTGCAGTCCAAAAATAGGAGTGAGAAATAAGATGCCAAAAATGATGCCAAAATTGTAAAAAAGCGGCGCTAAAGCTACTGCCCAAAATAAATTAAAATACTGAAGAATACTGGAAAAAATAGAAGAAACTCCCAAGAGAACCGGACTTAAACACATTATTCTAGTCAAAATAACCATCAGCGCTTGTTGGTCCGCGGAAAAGCCGGGCGCGATAATACCGACAAATTGAGGGGCAAAAATAACCAAGAGCAAAGAAATTAAAATTAAAGCAATAAAAAAAATTGTAAAAATACTATTGAATAGAGCTCGGGCTTGTAAATGGCTTATTTTGAAATTTTCCGCGAAAACAGGCAGAAAAGCGGCAACAATACCTCCTGTGATTAAAATGCCATAAAGAAAATCAGGAAGTAAAAAAGCGGCGAAATAAATATCTGTCTCTTGTTTAACAAAAAGATTAGCCAAAAGATTGTCGCGAAGCAATCCCAAAAGCCTGCTCAAAAAAGCGGATAAAAAAAGCAAAAAAGCGGCAAAGGTAATCGTTTTTGTTTGAGAATTTAAAATTTTAGTAATTGTCATTATAAAAA
>Ga0066637_10003010_pt1 | contig 11330 bp, 16 predicted proteins | sample CryGeyCG2014_020_FD_62737 | JGI IMG/M metagenome (GOLD analysis project Ga0066637, IMG submission 62737) | Groundwater microbial communities from aquifer - Crystal Geyser CG08_land_8/20/14_0.20 | ecosystem: Environmental > Aquatic > Deep subsurface > Groundwater | place: USA: Utah: Grand County...
ATTAGATTATTGTTACGAAATAACTAAAGATGTTTCAAATATTTATTTTGAATTAGCCGCTCTTGCGGATAAGGAAGTCATCGAAAAAAGCGGAGGAATAGAAAAAATAAAAGAAATATTGATAAAAACTATTTCTGACAGACCGGCTAAAGTTATTTTCGGCACCGACTGGCCAATGTGTGAAATTGAAAATCATATTGAATTGGTGAAGTCCTTAGGTCTAAGTAAAGCAACTGAAGAAAAAGTTTTTTATAAAAATTCTATAAATGTTTATAGATTGGATTTAGCCAAACATTAAAAAAGAATTTACCGCCAAACCAAGCGAAGCTCGGAGTTCCGCCGAAAGCGGAACGAAAAACTTGAAATCGTCCAATCCGAAAGGGTCGCTTCCGCGAGCGGGCGGAAGGGGGGTGTGGGGGGAATTCCGCCCGCCCTACAAATTTTGGGCGAAATCTGTTCGAATTTTTTCGAATGCACACCGCCACCGCGTCAAACGCGGTTAGAAGCAAAATATATGTCTTTTTCCAATCTCCCCGAACATCTTGTTCAATCAGAAATTTGGGGGAAATTTAAAACAGCGGTAGGGACACCCTCTTTTACAGCAGGCGGTGTTAGATTTACTCTTCATAAATTACCCCTTATCCCCTACTATATTGCTTATGCGCCAAAAGCCGATTTATCAAAAGTTAATTTTGACGAAGTAGCAAAAAAGGCGAAGGGGCTTAAAGCAGTTGTTGTGAGGTTTGATGTTCCAAATCATTTGTATAGGGGGTACTACCCCGATGGGGTAGTACCCCATATGAATTTGGCGCGGGCGCCAAAAGATACTTTTGCAAAGTACAATGTTCTTTTAGATCTTTTTCCTTCGGAAGAAGAGCTTTTTAAAAACTTTAAAGAAAAAACCAGATATAACGTAAGACTTGCTCAAAAGCATGGTGTGATTGTCAACGAATCATCAGATATCAGCATCTTTTTAAAATTAAACCGAGAAACAGCTAAAAGGCAGGGATTCTACATTCACCCTGATATTTATTACAAAACGATGTTTGATGTCTTGTCAAAAGCAGGATTGGCAAAATTTCTAGTGGCCTCTCTTGATAAAGAGCCTTTAGCCAGTTGGATTTTAATTTCATATAAGGGAGTTTTGTATTATCCCTACGGTGGATCAAGTGACAAGCATCGGGAAGTAATGGCCTCTAATCTTTTAATGTGGGAGGCAATAAAACTTGGAAAAAACTTGGGTTGCAAGATTTTTGATATGTGGGGGGCCACTAATGACGAGAAGGATCCATGGTGGGGATTTACGAGATTTAAATTGGGGTATGGGGGAGAGTTGGTCAAGTACGAAGATTCACTTGATCTTGTTATCCGTCCATCGATTTATAAAATTTTTAATGTGTCCTACAAGATCTTTTGGTTTTTCTTGCGACTAAAGACCAAAATTTTCAATTTTCAATGACAAATTTCCGATCAAATTCCAATTCTTCAAATTTCAAAAAAGGAACAGATCTTAGACAAACCAAAGAGTGGGGAGAGTACCTTGAAAAATTAGGGTGGGAAACAATAGAATTTAGAGTTAAGAATTTAGAGTTAAGAATTAAATTAAGAATTAAGAGTTTGGGAATACTGGGTTCCATAATAAAGGTGCAACGGCTGCCCATTGTCAGCGAGGAGGTTTTAAGAGAGATTGAGGAAATTGCGAAGGAGAGACGGGCCATTCTTATCAAAGTGGAGCCGGAGGCAGAATTTAGCGACTATCCCCTATTGTACAGGTTTGGCTATAAAACGGATTCGTGGCCCACGATGCCTACAAAAACGATAGTGTTGGATTTATCAAAGGAAATTCCCCAGACTTACTCCAAATCCGCACGATACGATTTAAGAAAAGCTGAAAAAGAGAATCTCACGGTTAAGTTTCTTAATACTACATACCCCCGTGCCCAGAGTGAATTTTATCGTCTTTTTAAAGAATCGGCGAAAGGGAAATTTTTTGTTCCGTCTTTTGGAAAAGATTTTGTACATAAGTGTAGGGCGTTAGAGCCTATCTCATTTATAACCTTACTGAGCCATAAATCCGAGATCCTCCCGATTCGGGAGGATCCCGAATCGGGATCCTCCCGAAATGTGGCGGGGGCGTTTGTAGCGGTTGTCGGAGATACAGCCCATTATGTTCACGCCGGAACAACAAAAGAAGGGAAGGTCATGGGAGCTCCGTACAAACTGCTCTACGAAATTTCAAAAAAACTAAAGAAGGACGGTATTAAATACCTTAATCTTGAGGGAGTTTACGATAAAAGATACCCCGGCTTTACAAAAAGCTGGCAGGGATTTACTCATTTTAAGGAGCAGTTTGGAGGATGTGAGGTGCTCTACCCTCACTCTTTTACCAAGTATCGCGCCACGGCTCTTAAGCTTATTGCAATTTTCTCCGGCTTTTAATAATATAAAAGCATGTTAGCGCGATCCGCTTTTGCATACATCATAAGTAGCCCCACGCAATTTACCGATGTTGGTAGTATTGTCACGACCATAATTCCTAATATCTACTATGTAGCAGGACTTTTGCTCTTCTTTCTTTTAGTGTTGGGAGGAATTTCTTATATGATGGCAGGTGGCGACGACAAAATGATAGGAAAAGCCAAAAACACTATTACCGCCGCAGTCATCGGTTTTGCGATAGTATTTGGAAGTTTATTTATAATAAGAATATTAGAAACAGTATTAGGGGTTAAGTTATTTTATTTTTTTTAAATTCAAGAGAAATGCCACTAAGAATCGGTTTGATATATTTTATATCGGTAGTGATCGCAAGTTTGCTTTTACCCAGTGCGGTTAGTGCGTTGTGTCAAGAGCCAAACGGAACGTGGGTTTCCGTGGGGTGCTTAACAGATAGGGACTGTGACAACGCTAGAAATCCAGATAATTCGCCGAAGTGTTCTATCGGATCTGTTTGTGATACCGTCACATTTGATCCTCCTGCTTGTGTCCCTCCGTTGGGATACTCGGGTACACAGGAAAATAAAATCGCGGGAGGTTACCTTTTGACGGGTGTTGGACTTGGATTACTTATCAACAATGTCATTCTTGCCATTGGAGCGGTGTCGGGATTGATATTTTTAGCCATGCTTATCCTTGGGGGAATTGCCTACATGACCTCGCAGGGAGATGAAAAAATGCTAAACCGCGCTAAACAACAAATTACCGCGGGGCTGATTGGGCTCCTTATTATATTTATGAGCTGGTGGGCGGTAAAAATTATCGGATTTGTTTTTGGAATAGATTTATTGGTGCCTAAATTTACCGGACCTTAGTATGAAATTTGCCGCAAACTTTAATGTTGACCCTATCGGTGGTGTTTTAAGAGGGTCACAAGGTGTAGAAAGTGCCGCTAATACCGCAACGAACATCGATAAATTTGTTGATACGATAAGTGTTGTGCTTTTTGCTGTTGGGGTGGTCTCGGGCTTGATTCTTTTGGGAATGCTTATAACAGGGGGTATTATGTACATGTCCTCGCAAGGAGACGAAAAGCAATTAAACCGCGCCAAAAAACAAATCACCGATGCGCTGGTTGGATTTGTTATCGTTATTATGAGTTGGTGGGCAATTAGAATTCTTGAGAAAATATTTGGAATAGATTTACTAATCCCTAAATTTTTTGGCATATGATTTTAGCTCTATTAAGTCAACTGAATCCGGGAGGGAAGGGGGTTGAAGGTCCTTTAGCCAATCAAAAAATAGGGTCCTCCACGTCCGGTTTTGGAGAGACAGTAAACGCTTTAATTTCCGCCGCTTTTGTTATTGGAGGTTTGGCGTTTGTAGTAGTTTTTATTATGGGAGCTTTTTCGTACATCACCTCTGCGGGCGACGAAAAGATGTTGGAAAAAGCGCGCAATAGTATGTGGGATGGTGTGGTGGGCTTTGTAATTTTGGCGGTTACATTTTTGGTGGTTGATATTATTTCCAACATTTTTGGGTTCCCGATTTTAGGCCTAACTTTTGTTGGGTTATAAATATGACTTTATTTGCGGTTGCTAATTTTGGAAATTTAAATCCTTTGGGAGCCTTTTCTACGGCAGGTCAGACCGGATCTTTTGTTTCGGCGGTAATTGGTTTGATAACTATTCTTTCGGGCCTGTATTTTTTGCTTCAGCTGGCAATTGCAGGAATGTCTTACGCCGCAAGCGGTGGGGACGAAAAGGGGCTAGCCAAGGCTCGGCGTGCTATGAGTAGCTCCCTTTTGGGATTTGTTATTGTTGTCGCGTCCTATTTTGTGGTGGGATATGTGGCGACAAGGCTGGGATTTTCTACCATCTTTAGTCCCACAATTAGCGGAAGCTCGAACATAGGTTGTATAAAAGTTACATATACATTACCTGCAACCCATCCCGCCTTTGACTATATAGCGGAGCTTAGGGTAAATGGTGGTGTTATATCCCAATCAAATGGCAATTTACAGCCCGGGAAAAGTATAACCTTGAACGGGTCCTTTGCCAAAAGTGTTTACACGGGTACAGATCCGATCCGGTTTGAGGTGATAGAAATGCCCTCGCGTAACCTACACATTGCAAGAAACTCTTCTGTTGGTTCCGTACCGGTCGGGTCTTGTTTAAATTTATAAATATGTTACAGCAAACCTTAAAACTTTTTGCCTTGGATCTTGGATCCGTCGGAAATCCCACAATCCCAAGCGCGGTGTCGGGGACAGAGCCGACTGTTAAAATTGAAAGCATGATAAGCGCCATTTTGGGAACCATAACCATTGTGGCTAGCGTGGCTCTTTTAATAATGTTTGCCATGGGGGGAATTGAATATATCACAGCGGGAGGTGACGAAAAGCAGACCGCTTCGGCAAAAAGGACTACCACAAGCGCGGTTTTGGGGCTTATAGTTGTCGTTGCCAGCATGACCATTGCGACTATTGTGTTAAAAATATTTGGAATAGACATTAAGGCCCTGCCTTGGTACGGAGTGTAAATATGAAACTTTTAGCCACCATCACAAACCCCGCTCTGCCATCTGGAAGCTCTGTGCAAACAGCGGTCGGTTTTGCCACTTATGTTTCTATCGCTCTTAAAACCATGTACATTATCGGAGGAATCGCTATGACAATTTTGTTTGTCTATGGCGGTTTGGAGTATATTACAAGCGCAGGAGACGATAAGGGGCTTACAAAAGCCAAAAAAATTATGACCGATGCCGTAGTTGGCATAATAATTTTGGCATCCAGTATTCCAATCGCGAAAATTTTGGAGAGTGTGTTTGGTCTTAATATCTTTGGGGTGATTTCGTTTCCTTCGTTTTAAGTTTATTAAACTATGCAATCTCTTTTAGATCTTGTAAATATCGCTTATGCCGCCGTACCAGCGGGAACTGTTGATGTTTCCTCGTGGCGCCCCGAAAACTTTAGAGGGATTATCAACATAGCAGTCTCCGCTCTTTTTATAATAGGGGGAATAGCGTTTGTTATATTATTTTTAATCGGCGCTGTCCGTTATATTACAAGCGGCGGGGATGTTAAGGCGGTGGACGCCGCAAAAAAGAATATTACCGCGGCAATAGTGGGGGTTGTCATTATGGCGGGAACTTATTCCGTAGTGTGGTTTTTAAACCGCGCTCTTGGCGCTCCAACTTTTGGTGGAGTGGTTTCGTGGGATTCTTCTGGTGGTCCGGCGCCAAGCTCTGGTGTGCAGTTTCGTGGAGACTATGCTCTCTGTTCGGCTGATATTATGACTTACGAACCAGCGTGCTCTGGTACTTCTTCTGCAAAATGCTGTTCGGGAAAGGGCACCCAAGATTGTATAAATATGAGGGCGGTTAAGGACCACGCACCGGTCAGGGAATGCGATACATCTGTGAGTGCTTGCAACTTGGTATACCCTAATAGGGGGCCTATTAATTGGGATGACTGGACGAAGTGGGTTGAGGAATCTGCTTCAAACAGAACAACAGCCGACAATCTCTGTATCAATTGCAACATTTGTGGAAAGTAGTTGACCAATGGTGTTTTTGCTATAATAATGGATATAATTAAAGCAGGGAGGTGAGAAGGTATTATGGCTACAAATAAAATTGCAAAAGTCGCATCTGTTGTAGGAGGCCTTTTCGCAGTCTTGTCACAAAGATTGGCTTTGGCACAAGGTGTAAATCTTTCGATAAATACAGATTCATTTCCTACAAATTCACAAAGAAGCGTAGGAAATCTTTTGACATTCTTTATCAAGTTGCTTTTTGCCGTGGGTGGAATTTTGATGCTGATTTACTTGATATTAGGAGGTATCCGCTACATTACTTCAGGCGGAGATAAGATTCAGGCGCAGGCGGCGCGGGATATGATTACGCACGCGTTGATTGGAATTATCATTATCGCCTCGTCCTATGCTATCGCTATATTGCTTAAGACTTTGTTTGGAATTGATGTATTTAGTGCCAGTTTGTCTATTCCAACCGACCAATACAGAATAAGCCCGAATAGTGCGGTTTGAGAACAAAAAAGCCCCATATAGTATGGGGCTTTTTGTGTTCCCGTATCTAGAATGAAATCGGGTGGAACCCTTTAGGGTTCCACCCGAATGATTTTGATATTAGGGTTTCAGCCAGTACAAAAGTCCGGTTTCTTTAAAGGAGTCAAAAAGGTTCATTAGCATCCAAACAATAAAACCCGCGCCAATTACTCCAAAAACAAATTGCATTATGGGTACGATGTAGCGGATGCGTATTACAATAATCTTTAACAGAAGTTCTAATGAGAAGAGTCTTATACCGATAAGAGGAATTGTCATGGTTAGGGTTCAGAATTCCCGCCTCCGCCAAGGCTTCGGCGGGCAAGCAGAACTAAAAAACGAAAACGCGAAAATCAGGTGCAGGTTCCAGGAATGTCAAATTTAATAAGACTCGAAACACGGAAAATAATCAAATTTAGACCGTTAAGCAAAGCGTAGGCGGCGACGGCAAGGACAAGACCAATAATTCCATAGGTAATAGTTTGGCGGGCGCTGGTTAGCGCTTTATCGTCCGCTCCCGAGGCCATGTATTTGACCCCGCCTATAATTATTCCAAAAAAGCTGGCAATACCAACTCCCCACATCGCGGTAGATAGCGCCTTTTCGTATACAGTTTCTAGCGCCTGAAGACAGGCGGGAGCAGGGTTAGTTCCTGCGTCGCTTGGGATAAATCTTGTTTGTGCCCACGCTTCCTTAACGATAGAAAAAGTAAGTATCATGTTATTATTCTATCATTAGGTTTAATGGAGTTTAAATAGGAAGATCATGAAATAGGGGCACTGCCCCTTTTGGGGCAGTGCCCCAATCAGATTTTCTGAATTATTCATGTCTGAACTTGAAGCATACATCTTTGACCGGTGTCTTAACTATCTAAGTTTTCGCGCAAGGTCCGTGAAAGAAATTGTAGATTATATAAAAAATATCCTCCGCAAAAGGAGTGTCGCTGATGAATTTAAGGCGGAGCTAATAGAGTCAATTACCGGTCGTTTAAACAATTTAAATCTGTTGGACGATGTGGCTTTTGCCAAAATGGTGGTAAGCCAAAGAACAAACGCCAAAAATCCTAAAGGACCGCTAGCGATTAAAGCCGAGCTTTTTAAAAAAGGTATTTCCCGCGATATCGTCAGTTCTTTAACATTCCAAACACCCTTAACCTCCCAAACACTCCAAAAAATTGCATTGGATAAACTTGCCTCTTATCAAAAGAAAGATCAAAAATCCGGGCGGCAAAAGACCCTGCGCTATCTTGTTGGGCGCGGATTTTCCTTTGAAAGCGTGATAGCGGCAATTGACAGTGTTGCATCCAAAAAGTACAATAGCGGCAAGGATTTCGATTAATCACAAAAGTATGTATATAAAATATGAAACCCAAAATTTTGTTGTATCTCTCCCCGCTTTCGGCCTTATTTTCGGTATTCTCTAGGAAAGATAAAAAAACTCCGGTTCCAAGTCTCGTAAAAGAAGTATCCCCACTACCGCAACCTATGGCGGTCCCAGATTTAATCCAAGAAGCAAAATCCCAAGCTAGGGAAATGATATTAGATGCCAAAAACGAAGCTTTGGAAATTAAACGGATGGCGGAAGATGAGGCAAGGCATGTTAAGGAAGAAAGCTTTGAAGTGGAAAAAAGATTGGAAGCGCAAAAGGCCCAGCTTTTACAAAGGGACGAGGAGCTAACAAAAAAGAATGTGGAGGTAGCCGAGATAAAAGACAAGTACTCCCAAAAACTAGTGGAGGTGGAGGATATTAAAAAGAAGCAGGTAGAAAAACTGGAAAGAGCTGCCGGAATGACCAGAAAGGAAGCCGAAAAAGTAATCTTGGATTATACAGAAGGCAAGCTTGCAAAAGAAATTGGAAAAATGATAAAGGTAGCGGAAGACGAGGCGCAAGATAAAGCGGAGGCCCGAGCCAAGGAAATTTTAGTAGACGCAATGCAAAAGGGATATTCCGATTATATTGCGGAATATACCGTGTCACGGATTAAACTTCCTGACGACGAAATGAAGGGCAGAATTATTGGCAAGGAGGGAAGAAATATCAAGACATTTGAAGATATGACAGGAGTAAATTTGGATTTAGACGAAACTCCGCAGGAAGTAAGAATCTCGTGTTTTGATTCCGTAAGAAGAGAAATTGCCCGGGTCTCTTTAGAAAGGCTTATTGCCGATGGGCGTATTCAGCCCGCCAAAATTGAGGAAATAGTTATAAGAACAAAAGAAGAAATTGATAAGATAATGTACCACGCCGGAGAAGACCTTTGCCACAGAGCGGGGGTTTACAACATGCCAAAAGAAATAATCGCCCTTTTGGGAAAGTTTAAATACCGCTATTCCTATGGGCAAAATATGATTGAGCATACTCTGGAGGAGGTTAAAATAGGAACCGCTTTGGCAAACGAACTTAAAGCCGATGTTTACACCACCAAACTTGCCTGTTTATTACACGACATTGGAAAAGCTATCTCGGAAGAGGAGGAAGGAACACATATTGAATTGGGAGTAAAGATATTAAAGAAAAACCAGATTCCGGAAATTGTCATTAAAGCGGTTTCTGAACACCACGGGGACAAGTTTTCCAGCCTAGAATCGGCGATACTGCACATTGCGGATAGCATTTCAGGAGCAAGGCCGGGAGCGCGCTATGTAGATTACGATTCTTATGTTGCGAGAATGAGGGGATTAGAAGATACCGCCCTTACTTTTTCCGGAGTGGAAAAAGCTTATGCTCTTTCGGCTGGTCGCGAGATAAGAGTTATCGTTAAGCCGGAGGAGATGTCGGACGAGGAGTCCCGCAAGCTGGCCTTTGATATTGCGCAGAAAATTGAGAAAGAACATACTTACCCGGGAACGGTCAAGGTGACTGTGATAAGGGATTACAGGGTGTCCGAAGTAGCAAAGTAAAATGAAAATATTGTTCATTGGTGATATTGTAGGTAGTTTAGGGCGTAGAACCGCCCAAAGGGTATTGACTACCCTTAAAAAACGCGATAACATCGCGTTAGTTGTGGCAAATGCCGATAATTTGGCTCACGGACGCGGCGCAACGGGATCTACTATAAAAGAATGCTTGGATTTTGGAATTGATGTTTTTACCGGAGGCGATCATTTGTTTCACATTAAGGGATTTCAAGATGAAATATCTAGTCTACCAATTGCGAGACCCGCAAATTTTTATGCAGGGACTCCGGGACAAGGATACTTTGTGGCAAAAGCCTTGGGGTATCCTTTTTGTATTATTAGCCTAATTGGCCAAACTTTTGGTGGGGAGAATGTTGAGAATTCCTTTTACGCTGTAAGTCGGGTTTTGACGGAGATAAAAAGGAAAAAGGTTAAGATGATTTTGGTGGATATTCATGGCGACCTGACTAGTGAAAAGAATGCCTTGGGGTATTTTTTGGATGGCAAAGTAAGCGCGGTGGTGGGAACGCATACCCACATTCCGACTTGCGACCAAAAGATTCTTGCGGGAGGTACCGCTTTTGTTACTGATGCAGGAATGGTGGGGGCGTACGACTCGGTACTTGGAGTAAAAAAGGAGATTATTGTGGAGCGGTTTTTAAGCTCCCTGCCTTCCAAATTTGAATGGGTGGAAGAAGGAAAAGCAGTATTTAATAGCGTTTTAATAGACATTAATGAGAATACTGGAAGGGCAAGAAGTATAGAAAGACGAGATTTTGTGGTGGGTTAAAACTCATTAAGAGTTTCTAAAGGAGGTGAAAAACATGACAAAAACAGAATTAGTAGACGCAGTAGCGCAAAGAGGCGGTATGACCAAAGCCGCGGCTGGAAGAGCAGTTGACGCAGTTGTAGAAGGTATTACAAAAGCCCTCTCCAAAGGCGAAAAAGTAACTGTTACCGGTTTCGGAACATTTGAAGTAAGACACCGCGCCGCAAGAATGGGAAGAAATCCGCAAACCGGAGCCACTCTTCACATTAATGCGACAAAGACACCGGCATTCAAGTCCGGAAAGGCTCTTAAAGAAGCTGTAAGATAAGAATAAAACTCCCACCCCCCGCCTTTGCGGGGGGTTTCTTTTTGGTACAATTACCACATGAAACCCAAAGTTGTTGTGATTGGTGGAGGTACTGGAACTTATAATGTACCTTCCGGCCTTAAAAATTACGATATTGATATATCCGCGGTTGTTAGCATGGCCGATTCTGGAGGCACTGCAAAGATTGAAAGAGATGAATTTGGAATGCTCCCAAATTCCGATATCTGGAAAGCTCTTTTGGCTCTTTCCAAAATGGATAACTCGGAAACTATTCGTCAACTTTTTTCCTATCGTTTTTATAAGGGGGTTGGAATTTCTGGAATAACATTTGGCAACTTCTTTCTTGCCGCCCTGACTGATATTTTGGGAAATCAAGTGGACGCCGTAAACTATGCCGCGAAAATTCTTAATTGTCAGGGTCGCGTTCTTCCTGTTTCTATGGGACAGACCCACCTTTTAGCAACTTATGAAGATGGGACAAAAGTTTTAGGAGAGCATTATATCGATGAACCTTTAAAAGATGGGAAAAAGAGAATTATTAAGCTCGAACTTATTCCGGAAGTACAGGTATTTCCATCAGCAAGAAAGGCTATTAAAGAGGCCGATATGGTAATTATCGGGCCCGGAGATCTTTTTACCAGTATCATTGCCAATCTTATAGCGGGTGGTGTTAAAGAAGCGATTGTGCAATCACAGGCGGTAAAAGTATATGTGACAAATCTTATTTCAAAATACGGTGAGACTTATAAATACACAGCTCGCGAACATGTTAATGAAATTGAGGATTATGTTGGGCGCAAGTTTTTAGATTTTGTTCTTGTAAACAAGGCCCC
>Ga0066637_10003012_pt1 | contig 11326 bp, 7 predicted proteins | sample CryGeyCG2014_020_FD_62737 | JGI IMG/M metagenome (GOLD analysis project Ga0066637, IMG submission 62737) | Groundwater microbial communities from aquifer - Crystal Geyser CG08_land_8/20/14_0.20 | ecosystem: Environmental > Aquatic > Deep subsurface > Groundwater | place: USA: Utah: Grand County...
TATGGACAAACTTAAAAACGCGGAAGCGCTGGTGGTCAGGCAGAAGAAGGAATGGGGGGAGATACTCACGGGTTTTGAGACGAAAAATAAATACGCCGTGATGGACGCCTCCGGGCAGGAACTGTATTTCGCCGCGGAGGAAAGCTCTTTCCTGGCCAGATTCTTTCTCAAGATTTTCAGGCCTTTCAGCGTGCACGTCGTCAACCGCGACGGAAGGCATGTCATCAAAGGCGTAAAACCTTTCCGGTTTTATTTCCATGAGATGGAAGTGCTGGACGGGGAAGGGCGGATGATCGGTAAAATATGCAGAAGGTTTTCCCTCCTGACTAAAAAATTCGAGATAAGGGACCACCAGGACCTCGTCGTTTGCGAGCTTGAGGCGCCTTTCTTCCATCCGTGGACCTTTAAAATAGGCTCTAACGGTTCGGAAGTCGGGGAAATAGTCAAGAAATGGAGCGGTCTCGGGAAGGAAATGTTCACGGACGCCGATAATTTCAGCGTGAAATTCCCTTTGGGCGCGGACGTTTCCCGCAAGGCGCTCCTGCTCGGGGCCCTGTTCCTGATAGATATGGTCTATTTCGAGAAATAGATCAGCCGTAAGGATGAATCCTTCGGCGACTGAAGGGTCCGGGTTAAGTTTTGCCCGTTCCGTTTCAAGGTTCACGGATTGCGAGTCCCGGCTTTCATGGGACCTTTGGCACTTGAATTTTTCCGCTAATGTGCTAAAAATTAATTATACGAGGGGTGAATCTTGAAGTTTTTACTGGCCTTTTCCCTGTTTTTTTGTTCCAGCGCTTTCGCCGGGGATCCTTCGGTAATGCTGCAGGGCTTCCACTGGTCCAGCGCCAAGAGCGGCGGCTGGTGGGGAACTCTCGCCTCCGCCGCCCCCGAAATAGGCGCCGCCGGAATAAACATAGTCTGGTTCCCTCCTTCCGGCGACTCTCTTTCCCCCGAAGGGTATCTCCCAAAACAGCTTTATCTCCAGGATTCCAAGTACGGGAAGGAGTCCCAGTTAAAGGGGGCCATAGGCGCCATGCATTCCGCCGGCGTAACGGTGCTTGGCGACCTGGTGCTCAACCACCGGGTGGGCTCCAGCGACTGGGCCGATTTTAAAAATCCGGACTGGGGGCTCGACGCCTGCACTTCGGACGACGAATACGGGGCCTGCGCCGGCGGGGCGGATACCGGCAAATCTTACGACGCGGCCAGGGATATAGACCATGCGAACGACTCCATCCGGGAATCCCTCAAAGAGTGGCTGGGCTGGATGAAGAGTTCCGTGGGGTATGACGGGTGGCGTTACGATTATGCGCGGGGCTTTTCTTCCTCCTATCTCGCGGAATACGACTCTGGCTCCTCCTTTTCTGTGGCCGAGATATGGGACGACCTGGACGTCGATAATTCCGACGCCCACAGGCAGGGGCTTTGCGACTGGATGGATTCGGCCGGCGGTAAGATAAAAGTTTTCGATTTCACCACCAAGGGCGTGCTTCAGCAGGCCATAGCCACCGGGGAATACTGGCGTCTCGCGGACGGGGCGGATAAGCCGAGCGGCCTTATAGGCTGGTGGCCGGAAAACGCGGTAACTTTCATAGACAATCACGATACCGCCGCGAGACAGGGTTCCCGGGGCCACAAATCCTGGCCTTTTCCCCAAAATCAGCTCCCGCAGGGCTACGCCTATATCCTGACGCATCCGGGGATACCTTGCGTCTTCTGGCCTCATTTTTTCGACCTGGGTTTGAAAGAAGAAATAACCGGACTTATACAAGTAAGAAAGAAATACGGCATACATTCCGGCAGCAAGGTGAACATAATTACCGCCGGCGCCGGCCTTTACGCGGCGAACATAGACGGCAAGGTCGTCGTCAAAATAGGCCCGGAAAACTGGCATCCCTACGGCGACTGGCAACTGGTCCTTTCGGGGAATAATTACGCCGTCTGGGCGAAATAATAAAAAAATTACGAACGTAAAGCGTAAATAGTAAAGGGCAAAGAGTTTTTTAAGGAAGTTCCTTATAGACCCTTTACCCTTCACGCTTTACTGCTTACGGTTTTCTTTTACCGGTAATACCTGTCCGGATTGTAGATGAAGTAGAAATCGAAAGGTTCAAGCCTCGGCAGCATGGTGTAGCGCATGCCTTTCTCGTCGGTTTTTTCCTCGGTGTCGAAAAAAACGTTTTTTTTCGTTTCGACAGGCTTGTAATCCGGGTTTTTAACGTAGCTGGTTTCATCTATCCTGTCCACCACGTAATCCGCCCATTTGTGTTTTATGGCCGCGTCGCCGAATTCTTCCCAGTCGCCGTCGGAATTCTTGTCGTACATCCTTTTCCTGAATTCTTCCAGGGAGATGCCCATCTTTTGGGCCACCGGGCTGGCCAGCCTTTTTTCCCATTCCCTGGCCTGTTCCAGCTGTTCCTTAAGCTGGGTCATGTTGCCCCAGTTCATCGTGGACATCTGGTGGTGCAGGATTATGGCGTTCGGGTAAACGTAGGATTTCTGCGCCAGCGTGGTTATTACGGCCGCCATGCTCGCGGCGAAGGATTTCACCACCACGTAGACCGGCGCCTTGCTCGCTTCCATGGCCTTGAGTATGCGGTAGCCGGACATTACCGAGCCGCCCGGAGAATTGTCTATGACTATAAAGACGGGCTGGGCGGAAATATTGTTGAAATAATGTAGCCTTTCCGTCACGTAGTCCGCGGTATTTTTGACTATCGGGCCGTTGAGGCTTATTCTTCTGTCGCTTATGACGAGTTCCCTGTTTTTTTCGTTGAAAGGCTTGTCGGTGTAAACCGGCTCGGTGTTGCTTTCTTTTTTCCAGTCTTCCTTCTTTTCCCGCGCTTCGAGGTCCGTTTTCACCTTTTCCAGCTTAACCTTCAAAAGTTCGTTCTCGTGCTTCAGCTTTTTTTCGGTAAATTCCATTCTTTTGGCGGCCAGTTCCATTTCGTTTTTTTCCTGGGTCTGGGAGAGGGAAAGTTTCTTTATTTCCTCGTTTTTCAGTTCGTTCTCCAGCTTGAGTATTTCCAGTTTCCGGGTAAGTTCGCCGATTTCTTTCTTGTTCTTTTCGGCCGCGAGCTTGTTCTCGAGCGTCAGCCGCTGGAATTCCCCGTCAATCTCCTTGCTCTGTTCTTTCCTGCTTTCCTCGAATATCTTGTTTTTGGCCGAGATTTTTTCAAGTTCGAGCCTTATTTTTTTGAGTTCCGCGTCGGAATCGTCGGCTTTTATAGCGGCCTGGGAAGCGGCTGGAACGACGGCGGCGGGTGCGGCCTGGGAATCCGCCGTAACGGCGCAAACGAGTCCCAGCAGTAAAAACGCCGCCAGGTGTTGAAGCTTAAGTTTTCTCATGAGTCCTCCGTGAATAGAAGACTGGATGATTGGAGGATTGGCAAAAATGGAGGCATAGATGCGTAGCAATTTAGAGGCGTGGTTTTATAAGGAAAATCCTTCTTCTACACGTCCATACCTATATGCTTCTATTCCTCCAACACTAATCCTCTGTTCCTCTAATCTCCTTGTGTTTTATTATATAAAATAACGAGGAAAGTCGAGAGACAAAGGCATAAGGCAAGAGGCAGAAGGCGGAAGATAAAAACCTCTCTGCCTTGATGCCTTTACCCTTATTTACTCATGCCTTTGTTTCTGTGCCTCCATATCTCCACGCGTCTGTTCTCTCCGCCGTTTTGCGTATTTGCCGCTTTGTGCCTTGTCCCTTTCTGCCTCATTGCCTTATTATTTTTTCCGCGACAGCCTCGCCGGTAAGGCCGAAAAAATTATAGACGTCCTTTTCGGGGGCGGACCGGCCGAAGGAATCCACGCCGAAACACCCGACTTTTTCGCCGAGCAGGTCCGACCAGCCGGTGGACCGGCCCGCCTCGATAACTATTTTTCTGACGCCTTTTTTCAGCAGGGCTTCTTTGTAGCTTTCGGGCTGTTTCGAAAACAATTCCCAGGAAGGCATGGAAACGACGGAGGTTTTTACGCCTTTCTCGTTCAGCCGTTTCGCGGCTTCCAGCGCTATATGCGTTTCGGAGCCCGTGCCTATCAGTATGAGGTCCGGCTTTTCTTTTTCCACCAGCGCGTAGGCGCCTTTTTCGAAGTCCCGCTCTATCGTTTCCCTGTGGGCGGAAAGAAGGGGGAGTTTCTGCCTGGTAAGCAGGAGGCAGACCGTTTTGTCGGTACGCAGGATATATTCCCAGGCTTTTTTGGTTTCGAAGGCGTCGGCCGGCCTGAGCACCGTCAGTTCCGGGATAAGGCGCATGGACATTATATGTTCGACCGGCTGGTGAGTGGGGCCGTCCTCCCCGACGGCTATGCTGTCGTGGGTGAAGATGTAAATAGGGTTTATCTTCATCATGGAGGCGAGCCTTACCGGGGTTTTCATGTAGTCCAGAAAAACCAGAAAGGTGGAGCAGAAAGGGCGCAGGCCCCCGTGAAGAGCCAGGCCGTTGGATATGGCCCCCATGGCGTGTTCCCTTATGCCGAAATGGAAATTCCTTTCCGGGTATTTGTCGATTTTGGTTTTAGTCGAAGGAGCGAGGTCCGCCGAGCCGCCGTAAAGATTTTCGATCTTTTCGGCCGCTTCGTTGAGGACCTTATAAGACGCTTCCCTGGTGGCCATGGGCTGATCGAAGACCGTTTCCAGTTTTATTTCTTCGGTTTTTTTAAGGAAGTTGCCGAGCTTTTCGTAGTCCGAAGGGTATTTAGTCCTGTATTCCTCCATCCGCTTTTCCCATCTTTTTCTTTCCCGGGCTTTTTTTGACGCTATGACGAGGAAATTCGCCCTTATCGGCTCTGGGACGGAAAAAGGTTCTTTGTCGGGCCAGCCGAGATTTTCCCTGGTTTTCAGCACTTCTTCGGGACTGAGCGGTTCGCCGTGGACCTTGTTAGAGTCCTGTTTGGGACTTTTATAGCCTATATGGGTTTTTACTATTATCAGAGAGGGTTTGTCCTGGCTTTTTCCCGCTTTTCTTACCGCTCTGCTTATCTCTTCCTGGTCATTGCCGTTTTCGACTTTCAACACGTTCCAGTTCTGGGCCTTAAACCTCTTTTCCACGTCTTCGGTGAAAGCCAGGTCGGTACTGCCTTCGATGGTTATTTTGTTGAAGTCGAAGAGGCAGACGAGCTTGTTCAGTTTGAGATGCCCGGCCAGGGAAGCGGCTTCATAGGTAAGCCCTTCCATTAGGTCGCCTTCCCCGCAAAGTACGTAAGTTTTGTGGTCTATTATTTCCAGTTCCGGGCGGTTGAATTTCCGGGCGAGTATCTGTTCGGCCATCGCCATGCCTACGGCGTTGGCGAAGCCCTGCCCGAGCGGGCCCGTGGTCGTCTCGACCCCCGCGGTGCGTCCGTATTCCGGATGGCCGGGCGTAAGACTGTCCAGCTTTCTGAATCTTTTAAGCTCCTCGAGCGGCAGGCCGTAGCCGAAAAGGTGCAGGAGGGCGTAAAGCAGGGAAGAGCCGTGTCCGGCCGAGAGAACGAACCTGTCCCTGTCGAACCAGTCCGGGCGTTTGGAGTCGAACTTCAGATGGTCTTTCCAGAGGGCGTAGGCTATGGAAGCGGTACCGAGGGGAAGACCCGGATGGCCCGAATTGGCGTTGGTTATGGCGTCTATAGCCAGTATCCTGAGTGCGTCGGCGGATTGTCCGTCTAAATCGGTGAATTTCATATGCGGTCTCCTGTTTTTCGGCCGTGCATAGAAAAGGTACCTGGTACCTTTTTCTTATGTCGCATGCCGCAGACATCAGCCTCAGTATCTATCAAAAATAATCCGGTTTAAAACCTGTTTTTTCGCTGTTTTATGAAAAGTTCATAGTAAAAGAGAGCTATTATGGTTTTGGAGTCCTTTATCCTGCCTTTTCTTACCATCCTCAGGGCCTCTTCCGGCCTGAGTTTTCTGGTGGCTAGGAATTCGTCCTCATCGGGTTGTTTTTTACCCGGCTTAAGTCCCGTGGCCAGGTATATCCTGAGTATCTCGTTGGAGAAAGCCGGGGTGGGCCAGAAGTCGAGCAAATGTTCTATCTTTGCGGCGGTATAGCCGGTCTCTTCCCTCAGTTCCGCCCTGACCCTGAGCAGAAGGTCGTCGTTTTTCCCGTTGAGTTTCCCGGCCGGCACCTCCAGGGTCTCTTTTCCCACCGGATACCGGTATTGGCTTACGAAAACGAGCCTGCCGTCCTGGTCCACGGGCAGTACCGCCACGGCGCCGGGGTGATCCATGAATTCCCTGACCGCGCGTTTCGAATTAGGCAGTTGTATGTCGTCCACCCTGAAATTGACGGATTTGCCCTCGTAAACGAGGTTTTTTTTGAGGCGTTTTTCCAGAAACCTACTTTTCTTCACGCATAAATTATATAATTTATGTTAATGTCAGACAAATTTATCCACCTTCACAATCATTCGGAATACTCTCTGCTCGACGGGATGCTCAGGATAACGGACCTGGACGGGAAGCCCTCCAAATTCCTCAAAAGGCTGGCGGAACAGAAAGCCGGGGCCTTCGCCGTTACCGACCACGGGAACATGTACGGGGCCATAGATTTTTACAATAACGCGGTCAAGGTGGGCATAAAGCCGATAATAGGCTGCGAGCTGTACATGACCAGCGGGTCCAGGCACGACAAGACCAAGGACGACAAGAGCTGGACCGGGCATATAACGGCTTTGGTGAAGGATTTTAAAGGTTATAAAAATCTGATAGAGATGCTTTCCCTGGCCAACATAGAGGGTTTTTACCGCCATCCGAGAATAGATTTCGAGCTTCTGGAAAAGTACAAGGAGGGGGTGATATTCCTTTCAGGCTGTCTCAAATCCCTCGTCGCCCATCATTGCGCGAACAACGAACTGGACAAAGCGGTGGAGATGGCCGGCAAATTCAAGGACATACTCGGCGCGGAAAATTTTTATCTGGAGCTCATGGACCACGGGATAGAGGAAGAGAAGATAGCCATGAAAAACCTGCTCGTTGTCGCCCAAAAAACAGGCCTCAAAACCGTGGCCACCAACGACTGCCATTATGAAAGCAAGGAAGACTGGTTCGCCCACGACGTGCATATCTGCATAGCCACCAATTCCCAGATAAGCGACGAGAAAAGAATGCGGATGAACACCCGCGAGCTTTATTTCAAATCTTCGGACGAGATGGCCGCGTTGTTCGCCGAGGTCCCCGAGGCGCTGAAGAACACCGTCGAGATAGCGTCGAAGTGCAACCTGAAATTCGAAAAAGGCAAAATTTTCCTTCCGGGCTTCAAGGCCCCCGAGGAGTATTACAAGGCCGCGGCCGTGAACGAGGAAGAAGCCCAGGCTCTTTATCTCAGGGATCTGTGCCGGAAGGGCCTCGCGGAAAAATGTCCGGGCGCGGAGTCGGTTTACGAAAAGCGCCTGGATTACGAGTTGGGCGTTATCAGGAAAATGGGTTTTTCGAGTTACTTCCTTATAGTCATGGATTTTATAAGGTACGCCAGGTCGGTAGGCGTGCCGGTTGGGCCGGGAAGGGGTTCGGGGGCCGGTTCCCTGGTGGCGTATACGCTGGATATTACCAGGGTCGACCCGATAAAGAACGACCTGCTTTTCGAGAGGTTCCTCAATCCGGACAGGAAGAGCATGCCCGACCTCGACATAGATTTTTCGGATAAAGGACGCGAGCAGGTCATAAAATACGTAATGGATAAATACGGCGAGAACAATGTGGCCAGCATTATAACCTACGGTTCCATAATGGCCAAGACCGCCATAAAGGACGTGGGAAGGGTTTTGGGGCTTACCGCCACGGATACCCTGGCCGTTACGAAACTTATCCCCGGAGTTCCCGGCACCACGCTTACCAGGGCTCTCGAAGACGTTCCGGACCTCAAGAGGATAAGGAATGACGAAAAATTCAGGCAGGTTTTCGACGTGGCGCTTAAGATAGAGGGCCTGCGCAGGCATACGGGGGTTCACGCGGCCGGCATCGTCATAACGGCCGAGCCGGTCATGAAATACGTGCCGATAGCTTACAGGGACGGGATAAAGACCACCCAGTACGACGGGAACATATTGACCGAGCTCGGGCTGCTGAAAGTGGACTTCCTGGGCCTGAGAACTCTGACCGTTATAGCGGACGCCGCCGGCCTGGTGAGGGAAAAGAAAGATCCCAAATTCGACATAGACAAGATACCCTTCGACGACGAAAAGACTTACGCTCTCCTGAGCGCCGGCAGGACTACCGGCATATTCCAGCTCGAAAGCGAGGGCATGAAAAAGCTGGTGCAAAATCTGAAACCGACGGTTTTCAGCGATATCTCCGCTCTTGTGGCGCTTTACCGTCCCGGTCCCATACAGGCCGGCATGAACGAATGTTTTGTGAACAGGAAGCACGGCCGGGAAAAGATAGTTTACGATCATCCTCTTCTCGAGGACATACTCAAGAGCACCTACGGCACTATCATTTATCAGGAGCAGGTGATGGAGATCTCCAAAAAGCTGGCGAATTTTACGCCGGGCGAAGCCGACGGCCTCAGAAAGGCCATGGGTAAAAAAATTCACGAGGGAATGGAGAAGCTGAGGGAGAAGTTCATGAAGGGCTGCTCCGACAATAAGATAAATCACCGTCTCGCGACGAAGATCTTCGACCAGATGGTGGAATTCGCCGGTTACGGCTTCAATAAATCCCACTCCGTAGCCTACGCCAAAGTTTCCTACCAGACCTCCTATCTGAAGGCCAATTATCCCCTGGAATTCATGACGGCTCTTCTTACCAGCGAAATAGGCCATAACGCCATGGGTTCCGATACGGCCGAGAACAAACTGGTGAAATACATAGAGGACGCCCAGGAAATGGGCATCTCCATCCTGCCGCCCGACGTGAACAGGTCTTTTCCTAAATTCGCCATAGAGGCCGACAAGGATATCCGGTTCGCCCTTACCGCCATAAAGAACATAGGGGACGCCGTAGCCGAGGAGATAGTGGCCGAAAGGAGCCGGAACGGCGAGTACAGGAGTTATACGGATTTCGCCTCGAGGAACAACTCGAAGCAGTTCAATAAAAGGGTGGTGGAATCGCTGGCCAAGGCCGGGGCTTACGACAATCTCTATAAGGACGGGAAAATAGAGGAGAAAAGAAGCAAATCCCTGGACGACGTTTCCAAGGACATCGGCGCCATAACCAGGTCCCTGGAACAGAACCTGCTTTTCGAGGCCGAGAAAAAAGAAGTGAAGGTCATAAGCGAGCACGAACTGCTTAAGAACGAAAGAGACGTGCTGGGCCTGTATCTTTCAGGCCATCCGCTGGTTTCCTACAGGAAATTCGTAAAAATAATCTCCAAGTACACCGTGACCGACGTGCTTGGCGGACGTTTCAAGGAAGACTCCAAAATTAAGATCTCGGGCGTGATAAACCAGGTAAGGAATATCCAGACCAAAAAGGGCAGGAATATGTGCAAATTCGAGCTGGAAGACCTGACCGATTCCATAGAGGTCTGCGTTTTTTCCAGGCAGTTCGAGACCTATCACGAGAAGATAACCAACGACAGCATAGTTTCCATTTCCGGGATACTTAAATCTTCCGAGTTTTCGAGAAAAAAATACGAGCTGGTCCTGGAAGAGCTTTACGATATCTACGAGGCGGTAGCCAAGTGGTCCAGAAATTTGGTAATATTTTTTGACGGCAGGATGCTGATGAGCGAGGACCCTCACGAGCTTAAACAGCTTAACGAGATCCTGGATTCGCATAAGGGAAACTGCCCGGTTTTTATGAGGGTAAATTCCACGAACAAAAGCTCCTACGTGATGGAGACGGAGTTCAGGGTTTCGATAGACAGGGAGCTCATCGCCGGCATCGAAAAAATAATGGGAGCGGGGTCATGGCAGATAGAAAGCGAATATTGATAGCCGACGACGACGGCGAACTCAACGAAATGCTTACGGGTTTTCTTTCCACTCAGGATTTCGACGTCGTTCCGGTCTTTAACGGCAAGGACGCCCTGCAAAAGGCGCAGAACGAAAAATTCGACCTGCTTCTTCTCGATGTGATGATGCCGTATATCGACGGCTACCACGTGGCTTACGAAATAAGCAACAGCGACGCCGAAAATATTCCGAAGATAATCATAATGACCTCCAGGGACGTAGCCTCCGAGAAAGGCATAGCCAGCCTGAGCGGCGCCTATGACGCCGTTCAGAAACCCTTCGAGCTCGAAAAACTGGTCTTGAAGATAAAAGAAGCCCTCGGTGAAAAGTAGATGTATAGAGGCATGGCAATTTGGAGGTATGGTTTTATAAGGAACTCCTTCCTCCATGCATCCATACATCTATCCTTCTAATCCTCCAATCTTCCAATCATCCAGTCCTCCATCTCTCCCTCCCTTCCGTATTTTCCCTATTTTTAGTAATATATTGATATATAACGGAGAGGTGATTATGAACAAACTTAGATTTTTCATCCTTGCGTGCGTTTTTTCGGTCTTAAGCGCCGGCGCGGAGGAAAAGACGGTAGATGAAAACATAATACTGCCGGATACGAATGTGATAGACATCCCGACCTCGGGTATTCTGGACTATTACGGTTTTACTTTCAAGACCAGGTTCTATAACGGCGGCGGCGTGCTTACCCATTTGAATTTCGGCGTGCTTGAAAGGCTGAACCTCGGCGCCTCTTTCATGGTGGACAGGCTGGTCGGCGCTCAATCCCCGGTAAGAATGGTCAGGCCGGAAATGCAGGTCAAATTCCGCTTCTACGACGGCGGCATTTACATCCCTTCCCTGGCCGTCGGTTACGACGGGCAGGGTTATTATTACGACCGGGGGCTTAAGAAATACATGGAAAAAGGCAAAGGTCTTTACCTGGTAGGGTCCAAGGAAGTGCTGGCTCCCGGCCTCGTGGCCCATGCCGGGTTCAATACCCCGGATTTCGACGACAACTATCTTTTCGCTTTCCTGGGCCTCAACTACACCATAGAGGATAAATTCGCCGTGCTCGCCGAATACGACAGCCTGTTTCACGAAGACGATCCGGCAAGGTTCAACGTGGGTATGAGGTTTTACATAACCCCCAAGTTCAATCTGGACGTGGCTTTGAGGGAACTGGGCGGCAGCGACCCGTTTTACAACGGCTGGGACAGGAAAACCGAAAGAATAATACAGCTTAAATACAGCGCCAGCTTTTAGCAAGCGAATTGACAAAAAGGTTAAGATTGACGGCGTGCTCTGAAAGTTTCGCAAGGTAAAGGACGGATATTAAGTAATTAAGCCATTAAGAGATTAAGCGTGAGCAGTTTCAAATTGTAAGCAGCATTTTTCCTTAATCTCTCAATCTCTATTTTCTTAATCTCTATTCTCCTTCACCTAATCTGTCGCT
>Ga0066637_10003013_pt1 | contig 11323 bp, 10 predicted proteins | sample CryGeyCG2014_020_FD_62737 | JGI IMG/M metagenome (GOLD analysis project Ga0066637, IMG submission 62737) | Groundwater microbial communities from aquifer - Crystal Geyser CG08_land_8/20/14_0.20 | ecosystem: Environmental > Aquatic > Deep subsurface > Groundwater | place: USA: Utah: Grand County...
GCCATAAATCATCAACTTTACTATTTAATTCCTTAAAAACATAAAAATAAATTATAAAAAGAAATATGGAAAAATCTTTTACTATCTACTAGATCTTGCAATTCTTTCTATTTCATCTTTTCTTTTTATTGAATAACTTTTTTGATCTCTAGATGCTGCTAACATTATTCCTGATGCCAAAGCATCTGCAAAAGTTATTTTTGTATTAAAAGTATTTGCAAATACTGCTAAAACAATATTTTTTAATGCCTCATCTAATTTTTTAATTGGCGCAACATCAACAGATTCTGCAGATGCAACTCCCCCTTTTGTAATTCTAGTAACATCTTCATTTGGTGTTGAGTTTTCAATAGCATCTATCAAAACTTGAACAGGATTTTTCCCTGTTTTTTTATTTATAATATCAAATGCACTATCTACTGCTTTCAATGCTAATAATTTTTTTCCGCAGTTCAATCTGCCTCTATAAAATTTTCCACCAAGCTTCTTTTTTCCTTGTCCGGATCTCATCAGTTTATTTATCAAACGTTCAATAATATTTATTCTTTCTTTGCTTTTTCCTGACGAAATACTTGTTCCAAAAGTGTGCATAGAAAGTCTATTCTCTAAAACAACATACGGCACTAATCCGGCGTCTCTAATTTTAATTTCTGTTGCATCCCACTTTCCAAATACTTTCATATTTATCCCTTTTTATCAATATCAATTTTCAATACACAAACTTGTACTGTTTAGTGTGCATTATCTTTTGGCTTTTTCTTTTTTGCCTCTTCTTAATTGTTCTAAAGAAATACCATTTACTTTTTCCACTTTATATGATACACCCCAAAGGTCCCCTTTTGGTCCGCCTTTTGAGCCATTTATACCAGACACTGTTACTTCATCGTGTTGATCAATATATTTTATTGCACCATCTTTTGGTGCCAAGGCAGTTACTTTTATGCCATTACTTAACTGCACTCTCACACATTTTCTTAATCCTGAATTTGGCTGTTTTGCTTCAACTGTTCTTTTAAGAAGAACAATACCACTTTTCATAGGTGCACCTTGCAGAGGATCTTTCAAAGTGCCAGTATCTCTTTTCCATTTTTTCATATATTTAGCAGACTTTTTTCTCCACATTTTCTTGCTTTTAAGCATTTTTCGTGCTGCAAATTCACCATTACTCATTCATACCACTCAAAAATATATATAAATAAACACTCTAAACATATTAATCCATATCAATCTCAATCTTATATGCTACTAAGATGTGGGATATATTACTAGGTTATGGGATTACTTTTTTAGGAAAAAGTATATATTATAGAGTATTTCCCTTTAAAAACATAACTCTTATTTAAATTCAAGAAGAATCTTAGATTTTCCTTCGCTTATTATTGATGCTACGCTCACAGGATGTGCCAAACCAATAACTTTTCCAAATTCCAAGGGGGTATGATTTACCAAAACAAATTGAAGTTTGGCAATCTTGCATAAATGTTTTAATCTTAATCTATCAGCTTCATGAATTGAAGAAGACAATACCAGACCTTTGGATTCGCCAAAAAGAACACTTCTTTCACTGTCTTTTGTGCCTACCAAAACTTTTCCTGTTTTATAACATCTTTTTATTTCAACATCAATAGTCATAAATACCCCTCTTAACACAATAATTTTATTTGTTAATGTTTATTTATTTTTTCTCTTTATTATCTTCCTTAGGTATTTTATCAAAATCAATTTCTAAATCCACTTTTCCAACACCTATATTAATTGGCAATCCAGCCATTACATTTTCAACAACGCCTTCAAATTCTTCTTCTTCGCCATACAAAGCAGAATTAAATAAAACTTTTTCTGTTTGTTCAAATGCTGCACGGGCAAACGGGCTCTTTTTTGTACTTACAATACCTGTACGAACAACCCCTAATACTTCGCCATCATAGCACATAGCATCAACAAGCAATAATAAATGTCTTAAATCAACGCCAATTACTGACTTTTTATAAACCTCTGCAATTTCTCTTACTAACAATTCTCTTGCAGCTTCAATACCAAACACTTTGTATATTTCAGAAATATCATTTGTGTAAGTTCTATAAACATCAACAAATTCCAGATTACTGATATCTTTCAAATTAGAGCCTTGTGTTTTTATTACTGACTCGCCAAATTCATCAGATACTATTGCATCGCTTATTCCTAAAATACCAACAATTCCCAAATCCAGCAACTTTTGGAAATATTTTCTTACAGTAAGCAATGTTTGATCTTTGAACAAAACTTCAAATCCATCTTTTGTTTCCTGAAGCACACTAAGTTTTAAAACTCCTTTTAATATTTTGTACAAGTCCTCTTTTTTCATATCATATTCGTGCAAAACTTTTGGATCATAAGAAACAAGAATCTTGTGTTCTTTCAAATCCTCTTTTATTTCAATCAAATCAGATAATTTTTTATATATTATTTGTTTTAAATAATTTTTCATTGAATTTTTATCTGTTTTAAGTCCTTCACGAATAAAAACAGTCATAACAGGATACTTTGTTTTGTTTCTAGCATCAACTAATTCTTCTAAACGCTTAACACCAGAACCTACAGAAACTTCAATTGCACCAGCATAGTGCTTTGTTCTCAATGTCATCTGAGTTGCAGGTTCACACATACTATGAGGTGTCAAAATACCAACAGGTTCATAAATAGGCACCAATCGATCTTCATAATATTCTTTACAATCTTGCAAAAATTTATCCTTTTTTTTGCCTGTTAAACCTTGTTTATCTGCAAAACCCACAATCCTTTTTATCATATATTCTGGCAGTTCTAACATAAAACATCACATCACAGTTTCATGAGCTGTTGTATAATTTCTATCTTTGTAGAATAAATTTTACAACTGGACATACTAATTCACTTTTCCCAAAATCTGTTTTAATCTGTTTTCTGTAAACAATTCATGTTTGTAAGTTTTTTGAGTATATACACCATCATCACCATAAAGATACTGTATTATTTTATTGTCTGCAGTTCTAACACTTCTATCTGGTGCTACGCTTATATCTCTCAATGCATTAGATACTCTTCTATACAAATATCCTGAAACTTTAGTAGCAACAGATGTATCAACTTCACCTTCTCTACCACCCATTGCATGGAAAAATGCTTCTCTTGCTGATAAGCCCTTGTAAAAATTCTTTACAACAAATCCTTTTGCCAAAGCACCTTCGTCTCCTCTTTTATACATTGACATGGTTCTTGCAGTATATCCTCTTGTTGGCCTTTTTTCTCTTACAGCAACTTGCCCCCAAAGTCCAGATACGTTTGTTAGATTTACTGCTGATCCTTTTGCTCCACTTAATGCTAAAACCAATGCCCCATATTTTGAATGGGGTCCAAACAAATCACCAATTTTTTGATTTAAAATAAATTTTTCTATATTATCTTTACACACGCCTGCACTTTTGACCATATAAAATTCAAAAGAATCCTTTATACTTTTTCCTGGCACTTTATCTAATTTTCCTTCTTTGTATTTTTTTTCGTAGTTTCTTGTTTCTTTAAAAAATTGTTCTAACTGATCCTCTTTAAAAGAATCAAAAGTCTTTGGCAAATCATAATCTTTTAATCCCAGACTTAAACCAAATCTTGTTGCCACATCTAAAGATATTCTACCCAATTTATTAAGAAATTCTAATGCTGCTTCTGGTCCGCACACATCATATATTTCTTGCACTATTTTTGCGCTGGATTTTCCAACACCACTATTACCAAAGCAGCCAGATTTCAAAATTCCATTTTCGATATTCACAATAGAATCCTTTTTTATTATTTTTTGTGCTGGATTTTCAGGATCTATTTTTTTCATTATATTTGATAATTCTGAAGATTCAAACACCATATTGATTTCTTTTGGAAGCATTGCACTAAAAATTGATTTTCCAGAATATTCGGCCCCACAATCTGGACTTGGGGGCTCCTCAATACCAAGCATTTGGAAATAATACATTGCCAAATCTCTCGGGATTTTCATATCAAAAAAGGTTAACATAAATGTGCCAGCAATTGCATCTTCCATCAAAACAATATGTGGTGTTCCTTGTCTTGGTGAAATAATTTGTTCTTTAAGAGAAATTAATTGTTTTGTTTCCATTATTCCTTCAGGTGTCTGGGGCACATGCAGATTCATTTCATCACCATCAAAGTCTGCGTTGTAAGGCTGTGTTGCACTACCATTTATTCTAAAAGTATTTCCTTTTGTGACCTTGACTTTGTGAGCCATAATTGATGCTCTATGCAATGTTGGTTGTCTATTAAAAAGTACTAAATCTCCATTTTGCAAACATCTTTCAACAATATATTTTGGGGCTAGTTCTTCTACCATTTGTTCTTTTAATTCATCAGAAACCTTTTTTCTCGCACCATCTGGTCTAATAACATATTTAATAACTGATTTATTTTTCAACAGGTCTTTGTAAAAATCTAAATTATATTTTGTTATTTTATCTTTTAGTGTTAAAGTTTCTGCAATTTCTTTTGGCACTCCAATTTCATCAACATCAATGTACATATCAGGAGAAATTGTTGTTCTTGCTGCATAATTAACTCTTTTTCCCATTAAATTATTTCTTATTAATCCCCCTTTTCCTTTTATTCTTTGGATTATTGTTTTTAATGGTCTGCCGGATCTATGTTTTGCAGGAGGCACACCAGGAGAATTATTATTAATATAAGTAGTAATATTGTATTGCAAAAGCATCCATAAGTCTTCAATTATTAATTGTGGGGTGCCTGCATTTATGTTATCTCTTAATCTATTATTTACTGTTACAATATCTGATAATTTATATGTTAAATCATCTTCTGATTTCAGGCCATTATCTAAAGTTATTGGTGGATGTACATTTACAGGAGGAATTGGCAATACAGTTAAAATAAACCATTCTGGTCTTACATTTTTCAATCCAATTTTTTCCAAATCAGAACTAGGTATCTTTACAAACCATTCTCTTATTTGATTTGGAAACAGTCTTACTAATTTTACCAGATCGCCTTCTTTTTCAAGGGTATAAAAATTAGTTGGAGGATCTAATTTAGTGTTTAATTTTTGTGTTTCACAATGTGGACAAGTTGTTTTACTTTTAACTTTTATCAACATTATTCTATGCAATTCTTCTGCATCTAAATTTTTTGCAGTCATACCCTTTATTTCATCATCTGAAAATAATAATCTGCCACAGGATCTACAAGTAGTATTAACTAAAAAATCAACTTTCTTAAAAAAACCAACATGAATAACAGGCCTGACCAATTCCAATCTTCCAAAATGGCCAATACATTTTTCAACAGTTTGGCCACACGTTTTACATCTTCTGCCTCTTTCGGCTAGTCCCAAATGCGGATCCATTAACCCCCCTTCAATAGGAAAACCATCTTTATCGTATAAATCAGCAGTTTTTATTTCAATTACAGACATTTTTCTTATCTGCTCAGGCGAATATACGCCTAATTTAATACTTCCTATTCTTTTTAACATATTCTCACGCTAGGTCCTTTATTTTTATTTTGGGATAAATTGCAATTGATTTTAATTCATCTAAAAACAACTTGAATGAATACGGCATAGACACTTCCAAAACATTAAAACCATTGCAACAAGGGCAATACAATTTTCCTTGCAACTTGTCATCAACAGCAACAATTCCACAATCATTACAAACTGGCAAGCAAACTTTATCTGAATCTTCAACAAGTTTTTCATTCAAAAGCATTGCTGCACCATAACCTACCAAACAATCACTTTCCATTTCACCAAACTTTAGTCCGCCTTCTTTTTCTTTACCTTCAGTTGGTTGTCTTGTTAATAATTGAACAGGTCCTCTTGAACGTGCCTGTAATTTATTTTTTACTAAATGATACAATCTTCTATAAGCAATAACACCAACATAAATTTCCCCTTTTATAAGCATTCCTGTTGTTCCATCATAAAAAGTTTCATAGCCATCAGGTCTAAATCCTTGTTCAATCAAACTTTTTTTAATACTATCCAAAGGCTCACTTGAAAATGGTGTACCATCAACCTCTTTACCTCTCAAACAAGCAACTTTTCCACTCATAATCTCTAATAAATCACCAATTGTCATTCTTGAAGAAATAGATGTTGGGTTCAAAAGCAAATCAGGGATTATTCCTCTTGTGCTTACTGGCATGTCTGTTTCTTCAGCCAAAAGTCCAACAACACCTTTTTGCCCATGTTTAGATGAAAATTTGTCGCCATTCTCTGGCTGCCTTTCTGTTCTTACCTTCACCTTTAACAACTTTTCGCTGCCACTACTTGAAATATACACTCTATCAATATATCCTTCTGTATTTCTCTTAATAAAAAATGATTTGTCTTCATATTTTTCTTCAACTAAACCCAAAGTAGGCAAACTATCCATAAATCTAGGAGGCGCAATTTTTGATATCAAAACAGTATCTCTATCAACATAGCTTTCTGCTTCTGGCAAAGAATCTTCACCAATAACTTTATATGCTTCCAAGCCTAAAAATCCTTTGACTGTTTCATTGGGTATTGAAAAAATTTCTTTCTGACCATCTGGATAAGTCACTTCTCTTTCAGTATATGTTCTGTAATAACTTGCTCTTCCTAAACCCCTTTGAACACAACCTTTATTCAAAACAATAGCATCTTGAGTATTGAAACCAAAATAAGGAATTATTGCAACAACAAAATTTTGAATTATTGGCCTTTCATCAACATTAATAATATCAGAAATTTTTGTTTTTACTAATTGCTTTTGCGGATAATACAAATTATAATATTCTGTATCTGTTCTCAAATAATGATTTGGCCCAATAAAACCTATGCCTTGTTTGTACATCTTTGCACCATGCAAAGCTTTTGTTGCCATATCGTGTTCAACAAAAGGCGTCAAAGAAGTTACCAAGCTGTATATTGCCCCGGGTTCCAATTCCAAATGTGTATGTTCTTTAGTTACATGTTCCAAATCAATTGCGATATAAAGATTGTCTTCTTCATCAGCATCAATATATTCAACTAAACCCTTTTTTAACAAATCATCAAACTTCAATTTATAATTTTGAATTTGATTAATATGTTCTTGATTTAAAAGTACTTTTCCATCTTTCATAGTTAAGACTGGTCTTTGCAATCTGCCAGCGCCAGTATTAATGTAAACTTCATTTGTATCTTCTTTGAAACCAATGTTTATTAAAGTGTCCAATTGTCCATGTCTTCTTAGATCTTTTATTCCATTGATTAATTCCAAAGGGCTATCATGAAATCCAACTAATCTTCCATCTAAATATACTTTTGTCTTCTTAACCATACAATCACTTATTTTTCGGAGACGTTTAATTTTCTTAAAAGAGAGTCTAAATCACTACCTTCATAATCTGTTGTAACTCTAGACATTACAGCTAAATTTTTAATCAATCCACAATTTGGACCATCTGGTGTTTCAATAGGGCACACTCTTCCCCAAGCAGTACCATGAACACTTCTTGCTTCATAATTCTCTCTACTGCTATCTAAAGTAGATTTTACTTTTCTAGCTTCAATTATTGGATTCAACCAATTGTAACGCGTAAAAAAAGAACTTACGCCAGTTAGTTTTCCAGCCCAGATACCTGTAGCCATGCCAAACATAATTCTATCTGTAACAACATCTGGTCTGATAATTGTGTTTATTTTTAATCTTCTTCTTCTTACTATATTTCTATCAATCTGAAATTTAATATCATTTATAAAATAATTAATTGCCTGCATAAATTGTCTTTCCAAAAGTTTACCGCTAAGCTCTATTCTTTTATTATTGTAACTATCCTTATCATCTTCATCTCTCAAATTGTAAGCTAATTCTATTGCTCTCTGTGCCATTCCAATCAAATAATATGCTTTCAAAATTCTTTTATCTTCTGTCTGGCCAATATGTGGCAACAAAAAATTATCTAGTATTTCATATGTCCTCTTTAATCTATATGCTAAAATCTGACCAGGAGCAACATATTTTCCAATTTGATCCAAGGCCTCTTCTTCACTTTCAATATTTAATCTGCTAAAATTCAATAGAACATCGTTTTGAATCTCAGAAATATTTTCAAATGTATTTGTAAAATCTTCTTTTGTTTTAAAGCACAAAGCTCTTAATAAAACAAAGAATTTCAATTTTTTAGGACTCGAAGGAAAACTTATTTCCAATATTCCATTTGGATTTCTTACAAGCCTTACTTTACCTTTAAATGCTCCTCTTGTAGATAAAACCTCAGAGACACATTTGGAGCCATCTCTTGAAACCATTATTTTATCTGAAGCTAAGACCTCTTGATTAACTAAAACTTTTTCTACTCCGTTTATTACAAAATAGCTTCCCAAATCTTTTGGATCTTCTCCTGCGATTATTAATTCATCATCATTTAAACCACACAAATTACACAATTTAGATTTAACCATAACAGGCAATTCTCCAATTGCTGTTCTTTTAGTATCCTGAAGAACGCCTTTTCTATAAAGTTCTATATCTGCAAAAATAGGCGCACTATATGTTTTATCTCTCAAACGAGCCTCCATAGGAAAAAAATCAGTTCTACGAGAACCATCTTCTTCAACCAACTGTGGTCTTAAAATTTGGACATTGTTTAATCTAACTTCAACATCCTCAACTCTAGACAATATAGATGAATTCTCTTGAATAATTTGAGGCACTTTGACAAAAATAAATTGATTATAGGATTCAATATTCTGTTGAATAATAGTATTATCTTTATAATACGATTTTATTAATTCCCAACCAAAACACACAATATCACCAAGTTCAAACCACTAATCTGTAATAATTTATAAGATCGCCAAATACAGATCTTCGTTCTATCTTCACAATGTCACCTGGTTTTACAGGTATTTGTGCTATGCTTGAATCAGTACTTTTTATTTTGGGCAATTCGCTTTTTGTTACATTATATTTTTTTAAAAGAGTTACTTCATCATCTTTAGACAAAATTAAGTGTTTAGGTACTAAGAAATGACGAGTAATATCAAAATTGGCCAAAAAGAACCCTCCACACTAATGAAATGGAAAATAGATTATATATTAAGCAAGGGGACAAGTATTTAAAGGTTTGTTTACAAAAAGCAAAGCTATTTAAATGTGTCCTTTTATTTTTTTTTATACTCTTTTTTGTGATCTATTATGAATTTCAAAAAACTATATCTCTTACTATACAAGTATCTTCGATTACAAAACACCCGCTATGTTAGCCTTTTTGAATACTTATTAGAAGTATCTAAAGAATTTCCAAAAATCGATGGAATAAACATATTTTTGAAAACAGAAGACGGTTTAAATAGGTTTCCTGTTTTAGGAGATATTCAAGACAAAAATTTAATAGATGAAACAAAAGCATTAGACGAACTATCCTATATTTATGTTGATAATAACAAAAAATATTTATTTTCACACAAAATAGGAGATATTTTTGCAAAAGTGGTTCCATTAAAAATAAAATACGAAAGAAACAAAATAATAATTCCTATTTATATTGAACAAAAAGAACAAGAACCTATAAAAATTGGGCTAATTTGTTTTTATGGCAAAGATTTAACATTAGAAAAAACAAAACAAAGAATTGCAAACATTCGCGATACTATGATTTTTTTGGCAACTATTTTCAGTAGCATTTCTCAAATGATATACAACAGGTTTGACAAATTAACAAGTATGATAACAAGAAAAGAATTCGATTTTGAAATCCAAGAATTATTATTAAAGAAACCAAAGAGATTATGTGTTTTAATGCTGGATATTGATTATTTCAAAAAAGTAAATGATACTTATGGACATGATACAGGAGATTTGGTTTTAAGACAAATGTCACAAAGAATATTAACAAAAATAAGAACTATAGACAGAAAAAACAATTCGCGCGATATCAGTGTACGTTGGGGCGGAGAAGAATTTGTAATTATTTTATCAAATGCAAATTTAAAAATTGCAAATATGGTTACAAATAGAATTCGTGATGCAATAATAAGCAAACCTTTCTTTATTTCTTCAAATATAGAAATTCCTGTAACTTGCAGTTTTGGACTAGTCTGCTCAAATCAAATAGAAATAGAAAAATTAAATGAAAAAAATATTATGCATTTAATTACTTTGGCAGACAAAGCACTTTACGAGGCAAAAAATACAGGAAGAAACAAAATATGTGTTTATGGTGAAAAACAACAACAAAAATTGGAATTAAAATAAATCTTTTTTTATATCTTTCTTACTCTATATTTTATTATGGCACAAATAAAAAGACCAAAATTAAATCCAACACAAAAGAAGAATTTTTGAAAGATTGCCTAAAGGCCATAAAGGCAAAGTGCTTAGTAGAATTTTAACCTCTAGAAGTGTTTTTGAATATTACTTGAAATTAAAACCTGCGGAAAGACACGAATTTATAAAAGCAAGATTCTTTGGTCACCCAAAGTCCAGAGAAATCGCAAAAGCAATTGCAAGAACAAATCCTCATAATGATGCACGGACCCTGATTTTGTTGGAAGAATCGGGCTTTCAATATGAAGTTAATGAAGTTGCATTAGAACATCAACTTAAAGAATTAGGCCAAGCAAGAAAAGGCAAAACTCTAGTTATAAAAGAAATTGCAGACAGAGAAAAAACAATAACACTGTCAATAGTTGGGTGGTTTCAAAAAGCAACTTCAGAAGACAAAATGAGATTATTGAAAAATAAACTGTACGGTGCAGAACCAGAACTGTTTATTGATCCTGTTTTTGCAACATTTAGAGAAACAAAAAATCCAGAATATATACAAAGATTAATTGCATTATCCCAAAAAGTAATAGGAAAAGCTGTAGAAAAGTGGTACTTAAAGGATCTTGCTAAAACTGGTTATTTTACTTATTTAGTAAGTAGATATTACAAAGAATTAGCAGACTTGGGATATATTAGGGATATAATCAAGGATGGAAGCGCAGTAAGAGCATTAGCAAACACAGATATCAACGCTAAAAGAAAATATTTGGGAATGATTGCAGATGTTGGACCTGAAGGTATTTTTGAATTAATAAAAAATGGTTTTGCTAAACAATTATTTGAAAGTGTGCGAGATTTTCAAATTATTGATGCTTTAGGAAAAGAAAAATATGAAAAATTAAAAGCAAAATATTCACAATAGTTGGTCTAAATATAGTGCAATTTTCTTTTTTGCTTTTTCTCTTTCTTCTTGATGCTTTTTCAAAAACAGTTTCAATTTGTCTGCAGTTATTTGTTTTAATTCCCCTGTAAGAAGTTTACCGCTTTTGTAATCATCATGT
>Ga0066637_10003014_pt1 | contig 11321 bp, 13 predicted proteins | sample CryGeyCG2014_020_FD_62737 | JGI IMG/M metagenome (GOLD analysis project Ga0066637, IMG submission 62737) | Groundwater microbial communities from aquifer - Crystal Geyser CG08_land_8/20/14_0.20 | ecosystem: Environmental > Aquatic > Deep subsurface > Groundwater | place: USA: Utah: Grand County...
TAAGTTTTTGCCCGAAATGCGGCTGCTTTTATTCCGGTGACAAATGTCCGATTTGCGGTTAAGGTTGATTGTAAATGCTGTCTTTGGGGTTGTGGCCGATATATAGTCGATATTTTTCAAGTTCGATTTTGTGGCGAATGATATGTTCATAGTAATTTCGATGCCAGATTTGTTGTTGAGCTTCTTTGGCGGAATTCATTTTAATATAACCGATGATTTTGGGAAGAAGTTGACGTTTTTCGATGGTGGGCGATTCGTGAATCGCCCTTACACAAAATTGGCCACTGATAAGAATAATTAAGTGAACATGGTTGGGCATTATTTGGTAGGTATTTATAGATACAGAAGGGAATTTAAAAGGAATGTTTTGAAGCCATTTTTGGAGAATTTTTCCAATTTGATTGGGAATAAAATCAGCTTTGATAATTTTCCCGAATAATAATTGATGTTTATAAGAGTCAATGGTTACAAAATAATATCCTGGTTGAGAATAGTTACGATGATATAGGCGAATGGAATGTCTTTTGTTTTCCATTAGTGTAAGGGCGAATCATGATTCGCCCAATAGGGAGTTGAATACTATTGAATGATTGTATAAGATTTATTCATGAAGAAAATAATAGTATTGGTCGTGGTGATCCTTTTTGGAATCTATTTGTTGCCAAAAATGGACTGGGGGAAGATGAGATGGCAGCCGACGGAGTCGGTGACGGTGAGCGGTGAAGCTAAAACAGTTTTAAAAAACCAAATTTCTTCGTTTACGGCCGGAGTAGATGCGGTAGCTGACAAAAAAGACGATGCCGCCAAGGAGGTAAACAGCAAAATGGAAGCGTTGATTAAGGCAGTTAAAAGTTTTGGAATAAAAGCGGAGGATATAAAAACTCAAAGCTTAAGTTATTACCAGAGTGAAGAGACTTATTGGGATAACGGAGTGCAAAAATCACGCAAGGGTCAATGGCGGGTGAGTAGTTCGGTGGAGATTACTTTACGGGAGGTTGATCGGGCCCCGGTTTTAGCGGATTTACTAGCCGGGAGTGGTGCCACCAATGTTTATGGTCCTAATTTTCAGTTTGATAACACTTCAGAAGCGGAAAAAGAATTGTTTAATAAGGCGATATTAGACGCTAAAGATAAGGCAGAAATAATGGCTAAGTCGTCGGGAAGAAAGTTGGGTAAGGTGATTTCGGTGAGTGAGGGGTCAGCCACCAGTAATTATTATCCGATGTATTCCTCCCGAGGAGCTGAGGGTGGCGGCGGAGCACCGATGGAGACGGGTAGCGGGACAGTGACCCAGACGGTAACAGTGGTATTTGAATTGAGATAAAAGACCAAGAAATCTGACTGGCTTTGTTCCAATTTACAGATGAGTTTTTTAGGTTCAGAATCGGGGTATGAGCAAACTGCAATTAATTTCTGGAAGTTGTAGCCTGGTATTGGCTCAGAGAGTGAGTGATATTTTAAAAATTCCTCTGATTCCGATTGATGATAAAAGGTTTGCTAATGGGGAAATATATGTTCGGGTAAAAAACAAGGTTAGGGGTGGAGACATTTATATTATTCAGAGTTTGGGAGCACCGGCCAATGAAAATTTGGTAGAGGTACTTCTAATAATTGATGCTCTAAAAAGATCTTCGGTGGGAAGAATTAACTTAATATCGCCATTACTATGTTATTCGAGGCAAGACAGAAAAATTGAATCGAGAGAACCGATTTCAGCAAAGCTTATTGCTGACTTGTTGACGGTGGCAGGAATTAACAGATTGGTGACAGTGGATTTACACTCTGACCAAATTCAGGGATTTTATGATATGCCGGTGGATCACTTTGTGGCTTATCCTCTGTTTGCCAAGTATTTGAAAAAGAAATATGGCAAAAAGGAAATGGTGATAGTATCACCGGATATAGGAGGGTTAAAGAGGGCCAACAAGTTGGCAGACCTTTTGGGTTTACCAATTGCGGTGATAGATAAAGTTAGACGACAACACAATATGGCTGAGGTAATGACAGTTGTGGGAGATATAAAAAACAAGGTAGCAGTGATTATTGATGACATGGTTGATACCGGAGGTTCGATGGTAGTGGCGGCAGAGACATTGAAAAAGATGGGGGCGGTTGAAGTATTGGTGTGTGCGACTCATGCGGTACTATCGGGTGAAGCAACTAAAAAGTTAAGTGACAGTTGTGTTTCAAAAATATTACTGACTGATACTTTACCACTGGAGGGGAAGATAACCGATAAAATGGAAATTTTGTCGGTGGCGCCACTTCTGGCTAAAATAATAAAACGGATTCACCTGGAGAGGTCTTTGGGAGAATTGTTTAAATGGGAGGATAAGAAAAGAAAACTATGAAAGTCAAACTAATTTCTTTTACCAAAAATCCGGAGGCGGTGGTAATGGCGGCAATTCGTCAGTGCTACAGCAGTGTCGGGGCAGCGGATTTAAAAAAGAAGACGGACATGGAAACCCGAAAGAGATTAATTGCCCAGGTAATGGCTTCGGGGCATACCTCCACCCCGAAACATGCCTCTTTTACCTTTGCGGTGGAAGGGATTTCCCGGGCTACTGAAATTTAACCGGTGAGATACAGGACGGCTTCTTATTCGATTCAATCAGGAAGATATGTCAAGAGAGGTAAAGCCAAATATACCATCCCGCCGGATGTGATAAAAAATAAGGAAGTTTTAAAGAGATATAAAAAATACTTAATGAGTTGTCAGGGCTTTTACAATGAATTATTGGAGATGGGTTTTAAGGCTGAAGATGTCAGAATGGTTCAGCCGCAGTCGTTGCAGGTGAAGGCAGTAATTACCATGAACGCTCGGGCGTTGCTACATTTCTTTACATTGTGATGCTGTCAGCGGGCTCAATGGGAGATACGGGAAATGGCTAACCGAATGTTGGTCGAGGTCAAAAAAATAGCCCCAATAATTTTTGGGAAAGCGGGAGCCAGTTGTGTGACCCAAAAAATTTGTTGGGAAGGGGATCTGTTTTGTGGACTTTATAAAAAACTAGGCGGAGAATTAAAAAAAAGGGAATGAAGAAAATCAAAGGCAAATTTATTGTAATCGAGGGAATTGATGGCAGTGGCAAATCAATTCAGTCGACACTATTAAGGGAAGAATTAAGTCAGAGGGGATATGCAGTTACTAAAAAGGATTTGAAAAAGGCTACAAGGTAGAGGTGGACGATTATCCCCGGTATGAGAGCAGTGAATGGGGGAAGTTGGTAGGCAGAATGTTCATCAAGTGGCCAAAATGACGGGTGAGAAACAGGACAAATATCGGGAGTGGGTATGGCGGATGGGGTGGCAGGAAATGAAAATATTGAAACCGGATTTGGTAATTGTCCTATTTGTTGATCCGGAAGTTTGCCGACAAAATATTTTAAATAAACAAAAAAGAAAATATACCGATGGTAAAAATATGGATCAGGCGGAGGAGGATTTTAATCATCAAATGAGGGCGGCAGAAGAGTATCGGCGAATGATTAACGAAAATCCTGGTTGGTGGGTGGGAGTGGAGTGTTGCCAAAACGGCAAAATGTTGCCGCCGGAGGAAATTTTTAAGATGGTGTGGGAGAAGGTTGAGAGGAAAAATTAACGTCTGATTATTTCAGGATAGTCAGTGGCCATAATGATAAGTCTATTTTTTCCATCGTTTAAACTTATCGGTCCGGTTATGTCCCCCGCTCTTAAGTCAATTTCTTTATTATTTCCGCTTGGTCTAATAAAGGCGTAGATTGGATCTTTGAGTAAGATTGGAGTTTGATGAATATGAATAAATCCTTGGTTACCCGTTACCTTTCGGGGATCAACCGGTTCTCCTGTTGTATTTAAATAACCAGATTCAAACAATCGAGTCTTACCTGTTTCCATGTGATGAACAATGACAGACATATTTAGTGTTAGCCAGAGTATAACATGAGGGGTAAAATAGACCATGGATAAAATATTTGAACTGATTGCGAAAGAAGACAAAAGACAGCAGGAGCAAGTGCAGTTGATTCCAAGTGAGAATTTTATTTCGGAAAATGTTAAAAAGGCACTGGGCAGTTGTCTTTCCAATAAATATGCCGAGGGGTATTCCGGGAAGCGCTATTATCAAGGGAACAGAGTAATGGATCAAATCGAGTCAGAGTGTCAAAAACGGGCATTGGAGGTATTTGATTTAAACGAAAACATTTGGGGAGTAAATGTTCAGCCGCACTCAGGTTGTGAGGCAAACTTGGCGGTTTACAACGGGTTGCTGGACCCCGGGGACAAAATAATGGCCATGTTTTTGCCTGATGGCGGCCACTTGTCGCATGGTTGGCACACGGATAAGAAAGTTACTTTGGTCAGTAAAATTTATGAAGTGGAATTTTATAAGGTGGACCCAAAAACTGAAGTATTTGATTATGATCAAATAAAAGAACAAGCAGAAATATTTCGACCAAAATTAGTTATTTCCGGAGGAACAGCGTATCCGAGGGAAATTGATTATAAAAAAATGGGTGAAATAGCTAAGGCGGTGGGGGCATATTACCTGGCCGACGTATCTCATGAGGCGGGTTTGATTGCCGGAAAAGTGTTAACGGGTCCGTGGACGGCGGCAGAGGTGGTGACCATGACTACCCACAAAACCCTAAGAGGTCCTCGAGGAGCAATGATTTTTGCCAAAAAGAGTTTAATAGAAGCAATAAATAAATCGGTTTTTCCGGGGTTACAGGGTGGTCCACATATGCAGACAATTGCCGCCATTGCAGTAGCTTTGGCGGAAATCCAAACAGAGAAATTTAGAAAATATGCAGGGCAGGTAGTGAAAAATGCCAAGAAATTGGCGGAAGTATTAACGAAAGAGGGATTGAAAGTAGTTACGGGTGGAACTGATAAGCACCTTCTGTTGGTTGACGTCGGGGTGGGAAGGGGCAAAGAGGTGGCGGTAAAGTTGGAAGAGAAAGAAATTGTGGTTAATGCCAATACTATACCTGGAGAGAAAGGGAGTCCGTTTAAGCCGTCAGGGATTCGATTGGGGTCTCCGGCAATGACAACGAAAGGTTGGCGGGAAAAAGAGTTTGAAGAAGTCGGAAAAAGAATAGCCCAAATAGTTAAGCAAGTTCTTTGAAGTCAGCGGCCTGACCATTGAGAGTATTTTTGATAATCCGTTTAAGAATTTCTTCAAAGGAAATATCGTAGAGTTTAAGAATATTACTGATGGCGCAGTCTTTGGGACCGATGGCCGGATTGGCGTTGCAATCAATAAAGTAGTGACGACCGGAGGCATCGACCCGGAGATCAAATTTGGCGTAGTCATCCATTTTTAGTATTTCAAAAGCTTTTTTCACCTGGAGTTGGGCCCGGGGAGGAAGTTCGTATTTTTGATAACCATAAGCGAGGTTATCCGGGTCGCGGAAATTGTCATCAAAGGTAACTATCTGATATTTTTGTTTGAATTTTTCCGGATTAAAAATTTTTTCGGCGGCATAAACTTTGGTGTTGGCGCCCTCAAGAACTATGGCAGTAACTTCCCGGCCGGCGACATACTCTTCGATTAAAACCGGTTGGTGGTAGGTATTCATCAGAGAGGAAATTTTTGACCGCAGATCTTTTTCGTTGTCGGAAATTGAGTTTTCCTGAATTTCTAGAGAACCATGGACCTCATTGAGTTTGGCAATGAGAGGGAAATCCAGAGCCGGGTCGATAACATCGGTGGGATTGGTAATAAGTTGATATTTAGGAGTAGTCAGGCCGTATTGCTCCAAGAGATTTTTATTAAAATATTTATTGGTAGTAATGGTAAGACCCATCATGGCGGTGCCGGTGTAGGGAATTTTGAGGAGTTCGAGAATGGCGGGAATGGTGGCCTGAAGATATTCCTGGCCGTAAACGGAATCAACCAAATTGATGGCAAAATTGGGAGAAAATTTTTTTAAATTAACGGTTAATTGATCATCTCCGGGAAAGGTGGCAGCGGTAATTTTCATGGCCGAGAGGTTATGGGCAATCATTTCGGCCCGTTCTTTACATTCATATTCAGAAATATACTGGTCCTCAGTGGGAAAATATTCCCGTTTAGCGTCAGAGTAGAGAATGGCGATTTTTAAATCGTTCATGTAAAAAAACTATAAGGATTATTTTCAAAAATGCAAGAAAACAAAAATTGACAATTAATATACAATGTCATAATATAGAAATATAATGAAAAAAATAAAATCAAATAAGCGAAAAAAAATATTAAAGTCCAAAAACGTCAATATCAGAATGTCGGAAAGTGATTGGAATAAACTGAAAATAAAAGCGGCCAAAAACGGCCTACCTTATCAAACTTTGATGTCGGCTATTTTGCACCAGTATGCCAACGGGATATTAGAAGTGGGATTGTAAACAGGAGACCGAAACCGAGGAACTCGAGAAGCTGAGGCCAAAAAAGGATGTAGATAGTTTGGTTGTTAACGTTTTCGATATTCCAGCCATTGGCCCAATTGTTAATGGTTAGATGTTGAAGAAAGCGGGGGATAAGTTTATCAAGATGAAAGGCAATCCAGCCGGAGTCATGACTTTGGGGTAACACTAAATACTTTTGATTTTGGTCGCTGGTTTTGGTTTGATAAAAAAAAGTATGATTGCTGGAATTAAGATAATTTCGGGGTGGGGACCGATATTGTTCAATTAAATCGGTTTGGCTGTTGTAGGGAATGATTAACGGCTCCCTTAGATCATTACTGGAAGGGATTTGATTAAAACCGGAATTATCAAACAGAACTGTTAGTCCGAGATCAAAGGATTTTTTTTCCATTTTTGGAATAAGGTAATATTGACTTCGCCAATCACTATTTTGGTTGAGCTTGGAAAATAGGAACTTGAAGTGGGAATTGTCGTCAAAGACAGAAACAGTGAGGGGATAGCCCTTAAGGTTTCGGCTGTCAATTTTTAACAGATAGTCCCGATCAAAACTTAAAGTGGGGAAATTAAAACCAAGAAGATTGTGAGAAAGTTTGTTTTCGAGATGGAAGAAACTATCAAATGAATCAGAAACGACAATGGTTTTGGGATTTTCAAGTGGACTGTGACTGTTGGGTTTGATAGCCTGAGAAAAATTGAGGTCGGTGGGAATGGGGAAATTGTTTTGAAAGGTGGTGATCGGTGGAGTATCAATTATGGTTGATATTTCGAATAATTTGGTGGGATTTTGGTACTGGAAGATGACTAGACGATTAAAAGTAGTAATCAGTTTGAGCCCTGGGACAAGGGTTAACAATTCTTTGGTTGGGGTAGATAATTTTGAGTAGATTTTTTCGTCCGGAAAAAAGACATTATTGTCAAAAACAACATATTCGATGGAGTACTTGTCAAAAATACTTTGTAGGGCCAGCGGGTTTCTCTGTTGAATAGCGGAAGTTAGCTCCCAGTAGTATTGTTCGTTTTTTAGGTTCCAAACGTCAAACGCTCGGTCAAGAATAGGTTGGGGGAGAGAATACCAAAGGAAACCGGAACCACTAGTTTTCCACTTGTAATTAGTCCAGCCCCAAAACGAACCCTGAGGGAAAATGGCAATTCGGCCGGTGGCAGGAAGTTGGTTGAAAAATCGGAAGAGTTTAAGGTATTCACTGGGAATGACGTTTCTCATCTTAGGGGAAATATATTGACCGAGAAAAGAGGGAAAGGTTAAGGAACCCAAGACAATTAGGAAAAGGGAAGAAATAAATAAGGGGGTGGAAGTTTTGGAGTACTTTATTGAAGTAAAAAGTTTGATGAGTGTGTCGAGGCCGTGAGCAGAAAGCAGAGTGAAGGAAAATATTGTCGGAACCACAAATTTTGTCCATGGAGAACGAAAAACTTGATCAAGAAAGGAAAATTGGCGGAAGAAGGAGTTAATTTGGGAGAAGGGTGTAGTAGTGGTTAAGAGAGCAATACAAGATATTAAAAATAGAAAAACGATAAAAAGAGAAAAAGGTGTTCTTTCGTTTTTTTTAAACAATGGGGAAATTAGGCCAATAATGACAAGAACAAAGAGAAAGTAGCCACAAATAAGGAAGTAGAAATTAGAGAAGTGGTTAATCCATGGGGCCATTAAGTAGCTGTCACTGGCGGGGAAATCATAGTAGTAACTGCGAAGAAGGGCAAAGTCAGAAAGGGTACCCCGGAGTTGGTTTCGATTTAGGGTTTCTTGAGTGGCCATGAGGTTGCCATAGGCTTGACGGGGAGCGGCAAGATTGTTTTTTAGGAAGTAGGTAAAAGGAAGGAGCCAAAAGGCATTAACGGTAATAATAAGGGTGAAAGTAATAAAACTTTTTTTAATTGAAGTAAATTTGGGGTGACAGAGAAAGTGGCAAAATAATAACGTAAAAATACAGAGCAAATAAACGATGAAAATGGTTTGAATGTAGAAACTAGGAATGGCCAAAATATTTAATAAAAGGAAGATTTTTAGGTTTTTGGGTGATGGTTTTGAAAGGTAGTTTTCCAGAGAAAAAATAAGCCAAGGGAAAAATCCCCAAAAGGTGGAAAATGGTTCAAAGGGGACCCAAAAATATTGAATTGATCCGAAATTTAATAGATAAAAAAGAGCCGAGCAAAAAGCAATAAGGGGTTTAGGAAAGGTTTCTTTGAGGCCAAAATAGACGCCAAATGTACCGAGATAAATCATGGCAAAGTGCCAGAGATAGCGAATTAAACTGTTGGGGAGAATTAGGGTAAAAGGTAAGATCAAGAGTTGACGGATAAAATCGGTGGCATGACCCATACCGCCAACGAGACCCAGACCCTGATATTGTTGCCAGACCGCCAAAAGGGATCTTTTTAAGTTCAGCCAGATGTTTAGTTCCGGCATGAGGTTGTCCCAGCCGATGAGGTAGGTGCCTGGGGTATAGTTTTTAATACAAAGGAGGGAAACAATGAGGGTAAGTATGAGTATTTGGGTGTGTTTTCGGATCCAATGCAGGGCAGGCATTCTTAATTATACTTTAGCCGAAGCCAAGCTTCCAAGTTGATACTGTGAATCATTGGCAGAAATTCCGCGGATTATGTTCCAAAGGCTATTGATGGCCGGATTGGGAAGGACAGAAATGATTAATATTTGAGCAATATTAAGGACAACAGCCTTAAAAGAGGGTTGAAAACCTTTTTTAACGGCGACAAGACGGCTTTGGAGAGTGAGAAAAAAAGTATTTTTGGGATTACGGCGGGAGAGAGATCCGGGAAGTTGGCGATAAAAAAGAATGTAGTTCGGAAGATTAGCCAGCTGGCCGTATTTAAGGAACCTAAACATAAGATTTACCTCTTCGGCGCTGGATTTAGTGCGGTCATACCAGGTAAAGTTTTTAGGAAGTAAATTTAGATTAACCATTATGGTGGGTTGCTGGAGGGGAATGGCCCAAAAAAACATTTCTTTAAGTTTTTGTGGGTCGATAGGAAACTTTTTGTAACCAATAACTTTATTGTCAGCATCGATACAGACACATTGACCGCCAACGGCAACAATGCTGGGATTTGATTTTAAATAGGAAAGTTGTTTTTCCAGACGGTCGGATAGAGCAACATCATCAGCGTCAATGCGGGCAAGAAAGGATCCTCTGACAAGGGAGATAGCAATGTTGCTGGTCAGCGATACACCCAGATTGATAGAGTTTCGACGGACTTTGATACGTTTATCGAGGCTAGCGTAGGATTTAATGATTTTCCAGGATGAGTCGGTAGAAGCATCGTCGATAATGATAAATTCAAAGTTGGAGTAAGTTTGGTTGAGAACACTTTCAATGGCTTGAGGTAGGTAGGGAGCGGCATTAAAGACCGGCATGTACACCGAGACGATTGGTTTTTGGTTTTGGTTTTTCATTGGGGCGTTTCGACTTACCGAAGTTTCGGAAGTCTCATCAGTCCCGCTTAGCGGGATACGCTAATCTCTTCTTCATCTTTCCTTTTTTTTCTTCCTCGCTTCCGCGGGAACTTGATCTAGTGATCAGAGGTTCCCGCGGAGGGGGTTAAAGGAAGAGGTGGCTACTACTTGCAAGCAGGGGTGTTGGTGACCTCAGTAGGCCATGGGTATATAACACCGTCAGTGACTATTCCGTCAACGCTGGGGTTAGCCAGAAAACATTGATTGTAGACGGTTCCGTCATTGAGGACGATTTTATATCCCAAAACGGGCGTACCAGCCTTGAAGGGCAATGATAAACCGACACCGGTTGTGGTGCGGTTATCAGCCGAGGGGGCAGGAGCTTGGGCGGGTCGGCTCAAGAAACTGGGGAATGTATCCTCAGCTTCGGTAAAGCAGCTTGCCGTGGAGGTTGGAAAATAGAAATTCCCAACACTGACATGGCTAAGAGCCCAAGGTTGGTAGCTCCACCAAGTGCCATCAGCTTTCTTGTCTCCACGACAAAAGTCGATCCACATGGAATCCAACTTAGCCTGGGTGGCTGATGCGGAAACGAGGGTGCAGGCGCCGTCAACCAGATTGATGGGGTTTTCGTCCAAAGACAGAGGGCCGGTGATAGTCATCACTACGCCGTTGTCCAGGAGTTCACCGCGGAAGAGGGTACGGTATGCTGTGCATACTAATACTTGCCCTTCAGCAACGTGTCCACTTACCCGACGCTCATTCGGTTTACCCGATTGAACGTATGTAATGTACCCATCAGTGGTCATTTGGCCACTAGCCATTGGTGAGGCGTAAATCTGAGGTTCAGCGTTGTTGACCAAAGGCTGGCTGCCGATTTCGGGCTGAGCCATAATGGTTCGGTTGCCGAAAACTACTGGGCCAACAAGGGCACAGCCAACTATTAGGACTAACACGACAGCGCAAAGCGCAAAAACGATATTACGAGTGATATTGGTCATTTTTTTACGCTCCTTTGGGGTAAAAATTTCAGGTTGCCATAACATGGCTTGACGACGGCGAGATTCTCGCTGCGCATAACCACGCCTGGCGTTTTTTCTGGGGTCCAGAATAGTTCTCCTTTGGGGAAGACCTCCCAGAATGATACAAATCGATTCGAATAGACTTTAAGTTGCCTATGCAACAGGACATTCTCTTCGTGAAGAGAAGACCTTTTCGTTTTTGAACCCTCTCCTTTTGATAGAGTTCATTTAGCCACCTACTTTGAGTAGAAGACTAGATGAACCCTACCAAAGGATTTACCCTTTGCCTACTATTTAGGAAAGATTTAGAAGAGATTGTTAAAGAGCTGGTTTTTTAAGGTTGACCAACGCGTTGTTGGTTTATTTAAGAAACCATTTGGCTTAGGGCCAAAAGAGATAAGGAGTGGGTAAGACTTAGAGGAGCCACCTACCCCTTATTCTCTTTTAACCCCAAACTATTAAAGATCTGTTATGTCCTATATTAT
>Ga0066637_10003015_pt1 | contig 11321 bp, 9 predicted proteins | sample CryGeyCG2014_020_FD_62737 | JGI IMG/M metagenome (GOLD analysis project Ga0066637, IMG submission 62737) | Groundwater microbial communities from aquifer - Crystal Geyser CG08_land_8/20/14_0.20 | ecosystem: Environmental > Aquatic > Deep subsurface > Groundwater | place: USA: Utah: Grand County...
TGATTTTGTTATATCAAGAACCCATGTGTTTTCGGCATGAAGGTGCATTGGGGCATAAATTGCGCCAAGCTTTTTAAAAACCTGCCGATTTTCTGGAGTATCCAAAAGCTCCGGTCTTATGCGGATAAACCAAATACTTTCTCTTTTGGCCAAATCTTTTAGCATTGAAATAAAGTAATTTACAAGCTTTTTATCATTCCAATCTAAGATTGGGCCACCAGGAATAATAAAATGAGGACCTCTTTTAGCATCCTCTTTAATAATTAGTGATGCACCAACCTGCTTTCCGTTTCTTTTAAAACCTAGTCTAAAAATTTTCGCACCTTCATTTTCGTTCGTTTCTCCCCAAGCCCATGATTGAAGAAAGGATTTGGGATTTTTTGATAGAACAAATTTTTCCCAAAGATCTTTATTTGTAATATTTTCTACTTCGTATTTAGCCATTTGTTAATTGTTACTGAAATATATATTGCATCTTTTGGCGATACATTAACGTACGTAGGAAGATTAACTATTTTTTTGGAGATCTTTTCGGAAAAAGGACATTCGCCCTCATAATTGGTTTTCGATAAAAGCCTTAATGGTGCAACCGGAGCATCATACCAAATATCTGAAACAAAAATACCCCTTTCCTTTAAATAATTTATTAAATCCTGTCTTTTCTCAACAAAAATCGGAAATCTTATACAACTGGATAAATTTATATTGCCTACATAATTTTTGGATAATATTTTTGGGTCCAGATTGCTTGCATATATCGAGGCGATTCCCCTTCTATGCTTAATAACTCTTTCAAATTCTTTGAACGAAACATTTACAAGTTTTGCGTGCCAATTTGGCATACTTTGAAATTTGATGCTTCCGCCTATTTCAAGCGGTTTAGACAAAAAACTAAGTTTCTTCAAAAGAAAATGAAGAGGTTTTCCTAAACCATAGGGGTACAAACTTCTGATTTTAAATGTAAAAACTGGATAAAATCTATCTTTTAAGAGTTGTATCAAACTTGGTTTCTCCAATTCCCCAACCGCATATTTAGAATATTTAGAATTTCTAATAATCAAGGCTCCTCCGGAAACCGCATCAACAGCCTTATCCTGACTAAACGAAAGTGCCGTAAAGTCTCCAACACATCCTGCTTCTTTATTGTTTTTGTAAATTGTTCCTACACTGTGGGCAAGATCTTCTATTAAAACAATATTTCTTTCCTTACATATTTTGGATATATTCTCCATGTCGCAGGGATTGCCTAAAGTATTTTGAACTATTAAAGCCTTCGCTTCTCCAATTTTATTTGAGGAAAAATTTAAACTCTCATCAATATCCAAATATACGGGTTTCAACCCAGATTCCTTTATGGCTTGATACGCTACGTAACAAGTAAAACCGGTTATTCCCACTTTCGAATTCTGGGGAAGATTGGTAAGTTTTAAAGCAAGTTTAATTGCCTCCCTGCCTTTGTAAAGGAGTATGGCTTTCCCTGAATATCTTTTTTCTAAATAGTTTTTTAACTTTTCACTATCACTATCCTTACCAACAGAAAATAAAGAATTTAAAGCAAACTTAAAAGAATAATTTGATCCTAAAGAATTAAATATCATTTTTAATTATTTTTACGACTTCTTCGGAATCTGTATAAAAGGGAGAGTGTCTGGCATTTTTAATAATATCAAGTTTAGATCCCTTAATAAGCTTATTTATCAAGTAAGCATCCTTAAGCGGCGTTATTTGATCATTTTCACCCCAAATTATCTGGGTTGGCGTTTTAATGTCCTTCAAAATTGGTCTTAAGTCGGTATTAACTAAGTCCGCTATAGTCTTTTTTATATTCTCGCTTGCGCTTTCATAATCCCCTTCCCTTGCAAATTTATATAAAACTTTTCGTAAAATTTCGGATTTTGTAAATTTTTTACCAACGTTTGCCACATTCTTAAATACAATTCTTTTTAGTCTGATAGGAAGTTCGTTATGAAATATTCCTGCGCTATCAATTAATATCAGTTTCTCAAGCTTGCACGGGTACTTGACTGCAAAGTTGATCGCAATCCTTCCCCCATTTGAATGACCCAATAGAATAACTTTATCTTGATATTTTTCCAACAGCTTGTTTAGCCAGTTTGTATATTTATATAAGTTCCAAGATTCGTTACTGTCCTGGGTTAAACCTGGAATTTTTGGTAAATAGACTTCAAATCCGTCTTTTTCAAGTAAATCTGTAAATTTGCTCCACTTATCCAGAGAGTAAGTCCAGCCATGAAGAATTACAATCTTTTTTAAAGTCCCCATTTTTTCCTCCTTATTTGCCAAACTTTCTCCCGTCTTACTAACTTCTCAACATCTTCTTTATTTTTTAATAAATGTTCAATTACTCCTTCCAGAAATCTGGCTCCCTTAAAAAGTATTACCTCTTCCCCCTTTGCGTTACTTAGCAAATAATCTAAAACATCTTTTGGATTAATGAAATTTACAACATCTCTACCGTTTTCAATCAATATCGGCTTTGTATATTTTGATACTCTCGGACCCATTAATATTACTTTTTGAAAGTTGTATTTTAAAACTAGCTCTGCAAGCTTTTTATGTTCTTCCTCTTCCCGATTACCTTGTTCAATCATATCTGCTAAAACAACCCACTTTATTCCACTTCCAATCTTTGAAAACATCTCAACAATCTCAGTCATTGAGTCAAGATTAGCGTTATAGCTACTATCAACAATCGTTGTGTTTTTAATGCCCTCAAAAAGAGAGCTTCTCCCAGGAGCCAACCTAAAATTATTAAAAGACTTATCAACCTTTTCATTAAGATAATCCATTAAAGACAAACACATCAAAATTAAGGTGGAAGTTTTTTGAGGAAGAAGATACTTAAAGACGTATTTTTCTTTTCCGATTACAAAAGTACTGCCATTTTTATCAACCCCATAATTAATTAACTCGCCTTTATCTAAGACTTTCTCAATGGTACACTTTGCCCTCGAAAGCTGTTTTTCTAAGAGAGATGACGCATTCCCAACAATAACTAAGTTCTTGGTTCTTTGAACATAATGTCCAAATTCATGCGCAATTGCTTCATCCACACTTTTAAACTTTCCGTTTTTAACATCCTTTTCAAAGTTCATACTGTGAGTTCTTGAAACGTTTGTCCAAAGGGTCGCTTCGGGTTTTAGAAATTCAGACAAGAACTTGCCTTCGTGGGGCCTGTCACAATCAGCCTCGACGATATATAGTTTTTCTTTTGGTAATCTTGAAAAAACTTTTATTGGTGCCAAGAAAAAAAGCATTAACCATTCATATAAAAGTAAGGTTTTTCTATGAAGTCCTAGGATGTCAAAAGAAATTCCAAAGGAACTGTTGGCCTCATGTGTGTATTTAGCTTTATCTCCCAACTGCGACTCAATAAGATGAAGAAGTGTGGTTTTTCCGCTAGAACCTGTGACAACAACAATTCTTGGCTTCCAAACCTTAAGCCTAATTGAAGCAAAAAAACGAAAATAGCTTGCAACAAAAAAATACAAAGATTTTTTAAGCTTCTGAACCATAACTACACCTACAAGTATACAGATATTGACGAAAATAAGCACATATTTACTTTTCTTTGATTTAAGCCTAAACTTGCTCAGATTTAGTTAGGAGGTGATTAAATTGACGCCTGAACCGAAATTAATCATTATTGAACCCGATGGACCCCAGGGCCTAAAGGTGGGGATTGAAATCCGAAACAAAACCCAATTTAAAAAGTTTGATGAAGCTGTGGGAAAGTTGCCAGAAAACGAACGTAAAACAATTAATGGAATAACTAAAGCGGCACAAAAAACAGGGGTTAAAATAATTGAAGATTAATCCTAAATTGTATCTAATATCTAAAGTTTATAGAGTTTGAATAAAAGGGAACCAGAAATAGTAAACAATTTGCTGTTTATGGATACGTTTCACCAACCACCCTATGAAATATGAAAATAGTAATACTTTATACCGATAACGGCCCAGAAAAATTAATATCTATTGCATCTGCAAAAAGAATTTATAGCACACTTAAAAAATTAGGTTACTCTACTTCAAAAATTCCCTACTCATTCGAAACATTATCGGCTCTAAGTGATTATAGTCTTGTTATCAATCTTGTTTATGGCAAAGAGGGCGAGGACGGGACCATTTCAGCTATTCTCAGTAATACAAATATTTCCTATCTGGGACCCTCTACTAAAAATTGCTTAATGACCTATAATAAACTGGTGACGAAACACTATCTTCTCAAACATGGAATTCGAACGCCAAGAATAGGTCGCGGAAAATACTCACTTATATTTAAACCGCTAAATGGAGGGTCAAGTAAACAAATATTTCTCTCACACAGTGTGGAATCAAAATTCAGGAAACTACCCAAAAATAACTATTTCTATGAAGAATATCTGCCGGGTAGGGAATTTTGTTCAACTGCTATAAAAGACCGTAACAAAATACTTTATCTGCCGATTATTGAAATAAAAAAGAAGGGTAATATATTCAACTTCAAAGAAAAATATAAAATTCGAGGCGATATTCTGGAAGCACCAGCCAAGATCAGCCACAAATTAGAGAACGAAATTTTAACAATCACTAGAAAATGCTTTAAAATCTTCGACTGTAGATTCTATATCAAGGTTGACCTTGTACTAGATACAAAAAATAGGCCAAATGTTATCGAAATAGACGGGATTCCAGGATTCGGACCTAAAAGCATTCTACCAAAAGCAGCTGAGACAAAGAATATTTCCTTTGTCAAACTAATGAAAATTCTCATTCATGAATCAACATCATGTTAGAAAAACTTTCTAAAAATTATAATAAAAAAGACGAATTCTTATCCCTCTTGCCAAACGATTACCCAATGTAAATTTTTTGGGCCTCGACATCTCCTCAGGTATGTTTTCCGCGGCCAAAAAATATTCAGAAAAAGTGGAATTAAAAAATATACGTTTTGTCAAGCAAGATATGAATGATGACAAATGGGTAGGGGCATTTCCAGAAAAAAGTTTTCACGGAGTTATTTTATTCCAAAGCATACACTTTGCATCAAACATTTACAGACAACTGGATAGGGTCTCAAAATTACTAAAAGAAAATGGAGTAATTATCATAGCTTCCACTTCTCATAAACAGTTTTTTGATCTACCATACTGTAAAGCTTTCCCTCGTGCACTGGAACTAGAACTTAATAGAACCCCCGACACACAAAGTTTGATACTTTTTTTACGTAGTAGGGATTTCCGTGTCGTAACTAACCAACAAATCGAAGTCAAGATTAACTTTAAGAATCGTAAGAAGATCAAAAAATGGCTTTATAGTAAACCCTTTTCTGCTCTTACAATTTTCAAAGAAAACTCTTTTAATGAAGGGGTGGAGAAATTTTTGTCCATGACTGATAAAAATGTATTGGTGGACAAGTTCTCTTTGATTGTATTTCAAAAATCTAGTACTTCTTAAGCCGCTGAAATGCTATAGATTGCCCATTATCCATTAGCCACATCTTAATAGTTAACGCAATTTCTAATAATCATAAATTTACTTTACTCAACAATCTTTTGATCTTTACCCCCAAAAACATCTCGGCAACCTTAATAAATCTTTCGTTTAAATCAGTAACATAGAAGTTTTTCTTCCCAAGCATCTTCTGATTATTTACTAAATTATTTTTTATCAAATATTTCTTTAATTTTTCGGCTATAGGTATCCCCGGATTAATAAGTTCTGTATCGGGTAAAACATTTTTAATTACGTCTTTAATAATCGGGTAATGCGTACAAGCTAATACTAAGATTTCTACTTTCAGCTTTCCTATGTATTTTTTTACTAAACTTTCTATTAACTTTCCTTTAGTTTCTCCCTCCTCAATAAACGGAACAAATAAAGGACAGGGAATCTGAACAACTTTATTAAGCTTTGAATAAATGCGACTATTAACCGTTGCCCGTGTACCAATAACTCCAATTTTTTCCTTACTTTGTTTGAGTTTTTCTAATACCGGACTAACAACATCAAAAATTGGAATATTGGAAAATTTCTTTTTCAGAAAATTTCCGGCTACTGCTGAAGACGTATGACAAGCAATAACTATACATTTAACATTCCTTTTTAAAAGGAATGTAACATTCTCTTCTGAAAACTTTTTAATTATTTCGTTGCTTCTCGTTCCATACGGGACTCTAGCCGTGTCTCCTAAATAGACAATGTTTTCGTGGGGAAGAAGTTTTATTATCTCTTTAACTACGGTCAACCCCCCGAGGCCTGAATCAAATACGCCGATTGCTTTATTTTTATTGTCCATTACTTTAGATTTTGGACAGCTTCTTTAAATTGACTTCCTCTATCTTTATAATTTTTAAACATATCAAATGAGGCAGCAGCGGGTGAAAGAAGTACAACGCCGCCGCGAGGCGTATTTCTAAAAGCATTCTCAACAATTTTTACCATAGGCTTCAGTCTTAAATTGATAATGCTTCCCCTAAATCCGGCGCCATTCAAGCTTCTAATTATTAATGGTCCGACTTGTCCAATAATGATAACCTTATTAACCTGTTTATTAGCAGCAATTTCTTTTCCCAATTCGTCATAGCTAAGCCCTTTATCACTTCCTCCCAAAATCAGGGTTATCGGCTCGGCAAAAGATCTGATCGCTGCAATTGTAGGCTGTGGGCCCGTTGCAAACGAATCATTATAAAATGTAACTCCCCCGACTTCTTTTACAAGCTCGAGTCTGTGTTCCAAACCTTTAAATTCTCTTACGGACTTAAGAATAATATCTTCTTTAATTCCTAATACTTTAGAAACGGAAACCGCCGCTGCGATATTTTCAAGATTATGTTCTCCCCTTAAAAGAAGATTCTCCTTGTACTTCTTTTCTAATTTACTTTTACTAAATAAAATTACTTTTGCCCTAGTTAAATCAGAAAAACTTTTTGGTACTTCGTATTCTGAGTTGATAATCGCCAAATCAGATACCGTCTGATATCTGACAATGTTCTTCTTTGAAGAAACATATTCTTCTCTACTTTTGTGCCAATCCATATGATCTAAAGTAATGTTCAGAACAACGGCAATATGAGGACTTTTAGTCAAATCAATCAGTTGGAATGAGGAAAGCTCAAGGACGATGTAGGATGTAGGACTTATGATAGGCAACAATTCCAGATAAGGCTTGCCGATATTACCGGCCAAATATATATCTTTACCTGCATTTTTAAGAATTTCATAAATTAATGTGGAAGTTGTTCCTTTTCCTTTAGTCCCGGTTACTCCAATAATTCTTGCAGGACAATTATCGAAAAATATTTGAATAGGTGTGGTTACATTTATATTTTTAAGCTCTGGTTTATACGGGTAAACCCCAGGAGATCTGACAACCAGATCATATTCACCTAAATTTTTCAAATAATCTTTATCAAACTTCTGATCCAAAATTTTGATTTTTGCTTTTTTATTTTTGAAATATCTCTCTGCGTCCTGTCCTTCAAGCCCGTAACCTAAAATTGCAACCTTCCTTTCAAATCCTACAAACTGGACTTCGGGTTCAAGGGTAATTCCAAACTTCTTCTTTACATCATTAATTATTAATTTTGATAACTCATAAACATCAGATGAACTTGCTTCACCCGATTTATTGATTAAGATTAATGCATTCTTAGCTGAAACTGCTGCACCTTTGTAGGACTTTCCTTTCCAACCTGCTTTATCAATAAGCAAGCCTGCTGAAATTTTATGCCCTTCGACAATCGGGTTTTTGAAAAAGGATCCGGCATTCCCCACTTCTTTAGGATTTTCCAACTTTTCACCCCTAACTCTCAAAATTTCGTCTCTAATATTTTGCAAAGATAAATCAATATCTTTATATTTTTTAAACTTAAAAGAAACTGAAGTAATTAAATACTTTTGCCAATTTTCCGGCTTTTTGAAAAAGCTTTCTCTGTAGCCAAATTCACAATCTTTGTTGGAAAAATTTAGGAACTTTCCTGATTTAAATTCAAAAGCTCTTAAACTTAATAAAGTGTCTTTTACTTCCTCACCGTATGCCCCAATATTTTGAATAGGAGAAGCCCCAACTGTTCCGGGAATTCCGGACATGCATTCCAATCCCTGAAGATTGTGTTCAACGCTAAATTTAACTAACTCATCCCACGCCATTCCTGCTTCCGCAGTAATAATAACTTTTAACTTATAACTTTTAACTTTTAACTTTTTACCGGTATACTTAACTACAACTCCGTCAAATCCCTTATCGTTAACCAAAATATCGCTTCCTCCACCAAGAATGAAAATCTTTAAATTATTTTTTTTAGCAAATTCACCGGCCTTAATAATCTCTTTATCACTTTTAACTTCAAAAAAGTGTTTGATTGGTCCACCGATTTTAAATGTCGTTAAATCTTTAAATTGCATATTTCTTTCGCCCATAAATTACTTTTTCCTGCGCCCATAACAATAATTACATCACCCTGTTTTATATCTTTAGAAAGAATATTTTTAATTTGATCAAACGAATCGGCCGTCAAGATGTCCAGATGTCCAGATGCCTCGGCTATACTCTTTGGGGTCATTCCAAAAGTTTTACTGTCGCGGGCCTTAAAAATGGGTCCTATTATTACCTTATCAGCGCTCTGGAAAATCGCATTATAGTTTTTTAATAAAGCGTAAGTTCTATTAAAACCATGGGGCTCAACAACAGCCCAGATTCGGTTTTTAGGGTATTTCTCCCTTAAACCTTCGAGAGTCACTCTGATTGCGGTTGGGTGGTGAGCATAATCGTCATATACTTTCATTCCACCTTTGTCAAAAATTAATTCCATCCTTCTTTCAATTCCGGGAAAACTTTCAAGCGATTTAATAATGGTTTCCTCTTTTATGCCCAACTTTTTACCTAAAACATAAACCATGTTGGCGTTTTTTTGATTATGTTTCCCAAAGACCTTTAGATTAAATTTTTTGTTTAGACTGTCTTTTTGTGTAATTAAGATTTTCTTCCCTACTAAATTGGCGATAAATTGTTTGTAACTATCCAACATTTGCTTTTCGGATTTAAAGTAATCAGGATGGTCAAACTCGATATTGTTTAGGATTATTATTTCCGGATGGTAATTTAAAAAGTTATCGTAAAATTCATCTGCCTCGGTTACAAAATAGTCTCCCTTGCCATACCTTGCTCCACCCTTCCAGTCTTTGTAATTTGCACCCAGGTTAACTAACGGGTCAAATTCCGCATCTTCCAAAAGTTTCCCAACCATCGCGGTTGTTGTTGATTTTCCGTGAGTTCCCGCAATACAAATTACTTTTTTCCCTTTATGAAGATACTTTCCCAAAAACTCTTGCCAGGTAATGACGATCTTCTTTTTTAATCCCTCGACCAGCTCGGGATCTGCGACCTTCCGAAAATAGACGGCAGGAGTGACTACCAAAAGATCGATATTTTTAAGATGTCTAACATCGTGGCCACCGGTTTCCAGATCACAGCCTGTCACTTCATACCCCATTTTAGAAGCCAAAAACGATACTCCCGCCATCCCGCTTCCTCCAACACCCATGAAGTGTATCCGCATAAAGTATCCCTATTTTACTTCACCGTGACACTTTTAGCTAGGTTTCGAGGTTTGTCAGGATCGAAATCCTTTTTAATTGCAAGGTAGTAAGCCAAAAGCTGGGCAACTACTATATTGGGGATAATCGTGGCCTCTTTGGCACCCCTTACCGGAATGTAATAATCAAAAACTTCATGAAATTTAAACGAAATGCCGATAACAAAACCCCCACGTGCTTTCATCTCCATTGCTCCTGCCAAATTCGCACCGTATGTTTCATCATTCGGAAGAAACGCTATGCAAGGAGTTCCCTTTTCAATTAAGGCCAAGGGACCGTGTTTGAGTTCACCGGCTGCCAACCCTTCAGCATGAATATATGATATTTCTTTTATTTTCAGAGCTGTTTCGAGACTCGTAGAATACGAAATCCCACGGCCGATAACATAAATATGTCTTTTACCTACAATCTTTTGAGCAAGGGCTATTATTTTTCTAACAACCTTTGGAGACAAAACTTCCTTCATTGATTCCACTGCACTTATAAGTACTTTTTGTCCTTCATCTAAACGACCGGCAAGACTATATGAGAGAAGAATCAAATGAGCAAGCATTCCGGTAAAAGCCTTGGTTGAAGCCACGCCCTTTTCTAGACCTGCTCCTATTAGCATTTTGTAATCAGAAAGCCGGTAAAGAGACGAACCAAAAACATTAACCAGGCTTGCTATTTTAGCTTTCCTCTTTTTTGCTTTTTTAACGGATTCCAAGATATCCATTGTCTCCCCGGATTGAGACAAAGCAAGAACAAGGCTTTCTCTATTCAAAAAATGCAGGTGATATCCAAATTCGCTACCGACAGAAAAATTTACATGTTTTTTGGCAATTTTAGAAAAGAAATATTCTCCTGCCAAACAGGCGTAGGAAGCGGTTCCGCAGCCAACCAAATAAGTTCCCTTGGCTTTTTTAATAAGTTTTGCCCCTTTTTTAGCCTGGCTCAAAAAATTTGAAGCAATATCGGAAACAACTTGCGGCTGCTCATATATCTCTTTAAGCATATAGAAAGGGTATTTTCCTTTCTCTCCCTGACTAAGCTTCCAATTTAATTTTTGTCTTTTGTATTTAATTTTCTTGCCGGTTCTAACATTAAAAACTACAACCTTTTGTTCTTCAATAACAGCCATTTCATCATCTTCCAGAAAATAAATGTATTTTGTGTAGGGAAGAAGAGCCGAGGCATCACTAGCCAGAAAATTTTCTCTCTCCCCAAAGCCTATGCAAAGAGGTGAGCCGTTTCTGGCAGCAACAAGCGATTTGTCTTTATTATTTATCGCAATAACAGCATTAAGCCCTTCCATTTGCCTAAATACCGATCTAAATGGCCTCGTCTCAAGCATGTGAGAAATCACTTCCGTATCCGTTTCAGACACGAATTTATGACCCTTTGAGATTAGTTTCTTTTTAAACTCTTGATAATTTTCAAAAATACCGTTATGAATTACGGCAATATTTCCTTTACAATCAAGAAGGGGGTGAGCATTTATGTCAGTTACGCCGCCATGAGTAGCCCATCGGGTGTGCCCAATCGCCAAGTTTCCCTCAGGAAGATCGTCAACATTAGCATTACCAATCTTACCCGCTTTCTTCTTTAAAATGATCTTACCTTCCGAAACTACCGCTACCCCCCAGCTGTCATAACCTCGATATTCAAGACTTTTCAAGCCATCAAAAACTAGCTTCGGAGCATTTTTTCTGTTTCCTACGTATCCAAATATCCCGCACATA
>Ga0066637_10003017_pt1 | contig 11315 bp, 10 predicted proteins | sample CryGeyCG2014_020_FD_62737 | JGI IMG/M metagenome (GOLD analysis project Ga0066637, IMG submission 62737) | Groundwater microbial communities from aquifer - Crystal Geyser CG08_land_8/20/14_0.20 | ecosystem: Environmental > Aquatic > Deep subsurface > Groundwater | place: USA: Utah: Grand County...
GAGGCGACTTGGCGGATTTCCTCAATAGTAGCGTCATTGGGCATAAGCTCTTCCGACACATGAAAAACAGCCGGGACGCGCATCAAACCGTCTTGAAGCTTTTTTTTATGGAGAGATAAGTTTTCGAAATTATATTGGCTCATAATTTAGCGTAAATCCGACTGTATATTTCGGCGATTTTTTCTATATCAAAATTAGTTTTCACGAAACTTCTCGCCGCCGATCCCATTCTGTTTCGCTTTTCCTGATCGCGATATAAATCCAAAACCGCCCGAATTAATTCTTGAATGTTTCCTTTTTCTATTATAACAGAGTTGTCGGGCCTGGCTATTTCAGAAAGGATTGGAAGATTGGAAATTATCACCGGCTTTTCGCAAGCCATAGCTTCGATTACGGCCAGGGGAATGTCGAATTTTCCTTTCATATCGGAAACGGGGAAAAGGCTTAGGTCGCAAAGATTGTAAACATCCGGCATTTGATAACTGCCATCATCAAAAAAAGAAACTCTTTCCAGAAGATCGTGTTTTTTTAATTTTTCCAGCACTTCTTTTTTCTTTCGGTCATCGGCGCTGTTCTTGATTCTTGCCGCCAGAGCTAGCTTCGCTTCGGGAATAATTTTTACGATTTCAATGAAACTATCGATTACCAGATCGATGGCTCCAAGCCGCGTGTATTCTCCGGTGAAATTTATCACAAAATCCGATTGGGCAATATTTTTTTGTTTCATTAAATCCGCGTTTTTTTCTGTTTTTTTGTATTCTTCCAAATCAATTCCGGGATAAATTCGTTTAACATTGGCGAATCCCAGCGAGTTAAGTTTATTTTTGGCGTAATCGGAATAAGTAACAATCAAATCTCCAAATAAAAAGTTTTTAATTTCTTTCTCGGAATATAAATCTTCCCGGAGCGTGGCGACAGTCTGAATGATTTTGGCGCGGCCAGGTTTTATAAAAGTTTTAAAGGAAAAAGCATTAAGCTTGGCAGGAGTAAGCATATAGTGAAGAATATCAAAATCATTCTTTTGCAGTAAACTCCTAAGTTTTAAAAGTCTTGCTTTTTGCAGGTAGCTTAATTGATTGGAAGTATAAATCGGCTTCTGGTGGATATGCGGTGGTAAATCAGGGAGGAAACCATTGGTCAAAAGATATATTTCAAATATATCCAATTTTTTCGCTAAAGTATAGGCAAAGTTCTTGGAAGCTTCATCCCAAGGCGGAGCAATCGGGCGAGTAATTAATAAAATCTTCTTCATAAATTCTTGTATATTTCTCTCTTTTCATCGCCGCTGAAAACTTGAATAGTGATTTTTTGATCCGCTGTTTTTTCAATATCAGCCGGTTTTATATTTTGCGATTCTCCCTTTTTAATTTTAAGTTCGCCGGTCTGAACTTTATTTCCGCCAGTCAAGACTTCCCACTGAAAATCAGACTTGTCGCTGTGGTTGTCAATTACGAAATCCAAATCATTTGATTTGGGATTAACAAAATAAACCGACCACCAGTTTTTATTAAAGTCGGGATCTGTTTGCCTGCCGCCTTGGTAAAAAAGCCAAAGAGAACTGGCAATGAATAGGATAAGTATGAATAGTATAATTTTTATCTGCTGCATAAATTTACTTCTTATGATAGATAGCTATTTCCTCGGTCATGTAAACTTGGTCGAAATTTTTCAACTTTTTGAATTGGACGCTGTCATAAACGGGATTGATCATAATGTAATCGGTTTTTGTTTCTTCGTAGCAAACCTTCGCCTGTTCTCCGTCTGGATTGGAAATCATATAGAGCGTGCACATTTCACGAGCATTGGTCTTATCTTCGTAACGTCTGAAATATCCGCGCGACAAAGGATACTTGTAACCGCGCATAAAAAACAGCTTGATCCATGAATCGCTCGAAGTTATGTAGTTATGGTCTTTTAAAATTATCTCGCCGGCATTCGTCTTTTCGGCTAAATATTCCGAAGCGTTGAAAGTCTGGACCATCGGAGAAAAATCCGGCGATTTTTTGAAGGCCTCGGCGTTGTCGGACAGGCCATTCGCGAAAACAAAAGCGGTAATAATGATAAAGGCGCTGCTTAAGAGTTTTTTAGGGATAGGATTATTTATGCCAGAATTGAAAACATAGTGCAGTCCGTAAGCCGCCAGAATAGCCATGGGATAAGACAGATAATTTCCAATGCGGGAACTGGGAAGGTTGATAAAAAGAAAATACGGCATAGCGGACATGATAAATATCATAACCGCCCAGGAAAAAATCAATGAAAATCCAAAACTTTTCTTCTTAAGGCTTAAAGTCAAGATTAAGAGCCCGATGAATCCCAGTGTTATTCGAGCGTCCCCGACAGCGGTCTTCAGATTGTTGAAACTCAATCCGGTTCGAGTGGATTTTTCCGGAACGCCAACGGCTGTTTCCACCGCGCTGGTTTTTATGTAAGTAGGCGTGAAAATAAAGAAAAAGAATATCAATCCCAAAATAAGCGTGGCGATTACGGGCGGAGAGAATATAATTTTAGCCGAAGTTTTTAATATATTTATGATGTTTTTAATGTTTATAGTCAGGAAGAAAAATGCCAGGAACGCGAAAATAAAGAGAAAGATAAAGGCAGTGAGATGATGGGTGTAAAAAAGGCCGAAAGTCGCGAAAACGGCGAAACTTAAAAAAGATCTTTGGATTTTGATGCTAGCGGATTTCAGACCATCCAGTTCTGAAAAGGCTCTGGCAAAAAAATAGAAAATCAAGGACAGAAGATAATTTCCCATAATATTGCCTATGACCCCGCCGCTTATGAATTTGGCTTGAGGAGAAGATATAGCAAAAAGCATTCCCAGAAACAAGAGAGTAAAAATAGCGATATTTTTATTTTTGAATATTCTTAAAGTCAGGGAAAAAACAGTTAGAATCCCCAGGATATTGATAAGCAACAGAACGACTACCGGGAAAGCGGAAAAAAAATCGAAACCAGCGATCATGGCGATTTCAGCCAAGGCGATATGTTCACCGATAATGAAATCCGGCATACCTCCATAATCCGGGAGTTTGTGATTTTCGGTTATCAGCTTGGTCCAATACATGTGATGGCCCATATCGGTGGCGGTGGGAGCGACGGTGGCGGAAAGATAGGCGGTTTTTATGAAAAGAGTAAGGAATAATAAGAGTAAAATCAGGACGAACTGGTTCTTGGAAAAAGAAAATAATTTTCTGTTTTCATCTTGATAGTCAGAATAAGTCCTATATTTATAGACAATTAGACAAGCTAGGCAGAAAACAGCTGTTCCGATAATGGCTGAAATTCCGGTGATGGATATGTTAAGCTTCGAATAAGCAAAAGCGATAAAATCGGTAATGATTATCCCCAGTCCGAACGATAGAATAAATCTTTCCAGCGCGCTTACGGTCTTGTTTTTTCCAAAAACCGCCAAAAGCAAAAACCAGCCAGGCAGGAACATGGTAACGGCAATGGAAAAGTAGAGTAATATTTGATTGAAGGCAAGACTTAGCATTTGACTAACTGTGAATTACTTTTTCTATTTCTTCTAAATATCTCCTGGAAATTTTTTCCCAGGAATAATTATCAATTACATACTGCCGGGCTTTTTCGCCGAAACTTTTTCGGAAATCGTCATCTTCCAGAAGGGCCGTTATTTTTTGGGTATACTTTTCAGCATTTCCTGATTCCACTAAAAATCCGTTTTCTCCGTCAATTATCGCGTCTTTCAGGCCTTCAAGATTAGAGGCTACGACGACTCGTCCGCAAGCGCCGGCTTCAATCGCTGTTATTCCAAAACCTTCCATTGATCCGTATATTTTTATATTAGGAGAAACATAAAGGTCGCAGGCGTTAAAAAGAATTTCGATATCCGGCTGAGGAATGTTGGGAAATAATTTTACGCGATCTTTTAATCCAAGCTCTTTTACGGCTTTAACGCAGTTAGGAAAATTATTTTCGTCTCCAGCCGTAATTTTCGAAATAGCGCCGCCGCCGGCCGCTAGAATATAATTTGGAGAAAGGCGCGGAATGACATTTCGAATAAACCATTCCACGCCTTTATGTTTAGTAAATCGGCCTCCTCGAAAAATCACTTTTTTTCCTTCCAAGTCTAAATCTATCAGTTTTTCCAGTTCGGAACGGGAGTGAGGTTTGGCTATTTTTTCAACAGAAAGCCCGTTGGGAATAAAGACGCATTTATCTTTGGAAATTCCGGTTTTAACGGCTTCTTTTATAGTTTCCTGTCCAACCATAATGAGCCTATCAAGCTTTTTTAGACAGGGGATATTTATTAGCCGATAGGCTTTTCCCAGAAGGGATTTTTTGCAGGCAAATGTTATGTCCAGTCCATGCACGATCGACAACGCTTTTTTTCGCGGATAAAAGAATTTGAGCCATGCTCCGAGAGGAGAGAGAACGCCGTCTCCCAAAAGAACAGCGTCATAATCGCGAAAAGTTATTAAACTTGATAGAAAAACCCAAGGCATGAAAAAAGGCAAATTCTTTTTGCCGCTCTTATTGGCAATAATTTTAGTTTCAGCGATGTTTTTAAGCGCGTTAGCAATGCCGTAATTCTGATTTTCAATTCCGCCGATTATCGGTGGATAAGCGCGGGAAATAAAAAGTATTTTATTTTTTTTCATATTTATCCTTTTTCCACTGATACATAAGTTCTTCCGTGAGAATCCGGCTGGATTTTACCATATCGGCGATAAGAGCGAATACGAGAAGTTGAATTCCCAGAAGAAGGGAAATGGACGAGAAAACGATATAATTCAAATGAGGAGTGATTTTTAGGTCCGAAACATAATTATAGAAGAATATCGTGAACCCGACAATTCCCACCGCCACTAAAAAAATTCCGGGCCAACCAAAAAATTTAAGCGGACGCACGTCACGGATGGCCTTGATAATTATTTTGCTGGAATTATTAATGAATTTGAAAATGGATTTGGTGATTTTGGCGTCACGATTGTCGAAATAAGTCACCAGAACCGGTACCCACACAAGTTTTAAACTTTTACCAATGGCATCAATGATAGTTTCTTGCGTGTAAGTGAAATTCACGTTGGTTAAATTTAGCCGTAACATGGTTTCGCGGTTCAAGGCTCTAAAACCGCAAGTCAAATCGTTAGTTTTATAACTTAGGAAAAATCCGATTAAATTGGAGGCGAAGAGATTCAAAATCTTTCTTGCCCAAGGAATGTTTTTAGCTTTATGTTTTCCGAAGCGGTTGGCGATGACCATATCGGCCCGGCCTTGGATTATGGGAGTTAAAAGGCTGGGAATATCTTCCGGGTTGAATTGGCCGTCCGCGTCAATATTGACCATTATGTCGGCTTCTTTTTCCAGGGAGCTTTCCACGGCGCGTTTGAAAGCATAAGCCAGACGGCGGTTGGGTTTATAGGAAATGACAATATCAACTCCGTTGGCGCGAGCGATTTCAACTGTTTTGTCGGTTGATCCGTCGTCAATAACTTGAATTAGTTTCTCATTTATGGCGGCGTCTTGGCGGGAATAAAAATCTAGCTCAAAGCTTTTTTTTATTCGAGTGATAGTTTCACCGATTTTTTCTTCCTCGTTGTAAGCCGGGATATTAATTATAAGTTTCATATTTTTTAAAGAGTCATTTTTTCTTTATGATTAATTTAGGGTCGACGCATTTAAAATCGCAATTGTCTATGCCCTTATGGATGAAATTGTCGCCGCATTCTTTGAGCCTTTCTTCGCATTTCTTCCGGCTGTAAATGAAATACTCTTTATTGATTTCATAGCCTAAAAATTCCATTACAAAGTAAGCCGCGGCGAAAAGAAGCACTATCCAAATGATGGATTTAAAGATATCCAACATAATTTTTAAGCTTGTTTAAGCTACAAATTAGAGTCTGAAGTATACAATTATTATACCTTAATTCAGTGGTTTAGCAAACTGGCGAATAAATTTATGCTTATCTCCCGATGCCTTTATATATTATGCCTAATTTTTTTAGAGCGTTCTTATCCAGACAATTTTTTCCGTCTATGATAATTTTTACGCCGTATTTTTTCAAAGTCTCCGGTTTAATTTTTATGAATTCTTTATGATCAGTAACCAAGATCAACGCTTTGGATTTTTTAAGAAGTTCAACTAAATTTTTAACATTGGATTTTTCCGGTATGTGCGGATCGTAAACCAGCATTCGGGCTTTATATTTTTTGACCAGTTCCATAATTTTGATTGACGGTGATTCTCGCACGTCGTCCACATCGGCTTTATAGGTTACGCCTAAAATTCCTATTCGGGTTCCATTCATAGGCAGACGAATTTCATTCAGCGCTTCTCGAAGCAATTCTACCGTATAAGTCGGCATAGAGTTATTAATTTCCCTGGCCACCCGCAAAAATTTATGGTCGAAGCCGGTTTTTTTAGCCCGTTCAATGAGATAATACGGATCGACAGGAATACAATGCCCGCCGACGCCGCAGGAAGGAAAATGAGCCATAAAGGCGAAAGGTTTGGTAGCAGCGCCTAAAATCACGTCTTTTACGTCAATTTTCAGGCGCGAAAAAGATTTAGCCAATTCATTGACGAAAGCGATATTGATGTCGCGGAAGGAATTTTCCATGATTTTCACGGCTTCGGCTTCGCGAATGGATTTCATGGGACGGATAGACGCGTCTAGAATGCTTTTATAAAATTTGAGAGCGAGAGCCAGACCGAATTTATTAAGAGCGCCGACTACTCTCGGGATATTAGCCACGTTCCATTTGGGATCCCCCGGATTAATGCGTTCCGGACAATGCGCCAAATGATAATCGCGTCCGGCTTTAAATCCGGCCTTCTTAAAAATCGGCTTGACTATTTCTTCGCTAACTCCCGGGTTGACAGTTGATTCCAAAACCACTAAGGCGCCTTTTTTCAAATTTCTGGCAATGATTTCAGTGGCGCTTATCACCGGTCGGAGATCGGGGTAATAATTTTTATCCACCGGTGTAGGAACGCAAATAAGAATAACATCGGATTTTTTAATGATTTTTTCATCCGAAGTGGCCTTAATTGAATTTTTCTTTTTTTTGATTAAAGCTATTTTTATCTTGTCCAAATCAAAGCCGTAAGTTTCATAGCCTCTTTCTTGGCAACGGATGGCCAATGGCAATCCGACATAGCCGAGACCGACAACACAAATGGTTTGTTTCTTTGCCATAGTTTTTTTATTAAACTAATATACTATTTAATTCTAGGTAACTTTTTGATAACTAGCAAATGGATTTTACCCCCACACCAATGTTTTGGTGTGGGGGTTCGCGGATGACATAAATCAGAATCGGATGTAAAATAAAAGCATGAACGATAAAAAAATAATTGTCGGCATTAACGCTTCTTTTGCCAGAAAACCCTATACTGGAATCGGGCAAGTCACGCTTAATTTTCTTAAAAAACTAAGCCAGTTTAAAGTTGATAAATTTAATTTCATTCTATATTTGGAAGAAGATTTGTCTAGAGATTTCGAACTGCCGAAGAACTTCAAAAAAAGAATTTTTTTGCCGTTTTGGAAACGAGACGATTTAATCCGGAAAATTTGGTGGGAAAAATGCCTTTTACCAAGATACGCCAAGAAAGACAAATGCAGTTATCTTATCAGTCCGTATCAATGCCCGACAATAGTTAGTTCCGAGATAAAACATTTAATGATCACCCACGATGTTATACCGGAATTATTTCCGGAATATTTAAATAATTTCAGAAAAAAATTATATTGGAAGCTTACGAAAGAGGGAATAAAAAACGCTGATAAAATTATATCTATTTCCAGCCGGACGGAAAAAGATTTGATCCGGCATCTGGGGATCAGCCCGGAAAAAATCTCGATAAATTATATTGATGCTGACGAAATTTTTAAGAAATATATATCAGACGGTAAAAAGCAACGGGTTTTAAGCCGATATAAATTGAAGCCGGGTTATATTTTGGCCGGCGGCGGTTACGAAGCGAGAAAAAATGTGGCTGGCGTCATTCGGGCTTACAAAATTCTCCGAGATAAAAATAAAAAGGAATATTTCACGGACGAATTTCCCGTACTGGCGATTTACGGAAAATTGATGCCCGAGCTGGCGCCGCTTATCACTGACGCGGAAAAGCTGGCGAGAGAATTAAATTTGACCCAGCGAATCAAATTTTTAAATCTCGTGCCGCAAAAAGACTTGCCAGTCTTGTTTTCCAGCGCTATAATGTTTGTTTTCCCGTCGTTTTATGAGGGTTTTGGCTTACCGGTGTTAGAGGCGATGAATACGGGTACGCCGGTTATCGCGGGAAAAATTTCTTCACTCCCTGAAGTGGGATTGGACAGCGCTTTATATTGCCATCCGAACGACCCGAGCGATATCGCCATGGTGATGAAAAATTTAATGGTTAAAAAAAAGCTGCGCGACGATTTGACCCGGCGGGGTCTGGAACGGGCCAAGCAATTCAGCTGGCAAAAATTCACGGAAAAGATTTTGAATATAATTGAAAATATTGTTTAAACCGCGACAATTCATCAATAATTTGAACCAGACTAAAACTTGTTTGCTTTTAGGCGATGTTTTTTTGGTTTTCTTTTCAATAGCGCTCTTTAATCTCAAAGTCATTCCCATGAGGACCGGAGATTTTATTTTTTTCGCGGCTCTCACGCTGGCTTTGGCGCTTTACCGTCCCGGCTGGGCGTTTTTGCTTTTCATCGGAACGATAATTCTGGAAAATATCAATTTGGCTCCGGAAAGTTTTTTCATAGCTATCCGTCCGTATCAATTTATCGGAGCGCTGATAATTTTGGCGATAATAATCCGGCTATTTACAAAAAGACTGAATTTTCAACTGGCTAAATTGAAATTTCCGGATTATCTGGTTTTAATTATGGCTGCCGCGGGATTTTTAAGTATTTTTGCCGCGCCGGATAAAATTGACAGTTTAAAATTGGCGGTGATTTTTACCAGTTTTGCGGCGCTATATTATTTAGTTCGCTGCTATATCCAAAATACAGATGATTTGAAAAAAATCGTCCCGTTTTTTATCGGTTCTTCGGCGGTTGTCGTTTTATACGGCCTTTGGCAGAATATCCGCTTTATTTACGGCGGCGCCAATTTTGAAACAATGCCGGGGCGGCCGAATTTGACTTTTACGGAGCCGGATTGGGCGGGAATGTATCTGATTATACTGATAAGCGTTTTGTATTCTTTCAGTCACTTTATAAATTCTAAATTTGAAACGCTGAATCCCGAACAATATCAAAATCCAAACTTAATTGCCAATCGCCAGTCGCTAATTGCCAAATTGATTTATTATTTATTTTTAGTTCTTGCTTTCATAACGTTAATTTTGACTGTTTCTCGCTCCGCTTGGATTGGCGCCTTTGCCGCCATGTCTATATTTCTTTTCGCAATTTTAACCAATCTAAGGTTTAAAGGTTGGCAATGGGGAGAATTTTTAAAGCAACTAAGTATAATAATTTCGGCTGGAATAATCAGTTTGGCTTGCGTTTATATCTTCAATCTGACCAATTTTCAGTTATTTAACCGAGTTCAGAGCGCCGGTTCAGGGCTTCAAAAAATTACCATAAGCTGTACAGAAAATAAAAAACCGCCGGAATCAATTAACTCCGCCGACGAATTGGAAAAGTTCGGTTGCCGCCATATTAATTTGGAAGAAATTGAAAAAGAAAAAATAGCCGGAAATATTATTTATGAAATCTATCGTGATGATCCCAATATAAATATCCGCCAAAAAATTTACCAAAAATCATGGGAACAGATCAAAAAACATCCCCTTCTCGGTATCGGATGGGGAAGCATCGGCATGATTTTAGGCGAAGACGAACGCGGCGCCAGTCTCAACTCCAGCAATATTTTTCTTGAAGTTTGGCTTGGATCGGGGATTGTCGGCTTCTTAGCTTTTAGTGTTTTGTTCTTTTATATCCTATCGCGTTGGATAAAAAATTATTTTTATTCCGATAACGCTTGGCAAAAAACAGTCGGCTTATTCATGCTGATTTCCTGGTTCGCCATCGTTATTTCTAATTTGTTCAATGCCGGCTTATTCTTGGGATTTTTATGGGTTTGGTTGGCGGCGGCGCAGTTAAAAATCGATCACAATTAAATGAAAATCGGCATTGACATCAGAAATATCGGCAAACATAGAACCGGCGACGAAGTGGTCTTTTTCAATTTGGTTAAGAACCTGTCCGTAATCGACATTAAAAACGAATATAAATTATTTACCGATATAACCGATGAAAATAAAATTTCCGAAATAAAAGAGGATTTGGGAATCGCGGATAAAAATAATTTTGAAATTATTTCTCTTCCGGCGAAAAACAGATTTATTTGGAATTTTTGGACGCTCCAAAGGGAATTTAGAAAGAATCCGGTGGATGCGTATCTCACGCAATATATAACGCCTTGGTTTGTTCCGAAAAAAATAAAAATTTTGACCGTTATTCATGACATCTCCTTTAATTTTTATCCCGAGTTTATAAAGAAATCAGATTTGTTTTTTTTGAAGACTCTAATTCCGCTAAGCCTTAAAAGATCGGACAAAATTATCGCGGTTTCCCGGTTTACCCGAGACGAAATAATTAAGTTTTATAAAATTAACCCGGAGAAAATAATCTGGATTTATAACGCGGTTTCAGAAGATTTTTTGGCGCAGAATATTTCAGAAGAAAAAATTGAAGAAGTAAAACGAAGATATAATTTGCCGGAAAAATTTATTCTTTATTTGGGAACGCTCCAGCCGAGAAAAAATTTGCCGATACTGGTAGAAGCTTTTGTTCTTTTCAAAGGAGATTCGAAATTAGTTATTGCCGGAGAAAAAGGGCGCAATTACGATTGCAGAATCGATGAGATTGTAAAGAGATACGAACTGGAAGATAAGGTTTTTTTCCCTGGGTTTATCAATGAAAATGACAAAGCCGCCGTTATCAAATCCGCTGAAATTTTTTGCTCTCCTTCGCTTTATGAGGGCTTTGGCATTCCGATTTTAGAAGCTATGAGCGCGGGTGTTCCGGCAATTGTTTCCGCAATCCCGGCGCATAAGGAAATTTCAGGCGACGCGGCTCTTTTTTTCAATCCGGAAATTGCCGGCGAATTATCAAATAAATTGATTGAGTTGACCGGTAATAGTGCCTTAAGAAGAACGTTGATAGCTAAAGGCAAAGAACGGGTTAAGGATTTTTCTTGGAAGAAAACAGCCGAAAAACTGGCTGATCTCTTAATTGACAAAGATTCCGGTTCGGGTAGAATATAAACATTGTCAAATTAATTGAATAAACTAATTTATGTCATATTTCGGAAATAATTTGAAAAACGAGTCTAAA
>Ga0066637_10003020_pt1 | contig 11310 bp, 10 predicted proteins | sample CryGeyCG2014_020_FD_62737 | JGI IMG/M metagenome (GOLD analysis project Ga0066637, IMG submission 62737) | Groundwater microbial communities from aquifer - Crystal Geyser CG08_land_8/20/14_0.20 | ecosystem: Environmental > Aquatic > Deep subsurface > Groundwater | place: USA: Utah: Grand County...
AATAACATTTGGAATTGAAATATATAGACTTATGTATCGCAGCTATGAATAATAGATGTTCCCTTATGATGATATTTTATTTTAAATTTTGCTTTTATAAAATCTGATAAATATTATAATAGTTTTGATACTTTTATTTTTTATATAAATTTATGAGGAAAATAGTTGTTTAATTTTTTAAAAAGTTGGATAGGTTTAATAATTATAATTTTCACCTTCTTTGCTTTAATCTCTACCGGCAAGATAATTATATTTCCAGCAGGTAATTTAGAAGCTGCGCAAAAGCAATCAGAAACCACCAGGATTGATAATACAAGTACTACAACGGACAATAATGAAGATTTCAACGAAGCTGATTTTATCGAACCTGGTGATACAGATTATTCGGATGAAGTTACTGTTGAAGGCATTTCTGAAGGGGATGGTAGTATGGATAATTTAGCGGGAGAATCAGAAGAAGATAAGGATATCATTAAAAAAGAGGCTGGAGAGGAGCAGGAGGTGGCAGTCGTGGAAGAAATAAAAGATGAAAATAATAATCCTGGTCTAATCGAAGAGCAGGATATTGATTTTACCAGCAGTGATGATTTTAGAATTAAAGTAGATTTAACCAAACAAAAGGTTTTTGTGTATTACAAAGATAATTTAATAAAAGAAATGATCTGTTCGGGAGGAGCCGAACAGTTCCCGACTCCATTAGGAGAGTTTAAGACTTCTCAAAAGATTGAATATTCATGGATCGATAGATTTAATATGGGAGCTTATTACTGGATAAGGTTTTATAAAAAATATCTTTTCCATAGTGTTCCTTTTGATGAAAATAAAGAGATGATTATGGAGGAATATGAAAAGCTTGGAAGCCCCGCAAGCCATGGATGTATCAGACTGAAGTTAGATGAAGCAAAGTGGTTATACGAAAAGCTCCCATCAGGTGTGAAAGTAATAATATACTGATGAAAATAAATACTCTGTCAAATTTGTAAATTACCTTTCATTATAAAGTTTTTATCTCACAAGAGTGCACTTCCAATAGTTCTAATTCCTGTAAAAAAGTAACTGGAAATATATTGACAAAATGAATCCCGGCCATATAATTAGGATAATATTGAATATCATTATCATTATCATTAACGCTTGGTAACTGGATAAAGATTATAAAATGAAAAATACCAAAAGAGATATCGAAACCTACAAGCAGAAAATAAAAAAAAGAGGATTCAGGCTTACCGAAACCAGGATGGTTATACTGGATGTCCTTCTTAAAAGCTCAGGTGAACTGGATGCCGAAGAATTATTTTTACTGTCTCATAAAAAACATCCAAAAATAGGAATGGCAACAATATATCGAACTTTAAGGTTACTGGAAAAAGAAGGACTCGTAGTAAGAGTTGGTTTTTATAATAACAAGGCAAAGTACAGGATAGAAGAGAGTTCAGGACCATTGGCGGAAAAACCCGATATAAGACCAAGTAAGAGTGGCTTAGATAAAAAGAAGTTTACTGGTGATGCTGGTTACCCACTGGTTACGCGCTATGAAGGAAATTTAGAAGATTATAAAAATGTAGAAAGAATAAATACAATCCAGAACCAGCTTAGCCAGTGGCTCGGTGAATTAAGTAAAATAAAAAGAGAAAAGGAGTTGGCATTGGAAGATGTGATAAAAGATTTTGGGAAAGTAGATAAAATAGTCAGTTATCATGAAAACCAAAGAAGTAACTTGATACAAATACTTTTAGATGTTCAGAACGAATACAGGTGGCTGCCCAAGCATGTTCTTTTATATGTTAGCAGTAAATTAAATATACCGTTAACTGATATTTACAGTATTGCTTCATTTTATAAATCCTTTAATCTCGAGCCGCGAGGGAAATACACTATTGTAGTATGTACTGGTACTGCCTGTCATGTTAGAAGATCAATGTATCTACTTCAGAGAATTGCCAATGTGTTAGGTATTAAACATGGTGATACTACAGGCAATTATAAATTTACACTTGAGACTGTAAATTGCCTTGGTTGTTGTGCACTTGGACCCGTAATGGTTCTAAATAATAAATATTACAGCAATCCTTCTACCAAACAGCTTGAAAAATTATTCAGTGATTTGGACTAATAAAATATTTAAATTTTAAAAATGGAGTTAAAATTGGTTATTGAAATAAAAAATAAAATTAATTCAGTTGATAAGTTAAAAGAAAAAGCACATGAAGTTGAAGAAAATTATAAAGACTGCATTGAAATATCATTATGTAGTGGAACAGGATGTAAGGCTTATCTGCCTCAGGAACTATATAGATTAATGCTGGAGGAATTAGACAAAAATAAAGAAAAAATCAACAAAAAAATTGTTGTTCATAAAACTGGTTGCCTTGGATACTGCGAAAAGGGACCTATTATAATAATTTATCCGAAGGAATTATGTTACCTGCAGGTAAAGTCTGAGGATATTCCGGAGATAGTTGAAAAAACTATAAAGGATGAAGTTGTAGAAAGGCTTTTCTATAAGGATGATAATGGTGCACTTATACCTAAAGTTTCTGATATCCCATTTTACAAGTATCAGAATAGGATAATACTTATCAATTCAAGAATGGATCCAAGAAACATTGATGATTATATAAGATTAGGAGGCTATCAAGCTCTGGTAAAAGCATTAACTGCAATGACTCCTGATAAAGTTTTAGATGAAGTTAAAAAAGCTAATCTTAGGGGCAGAGGGGGAGGAGGGTTTCCAGCAGGAGATAAATGGGAGACAACAAAGAATGCGGCTGGTGAGCCAAAATATGTACTTGTTAATGCAAGTGAAGGAAATCCTGGAGCATTCCCGAATAGACTTACTATAGAGGGAAACCCACATAGTGTCCTTGAAGGATTAATTCTAGCTGCATATGCTATTGGTTCAAACCAAGGATATATTTACATCAAACAGGAATATTCATTAGCCATTGAAAATATAAATATTGCAATTGAACAGGCAAGAGAGTATGGATTTTTGGGAAAAAATATATTGAATTCTGGATTTAATTTTGAAGTTAAAGTGCACAAAGGAGCAGGTGCTTATGTTTCAGGAGAATCAAGCGCATTGAATACAGCTATTGAAGGTAAAGCTGGCGAACCAAGACTTAAGTACATCCATACAGCTGTTAGTGGTTTATGGGGAAAGCCAACAAATCTTAATAATGTGGAAACTTATGCTAATGTTCCACAAATAATAAATAACGGTGCTGATTGGTTTATGAGCATAGGAACAAAAGGTAGCGCGGGAACTAAAATATTTTCACTTGTTGGCAAGGTTAAAAATACCGGTCTTGTTGAAGTTCCGATGGGAATTACTTTAAGAGATATTATTTATAAAATTGGTGGTGGGATCAAGGATGATAAAAAATTTAAAGCAGTTCAGACTGGCGGGCCTTCAGGTGGAGTAATTCCCGAACATCTACTTGACCTACCTGTTGATTTTGATGAATTAACAAAAGCAGGTTCAATGATGGGTTCAGGTGGGATGGTTGTGATGGATGAAGACGACTGCATGGTTAATTTAGCCTATTATTTTATAAAGTTCTTATCTGAGGAATCGTGTGGAAAGTGTGTTCCGTGTAGAGAAGGGTTAAGGCAGCTTATATATGTTTATGAAAGAATAATGGAGGGAAAGGGTAAAATTGAGGATTTAAAACTCCTTGAAGATTTAGCATTAGTTCTTGAAGGAGCTTCTCTTTGTGCCTTGGGAAGTACAGCTCAAAATATAGTATTAACCACTCTTAAATACTTCAGGCAGGAATATGAGGCTCATATTTATTATCATTCATGCCCTGCATTAGTTTGTAAGCCGCTTATAAATTATGAAATTAATAAAGAGAAGTGCACAGGTTGTATGCTATGTGTAAAATCCTGTCCCGTAAATGCAATTTCCGGTGAAGTAAAAAAACCTCATATAATTGACCAGAATACATGTATAAAGTGTGATGCCTGTGTTGAAGCTTGCCCGGAGAAATTCAGTGCTATTGAAAAGAAAACTGGATTATTAGGAGTTAAATTATAAAGGTTAAATTATAAAATAAATTATATTTTAGCAGGAGCATAAATATGAATAACGAAAATAATAATGATACTTCCAAAAAGAAGATTAATCTGTTAATTGATAATATTACAGTTGAGGTTGATGACAGCAGCACTGTACTTGGTGCTGCCAATATCGCAGGTATACATATTCCAACATTATGTTTCCATGAGAAAGTAAAACCTTACGGTGCATGCAGGTTATGTCTTGTAGAAATAGAAAAGAGAGGTAGGTCGCGAATTGTTGCTTCATGTGCTTATCCTGTGGAAGATAATCTGAAAGTTTATACAGAGAGTCCAAAAGTTGAAGCTATAAGGAAAAATCTTGTTGAGCTTTACCTTGCATTATTTCCTTTTCATTCTGAGATAAAGGCCCTTGCAAAAAAATATAATCTAAGAAAAACAAGATTTAAGAAAGAAAATAATTATTGTATCCTTTGTGGTTTGTGTGTCAGGTACTGTGCAGAAGTGAAAGGATATAACGCTATAGGATTTGTGGGAAGGGGAATAAATAAGAAGGTTACTTTTATTCCAGATTCTGCTTATTTTAAATATTGTGAAAACTGTATGGAATGTGTGGATATATGCCCTACCGGGGTATTTCCTTCCAATTATGGGATGGAGAGATTTCCACAAATTAGTGATTAAAAATTATGTGATTTATATCAGAATTTGAGCATGGTATTAATTAATATGCGTTGAATTTCTATGGGTTTGCTCTTGAAAAATAACCTTTATGCTTTGGATATCCTGGAAGGAGCTCCTGCCAGTATAACTAACAGTATAAATTTATCAAATACAAATATAAGATAACTGTCATAGCTGAGCTTACCTGAAGAAAAAGTCAGCCCATGTTTCAATAAATGAAATGCCTGTATTTAATAGTGGCTTTTTATTCTGCCACAAATTCTTGAACTTATAATAATCCTCCAATCTGTTAATATTAAAAAAATTAAGGTTATCTATCCCATTTTGCTTAAGCTTATTAATTGAAATTACTTCAATATCCAGATAGTTAAAAATATCCGATATTTTATATTTTTGTTTTCCGATATCTTCTTTTAAGATACCAAGACAATTTTTGGAATACAATCCACAGAGGACTTCAAAACCTTTTTCGGTTTTAATTATATATGCATCCCTTTTCTTAGAATAATTATAGGATATTGTTGCTGGCTCACTGCTGCTTGGTTCTTCAGTATTTATTCCGGATTCATAAACCAACGATTTTAACAAATTATAAGAAATAAAGGGCATATCAAACGCAACAATTATGGAATAGAAATATGATGCATTCGCAAGGCTTGTATAGATGCCGATTACAGGACCCTTTCCTTTATGGCTTGGTGTAATTTTTTCAGAATTAGTGATATTTAAGGAATTACTTGTATTTAAATTGTCAACATCACTTTCATCTAAAATAATTCTTATATTTGTTTTTATATTTGGATATGTTGAAACTTTTTCAGGAAAATTTTTAAAATTTGTTTTTAGATATTTTTTTATATTAGAAACTTTTATTTTATCAAAATTATATTTTTTTTGATATATTCTGATTTTGTTTAATTCAGAAGAAACAATCGGGTAGTGGCTCTTTGAAGTGCTTATTATTATTTCATCACAAAAAAAACTTAATTTAAAAATCTGGTCTATAAATAATGGTACAGTATCAACTTTGATTTTCAATTTATTGAAGCCAAATCTACTGCTCTTACCCCCTGCCAGAACTATTCCTGTTAGATTCACCTTAGTATTCTCCGTGGCCATGAATAAATATTAAACCTGCCACCTCTGGCGTAACCAATAACAGTTAAATTTATTTTTTTTGCAAGGGCAGCAGCACTAAAAGTCACAGAAGAATTCGTGACCATAATCGGAATTTGCATCCTACAAATCTTATAAATTACATCAATGCCCAGTCTGCCTGTAGTAAATATAATCTTATCTTCAGGGGACAACCTTTTTATTAACATAAAGCCGGCAATTTTATCAATACAGTTATGCCTTCCGATATCTTCCGCCAGGTTTAATAAGTTACCATTCTTATTAAATAAGGCAGCGCTGTGCAAACCGCCAAATTCTTTCTTGTACCTTTGCTGATTTAGGGTTTCCCTATTTAGGGTAAGCACAATGTCAGACGCAACTGTGAGATTGCTCTTTATTTTCTTCAAACCTTTTTCAAATATGAAATCGTCAATACTGCAGCATTCTGAAGATATGAATTTTAAATTGTCTAAATATCTGATTTTATCTTTATCAATAGCAGCAGTTACCTCGATTCTTGAAGACAGATCATTCCTGCTGATAATCTTACCAATATCATGGCGGCAAATCTTTAAAAGTTCTATATCTGAATAGTCCTCAATGTAACCGTTATTAACTAAATAACCAACTGTAAGTTCAATCAGACTGGCGGGTGAGCATGAAATTGTTGAAATAGCACTGCCATTTAAGGAAATTGTAAGAAGCAATTCAAAAGGGATAATGTCTATTAAGTCAACCTTACCCGAAGAAGCTTTAATTTTTTCAATTTTAATTTTTTTACCTAATTTTGAAATTCTACCTTCCAATTTTTCCATGCCAACGCAATTCCTTTTTTCATATCTTTTTCAAACTTACAGCGCAGACCTTAAACTCCGGAATCTTTGCTTCAGGGTCCAGGGCAGGATTAGTTAGAACATTGGCGGGAGAATCTGCATAATGAAATGGCATAAATACCACTCCTTTTTTCTTTTTGGATTTTTTATATTTTACAAACCCCTGTGGGGCATCTTCCTTTTATATGTTCGGTGACCTCTTCTCGAGAATATTTTAAAGTTGTGGAAATGGGTAAAATCAGCGATTGGCCAAGAGCACAAAGAGAAGTCTTTTGCATCACTTTAGCCGTATGAAGCATTAAATCAATATCATCTTCCTTACCCTCTCCTCGAGAAATAGCGGTGGCTAATTCCAGAAGTTTTTCTGTTCCTACTCGACATGGAATACATTTGCCACAGGACTCACGTTTAAAAAAATTCAAGAAACATTCGAGCATATCCAGAGCACAGGTAGTCTCGTCCATTACCAGAATAGCTCCCGAGCCTAAAACTAGTCCTTTTTCTCCGAGAGAGGCGTAATCCAGAGGTACATCAAGCATATCCTCACCTAAAATAGCTCCTGCTGTCCCTCCTACTTGAGCCATTTTAAATTTACTGTCTCGCATCCCCTGAGCATAATCAATAATAATTTCTCTTAAAGTAATACCCATGGGAGCTTCAATCAAACCGGCCTCTTTAACATGCCCCGATATTGCATAAACCTTTGTTCCCGGGCACTTTTTTGTTCCAAAAGTCCTGAACCAGTCTGACCCCTTAAGAATAATAGGAGCGATATTAGCTAATGTTTCTACATTGTTGATAAGTGTTGGTTTCCCCCAAAGCCCGCTACTTGGAGGAAAGGGTGGTTTAAAGCGGGGATTGCCGCGTTTACCTTCCAGAGATTCCATTAAAGCAGTCTCTTCTCCACAAACATAGGAACCTGCCCCCTGATGAATCTCAATCTGGAAATTAAATCCACTTCCAAAAACATCCTCACCTAAGAATCTATGCTCTCTAGCCTGTTTGAGTGCTTTATTAAATCGATTAATGGAAAGAAGATATTCTCCACGAATATAAATATAGCCGTAATGGGCACCCACAGCATATCCAGCAATTATCATTCCCTCGATAATCTTATGAGGGTCGCCTTCTAAAATCGCCCTATCCTTAAATGTTCCTGGCTCTCCCTCATCAGCATTGCAGATAATATATTTGGGAGCATCTTTTGCTTTAGCTGTAAACTCCCATTTTAAACCGGTGGGAAATGCTGCTCCACCCCGACCTTGCAGGCCTGAGGCCTTAATTTCACTGAGTACTTGTTCCGGTCTCATCTCCCGTAAAACCTTACCCACTGCTTCATAGCCATCTTGAGCAATATATTCTTCAATGCTTTCTGGATTAATCCTGCCATAATTCTCCAGAACAACTCGCAGGGGACTTTTTAATTCTTTTATCATTTCTTCTTCCTTAACTCTCTCAAAATTTCTCTAATTTTTTGAGGAGTCAAGTTGCCGCAAACTTTCTCATTAATCATCATTGCTGGTGCTTCATTGCATATCCCCAGACAACTTACCTCCTCTAGAGTAAACCTGCCATCGGCTGTTGTTTCTCCAACTTTAATCTTTAATTCTTTCTCTAAAACCTTAAAAATACTCTTTGACCCCATTAGATGACAGGGTCCACTGTCGCAAACCTGAATTACATACTCACCCCGCGGTTTTAAGCTAAACAATGAATAAAAAGTAGCTACCCCATAAACCTCACTATAACTTAAACCTGCCTCCTGAGCAGTAAGCTTTAACTTATCCTCAGTAATATAATTATGCTTGTTTTCCCTTTGCGCTTTGTTTAAAAGAGCAATGACATCTTTTTCTTTATTTCTTAACTTCATTTTTAAATTCTTTCTATCTTTACGGCTGACACTTTGTATTCGGGAATTTTAGCCACAGGGTCTAGAGCATCGCTGGTCAAAAGATTTGCTGCTGATTCCGCAAAATGGAAAGTCATAAAGACTACTCCCTTATCCACATGGTGGGTGATTTTTACTTTTACTTTAAGCTTTCCACGACGTGAGCTCACCCTCACCCAATCATTATTTTTAATTCTTAGTTTTTTTGCATCTTGTGGACTAATCTCTAAAAAGCCTTCGGGGGCAATACCATCCAGTGGTTTTGACCTGCGGGATAAAGAGCCAGTATGAAAATGGTAAAGAACTCTACCTGTGGAGAGAAGGAAGGGATATTCTTCATCGGGCAGCTCTGCTGGAGGGATATAATCTACAGGAGTAAAAAGACCCTTTCCCCGAGTAAATTTATCTTTATGTAAATAAGGGGTGCCTGGATGTTCGCGGCTCGGACATGGCCACTGCAAGCCCTGCCCTCCTAAGCGATCAAAATGGACACCACCATAAATAGGAGTTAAAGAAGCAATCTCATCCATTATCTCTCCTGGCGAATGATAAGCCATTGGATAGCCCATTCTCTTACTTATTTCCATGATAATCTTCCAGTCCTCTCTGCTTTTTCCAATGGGAGGAATTGCTTTATGTAAAAGTTGAATTCTGCGGCATGTATTGGTGAAAGTTCCCTCTTTTTCAGCAAAAGAGACGCCAGGTAGGACTACATCAGCAAGTTCGGCTGTCTCAGTCAAAAAAATATCCTGAACTACTAAAAAATCAAGGTTTTCCAGTCCTTCTCTTACATGATTAAGATTGGGGTCGCTGAGCATAGGATTTTCACCCATTATGTAAAGCCCTTTAATCTCACCTTTGCTTGCTGCATCTATAATCTCTACTACGGTTAGCCCTTCCTTTGGAGGGAGCTTTACTCCCCAGGTGGTCTCAAAATTCTCCCTAACTTGCGCCTTGCTTACCTTCTGGTAACCCGGATAAACATCGGGTAAGGCTCCCAAATCACAAGCACCCTGGACATTATTCTGTCCACGTAGAGGATTAACGCCAGTGCCTTCTCGCCCCACATTGCCGCAGAGCATAGCTAAATTAGCTAAGGATAAAACATTATCAGTCCCTGTAGTATGCTGGGTTATACCCATAGCAAAAACAATAGAGCCCCTATCTGCTTTTCCATACATTCTTGCAGCAGCAATCAATTTTTCTTCAGGTATACCGGTAATTTTCTCTACTTTTCCAGGAGTATATTTGGAGACTACTTTCCTGAATTCATCGAAGTTTTCTGTGCGATTTTCCACAAATTCTTTATTATAAAGGCCTTCATTAATAATTACATTCATCAAACCATTAATCCAGGCGACATCGGTTCCGCTTTTTTGCCTTAGCCAGATTTCGGCATATTCGGTTAACTCAATTGCTCGTGGGTCTACTACTATTAATTTTGTACCATTATAAGCTGCCAGGTGTTTAAAATAGTTTCCAATTACCGGATGGGTCTCCGTAGTGTTAGAGCCGGTTACTAAAATAACATCTGCTTTCTCAAATTCCCAGATAGAATTGGTCATTGCTCCACTGCCAAAAGCACGAGAAAGTCCAGCCACAGTAGAAGCATGACAAAGACGAGCGCAGTGGTCAACATTATTGGTGCCGAAGCAGATGCGGATAAACTTTTGAAATAGATAATTTTCCTCATTAGTGCACTTAGCTGAGGATAATCCAGCTAAAGCATCACTGCCATATTTATCCTTCAATTCCTTAAATTTAGTGGCTACTAAATTTAATGCTCCATCCCAGCTCGCTTCTTCAAATTTTCCATTGTGTTTAATTAAAGGAGTGGTAAGGCGGTCTTTGTGATGAACATAGTCAAATCCAAAACGTCCTTTAACGCATAGATGCCCTTTATTGTCAGGACCCTCCTCAACTCCATAGACTTTCACAATTTTATCATTTTTAATGTTTAGTTCTATCTGGCAGCCAACTCCACAATAAGGACAAATAGTTTGTACTTTTCGAAACTCCCAGCTCCTACCTTGAAAACGAGCTAATTTTTCTGTTAATGCACCGGTAGGGCATGTTTGGATACAAGCTCCACAAGAGACACAGTCAGTATCCACTAATGGCTGGTCTAATCCTGAAATAAGAAATGTACCGCTCCCGCGAGCAGCAAAATCTAATACTCTCTGAACGGTAATTTCAGCACAGGCACGTACACATCGTCCACAAAGGATGCATTTATTAGGGTCTTTTAGAATTACCTGACTGGAATCTTCAGTGGGCTCAATTGATTTACTAACGGGAAAACGTATCTTCTCAATACCCAACTCATAAGCTAGATCCTGAAGCTCACACTGACCATTACTCTCACAAACTAAACAATCATGCTTATGCTCTGAGAGGATTAATTCTACAATCAATTTCCGCGCCTCATCTATTTCCTCATCAGAGGTTATAACCTTCATCTTTTCAACTACTTCTGTTGTACAAGCAGCTTCCATGCCTGGCCTGCCTTTAATCTTTACCATGCAGAGCCGACAGCTTCCAGCAATACTCAAGCCTTTTTCATAGCATAAATGAGGAATTTTAATTCCATTAGCTAAAGCTACCTCCATAATAGTAGAGCCTTTTTCTGCCTGAACCAGTTTCCCATTAATAGTTAGATTCACAGTATTCATCTCTTTTTCCCTTAAGATAAGAAAGCATTGGTACTATTTCTCTTTGCTCCTTAAAGAATTTAATTTTAACAGTTTATCCTGTAATCTTGAAATCTTT
>Ga0066637_10003021_pt1 | contig 11306 bp, 12 predicted proteins | sample CryGeyCG2014_020_FD_62737 | JGI IMG/M metagenome (GOLD analysis project Ga0066637, IMG submission 62737) | Groundwater microbial communities from aquifer - Crystal Geyser CG08_land_8/20/14_0.20 | ecosystem: Environmental > Aquatic > Deep subsurface > Groundwater | place: USA: Utah: Grand County...
GAAAAATTAAGGCAAATACTTATGGCCAGCACGGACGAGCCGGAATTATTAATATCAAGGTTAAAAATATTTCCGCCAGCAGTCAGACAGAGATTACGGCTGACAGTTGGGGAATTACTGGAGAAGCGGTTGGCGGCCAAATCACACTTCTTGCCAATCAATTAAATATTTTAACGAGCAGTGTTTCGGCTATAGATAAGCAGAAGCAAAAAAAGCCAGGAACCATCTCTTTAATTTACTGTCAAAAAGATTTTACCGGCACTACTTTTAATCCTGAGCCGGAAGAAACCATAAGTTGTCCATAGTAATTGTACATGTAATAGTTATTGGGGCATGACCCCCCTGGCCGGGCAGGCAAAAATGACACTATCAAAATTATTCTAATTATTCTAATTACTCTAATTATTCTAATAAATGTCCAATTCTAAAATGTCCAATAAATCACACTCTTGGTCATTTTGTCATTGGGCGTTGGGATTTGATTAGGTTAATTAGGTTAATTAGGTTAATTAGAATAATTAGGTCAATTTTATAAAATCTGTCTCACGAAAAGGGCTCACTTCAAAAACTATGCCATATGTCAAAATCATTTACCTTGACAGAACTAATCATCTACATAGCTCTGGTGGCTCTGGTAGCAATAGTTGCTATTAGTTTTGCCTGGAATATTATCAATACCCAAATTAAAAATCAGGCCTACCAGGAAGTGCAACAAAACCTGCGATTTGGAATGGAAAAAATTACTCAAGCTATCCGAGGGGCAAATGATATTTCTATCTCCGATTCTGTTCTTACCCTTAATTATCCGACCAAAGATATAATTTTAGATGTTGCTGCTAAAACTATTAATCTCGGCGGCCAGGATGTAGAAATTCACAAATTAAGAATTACAGATGGTCCGAGTGATCCTGAAGCCCTGACTTCAGATAAAGTTGATGTAACAAATTTCATATTAACTAACTTAACTCAGGGATCTGAACCAAAAAACATTAAAATTGAATTAACTATAAAATATGTTAATCCTTCTCAAGATCCTAAATGGGAAGCTGAAATTTCTTCTGAAACAGCTTCTTCAGTCAGAATTTCCCCCTAATCGGTACCAGGTACCGCCCCTGAAAGGGGGTTAAATAAAGGCCTGTCCAGACCTGATCGTCTAAATTTCATAAGTTATGACAAAAGGAGCTAGTTTACTAATAACCATTATAATTATCAGCGCTATTTGTCTGGCCATTGCCTTGAGCGTAACTCTAGCGGGCATAGGAGAAATACAAATGGGGGCAGATCTCGCTCAATCTGATAAAGCGCGGGCCTTTACCGAAGCATGTATGGATGAGGCCCTGCTTCAGCTCATCCGAGACCCTGATTATAGCGTGGAGGATTTGACTTTAAATGGAGGAACCTGTAATATAAATATAGATAAAACCGGTCCAAATCCAATCATTACTTGTGCGGGTAGTTTTAAACAATTTACCAAAAGCCTACGGGTTGAATTTGACATGGCTAACAAAAAAATTTTAAGCTGGCAAGAATAATACTAAAAATAAAAGATAAAAAATAAAATATAAAATACACATATAAAAAATGAAAAAATGTCGGGTTCCTAAAGACAATTTCCAAAGAAAATATTTTTGAGTTTTAGGTTTGTGTTTTTTATTTTTTATATTTAATTTTTTATTTTAGTTTGTCGCTTTATGGCATTTTTTACCGACCCATCAATTTTTGGCCTTGATATTTCTGACCATTCTATAGAATGCCTACTTCTGACGAAAGGGGTGGGTAAAATTTATCTTAAATCATATTCCCGGGTTGAATTAGCCCCGGGTATTGTTGAAAATGGTGTAATTTTAGATAAAAAGAAACTGTCCCAACTCATAGTTGAAGCACTTTCAAAGGCACGACCAAAAAAAATTACCTCTAAAAAAGTAATCTTCTCTTTGCCTGAGTCAAGAACTTTTATTCATATTTTTAAGTCCTCTGAAATTCCAAAGGGCACAAAGCTCAAAGAAGAAATGGTCTTTGAAGCTGCTAAAATTATCCCTCTGGAATTAAAAGAAATTTACAACGATTTTACTCGTTATGAAAATGGTGACATTCTCTTTGCAGCCAGTCCTAAGAAAATAGTCAATGATTATTTGGAAGTCATGAAAAATGCTGGCCTCAAAACAGTGGCCCTGGATATAGAATCATTAAGTATAGGAAGAGCAATGCTCACGTCCGGAGGTTTAAAAGAAAGCTTTATGGTGGCTGATATCGGAGCCAGATTCACTAACCTAAGTATTTTCGACAAGTATGGTTTACTCCGGGTATCCTCAACAATCAAAATTGCCGGTAACAAATTCAGCCGGGCCCTGGCACGAGAGTTAAATCTCTATATTGAAAAAGCCGAAAAATTAAAACAAACTTACGGACTAGACGTTGAAAAAGGCGATAAAAAAGTAGTCGCGGTTTTGGAGAGAGAAATTTCGCCAATTATAGAAAAAATTAGAGAGCTTCTCGCCTATTATCATAAGGAAGTAAAAAAAATTCTCCTGGTCGGAGGCTCGGCTCAGATGCCAAAAATTGCCTCCTATTTTTCAAAAAAATTAAATATCAATACCGAATTAGGAAAATCAAAAATTGCTTCTCAATTTAAAAAAGAATCTGTTCTTTATGAAAATGTTATCGGGCTGGCTCTAAGAGGCCTGGAAGAAAAACCGGCCGAAGCAGGGATTAATCTTTTGCCGCCAATTTTTAAGAAAAAACCTCTTTTACAATTATTTTTACAGAGAAGAATAAAACTCTGGATTGCCATTACCTTTTTAATAATTGAAGCCCTGCTTTTCCTGGCGGGGGTCAAAACTATATTTAATGAACTTGACAGAATAATGAAAGGTATCAAAATAAATATAGAGCAAATTGATATTATGGAGCAAAAGCTCCAAGACGGGAGGATAAAGGTCATCGATTAATTAATAAGTGTTTAAGAGAAAAACTATGTCAAAGAAAACGAGATTTGGCTTCACTATGGTTGAGCTTATTATTGTCATTGCTATTATCGCAATATTAGCCGGTATTATTTTTGTAGCCATCAACCCAGCCAAACGCTTTAGAGAAACTCGAAACACCAGACGCTGGACTGATGTCTCCAACGTCCTTGATGCTATTTTGAAATATCAGGTGGAGTCCGGCGGCACACACATTACTGCTATTGAAAATGCTACAAATGACAAATACTACATGATTGGTACTGGTGCTACCGGCTGTAGTGCATGTACTGACCAAACTATTGCAGCTGACGGAGATTGCCTTGATATCTCAGCTATTAAACCTGATTATATTGGTGCAATTCCTAATGATCCAAAAAGTGGCACAGACGCAATAACTGGCTATTATATCATGAAAAGCGCGGCCGGCAGAATCAAAATTGGCGCCTGTGAAGCAGAGCCCGATGAAGTTGGGAAAATCAGCGTAACCCGATAATAATTCTTTAGCGAAAATAGTTCTTTTTTTTAGAATGGATTTAAACAAATCTAAAAGTTTTTGGTAATTTAAAATGGGGCCTGGCCCCATTTTCGCCTGCCTTAAAAACCTTTATTCAAGCAGGTTTCAAGACGATTTTTTGAATTTAGTACGATTTTAATCAATTCTCTTTTTTACAATTTTCCAGACTTTTTTAGCAATCTCCTCTATTGAGAGAAGTTTTTTCTTTGGAACGCATTCAATAACAATAAAATCTTTTGGAAATAATTTTACTATTTCTAAATAAATTTTCTCGGCTCGAGATAAATAGTTGACGTCTTTCTCATGGATATCTTTTTCCCCTTTTTTAAAGGAATAAAGGTTATTTCCCAAATCTTCTTTGACGGTGGACAAAATCTTGGAGAACTTCGTCCAAATCTTTCTCTGTAAAATCTGGCCAATATTTCTTGCAAAAATAAAGTTCAGAATAAGCTACCTGCCAGATTAAAAAGTTAGAAACCCTTTGCTCTCCACCAGTTCGAATAATTAAATCAGGGTCGGGCAAGCTAGAAGTATATAAATAATCCCCTATTTTATTTTCATCAATTTGATTCAGGGGGATTTTTTCTTTAATAATCTTTTTGACTGCCTTAACTATTTCTGCTCTCCCACCATAACTTATGGCAAGGTTTAAAATCATTTTGTTGTTATTTTGGGTAAATTCCTCGGCTTCTTTTATTGATTTTTGCAAATATTTTGGTAACCTCTCTGTCTGTCCAATGATTTGAATTTTTATTCCTTCCTTACAAATTCTTTTGACTTCTTTTTTATTTAACCCTTGACTTAATAATCTCATCAAATAACTAACCTCCCGCTCTGATCTATTCCAGTTCTCTGTAGAAAAGCAATACAAAGTTAAAATTTTTATTCCCCGATCCTTGGACCACTTTGTAATCTCTTTTACCTTATTAAACCCGCGTCGATGACCTTCAAAAGTCGGCAGCCCCCTCTCTCTCGCCCATCTTCGATTACCATCAATAATAATGCCTAAATGATAAGGAATGTTGGTCATATTTGTGATAAAATAGAGACTATCTTATTGCGAAAGTTAGTACGATTTTAATCAATTCTCTTTTTTACAATTTTCCAGACTTTTTTAGCAATCTCCTCTATTGAGAGAAGTTTTTTCTTCGGAGCGCATTCAATAACAATAAAATCTTTTGGAAATAATTTTACTATTTCTAAATAAATTTTCTCGGCTCGAGATAGGTAGTTGACGTCTTTTTCATGGATATCTCTTTTTTTACCTCTTAAATATAACCTCGCATCTTTTCTGTCTATTAACCGGTAGGCAATCTTTGCCGGCATGTGAAGAAAAATGTTTAAATCTGGTTTTGGAATGTCTAAAATTTTATATTCTAAATCATTTATCCATTTATAAAATTTTTTCCTCGCAGCTCTTGTTTTGATTTTCACTCCCTGATGACCTAAATTAGAAGCTGCATATCGATTGGCGAGCACTAGTTTACCTTGGGCCAGCCACTTTCTAATTTTTTCTGCCACATCGTATCGGTCTAAAGCGTAAAAAAGAGAGGCCTTGCAGGGCCCGACATTTTCAAGCGTTCCGTATTCGCCTCTCAAATATTTTTCAACAAAATAAGCTGAGGGCTTGCCATATTGAGGAAAATCCACTGTTTTGGGAGTGTGTCCTCGCTCTCTAAGCCTCTTAACTAAACGGCTAAACTGTTCGGTTTTTCCTGAACCATCGGTTCCTTCAAGTACAATAAATTTACCTTTTCTCATAATTGGTCAAAAATTAGTCAAATTTCAATTTTCGCTTCGTAAGCCTTTATTTAAGCATACTTCCAATCACCATTTCCCGGTGCCAGGCACCGGATTACCGGATTACCGGAATAAAAACTTAAAAAATTTCTTCGGCTTTTTAGTTTTTTAGCTTTTTATATTTGTATCTTCAGGCCCGGACCCATGGTGGTAGCCAGAACTACATTTTTAATAAAATTTCCTTTTACGCCGGAGGGTCTTGCTTTTTTAAGTGTCTCTAAAAATAAGCTAATGTTATCCTTAATTTTTTCTTTATCCCAGGAAAGTTTAGCTATGCCTATGTGGAGATTGCCGCTCTCGTCATTTTTGAAGGTAATTTTTCCCTTCCGAAGCTCCCGAATGCTCTCGTTAACATTTGTAACAATCGAACCTGTCTTTGGAGAAGGCATTAAACCTTTTGGCCCTAAAATTCTTGCAATTTGAGCTAGAGATTTCATCATGGCCGGGGTAGCAATAGCAATGTCAAAATCACATTTTCCCGTAGTCTTAATCTTTTCAATTAAATCATCGCCTCCGACCAGATCTGCCCCGGCTTCTTTAGCCTGGTTCGTGTTAGCCGGTTCTACAAAAGCAGCAATTTTTTCCTTCTTCGGGGCTCCGTGCGGCAAAATTACTGACCCTCTTACCTGCTGCTCACTCTTTTTAGGGTCAATACCAAGCCGAACATGAATTTCAACAGTCTCATCAAATGAAGATAGATAATTTTTTTTAATAAAATCTATAGCCTCATCTAAATCATAAACTTTGGACTTATCTATTTTAGATTTTATTTTTTGATAATGTTTGCTGGGCATAATTCGTTCTACTCAAAATAAAATATAAAAAATAAAAGATAAAAAACACAAACGAAAAATGTAAAAATATTTTAGAGCCTGGATATTTTTAAGTTTTTAATATGTGTATTTTATTTTTTATTTTTGGTTTTTTATTTTTCTATTACCTCTATTCCCATCTGTCTTGCAGTCCCCTCCACGACTTTGGCAGCCTGCTCAATATCGTCAGTATTCAAGTCCGGCATTTTAATTTTAGCAATTTCCATAAGTTGGGTTCTGGTTATCTTGCCTTTTTTTTCCTGAAGCGGTTTACCAGAACCCTTTTCAATGCCGGCAGCTTTTTTAAGAAGCTCCGAGGTAAGTTGGGTTTTTAAAGTAAAAGAATAGGTTCTATCCTCATAAACTGTAATTTCTACCGGAATAATATTGCCTACTTTATCTTTGGTAGCCTCATTAAACTTTTTACAAAATTCTGCGATGTTAAGGCCGTGCTGGCCGAGAGCCGGACCAACAGGCGGAGCCGGATTAGCTTGTCCGGCCGCAATTTGTAGCTTTATAATTGTCTTGATCTTCTTTGCCATATTACATTGATCTACGAAAGTACAAATCCCTTACGAATATACGAATTCGTAAATTCGTACCTATTCGTAATTTCGTAGATTTTATAGTTTCTTAACCTGCAAAAAGTCTAAATCTATTGGAGTTTCCCGGCCAAAAACAGAAATTAAAATTTTTACCCGACCCCTGGCCTCATCAACCTCCGAAACTTTTCCCTCAAAACTTTTAAACGGTCCATCATTAATTCTCACCGGAGAACCGACAGTAACATCAATCTTATACTTGGGCTCCTCTACCCCCATTCTCTTTTGAATTGCCTTAATCTCTTCCTCGGATAAGGGAGTTGGTATGGTGCCGGAGCCAATAAAGCCAGTAACATTAGGGGTATTTCGGACTACATACCATGAGTCATCAGTAACCGTCATCTCCACAAGCACATACCCCAGAAAAATTTTTTCTGTAACTATTCGGCGTTTACCGCCCTTGATTTTAATTCTTTTTTCTGTGGGAATTAGAATATTAAAAATTTTATCAGCCATGTCCATGGACTCAATTCTCTGACGAAGATTTTCAGCTACATTCTCCTCATAGCCAGAATAGGTATGAATAGCATACCATTGCCGGCCAATTTGTTCAACTTGTTTAGGCATAAAAAATTAAGAAACTCCTTTGATTACCAGCTCTAACACTTTAGTCAAAATAAAATCAATGAGCCCTAAGAAAGCTGCCACACCAAGACTAATAACAATAACTGTCAAAGCATGGTTAAGGGCCTCACGCCTGGTTGGCCAGACCACTTTCCTCAGCTCTAATGTAGACTCTTTTATATAATTAATAAATTTTTGAAACATAAGCGGTTTTTAAAAAGACCTCCAGGGCCTACTAAAAAGCATAACACACTCTAAAAAAAATGCAAGCCCCATATTAATCTCGAAAGAAAAAATGTACCCGTCCCTTTTTTATATATCTAAGTTTTGCACAATCTTGGTATGGGTTTGAATAAATTTTTTACGAGGTCCGACTTCGCGGCCCATTAAAATTTCAAAAATCTCGTCAGCTTTTGCAACGTCAGCTATGGTAATCTTTTTTAAAACCCGCTTTTCAGGATTCATAGTTGTCTCAAAGAGTTCCTCTGGATTCATTTCTCCTAATCCCTTGTAGCGCTGGATATCAGCCTTGGGCGGCTGAATAGCTTTTTTCTTTTTTCCCTCCTGGCCCGTGGAAGGTATTTTTTTAACTTTAAACCCTTTAGCTACCTGCCTGCCGGTAGGCAGGACTTCTTTCACTTCTCCACCAGCTGGCGGAAGTTTTTTCCCTTTAAGTATAACTTCTTTCTCTTGATCAGTATAAGCATAGATTGTCTCTTTGTCTCGCCGGATTCGATAAAGTGGAGGCTGAGCTACATAAATATAACCCTGCTTAATGAGTTCCGGAAAATAACGATAGAAAAAAGTAAGAAGAAGTGTCGCAATATGGCGACCATCCACGTCACTGTCAGCGGCAATAATAATTTTATGATAGCGGAGTTTACTAATGTCAAACTGCTCGCCGATCTTTGCCCCTAAAGCTATAATTAAAGACTTTAATTCCTGATTTTCTAAAATTTTGTCAAGTCTTGCTCTTTCTACATTTAAAATTTTACCACGCAGAGGCAATATCGCCTGGTACATTCTATCCCTGCCCATTTTTGCCGAGCCTCCAGCACTGTCTCCTTCCACGATAAATAACTCGCTCTTTTCCGGGTCGCGAGATGTGCAATCAGATAATTTTCCCGGCAAAGAAAGACTCTCTAAAAGACCCTTTCTCAAAACTGAAACTCTGGCTGTTCTGGCTGCCTCGCGAGCTTTAGCTGCTAAAATAGATCTTCTAATAACGGCTTCAGCATCTTTGGGATGCTCTTCCAGAAAATTTTTAAAGGTCTCGGAGAAAACCGCATCCACCGCGGTCCGGGCCTCACTGTTTCCAAGTCTGGACTTGGTTTGCCCTTCAAATTGCGGTTCTCTTATTTTTACACTGACCACTCCAGTTAGCCCTTCGCGAACGTCATCTCCACTAAGATTTGGATCTTTCTCTTTCAAGTATTGTTTTTCCCGGCCATAGCTATTAAGAACCCTGGTGAGCGCTGATCTAAAGCCAACAATATGAGTGCCTCCGTCAGTGGTATGGATGTTGTTAGCAAAACCGAGAAGGGTCTCCTTATAATCATTGGTATATTGAAGCCCAATCTCTACTATTATGTTCTCAAATTCTTTTTTAACATAAAAAATATTTTCGTGGCGCGGCTCATTGGTACGATTTAACCAGCGGATAAAAGATGAGATTCCTCCTTCAAAATAAAAGATATGCGATCTTTCCCGAGGACTGCGAGCATCTACTAGTTTAATTTTTATCCCTCTGGTTAAATAAGCCTGTTGACGAAGATGATTTAAAATTGTCTCCCAGCTAAAGTTAATTTTAGGAAAAATTTCAGGGTCTGGTTGAAAAGTAATTACGGTTCCTGTACCTTCGGCCTTACCTTGAGCTCTTACCTTTTTCAATGGTCTTCCGCGCTCATATTCCTGAACCCAGAGCTTTCCATCACGCTTTACTTCAGCCTTAAGCCAGGCCGAGAGAGCATTAACAGCCGAAACCCCTACTCCATGAAGGCCTCCAGCCACCTTATAGACAGAAGTATCAAACTTAGCTCCAGCATGGAGTTTGGTCATGACTACCTCTAAAGCTGAAACTCCGGTAGGTTTATGAATATCAACCGGTATTCCCCGACCATTGTCACTAACCCTAACCTTACTCTCCGGCAAAAGTTCAACACTAATCTTATTGCAGTAGCCGGCGATGGATTCGTCCAAACTGTTATCGGTGACCTCGAATATTAAATGGTGAAGACCGATAGAACCAGTGGAGCCGATAAACATAGCCGGTCGGCGCCGAACTGGAGCGAGACCGTCAAGTACTGTAATTTGTTTAGCCTTGTATTCCTCAGGTCTCTTCTTATGAGGTTTATCAACCAATTTTTTCTTGGTAATTCTTTTGGTAGTTTTTACCATATTGATTCAGATTTAAGACCAGAGCACCGAAGCACATAACGCTTTATGTGCTCGGTGCTCGGCCGAGCACTCAAATTTTTTTGAGTGCTCTGGTTCTAGATTTCAGATTTAAGTTACCCTCTTTAATCTTAAACCTTTAACCTTTAATCTTAATTGAGAGTGTTTCATAATTATTCAACAGTCTCAATTATACCAGAAAAAAATAAAAAAACAAGGCAACAATTGCCTTAGGCGCAGGAGGGAACAAAGGAAAATGGTACCTGAAAAAACCAGGGCAACAACAGGGTTGACCCCATTTTTTATACACAAAAACTTTAGTTTTTTTATAAACTGCTTTTGTATTATTTGTTTTACCCTGTTAAATAGGCTTTCGGCCTAAAATTCTTTGAATTTTATTTAACAGGGTCTTAGAAAGTAAGTTCCAGGCCGGACTTCTCCTCGTTATTCAAATAAAAAGTAATAACCCACATGTCAGAACCCTTTTGTACTGTTATAATCTTTTCTGTAGTATCTACAGCATTAACATCAACCGCTGCTAATCCGCTGATAATGGCATCTCTTTCTGTTTCTGTAACCTTGCGATTAAAGGAATAAGTCAACATTGGTCCGAATTCTTCTCTCATCTTTACTCCGACAATTACTTCCTCGTCAACTATTGTGTCAAACACACCTTTTAAAACAGGTCTTAAAACTTCATCTACTGCTTTTGCCTTGGCGCCGCTTATTTCTACATCATTGGCTTTTTCAAAAGCGATTTCAATCGGAGTTTTTTCTTCGACCACCGGTTCTTCGACAATTGGTTCTTCAACTTCTACTGCCGGCGCCACAACTTCTTCGCCCACACCCCCTCCGGTCGGTACTGTCGGCACCGAAATTCCTCTTCTGCCAACAAAATTTGCGACTAGAATACCTACAATTGCTAAAACAACCAGAGTGATTATAATTCCAATAATTCTAGATTTCATAAGATTCTTTTTTAATTGATTCAATTAAATTATTTATCCCGTAGTAATCCCGCCGCCCGGCGGATTCACTACTGGGGTTTCGACCTTTTCTTTTTACGAACAAGAACAACAATCACTATAACTATTACAATTAAAATGACGAGTCCAATAATTAGCGGTACAAGCCAGACCAGCATTATCCCTATTTTTACGGCTTTTCCAATTTTTTCAGCTCCTTCTTCGGTCAATCCTTCTTCGGTAATTCCTATAATCGGCCCTTCTCGCGACTCTTCCGGCAAAACTTCTTCCCCTTCGACAGGTGCTTCAACTCCGGCTTCAGCGGTAATATCTATCCCGTAATCAATTAAGTCCTCGCCCGTGCCCCAACTTTCACGGTAAACAAGAACAAAGACATCTTCATTTTTCTTTGCCACTAAAGAAATTTTAACAATCGCTCCTTTGTTCGGCGCGTATTCTTCCTTGAGAACCACTCTGTTGCTGTCATATATTTTCAGGCCCAAACTTACTGCGCTTTCTGGAGTTACTTTAGCGGTCAATGCCTCTCCTTTTTTAGCGGTTAATTTGTAAAAATCTTTAGCATCCGTACCATTTTCTCCTGAAAGATAACCTTTATATTCTCCCGGGGCAATACTTAACGCCTTTTTAAATGTATCTCCGGCATCTGTCTGGCTTCCGGCATCAAAATA
>Ga0066637_10003024_pt1 | contig 11298 bp, 8 predicted proteins | sample CryGeyCG2014_020_FD_62737 | JGI IMG/M metagenome (GOLD analysis project Ga0066637, IMG submission 62737) | Groundwater microbial communities from aquifer - Crystal Geyser CG08_land_8/20/14_0.20 | ecosystem: Environmental > Aquatic > Deep subsurface > Groundwater | place: USA: Utah: Grand County...
GTTTATCGTGAAGTTGGCAGAATACCCCGCCCTTCGGGCGGGGATGAATGCCAAGCGCCAACTTCACGAGAATTTTCCGAATGAGCCTTCATACCCTGCACCTTGTGCAGGGTCTCTCGCATCAGCGAGAGAGGCTCTTCGGAAAATCTGATTCCATGTATCTAACGCTGTGCGTGTTCATTGGTGCAGTTAATGTGATTTACGTGATATTCTCCATAGCTATGATTGTTCTGTTAATAATCTTGAGCTTGGCCGGGAATCCATTTTCTTCCCAGATGCTTGATGTCCTTATGAGAAGCGCGGCCGTATTTGTAGGGGCTGTGATTTGTGTGCTTTTTGCAAGAGTTGAAATTAGGAACGAATGAAAGCAAAAAAAGAGAAATAAAAATAAATAAAAAGAGAAAAAGAAGAAGGAATTAATTTCCCTTCCCTCTTTAATCCATGTCGCCCATGCCACCCATTCCGCCGGGTGGTGCTGAGGGCGCCCTTGCCCTCGAGCTAATCATGTCGTCTATGCGGAGAATCATCTTCGCAGCCTCGTAGGCGCTCTGGATTGCCTGCTTCTTGATTTTGGCAGGCTCAAGCACGCCCAGCATGGCAACGTCGTCAATCGTGCCGCTGTAGACCTCAACCCCGAAGGTTGCCTTGCCCTCCTTGTGCTTGGAGCGCAGGCTTACGAGCGCATCGATGGCGTCTATGCCGCAGTTCTCAGCCAGCGTCCTCGGCACCCATTCGAGCGTCTCTGCGAACGCCTGGATTGCGAGCTGCTCCCTGCCGCTTGTCTTCGCAGCGAATTCCTGCAGGTGCTTTGAGAGCTCCATTTCAATGCTGCCGCCGCCTGTGACATATTTGCCGTCCTCGATCACGCTTCTGACTGCGCCTATGCCATCCTTGATGGCGCGCTCGCCCTCATTCACCACATGGTCTGTGCTCGCCCTTATGAGCAGCGTCACTGACTTGGGGTGCTTGCACTCTTCGATGAAAATCATCTGCTCGCCGGCGATCTTCCTCTCCTCGACTATGCCTACGTAGCCGAGCTGGCTCTCGCTCAGGTCATCCAGGGTGGTCACGAGCTGTGCGCCGGTTGCCCGTGCCAGCTTGTCCATGTCGCTCTTCTTGACGCGTCTCACTGCCATTATGCCTGCCTTTGCCAGGTAGTGCTGGGCAACATCGTCAATTCCCTTCTGGCAGAAGAGCACGCTGGCTCCGGATTTCGTCACCTTCCCGACCATGTCCTTGAGCATCTTCTCCTCCTGGTTCAGGAAGGCCTGCATCTGGTCCGGCGAAGTGATTTCTATCTTCGCATCAATCTCGGTTTTCTCGATTTCAAGCGCGCAGTCTATGAGCGCAATCTTTGCCTTCTCCGCCTTCTTTGGCATTGCCTGGTGCACGACTTCCTTGTCAATCAGCACGCCGTTGATAAGCGTGGTGTCCTTGATGTCGCCGCCTGCCTTCTTCTCAATCTTGATGAACTCGGCGTCAATCTTCACGCTGCCGGTTTTGCCGTCCTTTTCAGCAACCTGCGTCACTGCCTTGACCACTATGCCAGCAAGGAATGATTTTCCCTCGCCTACGCCCACTGCCTTGGAGCCCATGGAAATCTCGGCGATTCTCAGGAGTATTTCAGTGTCAGCCAAAGTCACCGGTTTGCTTATCTTGTCAAGCGCTGCAATGCACTCCTTTGCAGCCATGTCATAGCCCCTGATTATAATGCTGGGATGGATGCCCTGGTCAAGCAGGTCGCCTGCCTTTTTGAGCAGCATGCCCGTAAGCATGGCTGCGGTTGTGGTGCCGTCGCCCACTTCCTTGTCCTGTGTTTTTGCAACCTCGACAAGCAATTTTGCCGTCGGGTGCTCCACGTTCATTTCCTCAAGGATGGTGGCGCCGTCATTTGTAATCACGATGTCTCCTAATTCGGAAACCAGCATCTTGTCCATGCCTTTTGGGCCAAGGGTGGTCCTGATTACGTTTGCCACTGCATAGGCAATCGCGATGTTCGTCCGCTGGGCATCCCTGCCTAGCACCCGCGAAGAGCCTTCTGGCAATACCAATACCTGTTGTCCTTCTAGTTTGTTGCTCATTTTTCCACCTCTCAATCGGTTTTTAGTTTACAATCAGCAATTCTGTGCATTCAGTCCTCATTATTCAAAAGAGCCTTTTCTTTTTATAAAAAAGAAAAGCTTCGGGAAAAGAAAAAGTATACTACCAAATAAACAGTTGCATTATCAATTGATATTTATGACTAGTCCTTTTTTTAAATATAGTGCTATTGGTGCCTAATCCCTGATTGCCGGAAGCGGGACATGCAGGTATTCTTGCCACTTTGTTCTGCCATTTATGCTCATGATGTCGCAGAAGGATACGCTTCCACTCCTATCAATCACCAGGTAATCATAACTTAAAAATATGGCTCCGTGTGTGCGTTCAGCTTATAGTCTCAACCTGCACGCCAGCCGTATCAATCTCAAACCGATACACCTTGAACCCCATGGATTCAACGGTTTCCCTGAATTTGCCGAAATCATTCACCAGCGCAATCACGGCCCCGCCCTCGCCCCCAGCCCCGGTGATTTTCGCAGCCCCGAACGGCTTTGCTGCTTCAATGGCTTTCCTCGCCCCGTCCGAAGTCACAATTCCCAACAGGCTCTGGTTCAGCTCAAATGCCTCCTTCCATTTCCCTGCAGCGAACATCATCAATGCCTTGTCGTATTTTTCAAGGTATTCCATTCTCTCATCGTCACCCATCTGCTCAAGGTTTTTGGTGAATTTCTCCACCAATTCCCTGGTGGTGTTCCTGCAATCAATATAGGTGTCAACTATTGCCAGCACATACCCCTCCGGGCATTCAAGCGCAATCTCAAACGGCTCGGTGCCCTTCTGGAATCGCAGTGGCCTTGCCATTACCACGGTTGTGGCATCGATGCCGCTTGCCCTGCCATGGGAAATCTCCTCTGATTCGTGGACCAGCTGGAGCAGTTTTTTCCTGAACTCGCTTCCCTCAAGATATTCCCTGGGATAGCCCCTGGCAAGATGGAATGCATAGACCAGGGATGCGCTTATGCTCGCAGAATTGCCCAGCCCCTTGAATCCTTTCACCCTTACGGCAATTGCCAGGCCTTCCCTGATTTTCAGCGTGTCCCTGAGCTTCCTCACCAGGGCTGCAACGAATTCAATGGCTCCTGCCTTGCCATTTCCATTAGCAGCGCGTTCCGAAGCTTCCCCGGATGCATATTCCCCAATCACAAATTCGATTTTCTCATCAAGGAAATCTGCCAGGATGCGCACTGCACCATCCTCATTTTTAGTCAAGGTTGCAAGATTCCTGATTGATGTGGGCATGGAGATGGCCGGCTTGCCATGGACCACAAAATGCTCTCCGCACAATATCACCTTGGTGGGCGATGACACAGTGATAAGGCTCCATTTTGCCGCAAACGCATCCATCAGCCGCTCCACTGCCTCGAGCTCGCCCCTTTCCAGCGCCCTGGCGTAGCCGCCAACAATCTCCACATCATGCCTCACTGAGGGGTAGAGCGGCTCAAGGATATGGTAATATCTTGTAAACTCCTTTTCCAGCCGCCTGACGCGCTCGTTCCAGTAGCTGACGCAGGTCCGCATGCTGCACACCTGGAGCACTTCAGCCAGGAACCTGTTCCTCCTGCCAATTGCCTTTTCGCCAATCTGCTCCAGCTTGTCAGCCAGGAAGAGCGCAATCTCCACACTGCTTTTTCTCTCAGGGTCCGGCTTCAGCACCACCTGGCCACTCTCAATCTCAATGCCGAATGTATGGGCCATGATGGCACTCTTTACAATTGCAATTTCCTCCTCAGGCAGCTTGCCAGCCAGGCAACCTTCGGCAAATTTTGCAGCCAGCCCGGGGCCTGCCTTTCCCCGGTCAAAATCATGGAAGGCGGCCGCAATCACCGCAAGCTTGGAATGCTCCTTGTCATTAGTGAGCGCAAAGCATATCCTGCCAGCCTCCTTCATCACGAACCTGGCATGGTCCGGGCCGTGGCCCTCTGTCCCCCCCCGGTATATCTTATCCACCAGCTCGTCAAGTTCGTTCAAGTCAAACATATGAAGCCACTCACAACCGGGTCTTCGGTTCCGAGTTTTGAGTTCCGGGAATTAGTGCTCTGACCTTCCGGAACGAGTGCCGCATGGATTGGCACTTGTCGGCGGCACCGACGCCCGAGCCACAGGGCGATTCCTTGAAGGCTCGGGTCGTTCCAAAAGGTCATCGGAACCCGTAACTCGCAACCCAAAATTTTAAACCACATACCTCAGTCCTATTGCTTCACCCAATTGGATGTATTTGAGCCCGGACTCATTAATAATCTCCTTTGCCTTGTCGCAGCTTCCCTCGTCAGCTGCCAGAAACACCAGGCTCTCGCCGCCGGCCCCGGGCGAAACCGCCAGCCCCTCCCTATCAAGCTTTTCCAGGAGCTGCCTGTCCTGCGGCTCAAGCAATGCAAAGCCGGCCTCCTTTGCCATGCCCTCAAGGATGTCCCTGCCCGTGCGCATCTCCCTGAAGAATTCCTTTGGGCTGTAGAGGGATTCGATGCATTTTATGTTGGCCTCATTGAGCGCATCCAGGTTTTTTTCCCCAACATTAATTTTTGCAATCCTTTCGGCCGAGCTCACGGATTTGCCCAGCGGTATATAGAGCATGCCGTAATCAGCTGGAAAAGGCAATGGCTCGATGGTGCAGTCAAGCTCCACTCCAACCACCTTGTCAGGTGCCCTGCCCTTGAAAGACCCAGGGCCGAACCTGCTGTATTTGATGCTGCCAAAGCATGCGCTTGCAACGTCAAACCCACTGCCAGCCCCCTGCACCGTGTAATGGACGTATTGGGAAATAGCGTGGATGGTATTCACATCCAGTGCCCCAAAGTGGTGCCTGAAGAGCGCGCCAACCATGGCCACAACGCTGGCAGCCGAGCTCCCTAACCCTGTCTTGCCCGCCGGCGCTCCAAACGCGCTGTCGTTCCATGTTTCCAGGATTACGTCCCTTTCAAAATCCCTGTAAATCGAGTAAAATGTCCAAATGGCCCTGTTTGCAAACTTGAACTCGGGTGTTTTCGGCCCAAACAAATCCGTATCATATTCCCCCGTTGCCCCAAATGACTTCAATTCAACGGCCGGATTCCTGTTTGCATCACCGCTGCTTTTCTTCTGCGCGCAGGCATGAACATATTTGTCAATTGAAACCACATAGCTAATGTTCCCTTGTTTCAGTATCGAATAGCCGCCAACCAACAAAATCTTTCCCGGAGCCTTAACCCCTGTTGTTTCATCCATTATCCCAGCACCCTTGGCCCGCAGCTTACTGTTGCAATGATTATCTCATCTGTAATCCCGCCGAACAATTTTTCAGCGTCAGCCGCATTTTTGCTTTCTGTTATTATGTGGGCATCGGGCCCTGCGTCAAAAGTATATCCGCAAACGATTCTGCCTTCTTTTTCGTTGAGCCCATTCACACGCCTGATTATTTCAAGCGATTTTTCATTCAAATAGTTCAATGGCGGCTGGGTATCCATCATGCATGCGTGCATGCTGTCGCTGTCAGCCATGGTTTCCGCAAAAAGCGTTTCATAATCTTTTTCTTTCAGCGCTGCCCTGGCCTTTTCAATGCGCTCCCCAACCGTTTTCATCCTCTCCCTATACAGCTTGCTTGTTTTCACTGTCATCTGCATCCCTGCCCTTGACGAAAATTTCTTTTCCTCATGGCTGAGTATGCCTATCACGTCAACCAGCTCCACCCCCTCGAACGGCACGAGCTGGACTGCATATGATGTTTCATCATTGGTGCCTGCGAGCCATTCCACCGCGCCGCCGAGCACGCTCCTGCAGGCGCTGCCAGAGCCCATCCTTGCAATCCTTGAAATGTCCTTTATGGACAATTCAATCCCTTCCTCTTCCTCAAGCAGTGCGGCAAGCGCAAACGCAATCGCGGCAAACCCGGCAGCGCTGCTCGCCAGCCCCCCGGCAACCGGGAACCAGGTGTCTGACTTTATTTTGAACCGTTTGTCAATGCCTGCCAGCTTTCTCACATAATCCAAGACACGGTAATCGTCTACCCTTGCCGGCTTGCCATTCACCACCATCTCATCCTTTCCGTTCGCAAATTCTGCTTCCGCAATGCATTTCAGCTGCTCGTCCAGTGTGAGGGATATGCTGCTGTTCATGGGGATGATTAGGTTTTCATCCTTCTTGCCCCAGTATTTCACAAGGGCTATATTTGGGGTTGCAATGGCCGTTACCATGAAATTTGTTTGGCAGCCGGGTTTTTTATAATTGAATGTTCCAGTGAGAACGAAAATTCAGTTTGGCAATAGGTTTTTAACCTGTTTTTCACTTAAACATAAGCAAACATGCGGCCTGTTAAACAAATGTTGGCAGCCAGCCTGTAAATCAGCCTCACACTCTCGCAAACAAACATTGCCCGACAGTCAAAGAAAGGTGCATAAACAGTGCGGATTTTCAACGGTTCCCAACCAAAAACGATATAAACTCCCACATTTACAAATATTATCGCAGGGGTATCCCCAAAATTAAAATTTACGAAGTGATTGCATGATTATGACTAGGCAAACTGATAGGCGGGTCTCAATGGCTGCTACCCGCAACGATATATGTAACATGTTGGCTGCCAATTTGCATAGGCCCACACTTTGCGGAGGAGTTGAAGAGTTTGGCGTCTATAAGTTAGGCGGCAAAATATTGGCGGGAACAACTCCTGGCGGGCCAGTCAATCATATCCCCGAACTTTCAGCAGCTCTTGTTTCAACCCTTAGGCCGGATGGAAGCCGGAGGCAGGTATGCGTGGTTTCTGCAATGGGGGGCACAACTGAACAATTAAGAACAATTACAGAAACTAGCGGGATTCTTCCCTGGGGATATATCCCTGATTCGGATGCGCATCAGCATCTGATAACCCAAATAAAAGCAAAATATGGCGAATTAGGCGCACTTGCATTCTCACGGGCATGGGTTGAGACTGAGAGCCAAACTCCTGAAAATAATCCGATAGGCCAGATGCCTGCTTTAGATTTTGCAATCCTGAACAGGGCAATGTTTGAATGGCTCAAGGATGTTGATGCGGTAATACATATGGGCGAAGTGCTCGCGGCTCCCATTCTCCAGGGTGCGCTCCATTCGCGTATGATTGGTGCGAACTTAAATGAGACGCGAAGGGTTATTGGGTTGACCCTTAGAAGGACCTATTTTCCGATTGTAACTGATTTTCACCCTGGCAATGCCAATATTTTATGGTTGCCTACCTTGGAGAGGACGTTTAGGATGCTGGGGCACTATCCAAATATATATTCGTTCATACTTCCCGGATTTGGGGGGAAATCAACCGGTCTTGGTAGGCATGTCTATCTCACAACTCTTGGGAAGGGAGGCACTGATTGCACAGCAGCCGTGGTTGGGCTTGCGGTTGCATCAATTTTGTTCTGGCAGGAGGCATTCAACAGATTTGGCAGGACTGGCAAAGGGCTTGAATCATTGGGCATTGATGAGTTAATGGAAATACGCAAGAAGGTTCCGCCAGTTAATCTTGTTTTTCTTAAAGACACCGGGGCAATTTGGTCCGGCGATCCTAAGGAAGACACAGATGCAAAAATCATTAAGTCTGTTTCAATGGACCAGGTTGGCGAAATTTTAGGGATAGCCCAGCTTCTTCAGGGGAAAGCGCGCAGGGCTCTTCATGAGCACTGGCACCCGTTTCTTAATTTCAGCGTTCAAGTCTCTTCACCAAAATCCCTTGGCACTCCCGGCACGATTATCACCGGCCCAACCAGTGATTTATAAATAACTGTCGTTGGGAGCGCAAATAAAGGCTATTTTAACCAAAAACTGTATAAACTCCCACGTTTTAAACTAATTGGGTAGTATATATGTTATCAGCACACGCAGGGGCAAGTGCTCCGGCACATAAAATTTATTTGCCCCCGGGCGCACGGGTTGTTGCGAAATTCGGGGGCAGTGTAATATCCACCAATGACCCAGCTGTAAGAATAGGGACTCTTTTCCAAGGAACCATTTGCCCTATGGTTGACCATGGCAACAGGGATTCAAGATTCAAGTGTGTTGCTGTTTATTCCGCCCCAGGAGGTTTCGGGGGGGCAGAAGACAAACTTACAAACAGGCTTATTGCAGCGCGTGATCAATGGCAAGCATATAATCTGAGCGGGGTTTCGGAATATGCCGATATGGCAATGCAATTGAACAGGCTTGCCAGTGAGCATGACATTATTTTGGATAGCGCTGTCGTAGGCGCAGGTGAGATGATGGCTGCAATATATGCCGGCTGCATGCTGTCCGATATGGCCGGCAACTCCTGTGTTGTCATGCCCCCAATCAAGCGTGAGCCTGCGGATTCAAGAAAGGCATATGCAGCCATTGTTGATTTTGTTGTCAGGAATTTCATGCAGGGAGAAGAGATTGACCTGGACGCGCTTAAAAAATTTATCCTGGAAAGCAAGGGATTCATATGCGACAAGCCGCATTGGCCATTAGAGGTTTCGGGCGGTTTTTTGAAAGATATGGATGACAGATTTAGTGCGTTTCTTAAGCTGATGAAATCAAACCAGTTCATTGTCGTGCCCGGGTTTATCGGGATGGACAGGGAGCATGTGGTGCGTGTTTCCGACAGGGGCGGGTCTGATTTGACGGCGATTCGCCTTGGCATGGGGGTAGGTTTCGTTCTTCTTGTAAAGGATGTTGGCGGAGTGTTTACAGGCCCACCAAAAAGATATCCCAATGCGCTTGTCCTCCATGTGATTGATTTTGCAACGGCAGTCGTTGCCAACCTGAACGGGGCACAGGTGATTGCACGGCCGGCCATACCGGCTCTTGGACAATTTTTAGAAAAAAGAAAAACGTTATATGTGACCGATTGGCCAGCCGACCTGAGCACAGGGCTGGCAGGAACCAAGGTGGTTTATGGCAATTGGGAGTCTATTGGCAAGCAGGTTGCTAGTGTTGAGGTTGATGTGTTTAAATTTCGGGCTGCTGTAGGGTCAGAGAAGTTGCTTCCCATACTGGCAGCTGCTTTGCATGCAGGCGGCAAACAACCAATAATCTGTTTAAGCAATCTTAATTTAGGTGCAGACACTACGAGGGTTGATGCCCCAAGGCGATATATACGCGAGATAAATTCAAGGCTCAGGCCATTGTATGATGAATTAGAAGACGTGAACTGCGATGTTGTTCCAGGTCTTAGAGCATTGAAAATCCCGTTTGGCGCCAATGGCTTCAATGCATCCTTATTGCGCAGTGCTTTGGACGAAGCAGAGGAGTCTGGCTGTAGGATAAGAAGGCTGTTTATCGTGGAAAGTGAAGCGGTTGTTTTGGCTGAAAAGCAATATGAGCGAGAATTGCTAAAAATCCTTAAAGGGATATGCGAACGTTCCGGCACGATGAATGCCCTTGTCCAGCAGGAGCCGCCAACCCGTTATAACGGCCCTAGCATATTTGGAGGGCTTGATTCAGGGCCTGTGGGCACCGAAGAGCCAATTGATGCGCATGATTCAAGGCCTCTGAAAATTGAAAAACCAAAGAGCGTAACCGGCTATGTCTTTTTCGGGCCTGCGCTTGAGCCCACTCCAGGAGTGGCTGTAAAAATTATAGGCAGGTTGACAGAAAATGGAACCCCATTGGCTCTTAATCTGGGCGGCAAGATGATTGAACTGGTTTGCGTTGAGGAGAAATATCCGGATGCAGGCGGCGTCCTTGTTGACATTGCAAATGAATACCTTAAACAGGATGGGATTGATTTTGGGATGGCTGTATTGGATGGCCGCATGATATTTTCAGCAAAAGGTAATTTTGAAGGCAGGATGATAGGCATTGCCTTGAAATTGGAGCAAATTTTAGACGAGTGCCATATCCCGACAGATGCCTTGCTTGCCTCGAGCGAGGAGTTCACTGTCGTAGTCTCTAAAGAGCATGAAGCCAGCATGTGCGCAGCTTTCGGAATTGAAACTTAATAAGCAGACAAAACAACTGAGGTTTTCATTATGGAATTGGCATTTTCAAGCGTAAGCCCAAGGGCGAGGAAAACTGCATGGATGATTGCAGGTGCAGCTGCATGCGCGCTCATCGGGACATTTGCCGGCACCCAATTTGCACTGCCAAAGGTTCTTGGGAATCAGCCCCAGCTAAAGCCAACCTCTAAGCATCAGCCGCATTCAATTGTCCCTGTCCCTGCCAAGCCGCTTGCCGAAGGACCAAGGAAAGGCACTGTCCGCCCGAAACATCCATGGCGAATGAATGGGCATATGTCAGTTGAGGAATTGCTCAGCCAGCCCGGCCTGGCTGAAAAAATAATGAGCAATCGCGTATCCGAATCAAGAGAACTGAAAACAGCCAAGGAACAATTCACCTACTGGCTCGCGGCTGCAAGGATTTCCGCTAACCACATGGATATTGATTCTCAGAGAAAATTATTTTTCATGGCAGCCAAAAAAATGAGGGGCCTGCTTTATGAAAGGGAAAATGGCGCACTTTCAAGGATGGAATTTTACGAGGGCAATGCCGGGCAGCCGCTGGTCGCCAGGGTTGACAGAGTGGATGTCGCATTTACCGGTCATTCGATTGCCTGGCATGCCCTTTGCGCGGTTCGCGGGGTTCTGCTAGTTGCAGATGAAATTGACAGAACTTGCCGTGATGCAGTTGAAATCGTATGGCAGCTTGCAGGCGCCGGGGCAGGGATTGGCAGTTACATACGGTATGCAGCCGAGCCAATGGCAGAAGCCCTGCGCAAGACGGATGACCCGGAAATCCTGAGGATGGCAGATGAATTTTTCACCAACCTTGGGCAAAAGGGAAGGGTTCGCTGCCTGGGTCTCAGGGATTTGGAATTTGTGGCCGGCAGCCTTGACATTGGGATTCGTCAAACTGCTGATGATTATTCACCATTCGGCCAGAGGAAATTGTCAGCGCTTGTGAATGCCAAACTCCTGATTGGCCAGGCACTAGAAAAACAGCTCAATGAATTGTTGCAACAGGAAAAGGATGAAAGCGAACGTCTCCAGGAAGCCCCTTCAATGCCACGAGGCAACCAAAAACATTTCGGTTTCCTACTTGCTTAAATGTGAAACATTCGGCTCATCGCTGCATTTGAATGCGGAATTTCGCGGATTGACTGTCGCAGCAGTCAATGACGTGCTATCGCGGAGTGGCAGAGTTGAATCGACCTTGATGGTCGATTGAATGCTTCTGATTGAATGCACCTGCTGGTGCATAGCTCTCGCCTTCGGCTCGATGAAGCATAGCTCGTCGAACAAG
>Ga0066637_10003026_pt1 | contig 11289 bp, 13 predicted proteins | sample CryGeyCG2014_020_FD_62737 | JGI IMG/M metagenome (GOLD analysis project Ga0066637, IMG submission 62737) | Groundwater microbial communities from aquifer - Crystal Geyser CG08_land_8/20/14_0.20 | ecosystem: Environmental > Aquatic > Deep subsurface > Groundwater | place: USA: Utah: Grand County...
TCAAGCGGCATATGGCCGAAAAGAAATGGAAAAAAAGCTTAAAAAGATCTTTTCGGGAAAAGGGGCGGAGAAAAAAAGTCTGGCCGCAATAAAAAAATATGTGAATAATTCAACTCAAAAAGTCATAAATTTGATAAATAGTATTTAATTAAATTTTGAAAATATGAAAAAAAATATAGTTTGTATAATTCAGGCGCGGGTTGGTTCAACCCGCTTGCCGAATAAAATTTTTCTGGACTTAAAAGGGAAGGCGGTTTTGGGGCAAGACATTGAAAGATTGCAACATTCAAAATTAATAACCAAACTTGTGGTGGCCTGCCCCGATACGCCAGAGAATGACATAATTGAAAAATATGTAAGAGAAAATTATCCCGATGTGGGCATCTGGCGCGGTTCGGAAAACGATGTGCTTGATAGGTATTATAACGCTGCCAAAAGTTTTGGAGCTGATATTGTTATAAGAATAACTTCAGATTGTCCTTTAATTGTGCCCGGGGTTGTCGATAAAGTAATCCAGGCGTTTTTGGACAGAGGCGATGATTATGTTTCCAATGTCTTGGGTAAAAGAACATATCCCAGGGGCCTTGATACTGAGGTTTTTTCCTTTGTTGCGTTGGAAAGGATGTGGCATGAAGGCAAAGAGCAAGACGACAGAGAGCACGTGACGATATATCTGCGCAAAAATCCGGAAAAATTTTCCGCCTCCAATGTTGAAGGAGAAAAAGACTATTCGCAATATCGTTTGACGCTGGATGTACAGAAAGATTATGAGCTGATAGAAGCTGTTTACGAAGCGCTGAACGAAAATGAAGTCTTAAAATTGGATTCAATTATTAAGTTTCTGGAAAGAAATCCGGAACTGGCAAAAATTAACCAGGAGGTTGAACAAAAGCATGGCAAATTCTAAATTGAAAATTGTGGCCGTTATTCAGGCGCGGATGGGTTCAGCAAGGCTGCCTGGCAAGGTGCTTAAAAAGATTTTGGGCAGAACTTTAATTGAATGGATTCATTATCGTCTGTCTTTTTGTAAAGAGATTGAACAGATTGTGCTTGGCACCGCTGATACGGCCGAAAACGACAAATTGGTCAACCACGCCAAAAAAATTGGCCTGGCATATTTCCGCGGTAGCGAAAATGATTTGGTGAGTAGGTTATACAAGACAGCAAGGAAATTCTCGGCCGATGCAATTGTCAGGATAACAGGTGATTGTCCTCTGGTCGATCCTAACTTGGTTGATTCTCTTGTTCGTAAATACCGAAAAAATAGAGAAGTTGATTATATTTGTAACGTTTTTCCCCCGACATATCCGGACGGGATGGATATAGAAATAATTTCTTTTCGGGCTCTAGAAAGCCTTAATAAAGAGATAAAAGATGCACTTCACCGCGAATGGATAACGGCAACCATTATGGAAAATCCGAAGAAGTACAGGATATTTAATAATTCCTACAAGAAAGATATTTCTTATTTGCGACTGACAGTAGACTATGCCGAAGATTTTAAATTAGTGGAGATTATTTTCAAAAGGCTGCATAAAGAGGGAAAGGTTTTTACGCTTGAAGACATGCTGTCATTATTTAAAAAAGAGCCGGAATTGGCGGATATAAACAAAAAATGGATTGACAAAACCATAGTCGACAACATTCGAAGCACAGCCTTTCAAGAAGAAAAAAACAAATTAAATCAATAAATAAATATGGAGAATATTATTTTAGGAATCGGGGTTGACGTAGAAGAAATAGAAAGATTCGATGGAAAAACATTAAAGAACAGGAATTTTTTAAAAAAGATATTTACAGATTCTGAATTGAATTATTGTTTTGCTAAAAAATATCCGTCACCGCATTTGGCGGTCCGATTTGCCGGGAAAGAAGCAGTGATTAAATCATTGGACGGACTATACAAAGAACCCATTGGCTATAATGATATAGAGATTATTAATGACAAAAACGGCAAGCCTTCTGTCAGAATTAAAAAATCGAAGACTAAAATATTTATCAGTCTGGCCCATACCAAGAACATTGCTATAGCTAGCGTCGTAGTTTGTAAATAACAATTAAAGATATGAATGACAGACATAAAAAAATAAATATCGCTATTCTTTCCAGCTTCACCCTCAACAGTCTGCCGGCTGAGCTTAAAAAAGTCTGCCATGATGCAAAGATCAATGTTGATGTTTATTTGGGAAAATACAATCAATATGTCCAGGAGATTTTAGATGGGAACAGTGGATTATATAAATTTAAACCTGACGTGATAATATTGTTCATTGATGCCAAAACACTGTTGGGCGAATTATTTTTTAATCCCTACGGATCACAAAAAGACATTTGGGAAAAATGGCCCAATACTATCTCCAGGAATCTTTCTGATCTGATAAGAAAATTATTGAATAAAACAGAGGCAAAAATAATTTTTCATAATTTTGAGACACCTATTTATTCTCCTCTCGGTATTATTGAAAACAGAAAAAGGAGTGGTTATTTTGAATCAATAGAAAAATTAAATACTATTTTAAGAGGCAGCTTTAAAGATAACAATAGAGTATTCATTTTTGATTATAATAATTTTTGTTCCCGCATTGGTAAGGAAAATATAATTGATTCCAAGATGTATTATTTGGGTGATATTAAAATAAGCTTTAAATATTTGACGCAGTTATGTCATGAATATTTAGCCTACATTATCCCGATCGCGGCCAAAACGAAAAAATGTCTAGTTTTTGATTTAGACAACACTTTATGGGGAGGGATTATTGGTGAAGACGGATTTGAGGGAATAAAGCTTGGGCCAACCCCGGAAGGCAAGCCATTTTTAGAATTTCAAAAACATATCTTAGCTTTGCATAACAGGGGATTGATGCTGGCGATTAACTCTAAGAATAATCCCGCAGACGCCTTAAAAGTTTTGCGCGAACATCCTTATATGATATTAAAAGAAGAAAATTTTGTGGCAAAAAGGATAAATTGGCAGGATAAAATAACCAATATGAAAGAACTGGCTAAGGAATTGAACATCGGATTAGATAGTTTTATTTTTTTTGATGATGATAAAGTTAATAGGGAAATGGTTAAAAAATACCTTCCCCAAGTGGAAGTAGTTGAAATGCCCGAGGATCCGTCTCTATATCCGTTAACTTTATTTAAAATCAATAGCTTTAACACTTTTCAAATAACAGAAGAAGATAGAAAGAGAAACGAAATGTATATTCAGGAGAAAAAACGGATAGAATTAAAAAACGAAGTTCAAAACCTAGAAGAATTCATAAAATCATTAGAGTTAGAAACAGCAATTTTAAAAGCAGATAAATTTACGATACCTAGAATTTCTCAGCTCACTTTGAAGACTAATCAATTTAATGTGACTACTAAAAGATATAACGAAGGACAAATTAAAAATTTTATCAAATCAGATAAATATTTAATCAAGTGCTATCAAATTGTCGATAAATTCGGCGACTACGGAATTACCGGTGTCGCCATAATCAAACAAATAAATAAAGATTGGTTGATAGACACTTTTTTATTAAGTTGTCGGGTCTTGGGCAAGAATGTTGAATTTGCTATAATGGGCAGTATTATCAAAGAAGCAAAAAAGAAAAAAATAAAAAAAATTATTTCAGAATTCGTGCCAACTTCAAAAAACAAACCAGCAGAAAATTTTTATCAAGATTGTAGATTTAAAATCATCGAAAAAACGGCTGGCAGGACAAAGTATTCATTTGATATTAAAAAAGATGGATTTATCCAGCCTAACTATATAAATATTCATTAATTTATTATGAATAAATTAAAAAAGATTTTAGCAAAAATCTTAGAAATAAAAGAGGACGAAATTAATGATAAAACTTCGCCCGATAATACCCCTACCTGGGATTCATACAACGGCTTGCTTATAGCATCGGAGCTGGAAGAAGCTTTTAATTTAAAATTTACTATGGATGAGGTTACCAGGGTCAAGAACGTTAAAGACATCAAAGGAGTTCTTAAAAAGCACAAGATAAAAATAAATAGTTAATTTAATATGAGGAATAAAAAAGCAGCAAAATTAAAATACGAAGAAATAAAAATCGGCGATATTTATAAATTTAAGAGGAAAATTAGCAATAACGATTTGCTTAAATTTGCTGATCTAACCGGGGACTACAATCCTTTGCATATAGATAAAAATTATGGTAGAAATAGTAAATTTGCCAAAAATATCGTTTACGGAATGTTAGCCGGAAGTCTATTCTCAACACTTGTTGGCATGTATTGTCCTGGAGAAAAATGCCTTTATTTGAGTCAGACATTATTTTTTAAAAAACCGATATTTCCAGGCGACGGATTAACCGTTAAAGGAACGGTATTGGAAAAGAGCGACAGTCTTAAGTTAATCCGTATAAAAACTGAAATTTTAAAAGCAAACGATATAGTCATCAACGGAGAAGCAAAAGTTTCATTTTTAGAATAATATAAAATAATTTAAAAACATGGCAACAAAAAAAGATTTAAAGACAGTATTAATAATTGGCGGTGAGGGAGGTGTTGGGTCAGAAATTGTTAATTCAATGTTAAAAGATAAATATATAGTATGTGTTACCTACCACACTAAATCTAGCCAAAAGGAAAAAATTATTTCACAAAAAAATCAGAGCAACTTTTATAAATATCAAATTGATGTTTCAGATAATTTATCGGCTAGGAAAACTTTTAAAAAAATATATTCCGAACATGACAAAATTGATATTATAATTTTTGCCCCAACAGCGAAAATAAAGCCTCAGGTATTGCAGAATAAAACTTGGGATAATTTTTCTGAACACATCGGTGTCCAAATAAAAGGCATGTATTCTGTTGTTAAAAACACTTTTGAGCAAATAAAACAGGGAAAAAAAATTAAGTTTATAGTAATTCTAACGGAAGGCTGTATCGGCACGCCCCCGATATATTTAACAGATTATATTTCTGCAAAATATGGTTTAATGGGTTTAACTAAGTGTTTAGCTGTTGAGTTAGCTAAATATAATTGTACCTTTAATATGATTTCTCCAGGCATGACTAATACAGGATTATTGTCTAATTTTCCATCTAAATTAATAGAGCTTACCGCACAAAAAAATCTATTAAAAAGGATTGCCGAACCAAAAGATATTGCCAATGTGGCGTTATTTCTTGCTTCAGAAGAATCAGATTATTTAAACGGCGTAAATATTGCTGTGAACGGAGGGAATGTTATGTTTTAGAACATCAAATTTATGAAATATATTATAAGTTCAAAAAATTTAGCCTTAAGGAAGATCAGTGAAAAAGATTGGGAAAATCTTTATTTTTGGTTAAATGATCCTAAAATTACTCATCATATGTTTTATGGACGTCTGCCAAGCACCAGAGAGCAGATTAAGAAAATCTTTAATTCTTATAAAACAGAAGGGAATAATTACATCTTTATGATTGTAGAAAAGAATAAAAATATGGTGATTGGCTTTGGCGGAATATTTGATATAGGAAAAAAGACAAAAACAGGCGAAATAAGGATTTTAATAGGTGAAAGTAAATTTTGGAATTATGGATATGGAATGGAAACTTGCGCTATTCTTACTTATTATGCTTTTAAGAGATTAAATCTTAATATGACGTATCTTGGCACATCTCGGCCAGACAACAAAGGGGCAATAAAATTTTTTGAATTTTTGGGTTATAAATTGCAAGGAGTAAAAAGGCAAGTTTTATACAGAAACGGGAGATATTATGATGGAACAATGATGGACATATTAAGGAATGAATTTTTTCCGTCAATCCATAAACAATACCAGAATAATTACCAAATCAATTAAACTTTATGAGCGCTCCAAAATTTTTTAATGGAGGAAAAATTTTTTTTAGCCCGGTAAATAAAGATGATATTATTATTATTTTTTCTTTTTTGAAGAATAGTCAGTTGAATAATCTCTATAATGCGAAGCTAGAAACCTTAAAAGATTTTAGGAATGAATTAAAGAAAAACCTAAAGTCAGAACACAATATAGTTTTCATGATTAAAAATATTAAAAGACAAACCGTAGGCATGATTGGATTATATAATATTGATTTTATTTGTCACAGTGCAGAAATAAAATTTATATTTGCCAAAAACAAAAGTATATCCTTAGAACCAATAGAATTAATAGTTTTTTATGGTTTTGACAGGATTAATTTAAATAGAATTAGTATTGATTTAAGTGTTTTAAATAAAAATTTTAAAAAATTACTAATGCAGGCAAGATTTAAATTCGAAGGCATCTTGAGAGAATCTATAAATTATAATAATAAAAATTATAATCTAATGAAATTCTCAATTTTACGCGATGAATATTTTGTAGATTTATATAATGTATATAAAGAAAAATTCAATCTTAATAAAACTGGTTTATGAAAAAAGAAAATAAATTTAAAGCAGCCATAATTGGTTGTGGCAGGATTGGCATAGAAGAAAAAATTTATAATAAAAAAGTGCGACCAGGCAGCCATGCCGGTTCATACATAATAAATGAAAAAATAGATCTGGTCGCATTGTGCGATCCGGACGATCAACGTCTTGCGATCGCCAAAAAAAGCTATCCGAGAGTCAAATTATACTTTTCTGTTGAAAAAATGGTGGAAGAAAATATATTGGATATCATTTCAATCGCTTCTCCGACAAAATATCATCATCAGAATGTTCTACAAGCGGCCAAGGGAAAACCCAAAGTCATACTATGCGAAAAACCCATAGCTTACAGTCTGAAAGAAGCAGAAGAGATAATTGATGTCTGTAAAAAAAATAATATCCAATTATTCATCAATCACCAGAGGCGTTTTGATCCCATCTTGCAAAATTGGAGCCGGAAAATAAGGGCCGGTTTTCTGGGGGAAATACTTCAGGGTAGTGCTTACTATTATAACGGTTTATTCAACAGCGGTACTCATTTGGTCGATTTACTTAGGATGTTTTTGGGCGAGCCGGAATGGGTTTGGGGAATTTATAATAAGAAGACTTCCTGGGTAGAGAACGATCCGAACATTGATGGTCTAATCGCTTTTGGCGGCGAAGTTATTATCAGTTTGCAACCCTTGAGTAAAAATTACGGTTATTTTGGTTTTTCGATTTTCGGCGAAAATGGAATGTTGAATGTCGTCAACGGCGCATTTGAAATTCAATACAGAAAAAAAATAAAAGATAAAAACTACAAAGGATTTTTCAAATTATCGCCGAAGATTTTTAAAGAGGGCCAGCCGCGCAGTTTTTTTAGGAACAATATCGCTCATATAGTTTCTTATCTGGAAAAGAAAGCAAAGCCGGCCAGTACCGGTGAAGACGGAATAAAAGACTTGGCGATACTGTTGGCTCTAAAATCGAGCGCCGACAATGGTTCTGAAAAAATATATCTAAAAAATAAAATATAAGCAACGAGCCAGAAAACAGATTTTAGCTTCCTGTTTAAAATTATGGAACACCTTATTTCATTAAAAGAACAATCAAAAGAAGACCTCATCAACATTTTGGAATTGGCAAAAAAAATCAAAACGGAAAGGAAAAGAGGAAGATTGACCGATTATCTCTCAAACAAAACACTGATTATGCTTTTTCAGAAAACCTCAACCCGGACCCGTCTTTCCTTTGAGGCAGCCATGACTGAGCTTGGTGGACATGCCATTTTTCTTGATGCCAGAGCCAGCCAGTTTTCTTTAACCGATTTTGGCGACGAGATCAGGGCAGTTATGCGATACGGCGATATTCTGATGTTTCGGGCACTCAAAGCGGTCGATGTCCAAAAAGCTGCTTCGTATAACCAAATTCCGGTCATTGACGCCTGTAGCGAGAAATACCATCCCTGCCAGGCCCTGGGAGATATCTTGACGATGATAGAATATTCAGGCGGTCTCAACAAAATCGGCAAAATAGCCTGGCTGGGAATCCAGAATAATGTATCAAATACTTTGAAGCTGGCTTGCGCAAAATTAGGCATCAGAATGACCATTATTTCGCCGGAACAGGATTCTTCCAGCATTGATAGCCAACTAGATAAACAAGCGGAGCAGACAGGAAATGTTAAAAAGACCACAAATTTAAAGGTTGGTCTTGACGGCGTCAGTTATATTCATACAGATACTTGGATGAATATGGAATTTTTTTCCGCCCAAGGCGGACCCGCCTCTGGCAAGGAAAGCAAGGTGAAGCCGGAGTTCAAAAAAGAATACGAGCGGAGAGTCAAAGTTTTTACGCCGTATCAGCTGAGCGCAAAAATCGTTGACAAATTTTCTCCCAAAGCAAAAATTATGCATTGTATGCCCTGTCATATCGGTTATGAAATAACCAGAGATGCGGTTGACCATAAAAACTCTATTATCTTTGACCAGGCGGAAAACCGCCTCCATATTCAAAAGGCGATTATTTTATGGCTGCTGGGGCATAAATAATCCAATATCAAACGAATTATTATAATAGATTTTTAAATATAAGTTCATGAATAAACTAAAAGGCAAAAGAATTTTAATCTTTCAACAACGAGGCTGGGCATTAACTATCGGCCATTTTTTGGCTAAAAAATTGCAGGCAGAAGGATGCAGATTGGCCGCCCTAACCTTAAAAAAAACAACTCATAACTTCGTGCTGAACCAGAAAGAAATACAATATGAATATATATTCAGTAACGATGAAGTATTCGAAGACCCGCTTGGATATTTGGACCAAGATGATTATCCTTTGGAAGAGATATGCGAATCATTAGGGATTGTTTCAGTTTGGCCGCCGATAATGTCTTTAAGAAATCTTGTTTATTCATACAAGGATAAATTTCGTTATGCTTTTAGACAAAATGCTTCCGATGAATTTATAATTACGTATGCGAAAGCAGCTTTCAAAAGCGTTAAATTTATTTTTGAAACTTTCAAACCGGATATAATAATCGCGCCCAACTATGTTTCTTTAGTGCATATATTCACTAATTTATATGCCAAAAGGCAAGGAGTGAAAATGATTGCAATAACCGATAGTAAAATTCAAGGGTATTTTATTTTCACTGGTGATTATTTGAATAGGGATACGGTTTTTTCAAAAAGATTAGATTTATTAAACAGAAAAGCAGTGGAAAGCGAGAATTTGAATCAAGCTAAAAATTATATAAAAGAATTCAGATTTGAATTTAAGCAGCCGAAATATTTTATCAGACGTCTAAACGAAAGAAACCAGCGCCTTAGTTATTTGCAAAAAATCAGACAGGAAATTTCGCCTTATTATCATGCAATAAAAGTTTATTTTAAACAATCAAAAAATAGACTATCGAGCATCGGATATACGCTAGATGACCGTTCGCCGCGCCTTATCTTAAGGGATTTTTATTGCCAAAAAAAATATAAGAAATTCGCCGAAAATTTTGATTATTATCCTCTTGAAAAAATTGACAAGTGCGTATATTTTCCTTTGCAATTTCAGCCAGAAGCCAGCATCGATGTCGCTTCGCCTTATTTCAGCAACCAAATTGAAACGGCTCGGCAATTGGCAATTTCAATGCCAGGAGATTATGTTTTAGTAGTTAAAGAACATCCGGGAATGGTTGGCTTGAGACCCCCTTCGTATTTGGAAAAAGTGGCGAGGACTCCGAATGTAAAACTTGTAGATTATAGAATTTTCAATGACATAATTATTAAAAAAGCCGATTTGATTGTCAGTCCCAATAGCACCAGTTTGGCCGAAGCCGCTTTTTTGCAGAAGCCGGCCATTCAACTAGGAGGGCTTGGCAATACTTTATTGTTGCCCAATGTCCATCAGCATACGGATATGAGCACGATTACATTGAAAATGGAAGAATTAATTAAAATGGATTTGAGCAATAAGGAATACGAAAGAAAATTGGAAAATTTTGTCGCAGCCGTATATGACGTCGGGTTTAATGTTGATTATTTTCTAATTTGGGAAAAGGGCAGCGGGAAAGACAAAGAAGAATTGTGGGAAATTTATAAAAGAGAGCTGGAAAGCTATGACTAGTGAAATAAAGAATCTATTTCTTGAATTAAATAAAAAAAAGATATTCTATTTAGTTTTGGGAAATTTTGAATTAGACCTAAACAGAGATTTAGACTTATTCGTAGCAGAAACAGATAAAATAAAATTTAAAGAAAGCTTGAGCGGGCTGGGTTGGCTTGAAAGGAGAGAAAAACCGATTTATCCTTTCAGAAATTATTTTTTTAAACGAATAGGAGACAATTTTTTCTGTTTGGATGTCAGATTTCATTTAAAATTCGGTTTCAAAAAAGAAAATTTATGGGAGCCAATAGATTTATCTATTTTCGTTAATGATTTTGACGCTCAAAATTTAATTCGGCGTCCTAGAGGTTTTTCTGCGGTGCTGATAAGTCTAGTTCGCGCGGCTGTTGAAAAGGAAGAATTAAAGGAAGAGCATATTTGCCGCTTAAAAGAGAAAATAGATTTATTGAGAAACGAATTAAGCAAAAAAGAGATAGAAAAGCTGGTCGAGATTGAGGCAGTTATAAACAAAAAGAACATAACGCAGTTAGATTTATTTTTTTTAATTCATGAATACCTTAAAAAAACAGAGGGCGAAATTGGAAATAAAAGAAATTTCGGTTTGGGTTATAAGGTCGTTTTTATCGGATCCGATGGTACAGGCAAGACGACGTTGATCAATAAAATTGCAGAAAAAGTTAGCTTTAAAATTGCTAAATTATATTTGGGTGACAGGGAATGGCTTTTTGAGAACTTAAAAAATATTTACAAAAAAAGAGGCAAAAACAGACTATATAAACTGACTTCTGAATTTATTTTGTATCCTTTTGATTTATTTTTTAGAATTTTTAAAATTCGTCGATTCGCTCGGTTCAGGCTCATCTTAATCGATAGACTGCCGGGCTTTCCTTTTTCAGGAAAAAACTTTTTAGATTTAATTTATAATCTGATTTTGCCGCAGATTGACTTACTCATTTTGTTAGAAGGAGAACCTGAAAAAATTTGGGAAAGAAAAAAAGAATTTCCGATTGGGAAAATACAGCAAGAAGTTAAAAAATGGGAGCAAGTTTTTTTTAAAGTAAAAGCAAGAAAAAAAATTAGATTGAATACTACAGAGAAAAATGTTAATGAATGCGTAGATAGAATATTAAACGAAGTTTTTTCTGACGATAAATCGATAAACTGCTTATTTAAAAAGATAATTGTATGAATTTTATATTCACTAAAATGGGAGCATGTGTGTTGCGGATCAGAAAAAATGTATTAAAAATACCTTACAATTGGGGCGGCTGGAAAGAATCTGTTCGTGAGAAAAAAAGGCTCAG
>Ga0066637_10003027_pt1 | contig 11288 bp, 11 predicted proteins | sample CryGeyCG2014_020_FD_62737 | JGI IMG/M metagenome (GOLD analysis project Ga0066637, IMG submission 62737) | Groundwater microbial communities from aquifer - Crystal Geyser CG08_land_8/20/14_0.20 | ecosystem: Environmental > Aquatic > Deep subsurface > Groundwater | place: USA: Utah: Grand County...
AAAACTGCTTTCCTTCTGCTCGGCGTGTTCGTGCTTTTCGCGATTTACTTGAACGTTTCGGGTTCCATAGCGCCCGCCACGCAGAGGCAGAGCGTGATGACGGGCTGGGCGGTTGCCTCGGAGGAGCAGGGTTCGTCCTCCGTCGAGGCGGCGCGCGAGCTGCAGAAGAACGAGATGAGCCTTGCCAACGGAATGATTCTGAACCTGAAGGAGGTCGTCGCCGCGCCAGCAGGCGTTGCGCGCCAGCCAACCGCCATATTCGAGATTTATTCCGCCCAGGGCGCGTTCCTCGAGCGCGTCGCGCTGCAGCCGGGCGACGTCTACGACGGAATAATTTACATCCGGCTTGACGACGCGAACGTCGGAGCAAAAGGAACCAAGACGGTCAAACTGCTCGCTTACTCCAAATAGGCGCGCCAGACGCGACCCGCGACCGAAACGGTTAAATATACTTACTGATACTTATATGTAAGTACGGGTGGTTGTTTGGCGAAACCGTTCATCTTTTCCAAACATTATCGCGAGGACAAGGACATCGACGTCGACATGGCGCGGGACTGCGTCAATACGGGCAGGAAGCGCCTTGACGGAGAGCCCGACAAGTTCAAGGCGATAAAGAAATACCGGAAGGGGGAACTCGTCGTCGTCTTCCGTGACGACGGGGAGTGCATTTTCGTAATAACCGCTTTCTGGAACAAACGGGGCTGATCCGAATGGCTGAAAAAAAATGCGGCATATGCGGAAAAAAACTGCGGAAGACGCAGGACCGAGTAGCCGAAGGCGTGTTCGTGGACGCGTTCAAGTGCGCGAACGGACACGTCGCCTACTCGGAGGATGTCATGCGGAGGGTGGAGGCGATGGAGCGCGAGCATTCCGTAGAACGGCACGTCGTCAAGGTGGGTTCCTCGCTTGCAGTGCCGATACCCGCCGCGGTTGTCAGGGAACTCGGCCTCAGGGCGAGAGAAACCGTTTTCGTCAAAACCGCGGGCAATTCGATAGTGATAAAGCCCCGCGCCGGCGCAGCTGCATGATGCCCCTGCGGGCGCGAAAGAAACGTCTAAAAACAACCTCCCTCTAAGGTTTTCCATCGGTGGTGCTAGTTGGAATACGATTTCGCCTCAGTCGAGAGCAAGTGGCAGAAACGATGGTTCGAGGAGCGGATTTTCGAGCCTAGCCGCGACGAGTCGCGCGAAAAATTCTTCTTCACCGTTCCGTATCCCTACGTTTCGGGAAACCTCCACGTCGGGCACGGCAGGACGTACGCGAACGGCGACGTCATAGCGCGCTACAAGCGCATGGCAGGATTCAACGTGCTCTGGCCCATGGCTTTCCACATCACCGGCACGCCGGTGCTCGGCGTGAGCTCGCGCATAGCGGACGGCGACGCTGCGACAATCGACCTCTATCGCGGGTACGTGGGCATCTACGAGAAGGATTCGGCGAAGATAGGCGAAATCGTCGCCTCGTTCAAGGAGCCGTGGAACATCGTGCGCTACTTCTCGCAGAAGCTCGTCTACGACTTCAAGCGCATGGGGTTTTCCCTTGACCTGAGCAGGCAGTTCACGACGGGAGACGCCGAGTACAACCGCTTCGTCGAGTGGCAGTTCGGGAAATACATGGAGCACGGCTATCTCGTGCGGGCTTCCTATCCGATACTGTACTGCGCGAAGTGCGCGAACGCAGTCGGCGAGGACGACATCCGCGACGGCGACACCGACCCGGTAGGGCTGCAGCAGTTCTACGGCTTGAAATCGAAATTCGAGGACGGCTTCATCATATCCTGCACGCTGCGGCCCGAGACGGTGTTCGGCATAACGAACATGTTCGTGAACCCCGACGCGGCGTACGCGAAGATAGCGTTCCCGATTGAAGGGGACAAGCGCAGGAAGCCGCGCTTCGAGTACTGGTTCGTCAGCGCGCAGGCAGTCGAGAAGCTGCGCTTGCAGGGACGGCAGTTCGAGGTTGTCGGAGAGCATAGGGGCGACTACTTCGTAGGAAAGGATTGCACGGACCCCCTCGGCAGAACCATTCCCATCCTTCCATCTTCCTTCGTGGACCCGGCCAACGCATCGGGTTTCGTCCACTCGGTTCCCGGCCACGCACCCTACGACTACGTGGGAATCGAGGATTTGAAGAAGGACGAGAAGACGCTGGCGAAGTACGCGGGGCTGAAGGAGAAGGCGGACGCAATCAAGCCAATCGCGCTAATCAAAACCCCCGGATTCGGCGAATTCCCCGCAGTCGAAATAGTCGGGCGCATGAAAATCAAGAGCATCAAGGACAAAAGCGCGCTCGACAAGGCAACAGCGGAGCTGTACAAGGCGGAATACTACGGCGGAACGATGATGGACAACTGCTCCGTGTTCGCCGGTTCCCCAGTCGGGAAGGCGAAGGAGGACGTGGGCGCTTGGCTCAAGCGCAACGGGTTGATGGAAGAATTCTACGAAATCAGCAGGGCTGCGTCGTGCAGGTGCGGAGGCGCGGTCTTCGCAGCAGTCATGCCCGAACAGTGGTTTCTCGACTTCAACGCGAAGGGCTGGAAGGAAAAATCGTATTCCTGCCTGGAGGACATGCTGATTCATCCGGGGAGTTACCGCAAACAATTCAGGGACGTGTTCGCGTGGCTGGACAAGCGTCCGTGCGCGCGCAGGCGCGGGCTCGGAACGAAGCTTCCGTTCGACAGGAACTGGATTATAGAGTCGCTGAGCGATTCCACGCTTTACATGGCGTTCTATCTCGTAATAAAAAAAATAAGGGAGCACGGGATAGCCGCGGAACAAATGCCGCCCGCCTTTTTTGATTACGCGCTCCTAGGCGAGGGGACGGGCGAACCCTCAATTCCGAAGCATGTTCTCGACGACATCCGCGCCGACTTCCTCTACTGGTATCCCAACGACCTGCGTCATACGGGCGTAGCGCACATCACGAACCACCTCAGTTTCATGATATTCGCGCACACCGCAATCTTCGGCCGCGAACAATGGCCGGCCGGAATCTCGCTTAACGAGATGGTGTTGAGCGAGGGCGCGAAGATGAGCAAGAGCAAGGGAAACGTCGTGCTTCTGGACGACGTGGCGAAGAACTACGGCGCGGACCTTTTCAGGCTGTACGCTGTTTCCTCGGCGGACCTCGGCAGCACGCTCGACTTCCGCAAGAAGGACATAGAGAGCGCGAGGCGGAGCGTGGCGCGATTCGCCGCGATGTGCGAGGGAATGACTGCCGCGGCGAATGGCGAAGGGAAGGCCGGAGACGCGTCCTTGGACGACGCATCCGTCGGGATGCGTCCAGCAGGGCGCTGGTTCCTCAGCAACTTCGAATCCGCGCTGAAGGAAAGCACGCAGGCGCTTGAGGAGCTGCGCCTCCGCGACTACGTGCAGGTGTCGTTCTACCGCGTGCTCAATCTTTTCGAGCACCTGCACAAGCGCGCCTCCAAGGAAGAGCAGGACTACGTCGCAAGCCGCGTGCTTTCGAAGTGGATTCGCCTTCTTTCGCCGGTGATGCCGCACCTGTGCGAGGAGTTGTGGGAGAAGAGCGGCGGGAAGGGTTTCGTGAGCCTGGCGGAGTGGCCCGCAGTCGACGAAACGCTCATAGACGAGAAGGCGCAGGCAGCCGAGGATTACGTGCTGAAGGCTGCTCAGGACGCGAAGGACATCATAACCATGCTCACGAGAAAGCAGCCGCGCAAAATAACGAGAATAACCATGACCGTGGCGTCGCAGAAGAAGCGCGAAGCACTCGCCAAGATGCTTGAAAGCGCACCGTCAGCCGATGCCATCACTCCCGCCAGCAGCGAGGACGCTTTATCCCAGTACGCCGCCAAGAACTTCTACGTCCTGAGCGCGGCGAAGCTGCGCGAAATCGACGAGAAGAACGTGCTCGCGCAGGCATCCGACTTCCTCTCGAAGGAATTGGGCGCGCGGGTTGTCGTGGAGAAAGAGGAGGATTCTAAAAGCGAGCGGAAGGAGAAAGCGATGCCGCTGAAACCCGCCATTACTATCGAATGATTGCTGGTGATTTTATGAAAAGGGCTGAGATTCGCGTTTTCGGGGACGTGCAGGGCGTGTTCTACCGCTCGTTCGTCGAGGCGCGCGCCCGCATGTGCAACGTCGTCGGCTGGGTGAAGAACGAGCACGACGGTTCCGTGAGCATAGTCGCGGAAGGAGACGACGCCGACGCGGAGCGCTTCGTCAAGGCGATTCAGGTGCGCGACGGCACGCGGCACGTGGAAAAGGCGCAGGTAATCTGGAGCGAGGCGAGCGGCGCGTTCACGGACTTCAAGCGGCTGCACTGAGGCGGTAAAAAAATAAAATCAGCGCCGGGGACGAGATGCCTTGCCTTTCTTTTAGTAAAAGAAAGGCGATGGCTCCGCCAAAGAAAACGGATTTTATTTTAGCCCGTACGGAATTGGGCGACGACTTTGCAAAACGGGGGTTTGCGAGGCCCGCGAAACCAATTTCGCTGGGCGCCGAAGCACCGGGCGAAGGCGAGGAGGCCAATTGGGTTTCATGGCTGGGAGAAGCGTTGTAAAACAGGAGGGCGGCAAAAAATGCCCGCAATCTTCACCTTCAACGTGTCCATTGCAACATTACTCCTTAAGGCTTAAAAGAATGTTTTGAAGCATTTCCCGCGAAGTCAAACCCAAGTCAAAAGCAACGTAATAAGCGGGTCCGAAGGCACGGCAAGTGTTCTCGTTTATCCACACGCAGCGATGTTCCACTATCGCGGGTTTTGCGTCAACGGAATACGAATCGGTTTCACTGAAAAAGGCGAGCAAACGCGAATGGTGCTCTTCGTCTTTCAATTCAACCACGGCAATCGTGCCAGCAAAATCAAAGTTGGTGACGCCGTTGAAAGCTGGATGATTGATGTCAAAAATCTGGAACTTGGACTCTATTTCATGGGTGCCTACGAACCGCACGGGCACGTAATCGTCGAATCCGTTGTCCCAAACGTTCCATCCCACGCCCTCCATTTCAGGCACCCGCGTGCAAGCGTTCCCCACCAGAATCATTTTGCCGCCTTCGTCCAAGTACCGTTTCAACTCGTCCAAAACGTTGCGGTTGCAGCGCTCCGCGCCCGAAACGATTACCACGTCAAAGGAATCCAGCATACCCGGAACGCCGGCTATGATCATGCCGTGATCAACTTCAACTCCGTCAACTTGAATCTTTTCGGAACTCAGCGGGCGATAATCAATTCCACTGAGTTCAAACATTTCGGAACCCAGCCATTCCTCTAAGTTTTCGGACGGCTCGCCAACCACGGTGACGCGCAAACCTTGTTGCGCAAAGTAAGCGAGATAAAGCCAGGAAAGCGAAAAAAACAGGAAATAAAGCAGGAAAAATGGCAGGAAGAAGACGACTAACGCCTTAACAAGCTCAAACGAGTGGACCAAGGCAATGGTTCGGTAAACCGCGTAAAGAACCAGCGCAAACACGGCCAGACCCACCGTTATTGAAAAAAAGTTGGAGTATGCCCCGGTAAAGTAGCTAATGATGTTGCAAACGTCGTTCAGGAAAAGAGCACAGGCAAAGCCGAGTGCGCCAGCGGAAAAAACGCGGGAAAGCAAAAAAGTTTGACACCTGAAAGAATTTTTTTTCCCGCCGACAAGGCGGGAAACCGAGTAATAAACGCCAGAAATCAAAAGCAAGGCGAGATTGGACGCCGCGACCACTAAAACAAGGTTAAAAACTTCGCCGTAAGACCTCACAAGCAGGTAACCAGGCAAGTCGGGTTCAGTCAACCTAAGTCCTTCCACGACAAGGCTCCCAAAGAGGTAAATCAAGAAAGCAACCAAGAGAGCCGAATTGACTCTGGTAAAAACGTCGCGCCATGACGCGTCTTGTTTCAACAACGCTCTTAACTTTTTATCGGGCGAACGCGCGAGTTGCAAGGCGTCGGAGAACACGTTCATAAGGAGGGCAGGAGAGCGCGATAGAAAAGGGTTTCGGAAGAGGAGGGAATTGTCTAATAATTGCCTGAAAACCACAAAGGAAGGGGGTCGTACCCGAGGGTTACGGGGGGAACGTAGTTCCCCCCCGCGAGGCTCAACGCCGGGGACGAGATTTGAACTCGCACAAGCCGAAGCTCACTAGATTGCGCGGGCTTCTTTCTTTTTAGTGGAGGTTTTTCTTTCTTTTAAAGAAAGAAAAAAGTCCCTCGAGTCTAGCGCGTTACCTGGTTCCGCCACCCCGGCTGTCGAATATTTATATATCCCCCCTTTAATAATCCTCGCGGAGGGTGTGTATCCATGGACAAGCCCCAGCGTTCGTTTTCAGCCCAGACCGCCGACGGCGTCGGCAGCATCGACGTGTTCGAGGAGCACATAACGCTGCGACTCGGACACCGTGCGCGGGACGTGAAGAAGGGCTACGTCGAGAGCCTCACGAAGAAGGGCTCCCTTGCGCTCGGAAAAGTCGAGGCTGAGCTCGCGTACTACGACATGCTGGGCAGCCGCGAAACCGTCGTGTTCGCGATGCACGAGGCGGACTTCCGCGGCCTCAAAAGCATTTTGGGAAAATAACTGCGTGATTGCATGCGATTGCTTTCGTTCATTGCGTTGTTTTCCTTAGCGGTTTTCGCGTCCGCGCTTACGACGATGTACGCGCCCGCGGTGGATGCGAACGGGCAGGGCATGCTCACGACGATAGAGGCGCGCGCCATCCCCGGAAACGGGAACGTTTACATAGACATCGAGCCCTACATCAGCGTCGACACGCAGCAGTCCGCGCGGACCGCATCGCGTGTTGCGGCGCGCCTCGCGGGCGTCGATGTCTCCGCCTATGATTTGCTCTACAAGGTAGTCGCCAACGCGGAAATCATAGACGGCCCGAGCGGAGGCGCGGTGCTCACCGTGCTCGCATACTCGGAATTCACGGGCAGGAAGCCGAGGCAGGATCTCACGATAACTGGCACAATCGAGCCCGACGGGAGCATCGGCAAGATAAGCGGGGTGATGGAGAAGGCGAAGGCGGCGTCGGCTCAGGGCATCAAGGTGTTCTTCGTCCCGCGAACCCAGAGCGTCCAGGACGGCGTTGATTTGACGACGTATGCGCCTGCGACGTGGGGCATGCAGGTTGTCGAGATATCGCGGGCGGAGGACGCGATGCGCTTCGCTTTCACAGCCGAGGGCACTGCCGTGAACGCGTCGCGGATAGAAATCGCGCCGCTCAACCTCACGCCCGTCGCGGTTCCGAAGGAACTCGCGCCGATGAAAAGAATCGCGGAGAACGAGCGCACGGAGCTGCTGCGCACGCTCGATTCGCTCCCGAAGGGCAACGATTCCGCGCTCATCGCGCAGGAGGTGGGCGTTTCCCTGAACCTGTCGCGCCAGATGCTTGAGCGCGGCTATTACTACACCGCGGCGAACGAGCTGTTTCTCACGAAGATGGCGCTCGACGCAATCGCGCTCGACGGAAACGGGACGCAGGGGATGCCCGCGCTTCTGGCGGAGTTGGAGGCGAAGCTCGGGAACATGACGTTCACGCAGAAGAACGAGCGCAACGCGGAGTGGGTGGCTGCTGCTCAGATGCGCTGGCACTGGGCGAAGCAGCAGCTCCAGTCGATAAGGCAGAACGGCGCTCCTGGTTTCGAGGATTACGCGGCGGCGTTGAACTGGTATTCCGCCGCGGTGCAGATAAACGGCGAGGCGGCGAGAATGGAGGCGGAGGCGTCCTTCCGCGAGCTTGCCGTGCGGGGCCCGGCGTCGCAGGCAATCGCGTCCGCGAACGCGTCGCTGTACGCCGCGGACGCGGAGGCGCTGAGGCATCTGGAAGCGGCGGAGGATTCGTTCTCCGAAGGCGATTATCTCGCGGCTCTCATGGATGCGTCCTTCTCCGAAGCACTGTCCGAAGGCAGCAGGAGTGCGCGCGACATAACCGGCACTGCTCCAACAGCCCTAAACGATTCGCTCTCCCCCTACAACGCCTCGGTCTGGGCGATGCTGTACTACGGACATGCCCTCTACAACGCGCAGGAGGCGAACCGCACCAACGAATACGCATATTCCGTGAATGCAATCAAGCTGCGCCTTCTTGCGAAACTGCTCGCCGAGCGCATCCCCGCCGCATTCGCGGAGGCGGAGCAGCCCCTTCCTTCCGCTTCGGTTGCGCCGTCGCCCAGCCCGCAGCTGCGCGTCAGCGCGGTTGTGGAGCAGTCGCAGCCCTCGATGCAGCGGTACGTCGTGCTCTTCGGCGTCCTCCTGCTGTTCGCCGCAGTCGCGATTGGCGGCTTCTTCCTGTCGCGTTCGTTCGCTGGCCGCAGGAAGCCCCCGACTGACGCGGATAGGGAGCGCGGACTCGACGACCTGCTGCTTTCCGGAAAAGTTTCGGAAAAGACGTACGAGCGGCTGCGCAAGAAGTACGGCGGCGCGCCAAGTGCGCCCAAGAAGAAGCGCTGATTATCTTTCTTTCTTCAATTTCATCCGCAGGACGAACGTTCCTTTCGGCGGTATCGCGAAATCCGTGAGATGCGGCTCCCTGAACCCGCGCCCCGTGCCCGGCCTGCTCAACCTGCGGGTCCGCAGCTCCTCCACCAGAAACCCCGCGTTCTGAGCGGTCTGTTTCAGCGCCTCCTTGTCGGTCAGGACACCGCCGCGCTCGTCTATGCTCATCATCACGCGGCCCCCGTCTGGCTTGAGAATCCTCCTTATTTCGTTGACGATGTCCCTCGCGCTTCCGCTGTGCGGCTCGTCCACGAAGTTCGGAAAATGAAGATGCACGATGTCCGCGAACCCGTCGGGAAGCGGAATGCCCTTCCTCACATCCGCGTTTACGAACCTAATCCTTCCCTCCGCCATCGCGGCGGCGAGTTTTTCGTGTCTCCCTGCGATCCCGCGCGCGAATTCGAGCGGGGCGGTGTTCAGGTCCACGCCTATGTAAATGTCCCCCCTGTCGGCGTGTCTGCTTATCCTGCGCTGTAGGCTCGTGAAAAGAACCGGCGAATGCCCGGAACAAAGTTCTACGACGACCTTCCTGCCCATGATGGTGTTTGGGCGCGCCGGAATTAAAAACGTTCGCCGAACACGCCGCGCCCGACGCGCACGGCGTTCGCGCCCTCTTCGAGCGCGACTTTATAGTCGTCCGTCATCCCCATCGAGAGGAAGCGCAAGCCGCGGCTTTCGTCGAAAAGCTTCTTCAGCAGCCGAAAATCGCGCCTCGGATTTTCGCGGGAAGCGACGCACATCAGTCCCTCGACGGAGAGGGACGAAAGCGCGCGCATTTCGCGGAGTAACGGTGCAACCTCGGCGGGCTTCACTCCCCCCTTCTTCAACTCGCCGGAAACGTTCACTTCCAAAAACACGCGCATTATCTTCCCGCGCTTCGCCGCCTCGCCGCTTATCTTCTCAGCAAGGCGCAGCGAATCGACGCTCTCAATCACGTCGAAAATCTCGACGGCTTTCCCGACCTTGTTCGATTGCAGTTTCCCGATGAAATGTTTTTCCGCGCCGCGAATCCCCGCAATCCCCTTCTTCTCCGCTTCCTGCACGCGGTTCTCGCCCACGGCTTTCACGCCTGCGCGAATCGCCTCCCCGATGCGTTCCGGCGGCACGCCCTTCGTAACCGCCACCAACAATACGCCCTCGGGAATATTCAGCGCCGCTATGTTTCCAGCGATTCCCGTCTCACTCACCGAAGAGCATGCCGTGCTCTATGGCTTCCCAGAGCACGATGCCAACCACTATTATCGCGAGGATGCCGAACTCGTCGAGGCACAACGTCATTGCTTCGCCTTCAGGTAGCCGTGCGCGCTCACTGCGGCAATGGCGCCGTCCGCGGCTGCCGTGACCACCTGCTGCAACGGGCCGTCCGTGACGTCGCCTGCGGCGAAAACGCCCGCGCACGTCGTCGCCTTGCGTGCGTCCGTTTTGATGTGCCCGGCGTCGTTCACGTCGGCGCCCACGCTTGCGGCGAGGGCGCTCGCAGGAACCGTGCCGATTGCGACGAACACGCCGCCGACGTCTAGCGCAGTCTGCTGCTTCGTGGCAGTGTTTATGATTTTGATTTGCTTTACGAACTTGTCGCCCGTTATCTCCAGCACGACGCTGTTGTAAATTTTCTTGACGTTCTTCGCCGCTTCCAAGCGCTTCACAAGCACCTCTTCCGCCTCGAAAGCGGCCTTGCGGTGGACGATGTACACGTTCGCAGCCAAATCGGCGAGCAGGAGCGCCTCGGTAATCGCGGTGTTCCCGCCGCCTATGATTGCCACGTTCTTTCCGCGGAACAGCGGCGCGTCGCAGGTGGTGCAGTAGCTCACGCCCCTGCCCTCGAAGACGTCCTCGCCCTTCGCGCCGAGCTTGCGGTGCTCCGCCCCGGTCGCCAGAATCACCGCTTTGGCAGCGTACTCATTGCCCGTTGCGGTTTTCAGGAGGAAGGAGTCGCCCTTCTTTTCTATTGTCATGACTTCCTCGTTGATTATCGTCGCGCCCGCGCTTTCCGCGTGCTCCTTCATCTTCGCGGAGATTTCCATTCCCATGCTGTGCACGAAGCCCGGGTAGTTGTCCATGTAGGTCGTCCAGTTCATGCTTCCGCCGGGCATCGCGGTTTCGAAAATCGCAGTTTTCAGGGCCCTGCGCCCCGCGTAGATACCCGCGCTCAAGCCCGCAGGGCCGCCGCCGACGATTGCGAGTTCATATTCGTTCATTTCATCGCCTTCCCGACGCGCTCCTGCGCTATCTCGACGGCAGCCTTGCGCGTGCCCTTCCCGTTGGCGTGCGCCCTCTCGAGCACGAGCTTGGTGTTGCGCGTCACCTTCTCCTTTACGAACTTGAACATCTGCTCCGGCGTGCCGTGAATCGTTTCGATGTACGACGAGATGACGCCGCCCGAATTCGCGACGATGTCGGGCACCAGGAGGGCGCGCTTCTCCAGTTCCGCTTCGATGTCCAGCGGCACGGGAATGTTCGCCGCTTCCACGATTATGCGCGCGCGGATTTTGTCCTTGTTTCCCGCGTTAATCACGTCCGGGCGCGCCCCAGGAATAAGCACGTCCACCGGCAGCTCGAAGAGCGCTTCGCCGCTCTTCTTCTGCCCGTTTCTGAAATCGGCGACGCAGTTGCCCTTCGTCTTCCAGTCGGTGAGCGCGGGCACGTCGAGCCCTTTCTCGTCATATACGGTGCCCTTCGAATCGGAAACCGCGACGATTCTGCATCCCGCTTCGCTCAAAAATTTCGCCGTGAACTCCCCGACGTTGCCGAAGCCCTCTATCGCCACGGTTGCTCCGGACGCCTTGATGCCCTTGAATTCCAGCGCGACGAGAGTTGCCTGCGCAACCCCCCATCCCGTGCTTCC
>Ga0066637_10003029_pt1 | contig 11284 bp, 12 predicted proteins | sample CryGeyCG2014_020_FD_62737 | JGI IMG/M metagenome (GOLD analysis project Ga0066637, IMG submission 62737) | Groundwater microbial communities from aquifer - Crystal Geyser CG08_land_8/20/14_0.20 | ecosystem: Environmental > Aquatic > Deep subsurface > Groundwater | place: USA: Utah: Grand County...
CGTCTTAAAAGGGGATAGTATCCATCACCGACTCTCAGGTTTACAAACTGCCCCGGCATAGCTTCCTTTGAAATTCTCTCTTTCTCAAGAAGCATCCTGAAGATGAGGGGAGTAATTCTCCTGTTTTCTATAATTCTTGCAGAAGCCATAATTATTTTTTTGACGCAGATTAACGCTGATATGCTAAAGTTATTGGGTTATTAAGTTATTGGGTCATTGCGTCTTAGCGTCGTTGCGTCAATAACCTAATTACTCAATTAGCAAATGGCCTAATTACCCGATCGCTTGATAGCTTGATTGCCTAATAGCCTAATTACCATCTTTATCTGCGTCAATCTGCGTCCGAGTTCCAACAATACGCTGTCCGTATTTCTCTATCATCTCTTCTATGTAGGCACTCTTTTTCTCTTCATTGTATTTGTAAACTGCCTTTCCCGCATTCTCAATACCCCCATGATAGAATCTGCTCCATAGGAAGAGTGTCACAAGTACACCATCAAGATAGCGATGGTCAATGAATGATTTAATAGAGAGTCCCCTAAAGAACTGTCTTCCAACCCTCGGTCCTACTTCCATAAGAGCAGGAAATTTTTAAAACATCTCTCTTCAGCTTGGACAACAATAACATCATGCACGGTGTTTATGAACCTCTATGAATTTTCTTATTGAACGGTCGTATGTGCGTTCAATCTCGTCTGAGAAGAAACATGCAGGTAGCTCTCCCATACTCCAATGGTAATCTATGCATTCACAGCACTTACCCTTCTTTAAACAGGGCTCGTATGTGCAGTTGCACCTTTGCTTATTTTTTTCTATGCTACATTCCATCACTCTTCACTCCTCTCTCTTCACTCCTCTCTCTTCACTCTTCTCTATACTTTCTATCTGCCTTCTTGCCGCAATTGCATAATCTGTATCCGGGTAATCTTTCTCTATGGTTCTGTACCCCTCAAGTGCACCCTTCTCATTTCCTTTTGTATTCTGTTCTATCCAGGCGATTGCATAGAGAGCCTTTGGGATATATTCACTCTCTGAAAATTCTTCCAGCACCGTCCTGTACTGTTTCAGTGCCTCATCTGGATTCTTAAATTCCAAAAGCCATATCTCCGCGAGCCTCATCCTTAAAGCCGCAAAGTCCTTAAGAGTATCAGGCAAAGATGTTGTATCTTCTGCAAAACCCACAAGGGTGTCATTTACAGTATCTGCCTGTAGAGTATCTGCCACAAGAGTGTTGGTATCAACATAAGTAGTATCAAATTGTAGTGTGTCTTTCGGTTCCAAAATTCCTTGTAGCATAAGTATTTCCTGTAATGCACTCGCCTTTTTTGTTGCTATTTTCCCAATCTCGGTATTCGGAGCACGTTTTGTGGCATCATTATATGCCTCCAATGCCTGTTGTAGATTTGCTTGTTTTTCATATATCATACCAATATAAAACACACTTTCCTGATCGTCAACATCCTGCAGACTGGTTATGGCATTTTCGTAATCCCCTTCGGATTCAAAACAGAATGCTATCTTCTTTTTTAATACTCTCTCTTCTTCTCCATTTTGTGGTTCCATAGAGTTGTATATCTTCTTCGCCTCTGCAACATCTCCCATCTTGAGATAGATGTCAGCTACCCTCAAAGTGAGGTCAAATTTTTTCTCCCCAATAGGAATAGCCGCCTTGTAATAATTAAGTGCAGCTACGTATCTTTCAAGTGAATCTGTTGCTTCACCAAGTATACGAAGTATATCTACCTTAAATTTTCCCTCTTTGAAAGAACTGAGGTACAACTCGCCTTGTTCTATTGCTTTCTCGTAATTACCAAAGGAAAAGTAGAAATGCGTAAGCCAGTAATCTACCTCCTCCTTTACTCTCTTATCCTTGCTTGCTCTTTTGAACCATCTCTTCGCTTCTACCTCATCATCTCTCTCCAAGGCTATCTTACCAAGCATAACCTCTGCCTCCGGGACGAATTCACTCTCAGGATAAAAGTTTAAGAGCTCCTTAAACTTGGTTTCTGCCTGACTTTTATCTCCTTTTATGTAAAAACACTTTCCAGAGAGTATAAGGGCATCGTCAACCCATCTGGAATCGGGATAGAAGGTAAGAATTTTGGCACATTTCTCTACACACTTATCAAGCAGAGTAACATTCAAAGATTTACCACTCGTCGCTCCCTTATAGCATTCCATAGCGTTATAGTATGTGTTATAACTGTTCATATGTGCACAGGAGGCAAGAAGGAGATAGATGCACAAAGGCACAAGGAAGATATGCTTTATTTTTGTGTAAATAAACATTTAATTTTTGATACCTGTAATTTTTGATACCTGCCTGCCGGTAGGCGGGTTTGATTTTTGATTTTTAATATTTTTTAATACGCCATTGCATATACGACAATATTTATTCCCGCTTTGAACGCCTTTTCCCGTATCTCTTCTGGGTCTTTGTGCACATCAGGATCTGCCCAACCATCGGATATATTGCTCTCGTATGTGTAGTAAACTATAAGTCTTCCATTATAAAATAGACCATAGCCCTTCGGTGGCTTGTTGTCATGTTCGTGTATCTTTGGGGGACCTGTAGAAAAATCATAGAAACAGTGATAGATTGGGTGTGAGAACGGTAGTTCCACAAGTTCCAATCCTTTAAAGACTTTCTCCATCTCTCTCCTGAATGCCTCATTCATACCATAATCATCATCTGCATAGAGAAATCCTCCCTTAAGAAGATATTCTCTGAGGCACTCAACTTCCACATCGGATAGCTGTATATCTCCATGCCCGGTGAGAAATACGAAAGGATAGGAGAATAAATCTGGGTTATCCAGTGTTATTATGCGCTGGTTCGGGTCAGCATTAATAGTAGTTCTTTTATTTATCTCTCTTGCCAGATTTGGAATGATGGATGGATCATTATACCAGTCACCACCTCTGTACTTGACCCTCGCTATAGTTATATCATAGGAGGAGAATACTGCACAAAGGAGTAAGAACCACATACAAAATCAATGTCTAATTTCTAATGCCAAATGTCTAACCAATACTTAATGTCAAAGTGCCTAATATCCAATTTTCCTTTTGCTTATCCTTCACCTTCTCCTGTGGGTTCTCGAAATATCGAAGGATTATCGGCATCAGGAGATGCCTCCCACAAATATTTACTCATTGGATATTGGGATTTGATTAGACATTAGAAATTGGTCATTAGTCATTCCATCGATACAATCCGTTGGCGATTATGTATTCCCTTACACTTTTGGGAATCAGGTATCTTATACTTTTACCATCTTTTATTCTATTTCTTATCATTGTTGAAGATATATCTATGTTTAATTCAAAGAATTGTGCTTTTCCCCTTAATATTTTATCTATTCTTTCCCTATCAAAACCTGGCCTTGTTACTATAATGAATTCTAACAGAGTAAGAAGGGTTTCGGGTTCTTTCCATTCCCTAAACTCCAGTGCCTGATCAGTTCCCATAATAAGATACAAAGAATCTCCAGGGTTTTTCGCTATAATTTCTCTAATGGTATCTACTGTGTATGAAATTTCCCTGCGCTTGATCTCCAAATCCAGTAATTGGAAATACGGGTTATCTTCTATTGCTATATGAAGCATCCTCATTCTGGCAGCAGGAGAAATCTCAGGTTGTTCTTTATGTGGAGGGATATATGTGGGAATGAATAATATCCTGTCGAGATAAAACTTCTCCCTTACAAGTTCAGCCCCGATCAGATGAGCGGTATGGGGAGGATTGAATGTCCCGCCGAAAATGCCGAGTTTCATAGGTAGTAAATCCTATCTTCCCATCTTTCCTTGAAGAAGCATCCACCCAAAACAACTCTCACATCTAAAATGAAATTCCTTGAACTCGCTACCGCATTTTGAACACTTATATACATCACCGGAAATTACCTTTATTAGAATATCCTCCATAACTTCTACTGTCTTTTTATAATCTCCTTCCTTCTTGTAAAGCTCAGCAAGTTGATATGCTATTCTCTCGTCTCTGCTTGTTTCAAATGCTTTTAACAGCGTGTCTATAGCCTTTTCCTTCTCGCCAATTTTATAATACAGGTCTGCAAGCCTCCTATGTGCCTCTATATTTCCCGATGTCTCCAAGCAGGATTCGTATATCTCTATCATATCTTGATAACGCTTCTTTTCAAAATAGGCATTCTCAAGTCTACCAAAAGTGAGAAATGTGAATTGGGATGCATTCTGGATTATACGCCTCCATAGCTCTACAGCGCCATCAATATCACCATTGCTGTACTTTATGTCTCCCATATAAAGAAGTGTGGGTACAGATGCTACATCCATCCGAAGTGCTATATTGAGATTCTGGATAGCCTCTCGCATAAATCCTTTTTTAAAGAGAGATCTCCCGTAAGAAGCATATACACAGGCAAGTGTCTTTCTATCGTCAAGCTTCTTTCTTATTGCTATAGCATCTTTCCACATCTCAGACTGCTCGTATATGCCCGCAAGCATATTTAAATAATAACTATCTTTTGGGGAAAGAATAATCATCTCTTTCAAATAGGGAAGACTCTCTTTAAACTTCCCTACGGCAAACAGGTCATCTATCACGGCCTGAAGCACCCTCTTTTTTGTTTCACTGTCCAGTCTCGGTTTTAAAAGTGATCTATGGATTCTTAACGCCTCTTCAATCATCCCCTTTCTCCTTAGAATATCTCCCAACCTAACATAGGCAGGAATATCGGTGGGGTCAGATGCTACATATTTCCTCAAGTGGGCTTCTTCTTCCTTCCTATTTCTGGCAAGGAGAATATCGGCGTATGTTATTCTATCTCTACTCTTCCTCTTCAACTTTCTCCTCCTCAAGCGGCAAATTTCTTATGGCAGCAAGTTCTTCCTTCAGATTTTTGATATCTCTCTCTTTATTCCGTATGGCTCTTCTCAATCTAATCTCACTTATTGCCATTATTATGAATGCAAACACTATACCTATGACAACAGATTCAATTATCACAAGAGAGAGGTTGGTCTCGATTGTTCGACCAAGAAGCGTCAATGTAACTTGTGTTGCATTTTGTGCCAATATCAAGGTCCCAAACACCACAAATACAACAACAATAATACCAACAACAATAAACATAATTCCTCCTTTATTAAATTAAGGAATTATACACTATATTTTATAACTTGTCAAGAAAATTCTCACTTATATTTTACTATTCAAACCGTTCCATTTCCTCAACCCATCTACCATCCCTGTATCTCACAACCGAATACATACCACTTTCCAATGTGGGTGTAACGATCTCAATGTTATCATCTCCGTCTATATCAAAGAATGCGGAATTACCGGTGTATTTTTCAAGATAACCGGTAATCGTGTAGATTCTCTCGTATATACCGTTTCTGAGCTCAAATATGACTATCTCTCTACCATCGCTCACACATGCCTCCTCCATATAGCCGTTGTCATCAATATCCCGTATAAAAAGGGAAGGTAACTCATTTAATAGAATATCTGTCTCTAACACCCATGATTTCTCTTTGGTAAGTTCATCAACTTTTCCTCCTATAAGCAGGGCGTCGGCTTTTTCTCTGAATGCGCCAACCCTTATTCTGAACCAATCTTCTCCGTTGACAATATAAGCAGGGTAGCCCGCCTCGACAAGTCTATCCACAAGTTGTTGTGCACTTTTCTTCCCTCTTGTCGAACTTACCTGTATCGCGAAGAGACGTGCAGTCGTATCAACAGATGTGGGAATATACTCTTCTTCCGGCTCTTGCCTTCTCACAAGAAATCCGGGAATAAAAATCCCTTCTCCTCTTATATCTACAGACCTTTCTACTATAAGGCTATCACTTCTTATAACGGCCATTCCCTTGTCGGTCAATACATATATTCGAGAATCCAGCGGGCTGGTCTCTACCATATTGCAAGAAAGCGGTATCTCCTTTAATAAAAGATCGGTTCCGGCATCAAATATCAAAAGGCGGTCAGAAGAGGTAATTATGCCATAAGAACCGTCCCTTGAAAGTTTCACAAAGAATGGCCTTACCGAGAGAGATATTCTTTTATCTATATTATATGTAGACCTATTCAAAACATACAACGCACTGGCAGAGAGAATATATATCTTGTTGCCTGCTGGCGTAGTTACCAGATTGATCGGTGTATCGTCTATTGGAATACTCTTTACGATGGAAAGTTGCTTTTCTGAGTATACTTCTATCCTGTTATTGAATGCGACATATATCCTTAGACCATACGGACTGATACAGAAGGTAATCGGGTTGTCCATCTCCTTGATTCTCTTGGTTTTCTCCTTTTTGTCAATTATTACTACACTGTGAGGAGTAAGAAGCCATATATTCTTATGACCATCTCTATATTCAATTATAGAATCTTTGAAAAGCCATTCGTCATCATACAGAATACCACCTTCATTTATAGAATATATGCCTGCATCCGTAAGGATAACACCTGATGTAGTAGGGTGAAGCTTCTTAATTATCTCTTTCCTGTTGTTTGCTATGTCGTATCTATAGAGGTATGAATTATGAATAAAAACCGAATCATTATAGAATAAAATATCCTTTGGATTGTCTACCTCGATGCTACCCGTAAGGGAATAAGAGAAAAGGTCATACCTCCGTACTCCATGTGTATCTGTGACAAAACCTATAACACCATCAAGCTTTTCCTTCTTGTCAAAATATATTTTTCTCTCCTCGGATGGCTTATGACAGGAGGTAAGAAAAAGAAATGGAACAATATATATTAAAAATCTCCTCATATCATCTTGCTCCCATTGATGATGAGTTCAAATCTGCATCCGAGGAAGTCTGCAGACTTCCTCGATACCGTCATTCGGGAGAGGAATATCTCAAAGTATTCCATTACAGATGATATACTGGTATCGATTGAGATATCAAGGGATATTATCCTATCTTTTCTTTCTACCTTCAAGACGGAACTCTCTGTAGAGTAATTGACCCTATCATGTATATCGAACTTTATAAACTTTGGATTTCTTACTCTTGAACGATGGACATCTGCCTTATCCGCAAGAATAAGTGCAGCTGTAACATCGGATACAGGAAGCCCATCTTCCTCGTGATGATTGCCAATGGCGGTGATAACCTCTGCTATATCATCGATATCCATACCCATTTGAGTAAGCACTATGTGGGCCATTATTGCTCCTGTCTGAGCGTGAGATTCTCTGGATATAACATTTCCTATATCATGGAGGTAACCTGATATAGCAGCAAGTTCACAAAATTTCTCCTCTCTTCCCAGCTCTTTCAGTATCTTTCTCGCGTCTCTCGCAACTATATGGGAATGCCTCTTGCCGTGCTCGGTATAACCTATCACACCCAGGATCTCGTTTGCCTTTTCTATATATGCCCTTATAATTTTATTCTTCTCCACATCACCTAATACAATCATAGTCTCTCTCCTGTTTCTGTATTAAATATATGCAGTTTTTCTCTTTTGAAGTTGATATTTATCACATTACCCGAGTGGGGGGGAGACTCATACATCCTCATAATAAGTGAAATATCACCCACAGAAAGATGCAAAAGTGCCTCATTGCCAAGTGCCTCCACTAACTCTACTCCCGCCTTGATATTTCCCTTACTATCAACTACTATATCCTCAGACCTTACTCCTACTATGACCTTTCCTTTTACATTCTCTATAGGGATTTTGATATCACCGTCCTTTGCCCTGAATACACCATTCTCTACAGCACCCTCTATGAAATTCATAGGTGGACTCCCTATGAATCCTGCAACAAAGTAATTGACGGGATGATCATAGAGTGTCTCAGCATCTCCTATCTGCTGTATTCTTCCTTTATTCAATATTACAATCTTATCTCCCATTGTCATAGCCTCTATCTGATCATGTGTTACATAAATTGTTGTGGCAGACAATCTCTTATGAAGTTTTTTGAGTTCGGTCCTCATCTCGACACGCAATTTTGCATCAAGGTTTGAAAGAGGCTCGTCAAATAGAGAGACAAGAGGATTTCTCACTATTGCCCTTCCTACAGCAACCCTCTGCCTCTGTCCACCCGATAAAGCCCTCGGTCTCCTTGACAAAAGTTCCTCTATCTCAAGGATTTTTGTAGCGCCTAAAACTCGCTTCTTGATTTCCTCTCTGGGATACTTTCTCAGTTTTAGGGCAAATGCCATATTCTCATACACTGTCATATGGGGATACAGGGCATAATCCTGAAATACCATTGCAATATTTCGGTCCTTTGGTGGAATATGATTTACCTTCCTATCTCCTATATATATTTCACCTTCCGTAGGGGTCTCAAGTCCCGCTATCAACCTGAGTGTTGTTGATTTTCCACATCCAGAGGGACCAACAAACACGCAAAATTCCTTGTCCTTTATTTCAAGATTTATATCCTCCACGCCTACAACATTTTTCTCGTATATCTTCTTCAAGGATACAAGTTTTACTTTTGCCATAATGCCTCCTGTAATTCTCCTGTATAAACTATCCTTGCTACACCTTCAAGAGAATTGTTTGATGTATCTATCACAAAATAACTTCCTCCTCGTGTATTCACTCTTACGGGAGACGAAACAAGCCTGAGAAGGGTAGAAATAACAGCAGATGCAAAAGCACCTGTCCCACAGGAGAGAGTTTCTCCCTCAATTCCTCTTTCATAGGTACGGATACTCAGCTCAGCATTATTAAGAACCTGCACAAAATCTACATTTGTTCCGTCTGGTAAGAAAAATTGGTGATTCCGCACCTTTCTTCCCATCTCTACAACAGGTATAGTTTCTATGCTCTCATTAAAAATCACTGTATGTGGCACCCCTGTGTTTATATAATGACTGTTCAAGTATCTATCGTCTAAGACCAACTCCTGATTTAGGCGAATATCCCTTGGCGGTGGGAGAAATACTTTGATTTTCTCTTTCTGGATCTCTGCCTTTATTGTGCCGCAGGAAGTGGCAAATGTAACCGTATCCTTTCTAATACCGAGAACCTGGCAAGCGCTGGCAGTTGATAAGATACCATTGATACAAAAAGGAGCTTCCGAACCATCTGAGTTGAAATACATCCACTTAAAGTCTGCATTTTCTGCACCTGTAAGAAGTATCACTCCATCTGCACCGACAGAAAATCTTCTTTTGCAGATAGACGGAATAATGGCTGGAAAATCATCCATATTAACTCTTCCTTTTCTATTGTCTATTAATATGAAATCGTTTCCGCCACCCGTTACCTTGATAAAAGGTAATGCCCTAAGATACATAGAATTGGTAAAACATTAATGTGGAGTGTATTATTTTTTGACGCTGATTTACGCTGATTACACTAAGTTATTGAGTTATTAGGTTATTAAGTCATTAAAAGATTGCTTGCCCGACGATGCAGATACCCAATTACTTAATTACCCAATGACCTTATTACCAAATGACTTAATTACTATCTCTATCTGCGTGTATCCCTGCCTGCCGGCAGGCAGGTGCGTCCAATTTCCGGAGAGGGTGGGATTCGAACCCACGTTCCACCTTTCAGCAGAAAACCGATTAGCAATCGGTTGCCTTCGGCCTCTCGGCCACCTCTCCAATATCGAGTTATTAGGTCATTAAGTTATTGGGTCATTGCGTCGTTAAGGTAGTAAAGGGCTGACTAACTATGCGAATAACCAATGATATAATAACCCAATTACCTAATGACTTACTAACTTAATTACTATCTTTAAACACGGAGGGCGAGGGATTCGAACCCCCATGGGATTGCTCCCGGCGGATTTCAAGTCCGCTGCCTTACCGTTAGGACTAGCCCTCCTTTGGTTTGTTATCTATTATACAACAAAAGATAGGAAAAGTCAAGAAAAATTTTACCTCAAGATTTGCACAGGAAGGGTAAACAGAAGACTCTTTTGCCCACTGGCAGGTAGATAAGAAGGTGGAAGAAGAAAGGCAAGAGCCTTCTTGAAGGATATACAAGGTATGATCAGAGAAAACTTAAAATTAAAGACCTGACCCCATTATTGCTTTTACCATAGAGAGGGCTTCTTTTGTCTCTTTTACATCGTGTGTGCGGATTATATTTGCGCCGTTGAGGCAGGCGATTATTGATGATGCAAGACCTCCGGAGAGTCTTTCTTTCTCCTCTATACATAGCACCTTGCCTATGAATGACTTTCGAGAAACTCCTATAAATATTGGAAGTCCAAGCACCTTAAATTCTCGTAGTCGTCTCAGTATCTCAAGGTTATCTTCTGGATTTCTCTTTCCAAAACCTATACCCGGGTCTATCATAATCCCGTCAATTCCAAAACTTTTTATCTCTTTTACCCGCGAAGAGAACCACTCAAATATTTCCGAAACACAATCATTATACTGTGGATTTTTTTGCATATCTCTTGGTGTCCCTTTCATATGCATTATAATACAGGTCGCATCTGCATCCTTTACAACAGATTTCATCTCCTCATCAAAGGTCAGCCCTGATATATCATTTACAATCTCACATCCTGCCTCAAGACACTCCCTTGCCACCTCACTCTTATATGTATCTATTGAGAGAGGAACATCTACTTTCAGAGATTTAATAACAGGCAAAACCCGCTTTAACTCTTCTTTTGTAGAAATTGGCAGTGCCCCCGGGCGAGTAGATTCTCCACCTATATCTATCATATCTGCACCCTCTTCTATCATCTGATAGACCCTTTCTACAGCCTTTTGTTTTTCTGTATACACACCACCATCATAGAAAGAATCGGGGGTTATATTGAGTATTCCACATATTCGTGGAGAGGAAAAATCCAAGATGCTATTTTTTAGTTTGATTGGTGGAGGAGAAAGGAATGAGTATTTCGCAATCTCTAAGAGCCTCTCTGCAAGTTTCGATAGACCAAACGCCTGCCCTTTTAACCTCTCTGCTATTTTCTGTACCTCTCTTATGTTTCCTGAGAGAATCAAGGAAAGATTTTTCCCTTTACCTGTAAGTGCGTCCCTCGGGATGGAGGCATCTGCGCCCACAGATATTGCAGTCTGTTTCAGTATATTGCAGGCGGGGGCAGAGACTCCTTTAATTTTTATATTCAGGTATAGTGTCTTTCTTGTGAGAATCCCAATTGCTATCTCATCAGGGCTTATTGCAGAAATCTCCTTTCTTGCTCTACCCAGATCGCTTGGATTAAGCAACTCCATCTTCATACACTTTCAAACTACAGATTTAAGATTTCAGATTACAGATTGTAGTATTTTACAAGGAAAAAGGATAAAGGAAAAGGGATAAAGTTAAAGGATAAATTACCTAATA
>Ga0066637_10003030_pt1 | contig 11284 bp, 13 predicted proteins | sample CryGeyCG2014_020_FD_62737 | JGI IMG/M metagenome (GOLD analysis project Ga0066637, IMG submission 62737) | Groundwater microbial communities from aquifer - Crystal Geyser CG08_land_8/20/14_0.20 | ecosystem: Environmental > Aquatic > Deep subsurface > Groundwater | place: USA: Utah: Grand County...
TATTTTGAGGGCGGCGTCGGGGTGTCCATCGCCTTTCTCCTGGCCGGGCGCATCATCGGAAAGGCCGATTTTTGCCCCATTAATTATTTATGGAAGCTGGACCCTCCGGGAAAACAAATATATTTGATGTCCGATCTGGCCGTTCCAAGCCGAATCATCCGCCTTTCAAAACTCATCCTGCTGGCCTTATTATCTTCGGAGGTCAAGGCGATTCTCAATGAATATTATATAGAATCATTTCAATATGTCACCACCACGGCGTTTTCAAAAAACCCGGTATCAATGAAATATCGAGGCATTTTCAAACTACATTCCAGGAAAAAACTCCCCGGCGGCTATCTTTTGAATTACTTCGCGCCATTCGGATCTTATTTGTTGGCAAGCTCCATGGAAATCTGGAAAAAGCGATATGAATAAAGAAGAGCTCCAAAATCTTGTCAAAGGATCTCGTGATACAGATCTGGCCACGCTATTAACAGCCAAAGAAGACGCAAAGCGTAGGCTGCTGGAAGACCCCACAGATAACAACCTCAGAGCATTTGAGCGGGCATCGCGGATGCTGGAAGAGATTCTATCTCCGGCAGAAAACAAGTCCTTAATATTTAAAAACCGCGCGGAGGCCTTCCGGCATCTGGTCGGGCAAGGGTACAAACTCGGCAAATCCAAATTTTTCAAAGACGCCCATGACGGATTGGTTAAATTCGAGGCGGACGGCACCATCCCCGAAAAGTCCCTGGATCGATACATTAAATTAACCGGGATCCAGAAATTCACCGAGATCGGGAAAAACGTTCCTGCAGAAAAAGAATCGGTCCTCTATGAAAAGGCCGAGCGAGAGGTGGAGAAGCTCAAGGAGCAGATCCGGGAGTTGCGCCTTAAAAATGAGGTTCTGGAGGGGCTTTATTTCAAGCGCTCCGATTTTGAGATGGAGCTTGCTGCCCGTGCCACGGTTTTGGATTCGGGATTGCGCCAGATGGTGCGTGCCGCCGCCGCCCGCCTAGTCTCCGGTGTTTCCGGGGATGCCACAAAGGCCCATGTGCTATGCGAAATATTCGACGGCATCCTGGATAAAATCTTGCGCGAATACGCCGACACGTCCCGTTTCCAGGTCATTATGATGGATCGGGCGCTGATCCCGGCGGAATCCGAAGCGTTGAAATCATAAATATGATATCCTGGGCATAACCTGACCAGGAAAACGATGGAGGGAGCTATGGATACGAAAACGAACGAGAAAACGCCGAAAAGTGGCGGTCAGGTTGACGCCGTTATTATACAGCACTGGGAAGACCTTGAATTCACAGTGGTGGCCACTCCGCATGAATACCATGTTGATTATGCCCTGTACGAAATTGCCGGGTTTACCGAACCTGGCAACAAGCCTTTATGGCCGAAAAAATGGGCTGACCAGGGCCCTGATTTCGTTGAAAACCTCGATGAGGCTGAGCCATATTTGCACGGTCATGTAAAACGGGATGGCTGCAGCAATTGGAGATTCGACGAACAAGACAGGGGGGTAATGCTGCATGGATGCAGCAGAGATGATCTGGTGCATCTTGGCGAGGTGATGGCCAGGTGTTGGGACTTGGCCGAGACGTTATGCCCAAACTGGTATGATGTATAACGCCATGATCAACCGCCGGGCTCCGGTCTGAATGAAAAATGCTCCAGCTTGATTCCCGGTCGGCTGGATTAATTGGTTATATTTGCAGGAGGGGATATGATTATAATTACTGGGAAGTATTGGATAACCATGAAAGATTTAAGTGAGATGTTTAACCGGAAAGATATAAGAAGCTTCGGTTGGCCGATTAAATGCCGGCGGTTGCTGTTTTGTCTATGGATCGTAGAAATATAACGTAGAGCTAATCCGCTTTTCAGTCCTAACGGCGGGTTATGTCAACCGTGGAAAGGAAAAACAAAATGAGTTGGAGATATGTATTTGATAGTAAATTACTAGCAGGTTCGACAAAGGATGAAATAATTAATCTTACGTACTTGTCAAAGTATAAATTCTTTAATTTTAATGGAAATATTTATTTTCTTGCTAGTAAAACACTAGCATATCCAACGGGATTAACAGTAAGGGATATGAAGGCGTAACGCTCCGGATAACCGGGCCGGCGGAGGACAACATGAAAAAGAAACGAGCTGATTCAGCTCCGGTTGATGCGGTGGTTAGACCAGGTTCATCCTATCATTTGTTCTTTAACGTAGGCAATATCAATAACAATAAGATCCACATTCGGGCTATCGTGGATTGCGACTGGGTTGTTTTCCGTTCGTGGAGTAAACGAAAACAACAATGGTTTTATCAAATAAATCATATGTACTTCTTTGAATTGCTTCATCGTGATGGTTATTTAAAAAAGGTCTAACCACTGATTATCAGGTCAAAATGAATCTACAATCCCCCATCCTGATCCCTTCCTATCTCCCGGATGCCGTAAAGGCCTCCATCGCCGCATCGGGCGGGACGCTGGCTTATGATTTTGCGTTTTCCGCAGCTGAGCGCAAGGTCCTAAAAAAGAAGAAGCGCGTCCCGCCGTCTATCTGGGTCCCCAAAAACCGCGTCATCACCTACGGCCCCTTTGCGGGACAACTCTGGCGCGCGGATCTTACCCCATATCTATCTGGCATCATGGATGCCATGGCGTTTGCCTCCGTGCAGGAATTTTATTTAGTCAAAGGGGTGCAAACCGGTGGCTCCGAAGCAGTGCATTCGTTTGCCGGCTGGTCCATCGAATTTTTAAAGGTCCCAATCCTCTATGTTTACCCCGCGCAAAAAATCGCCAAGGAAAACTCCCAGGATCGCATCCGCCCCATGATCGAAAAATCTCCGGTGCTCTCGCAGTATTTCACCGGAGACGAAGACGATCGGACAAACTATCGCATCAACCTCTTGCACATGCCCATTTACATCGCCTGGGCGTCATCTGCGGCAGAGCTTAGTTCCAAACCCATCGGCTTGGCCATTGCCGACGAGACCGAAATTTATCCGGATGAGGTCTCCGAAAAGCACGCGGACCCCTTATCCGAGATGCGGGATCGGCTCACCGTATATCTGGCCATGGGGATGGGAAAACTGATTGCGTTATCTACGCCCGCGCGCCCGGACGGACCCATCATCAAAGGATTTTCCGCCGCCTCCTGTCGCTTCGAGCTCTATGTCACGTGCCCTTCCTGCGGGCATGAGCAGATCATGAATTTTTCCGGCGTGGTGTGGCCGCGTATCCACAAAGAGAGTGGTAAATTGACTTGGGTGGATCCGAAAGCCGATGATGCCGAGAAAAAAGATTATATTCATCCGGAACCGGTGAAAATCCGGGAGGAAAAACTCGCCCGGTACAAATGCGCAAAATGCGAAACCTTCTGGGATGACGCCAGGCGAAACGAAGCCGCCGCAAAGAGCGTCTGGCGGGAGACCTCCACTGGGATGCCGTTGATGCCCTATCTTAAAAAGCGCCGACCCATATCGGTGGGGATGAAGCTGCCGTCGTGGCCCTCCTGGTTTTTTTCGCTCTCCACCGGCGCCGCTCTTTGGGTGGAGTATCTGCAGACCAAAAACAAATTATTGCTGCGGCGGTTTTTGAATAAAATCTGCGCCGAGACCTATACCGAATATCGATCCGAGCGAAAGGAAGACAAAATCCTGGATCTGCGCGACGAGCGCCCCGCCGGGCTAGTCCCATCCGGGAACATCGTATCCGGGTTAGTCGCCGGCATCGACACCCAGGACAACGGATTCTGGTACTGGATCCACGCATTCGGATACGGGCCATCCGAGGAATCCTGGGAGATCCGCTCCGGGTTTGTGGACTCCATAGAGGCCATCCGCCGCATCATCCTGGAGGATGTTTACGAAAATGCCGAAAAGCGCCGCTATCTGGTGCGCTGGGCGGTGCAGGACGCCATGGGGCACCGCACCTCCGAGGTCTATGATTTCTGCCGCATGGGCGGCATCCGGGGGCGCATCGTGCCGTTCAAGGGCGAGGGTCGCATGGCGGCCCCCACCGCATGGACCAAGGTGGATACCTACCCGGGAACCAGCAAGATCATCCCCGGCGGATTGATGTTATTGCGGGCAAACGTGAATCATTACAAGGACAAAATCTCAGGCAAGTTGTCCATTGCCGGCGCCGATCCGGGAGCGCTCCATCTATCCTCCGACTTTGACTATGATAAGGCATCGCATCTTTGCGCCGAGATCATCAATGAAAAAAACGGCTTATGGGAAAATCCTTTAAACCGCCCTAATCATCTATGGGATTGTCTCATGCTCTGCTTTGTGGCGGCCGATGTCATCGGTTTGCGGTTTATGGCGGATCGTAGGGACGGACCTGCGTGTCCGTCCGATACGGGCGGAAATATGGACGGAAAATCATCCGCCCCTATAGACCCAAATAAACCCGATCCGGCGACCGGATCAAAATGGATCGGGACAAAATCAGGGTTTGTGAAACGGTGGTAGGGGCGGATAAACGGGCGGACACATAGGTCCGCCCCTACGGTCCGCCCACATAATCTGGAGATCGGCATTAGGCAGGGACATTATTATTCTTTGGATCTCAAAACCTTGGACCGATGGAAGGCAATTTTTAGGGAAATGACCTCGGAAATGTTAAAAGCGCAGCAACAAAGAGAGCGCAACGGCAAGCCGACCGATCACCAGGGCGGCGACTCCTGAAGACGCCTAACACTGAGTTAAGCGGCGGTACTTTACCCGTCCGCCTTGAACGACTAGTTATGCGTTGTAACACGAAAGGAGAAAACACCATGAACACATATGAAGTTGAAGGGCGCATTTATAAAGCACGGAATGAATACGACGCCGTTAAAAAGGCATATAAAATGGCAAAACGTATTGAGTGGGGAGGCTATGTCGGAGACGAAACTTGGAACTATAAAGCAGTGTTCTCTTGCGGAAAAGTAAACGTAATGGTGCGGAGAGTACATGGCTAATATCAGTGTCAATCTCTATGATGGGCATCTTGATGTATCTTATGACTGCTCCGGCGCAATCAAGTGCAAGTATGCACTTTGGGAAGATATGCCGATTGACGATGATGAGCACTGCATTTACCGATATTGCGGAAGTTGTCGAAGTTCTTCGTCGCAAAATATTGCGATTGAAAACGTGAAGATGAGGCTTACGCAGTATATTAAGCTGATGGAAATGGGGGATGACGCCTAACCATTAATTATTAGGTCATCCGGGACATGAATGGCATCTTTGCCGCAAAATAACACCAAAATCCTAACCGGGATGCAATCCATCATGGATTACATTGGCGTCGGCAAATCAGCGTTTTATAATTTGGTAAAAATGGGCTTGCCGGCCACCGTCATCGACAATCGCTGGTATGCCCACAAGGACAACCTGGATTTATTTTTCCAGAAGGTCACCCGAAACCGGATCAAGGAAATCCCGGATGATGCGGAATGATCTATAGGGGCGGACCTATGTGTCCGCCCGATTGGGGCGCATATTGGATCGGATACGCAGGTCCGTCCCCTATACCCATCCCAATGGTCCGCCCCTACCGCCCCGCAAATCCCCTTTCAATATCCGTATTGGTTAATATGGTATTTATTTATTTTACCTATCAATAAAATCAATTAGTTACGATAGCCATATAGGTATTTTATTATCTTGACTTATGATTATTATCATATTATATTAATGTCGATAATAACGATTAACAGCCCCGAGGAGGGGTAGAGGAGGAGAGAAATGGTACATTTAGCATGTGATACGAATGAGGATAACCCGCACGGGACATGCTGCGGGCAATTTGACTTTGGCGATAGCGTCACAGTAAAATTTCAAAACCGGACATGCTCCGGTTGCGAGATGAACCGTAAAAAGTTTGAGGAGTACGTGGAAACATTGGCGCCCCGGAAAGGGGCAAAGGAGGGAAATCGGAGTTAGATTGGAGCCAGGATTAGGTTCCATCAAGAATGTTCCACAAGCACTTTTCCCCTGCTATAGCAGGGAGTGCGAGAAGACCTGCTGCTGGCGGGTCGGAACAGTTCCTGCGTGTGAAGCGCAGGATGAAATTAGGAAAAGAAGAGGAGAGGAGGTTGAAAAAAACCTGTAGAAAGTGCGGGCACATTTGGATTGCCCGCACGGAAAAACCGAGAAGTTGTCCCAACTGTAAGAGTTATAGTTGGGACAAGAAAAAAGAAAAGAAAAATCCATAAACCCGGCGCATTGGGCGGACCGTAGGGGGCGGACCTATGTGTCCGCCCCCTTTATGGGCGCAACATTTTGCGCCCCTTGCGAGGCTTCTGAAAAAATAACATCCTTCCAGGGCGCATCATAAAATTCGATGCGCCCGGAATGTTTTTATCCCCTGTCAATTCCCATATTGATCGTTTTCCTTCACGTATTGGTCGTTTCCCGGCCGTCTGCTTCCGTCCACGTTTTGTCTGAAAACCCCATGTTATGGTGTGGCATCGATTAAAAACCATGTACGGGTGCCGGACGTTGCGCCCCAACAGGGGGTTTTTTATGGCGTTTACAAGTACCGATCTGGCCAATGTCGAGGCGGCGATTGTATCTCTTGCCACCGGCTCCAGAGGTGTTTCTCTTTCGGTCGGCGGAAAACAGATCACCTTTGCGCAACATCGGCTGGATGATCTTTATCGCCTGCGCGATTTGATCCAGTCTGATATCGCCATCGCCGCCGGCACCGCCGTACTGCGCACCTACGCCAAAAACGGAGGGCGCACCGGATGAGTCGCCTTGCCGGCGCAATCAGTTCCCTATTTGGCAGGATCGGGCGGATACATAAGTCCGCCCCTACAGATCCGCCCGTACATCCGCCACAACGATCCGCCGAAATGCGCCCCCGATACGCCGCCGCCGGTACCAACCGGCTTACCGGCTCCTGGTCTCCGGTGGATTCCGGGATCAACAGGCTCATCGCCCAGGCAGCCGGTCCCATCCGGGCCCGTGTCCGCCAATTGGTCCGTGATTTTCCGTATTTTTACCGGGCGGCAAACCTCCTCACCGATTACGTGGTGGGGGCCGGAATCATGTTCCAAAGCAAAATCAAGTCCCCGGACGGGGAATTGAGTAAAACTTTAATCCAGAAAACCGAAGATGTTTTTTCTTTTTGGTGTGACGAGTGTGACATCGCCAAAAAACTGCATTTTTACGAGATGATGGCACTCGCCAAAACCCAGGATTCCGAGACCGGCGAATTTTTTCTGATCAAACGATATCGCCCTCAAAACCGATATCTCCCGTTATGCCTGCAGATGATCGAATCGGATTATCTAACGTCGCTGGGCTCTCCGCAAAACGGAAATAAACTCGATCAGGGGATCGAATACGATCCATCTACCGGCGAAGTTGCCGCCTATCATTTTACGGATCCGGAGAGTTATTCCATGAGGGCCATCGAGCGGGTCCCGGCGGCGGATGTCATCCATGGTTTTAAAACCGTGCGCCCGGGGCAGCTTCGCGGGATATCTCCGTTTACACCCGCGGTTTTGGTGGCCCACGACCTATCCGAATACATGGATGCGGAAATCGACGCCACCAAAATGGCGGCAAAATACCTTGCGATTGTCAAAACCCCGGATATTTACGGGCGCCAGATCGGCGTGGTTGAAACCGACGACTCGACCGGAAAGAAGATCGAATCGATGCAAAACGCCATCATCGAATATCTGCGCCCCGGAGAAGAAATAGAGATCGCCAAAAATCCGCGACCCGGCGAATCGTTCACCCCTTTTGTGCGCTTTGTCCTTCAGATGGTTTCCATCACGGTGGGCGTGCCCTATGAATTGCTTTCAGGGGATTACGCCGGGATGAATTACTCCACCTCCCGGGTGGTGAGAAACGATTTTGCTTTTCAACTCCGCCCCATCGCCGCCCGCCATGTGCGCCACTTTGCGGCGCCCATATTCAAGAACTTCATGGATGTGGCAGTATTAAGCGGCAAACTCCCCTTTTCCGGATATTATGATGATCCCATCCCTTACATGGCATGCGAATGGCAGCCGCCGGGGATGGAAGCCGTGGATCCCCTGCGCGAAGCCAAAGCCCGAATAGAAGAGATTGCCGCCGGGTTGCGCTCTCCCCAGGAAACCGTGGCATCCCGAGGGCGGGATCTTGAAGACATTTATCGCGAGCTATCATCCGCCGCGTCTCTGGCTGAATCCTACGGGCTATCTTTTGTTAAGCCCTCCACCGCCCAAGCGAACAACCCGGCGGAGGTGGAAAATCAATAGGGGCATATACGTAGGGGCGGATTCACGGTCCGCCCACATAATAGGAGGAATAAATCATGCCGAATAAAAAAATGAATTACAGATCCGCTTCCATCCGCGCAGCGGAACCCGGAGGACCTGCCACATTCGATCCGGATACGCGCTCCGTGGAGGTGGTGGGCGCAACCGATGCGCCGGCCCTAGTGTTCGACTGGGCGCGGATGGAAGTGATTGAGGAAATTTTACTGATGGACGGGCTTGAGCTGCCCAAAAGCCGGCAAGTCCCCGTCCTGGATAGTCACAGTCGTTACGGCGCCTCCAGCGTTCTGGGATCTTATCGGGAGATGAAAACCGATAAGAATCAGCTAACGGGGAGGGTGTTTTTCTCGTCTGTTGCCGAGGCCGAATCACCCATGACCAAGGTCAAAGAAGGTCACATGACCGATTTTTCCGCCGGATATCGGGTCATCGAATCCGAATGGGTGCCCAAGGGAGAAACCACAAAAATCAAGGGGCGCAGCTTTTCCGGTCCGGTATCGGTCGTTACCCGATGGCGCATCAAGGAGCTTTCTTTGGTTCCCATCGGCGCGGATGAAAACGCAACGGCGCGATCTCAACCCAAAGAAAATCATAAGGAGAAAAAAGTCATGAACGAAGCATTTCGAAAACAGTTGGAAGAACTCGGGCTTCCGGTTACGGCTACCGAAGACGAGGCCTACGCTTTTGCGCGGGAGCGGATACAGCCGATCCCTCCGAAAGATCCGCCTCCGGATCCGGATGCGATCCGGATTGAAGCGGAGAAAAAGGAGCGCAGCCGAGTGTCTGAGATCGAAGCCATGTGCCGGCTGTATCAATTTCCTGGCATGGCATCCGATCTTATCCGTGAAGGGACGCCCATGGATTCGGCTCGCGAAGCGGTTTTGAAAGCCGTAAACGCCCGGGAAGCGGAAAAGGAACTATCCCGGAAATATCACATTTCCCTGGGAATCGACGAAACCGACCGGTTCCGGCAAGCGGCCACCGACGGGATGCTGTTGCGCTCCGGAATGAAGGTTGAAAAGCCATCATCCGGCGCGCTCGATCTGAGAGGATTCACCTTGGTGGAGATGGCGCGGCTTTGCCTGGAAAAAGCCGGAAAGCGGCCGTTCGGAAACGTGATGGAGATGGTTGGAAGGGCGCTCACCACAAGCGATCTGCCCTATCTGCTGGCCAACGTGGCGAACAAGGCGCTATTCGACGGATGGGAGATGGCGGAAGAAACCTGGTCTATCTGGTGCGGCGTCGGGAGTGTATCGGATTTCAAGACCCAGTATTCGCCTCGGGTCTCCGAGGCTTCGGATCTGGCCGAAATCCCAGAATCCGCTCCTTACACCTACGGGAAACTCACCGAGGCTCAGGAATCATACTCCATCCTGACCTATGGGAAACTCTTTGCGGTCACGCGGCAGGCCATCATCAACGATGACCTCAGCGCGCTAACCAATATCCCTAGGTCCCATGGCGAATCCGCAGCGCGTAAAATCGGGGATCTGGCATACGCGGTCCTGACCGCCAATGCCGCAATGGGCGACGGGATTGTCCTATTCCATGCGACGGATCATGACAACATCGGAACCGGAGGAGTCCCCAGCGAAACGACCCTGGCCGAAGCCATCAAACTAATGAAGCTGCAGAAAAATCTCCAGACCCTCCAGAACCTGAACATCCGACCGGAGTTTTTCATTGCCCCGGTGACCCTGGAAGGATCGGCGGAAATTTTCTTCAACTCGAATCAATTCGCCGGAGGTCTCGAATCCGCCACCCGGGCGAATCCCTATGCCGGGACCCGGTTTACCCGGATCTATGAAGCCCGGCTGGACGCATCTTCTACCACCGCTTGGTATCTAGCCGCCCGGCGGGGACGCACGGTGGTGATGTATTTTCTAAATGGCGTCCAGGCTCCCTATCTGGAAACCCGCGAGGGTTGGACAGTGGATGGCGTGGAATACAAGGTTCGCATCGATGCCGGGGCCAAAGCCATGGATTGGCGCGGATTGGTGAAAAATGCCGGCGCCTAACCAATCGGAAAATCTTAACGGTATTAAAAAGGAGAAACGATCATGCAGATAGCACCTTTGGAAAATGCGCTAAAAGTGGCGCAGTTTGAATACGATTTCGCCAAGCATGGCGGGGCAATCGGGGATATCACAATTGATCCGAAGCTGCTTCCCGCCGGCGCCAAAATTCTGGGCGGGATGATCGATGTCACGACCACGTTTGTCGGGGCGACGGCGACGATTGCCTTTAATGTGGTCGGGGCGGCTGATGTTCTGGCGGCAACGGCGGTCGCATCGTTTGCGGTAGACGCCCTACTGGATGTTGTGCCGGTATGGACGGCGGCAACGGCGATCAAGGTGGCAGCGAATAGCCCATTGACGATGACCATCGCCGCGGCGGCCCTTACCGCCGGGAAATGCACGATCAACCTGTTCTACTTCGTGACGGAATAAACGGAATCCAATGGGCTTATTCGACGATGCGGTGCAATCCGCCATGGAGGTCTGGTTCGGGGATGATATGGACCCTGAAACCGTCACCTATGGGGCAACGCCGATTCGCGCCCATGTGGAATACGGCGAAAACCGCGAAGATCAAGGGTTCCGGGACGGCTCAGCCATCTCGGCAACCCTTCTGGTCCGCGCCAAAGACGTCCCTACCCCGGTCCGCCGGGATGCCGTGGTGATCAATACTATCACCTGGTACGTGGCGCAGATATTATCCGGGGACGGATATACCTGGCAATTACTGATCGAGCGCGACGTGCGCCCGATATTTGCGGGAATGTAGGGGCGGACACGGATGTAGGGGCGGACCTGCGTGTCCGCCCGTTTGTCCGCCCATTGTAGGGGCAGACCTACGTGTCTTCCCACAAAGGACGTAAACGGAAATAAATCATGTCCTGGAAAATCGACATAAAGGGTTTAGACGAAGCCACCGCCCGGGTGGCCGCCCTTCCGGGTAATGCTACCCGCGCCCGCCGCTCGGCGTTATCCTCCGTCTCCTGGTGGATCCGGGAGGAGTT
>Ga0066637_10003031_pt1 | contig 11282 bp, 13 predicted proteins | sample CryGeyCG2014_020_FD_62737 | JGI IMG/M metagenome (GOLD analysis project Ga0066637, IMG submission 62737) | Groundwater microbial communities from aquifer - Crystal Geyser CG08_land_8/20/14_0.20 | ecosystem: Environmental > Aquatic > Deep subsurface > Groundwater | place: USA: Utah: Grand County...
AGGATGATTATCTCGCGTCCAAAAGGCATAGGCCTGTGGCGTCATATCGATATGTCTGGAATATCTCGGCATTCGAGCCCCAGTATAAGCATCTCGGATGTTATTTCTAAGTATTAGACGGGCAATTCCAAGCATTAGCTTAGTAGCCGCACCGGAACCTTGAAATCTTTTTTCTACTGCTAGACCAACGCCATAGAGATCCTGACCAAGAGGTTGATGAGTAGCCTTAATGGTTCCGTAATCCGTAATTTCATTCCAGCTGAAATTTTTATCTTTCCATTCAGCGTAATCTATACGCTGGGTAAAAACAGAACCAAACACACGACCATCTTGAAGATTCTCTGCCACCAGTTGGCCTTCTGGGAATACATTAATACGAGATCGGAACATTGCTTCAGTAGCTGGGAATTCTAGCCAGATTTCTGCATCAATTCGTAACAGATCTAGCAAATCACGTTCTTCTGCCCGACGAATCTTGATTTTCATAAAATCTATCTCCTTCTTCCCGAGATTTATTTTTCAAAACTGAGAATTACTCAGCCGCTAGTATAAGCATACAAGGGGGTCAGAATTTTGTCAAGAGTTGTTGACAAAATTTATCCACAAGGCAAAATTTCCTCAATTTTTAAGCTAAAATTCAAAATTTCCTTTGTAAAACAATCCCCGACAAAATAAAACATTATTAAATCATTGACCGAGATTAAAAAATTCTTTATGATAGAGATATGGAAATCAGGCAATTAGAAATGGAATTGAGGAAGTTGGGGTTAAGGGAAAATGAGGTGAGGGTCTATTTGGCTGGTTTGGAATTGGGGCCGAGTTCGGTTCAAAAGATTGCCCAAAAAGCTGGACTAGCTAGACCAACTACTTATGAGATTATAAAAAAATTAGAGAGAAAAGAGTTATTTGTTGAAACAAAGCAAAAGAAAAAAAGATTATCTGTCGCCCAATCTCCGGAAAGAATTTTGGGAATTTTAAGAATTCAAAAAAGAGAGATAGAAGAAAAAGAGAGAGAATTTATCAGAATTATTGCTACCTTGGAAGCTAAATACTCCAAAGAAAAAGGGGAAGTTAAAATATTCAAGGGAAAAGAAGGGTTAAAGGCCCTATATGAAATTCTTTCTTTCTCCCCTACTCCAGAAATTTTTATTGTTAACCCCAAAAAATCTAAGAAAATAAAAACAATTTTTCAGAAAATCAAAAAGAGATTGGGTAGAATTGACATAAAAGAAGTTAATACTAAACTTAATGGAACTTTAATTATATTTGATAAAGTAATTTTCTTACCTTTTAAAAAACAAGAGGGCTTTCTCATTGAAAGTCCTCTAATAGTTACTTTATTTAAATCTCTTTTCTTGGATCTAATATAATTTATTTCAATAATTCTTGATAAAAATCCAAAACTCTTTCAGTAATAATACTCCAAGAATATTTTTTGGCTTCGATTTTACCCCATTCCCCCATCTCTTTCCTTCTTTCCTCATCTTTTAATAAAATCTCTATTTTTTGAGCTAATTCTTGCCAATCTTTAGGTTTTACCAAAAATTCTCTTCCCATTCCTTTTAACACTTCTTTATAGGCCCTGATGGCGAAACCAACAATTGGTTTTCCTGAAGCCATCGCTTCTAATAAAACTATTCCAAAACTTTCACCATAAATTGAAGGAGCAACAAAGATATCACAAGTGGCAAAATAAAAATGAGTTTTGGTTTCCTCAATTTTTCCTTCAAAAATCACATCTTTTAATTTTTGTTCTTTAACCCAATTTTGACATTCTTTTTTCAAATTTCCCTCCCCGGCTACAATTAATCTAATATTTTTATATCTCTTTTTTAAAATTTCATAAGCTTTAAGGAGATAAATTAACCCTTTTCTTTCTTCAATTCTTCCTAAAAACAAAAGGTTAATTTTATTATCTAAAAATTTCTTAATTTTTGGTACGGCTGGATTAAACCTTTCCAAATCTATACCATTAGGAATGAATATTTTAGGTTTTCTAAAATCTTCAAAAATATTTAAATTAAAGGGAGCGGTTCCAATAATGCCTGATATTTTTTTATTAACAATTTTTTTAAAAAAATCGAAAATAAAAGGGAAATTTTTAAAAAACCTACTGACACCTGGATCAATATAAGAATGAAAGGTTAAGACATTTATTTTAACTCGGGATTTCTCTAAAATTTGCCAAGAATGTGGTCCGAAATTATGAAAATGTAAAATATCGAAATCTTCTTTTTTTAAAAATTTATCAATACTACGAGTGTTAAAACAAAAAGTCAAATCAGACTGAGAACCGTTAAATGGAAAAGGGAAAGATGTTCCCAAGAGTCTTATATCTTTGTCATATTTTTCATTTGGAAAACGCCGAGGAACAATAATTTTTACAAAATGACCTCTTTTTTTAAACTCTTCCCTTAAAGCTAAAATATGGTTTTTAACTCCCCCCGGATTAGAAAAAGAATGAAGAGAAACTAACCCAATTTTTAATTTTTTGTCTTTGGACATAAAAAACTAAAAAGCCCTTTGAGGCCCTTTAGTTAAATTTAGATAGTAGGAGATGCTGGCGGAGACGATGGTGAGATTCCAGGTTCTTCTTGAACCTTTTTTTTCTTTTGAGCGGAAGAATAAACCAACAATCCAACTCCTACTATTACCTCAAGCACCCAAAATAGAGTCATATTAAAAATTAAAAGTTAAAAATGCCCTAGTCCGATCCTCGGACGGATCTAGGAAAAAATTAAAAATTGCTCGACCTTGAAAATTTAACCTCAATTCTATTTTCGTTTTTTTTACTCCCCTGTCAAGAGGAAAAAATTTTTAACTTTAGACTTTTAACTTTTCATTTAATCTATATATGTCTCCTGCACCCATAATAATTAACACTTCCCCGCCCTTAAGATTTTTCTTTAAATAATCTACTATCTCGTCCTTTGGGAGATAAATTACCGAAGGTTTGTTAATCGCCTTAACTATTTTTTTTGAGTTTACTTTTTCTTTAATCTCTTTTTCTTCTCGGCCAGCTACATCATAAATATCAGTAATAATTAATTTATCAACTGGTGCCTCGCTTAAGACCTTAACAAAATCTTTAAATAAATAATAAGTTCTTTGATATTGATGGGGTTGGAAAATACACCAGATTTTTCTTTTCGGATATTTTTCCCGAGCTGCTTTCAGAGTAACTTTTATTTCAGTTGGATGATGGCCGTAATCTGAAATAAGGATAAAAGGTTTTGTTTTCAAAATTTCAAACCTTCGCCAGCAGCCCTTATATTTTGATAATGCCTTAAAAGAAACTTTATCAGGAATTTTTAATATCCGAGCCACTGACAAGGCGGCTAAAGCATTAGAAATATTATGCTCTCCCGGAATTTTTAAAACCTTCTTTAATTTGTCCGCCTCAGGTTGTTTTAATAAGTAATATTTTGTTTTCTTTTTCCTATTAACTGTTAACTGTCGAATATTTTTATCATCTTTATTTATCACTAAAACGCCGTCTTTCGACAAATGTTCAATATATTTTTTAAAAGTTGAGATATAATTTTTAAAATTTTTGTAATAATCCAAATGGTCAGCTTCAATCGTAGTCAAAACAATGATTTTTGGCCAGTAATTTAAAAAAGAAGCCATATGTTCATCAGCTTCAATAACTAGATATTGTGATTTTCCTACTCTACAATTTGTACCACCAAACTCCTTAATTTTTGTCCCTACAATTACTGTCGGGTCAAAACCCGCTTTTGCCAGTAAAAGGCCTACCATACAAGTTGTCGTGCTTTTGCCATGAGTGCCGGAAACGGCTATCGTGTAATGTTTTTTAGTCAGTTCTCCCAGTGCTTGAGGATAGCTTAGAGTTTTTATTTTCTTTCTTTTTGCTTCTTTAAACTCTGGATTAGTCGGCGTAACAGCAGGACTATAAACAACTAAATCAACATCTTTTGGTAAATTTCTAACTTTATGCTTACCGATGAAAATTCTTGCCCCAAGTTTTTTCAAAGTTTGAGTAATTTCTGAAGAAACCAAATCTGAGCCGGTAATTTTGTGGCTTTTTTTCAAGTAATATCTGGCTAAAGCCGAAACTCCTATTCCGCCGATACCGATAAAATGTACCCCGTTAGAAATTTTGGGTGAATTTTTCATAAGTATAAACCTCGTAGAAATCAATTTGTAGTTTTTGAATTTCTAACGGGGTGAATTTTTAGCTTTTTAACGGACATGATTCTAAAATTGTGTATTCCGGGCCGGTTCTTTTCAATTGACTTTCCATTATTTCAATTGATTCAACCGGGAAAATCAGGGAAATTTCTTCTGAAATTTCCGGCCTTTCTTCAAGTTCAATCTGTCTAAATTCCCAGGTTTTTATTCTTCCTAAAGTAATATGGGGAGAATAAGGACGAATTTCACCTGAATTCTCTTTCGTTGAGGCTTCGGAGGATGCAAGCGCGTTTTCTAAGTCTTTTTGTAAATTGGCCAATTCCTGTGATTTTTTTCCTTCAACCCATACCATCCGGGGTGGTTTATTCGGCGGACCATAAAGAATTTTATTTAAATTTATTGAAAAAGATTGGTTTTGCGAAACAACTTCTTTTACAAGTTTAATCACTTCTAAAAGTTCTTCATCGTTTAAATACCCTAAAAAAATCATAGTAATGTGCAAATTTTCTTTTTTCGTCCAGCGACAAGGTAATTCAGGCCAATTTTTTTGATAATCTGAAAGTCGCTTCTTAATATCCTCCGGCAGATTTATAGCGATAAAAATCCGATGCCGCATAATAATAATTTATACTATCAAAATACTGTGATATTTACAATTTTCTAAATTATGATATAAAAAATAATCTGCCATATTAAAAAAAGGAGGGTAAAAATGGCGCTTGAACTTTTACAAAAAGCGAGTACACCCCCGCTTCAAATAACTGAAATAACTGAATTAGAAGAGCCGAAAATTACCGATGAAGAAATCGATGATATTATCAAAACTTACGAAATAGTTCTTCCGCGAGTACCAAAACTTTCCCGCGAAGAAGAACAAGATTTATTTCAACAATTAGAGGAGAATCCGGACGGCGATTCGGCAAGAGAAAAACTTATTGACTCAAATTTAAAATTAGTGGCTCACTTTGCCCGAATTATAAAAAATAGTAATTATTGCGGAATTCTAGGATTTGGTGATTTATTCGGGGAAGGATATTTCGGTTTACTGCGAGCGATAGAAGGCTTTGACTGGCGTTTAGGTTATAAGTTTTCTACTTATGCTGCTTGGTGGATTAAGCAGAGCATTTTCCGTGCCATTGATAACTATTCAAGAGTTATCAGGTTTCCTGTTCATATCCAGCAAAAAATGAGAACTTATCTAAGGGTTCAAATTAGTCTTGCTCAGGAATTGGGTAGAGTTCCTTCTCCTAAAGATATTGCTGAAAGAATGAATCTCTCCGTCGCCCGAGTTGAATATCTAAATCAATTAGTTACTTTAAGGTACACATTCTCTTTAGATAAACCCTTAAACGAAGGTAACCCTGAAAGCAATACTATTTTACAGGTAACTCCAATAAAAACCGAGGGCGAGGAAGAAATTCATCCAGGCTTTAACAACTTAAGAAGGGATACTATTTTAAAAGTTTTAAATGACCACTTGACGTCAAAGGAAAAGCAAGTAATAATACTGCGTTTTGGTTTAAACGATGCAGGAAAACCTCAAACCCTTGAAGAAGTTGGAAAGATTTATAATCTCACCCGAGAGAGAATTAGACAAATAGAAGCTAAAGCGCTAAGAAAACTAAGATATAGTCCAATCGCTATCAAATCATTAAAGGATTTTGTTAGATAGGGCGTTACTATTTAGAAAAATGGCAGCGCCTTTTTTTATAAGTTGAAAAATGATAAAATAAAAATATAATATGAAGGAAGTTTATTTATATAAAAAACTTTCTGAAAATAAGGTTCAATGTCGGAATTGCGCCCATTATTGTGTTATTGAGCCTGGCAAACGAGGGATTTGTGGGGCAAGAGAAAATATTAACGGAAAGTTCTATGCCTTAAATTATGGGAAAGCCATTGCTGTTCACATTGATCCGATTGAGAAAAAGCCGTTTTTCCATTTTTTGCCAGGGAGTCACTCGTTATCAGTTGCTACAGTAGGCTGCAATTTTTCTTGTAAAAATTGTCAAAATTGGGATATTTCTCAAGCGCCAAAGCCTGATAAACCAGTTTTGGGCGAAGATTTGTTACCAGAAGAGATTGTTGAAACCGCTCTTAAAAACAAGTTGCCAAGTATTTCTTACACCTACACAGAGCCTGCGATATTTAGTGAGTATGCCTTAGATATAATGAAATTAGCCAAAAAAGAGGGATTGAAAAATAACTGGGTGACTAATGGCTTTTGGTCAAAAGAGTTATTTAAAATGATTTATCCTTATTTGGATGCGGCCAATGTTGACTTAAAAGGTTTTACCAATGAATTTTATGTTAAATACTGCGGAGGAAGGTTGCAGCCGGTATTAGATACCCTGAAAAGATTAAAAGAAAAAGGAATCTGGACAGAAATAACCACTTTGGTTATTCCCACTCTAAATGATTCTGAAAAGGTTTTTCGCGACATAGCCAATTTCATAAAAAATGAATTAGGGACAGAAACTCCCTGGCACATCTCCCAGTTCTCCGGAGCAATTTCCTGGAAACTCAAACACATTTTTGACACACCGGTTGAGCTTCTGGAGGCAGCCTATAACATTGGCAAAGAAGCTGGTTTAAAATATGTTTATACCGGCAATGTTCCTGGTTTACCTTCGGAAAACACTTTTTGCCCCAAATGCGGTGCCACTTGTATCGACAGAACAAATTACATTATCCACCGCCACGATAAATCTGGTAAATGTCCAAAATGTGGCGCAGATTTAGATATCATTGAATAAATTCAAAAATTAAATCTCAAAATGCAAAATGAAAATGTAAAATGCAAAAAGAAATTAATAATTTTGAATTATGATCAACTTTGCCTGTATTTCTCCACATCCACCAATAATTTTACCTTCGGTTGGTTCGTCAGAAGACAGGGCTCAAGTAAAAAAGACCATTGAAGCATTGGAGAAACTGGGAAAAAAATTACAAGAATTAAATCCCGATTTAATAATAATTTCCGCTCCCCACCCAGACTGGGGTTTTAATGTTCCCCTCTTCTTTTTAGCTAAAGATTTTAAAGGCGAAATCGAAACTTATTTAATTGGTCTGGAAGAGCCGAGATTCTATTTTGAAGAAGGAGAGAAAGTGTATAAGTCAAAAGTCAAAAGTCAAAAGTCAAAAGTAGCAATTATTGCAAGTGGTGATTTGTCGCATTGCTTAAAAGATGATGGTCCTTATGGATTTCATCCTGATGGACCGAAATTTGATAAAGATTTAATAGAGTCTTTGAAGAAAAAGGACATAGAAAAAATTTTAAAATTAGGCGAGCTTTATCCCGGAGCCGGCGAATGTGGTCTCAGGTCTTTTTGTTTTCTTTTGGGAATTTTAGAAGAATCCGGCATAAATTATCAGCCCGAAATTTTATCTTACGAAGGTCCTTTTGGCGTCGGCTATTTGGTAGTTGATTTTAAACCATGAAATTTAAATTAAAAAAATCGTTTAGAGAAAACATCTATAATTTAATGAGAAAGATTGGCTATCATTTTCTGGGAAAAAATGAAGAAAAGAAAGAAATAGTTTTTGTTCGGCCACCAAGAGGTTATCCAAGATTCCACCTCTTTTTGAAAATAGAGGGCGAAGAAAGTAAACTTTCTTCTTCCCCTTTCGCTGACGCTCAGGAAAAAGGTAATTTAGTTTTTAATTTACATTTAGATCAAAAAAGGCCGATTTACCCCCACACCAAACGAGGACAAGGTGCCGTAGGCACCAAAATCAACAAAGTTAATCCTCGTTATGGTGTGGGGGTTTACAAAGGCGCGCCAGCTCATGCTGGCGAATACGAAGGCGAAGTGGTTGAAAAAGAAGCTAAAAGAATAAAAGAAATATTAAAATAAAAATGCTAAAAAATGAATTATAAAAATATAATTTTTAATGTAATATTTGCTTTGACTTGTTTGGCTTCTGTTTGTTTTTTCTGGAGAAAAGCTATTTTACTTACAATTATTTTAGCGATTATATCTGTGATAAGCTTGTATAAATGGAAAAATAAAGAAACAATTATTCTATTCATTTTCTGCGGAATTTTCGGAGCATTGGCTGAAGCAACGGGAATTTATTTTGGCATATGGATTTACACTTTACCCAACATTATTGGGATACCCTACTGGTTATTCATCTTATGGGGAGATGCCGCAGTATTCAGTTATCAAATGGCTATAGAAATTAAGAATTTAAAATTATGAATCCATTAATTTTGCTTGCGAAAGAAGCGGTGGAAAATTATATTAGGGAAGGGAGAATTATTTCGGTTCCGGATAATTTATCTGAAGAGTTTCACAAGAAAAGGTCAGGGACTTTTGTGACAATTGAGAAAAATGGGAATTTACGGGGTTGTATTGGGACTTATCTTCCGACAAGAGTAAATATTGCCGAGGAAATTATTCGCAATGCTATCGCAGCAGCTAGCGAAGATTATCGTTTTGGGCCGATTAAAAAAGAGGAACTTCCTCATCTCTTTTATACTGTTTATATTCTGAGTTATCCGGAGCCGGTAAAAGATACAAAAGATTTAGACCCTAAAAAGTTTGGTATAATTGTAAAAACAGGACCTTTCACTTTCCCGAATGAGGTCGCTGAACTTCGTTCATCTCCCGCCCTTCGCTACGCTCGGGCAAAAGAGGTAGTATTTAATGGTGTTGTCCCTTATAAAACAGGACTTCTACTACCCGATTTGGAAGGAGTTGATACTGTTGAGCAGCAAATCTCCACTGCCTGTCAAAAAGGCGGAATTGACCCCACTCAAGAAAAAATTTTAATTTATAAATTTAAGGTTGATAAATATGAGTAGAAAAACCAAAAAAAAACCCGCTTCATCGGCGGATGCGTCGATAAGACACAAAACTAAAAAAATTGGGCAATTGGAATTACCTTTAAAATTGGCAAATGAAATTCAGAGAATTGTTAATCATTATTTTTATACTAAGGGCTTAACTTTAAAAGAGATAAAAAAAAGCGCCAAAAAGAGAAAAATAATTTATTCAAGATATGTCAAACCAGCAAAACAACTTTTGGAATTGGCTGGCTCACAAAAAAAGGCACTTCGAGCCATTGATAAAGTGGCTGAATGGGCAAAATCGAGAAATTTAGATTATACTATTGAAACGGTTTTTAAAAAATGGTTAGAATTGGATAAATTAAAGCCAAAGGAGATTGTCAAAAAACCTTATTATCAAGGAAATCCTATGGTTTGGTCCGAAACTAAAAGAAAGTGGTATGTCATTTCGCCTGAAGGCGAATGGCTGGAGTTTGCCGGAAAAGAAGAAGAAATAGAATGGAGAATAATAAAATAAAAATTATTTTTATTGGAACCCCGGAATTTGGGGCGATTGTTTTGGAAAAACTTATAAAATCGGGCCATAAGCCGTTTTTGGTTATTACTGCGTCCGATAAACCGGTTGGACGGAAGCAAATCTTAACTCCCCCACCAGTAAAAGTTATCGCTGAAAAATATAGCATTCCAGTTGCCCAGCCAGAAAAAATATTAAATCATAAATCTGAAATCTTAAATCTTAAGCCCGATTTAATTATTGTCGCTGCTTATAGCCAAATTCTTCCTAAAGAAATTTTAGACATTCCAAAACATGGATGTTTGAATGTTCATCCATCGCTTTTGCCGAAATATCGAGGGGCATCGCCTATTCAATATGTAATTTTAAATGGCGATAAAAAAACTGGAGTAACCATAATTTTAATGGATGAAAAAATGGACCATGGCAACATTCTCACAAATTCAAAATTCAAAATTCAAAATTCAAAAATTACTTATCCTGAATTACACGATAAGTTAGCAGAACTCGGATCAGAATTACTAATTGAAACTATTCCAAAACGGATAAAGGGAGAAATTAAACCAAGGCCTCAAGATGAATCAAAGGCTACTTATACTAAAATTTTAAATAAAGGGGATGGAAGAATTGATTGGAAAAAATCAGCCAAAGAAATTGAACGACAAATTAGAGCTTTTGATCCCTGGCCAGGCACATTTTGTGAGTTTAGAATTTCGAATCTAAAATCAAGAATGTTAAAAATATTAAAAGCCGATGTTTTGAAACAAACTAAAATTGGGCCAAAAGGTCTATCAGGAAAAACTTTTTTGGCTCCAAATGATAAAATTGCTGTTCAGACTGGCAAAGATTATTTGATAATTGAGGAACTTCAACCGGAAGGAAAAAGAAAAATGACCTCAGAAGAATTCTTAAGAGGTCATCCAAAATTTATTTGCACAATTTTAAAATAGTGAAGCTATGTTCTCCTACAACGAGCTTAAAAAAGAAGTAAAAATTATTTTGGATGGTCAACCCTATGAAGTAATTGAGACCACTTTTTTATTTAAAGGAAGAGGAAGTTCAGTTTTGCAAGCAAAATTGAAAAATTTAATTACCGGAAAGTTAATTTCAAAAACTTTCCACCCCTCAGATACTTTTGAGGGAGCTGAATTGGGAAAAATAAAAGCAAAATTCTTATATCAACATAAGGATAAATTCTTTTTTTGCGAAGAGGAAAGCCCAGCCAAAAGGTTTGATTTAACCATTGCCCAAATTAGCAAGTCAGGAAAGTTTCTCAAACCAAATCAAATTATTGAAGGAATAATCTTTAGGGGAAAAGTGATTAACATTTCTTTACCAATAAAAATTAATTTGAGAGTAATTGAGGCTCCGCCAGGAATTAAAAGTGGCCGAGCTGAAGCCGGCACAAAAACAGTTATTTTAGAAACCGGGGCAAAAATAAATGTTCCCCTATTTATTGAAACTGGCGACATTATCGAAGTTAACACCGAAACCGGCGAATACGTCAGAAGAGCGGAATAAAAATATCAGATACAAAATTAATAGAGGGTCGCGGAAGCGACCCTCTAATTTATTTATTTTCCTCACTTAAGCAATTCCATCAGTTTTGCCCACTCAGCTTCCCATTTTTGCTGGAACTCTTGGTACATCTGCCCCATCTTCTCTAACTGCGAAATTGCCTCCGGGGAAATTCCTTTCAGCGGAGTGATTCCTTCTGGAGCAATCTTCAATACTCCCGTTTCTAGGTACCTCCTTAACTCCGCCTCGGTATTAAAAACAAACCTATTCTCTTTGGCTTCGGCTACCCCGGCATCGACT
>Ga0066637_10003036_pt1 | contig 11270 bp, 15 predicted proteins | sample CryGeyCG2014_020_FD_62737 | JGI IMG/M metagenome (GOLD analysis project Ga0066637, IMG submission 62737) | Groundwater microbial communities from aquifer - Crystal Geyser CG08_land_8/20/14_0.20 | ecosystem: Environmental > Aquatic > Deep subsurface > Groundwater | place: USA: Utah: Grand County...
TATCGCTTGATAAATTTCTGTTTTTTTTAAATTAAAATTGAACATAATTTATAAATAAAGTTGCGGAGGTCCGATAAAGTTGCGGAGGTCGGACCTCCGCAGATTAATATTATTTATATTATTTATACCCAGATAAATTTTTCGCTGGTTTTGATTATTTTTTTTGTTTTAAATATCCTCTCGCATAATTCTTCTGGAAGAAACCAAAGTTTAATTTCATTTTCAGCTGTTTCAACTGATTCCGAGGTGTGAATGACATTCTCAAAAACTCCGGTTTTACTGTTAATTCGTCCATATCTTCCGCGAATAGTAGTGGGATCGGCTTCTTCGGGATTAGTTGGACCGCAAATTTTTCTGATACTATTAACAGCATTTAAACCCTGATAAACCAAAGCTAAAACCCTATTAGTATGAAATCCTCCCATTAAGTATTTAATAGCTGACGGAAAAACTTCTGGTTTCTTATATTTTAATTCTCCATAGTGAAGCTCGGCTAATTTTTTTGGAACTTTTAGAATCTTCGCTCCTACGATTTTTAATTTTGTTTCTGAAAGAGCTGTGAGGATATTTCCTGTTAAACTTTTTATTAATCCGTCGGGCTTAATTATTACTAATGTTTGTTGAATTTTTTTCATGATTATTTAAGTGATTATAAAAATTTAAAACCAAAATAAATTCCAGCCAATAAAATTAAAGGCAAAATCAACCAAATGATAAAAAACAAAATACCAACAAAAAAAATAATAATTTCAAAAAAAAGACCTATAAAAATAGTGGCTGTCCTGACAATGGCTCCCAAAATTCTGGAGATCATATTGCCAACAAAAACTTGCGCGTAATGTTTTGGGTCAAATCCCCTGCCGTACGATTCCCTGTATCTTCTCCAATGGCTGAAAAAAGTTTGTAAAAGCAAAGGAATAGAAAAATAATTGATATTAAATCGCAAAAAATTTTTTAGATTGATTAATATCTGTCTCGGAACTTCCAAAAAATGCCAGACCAGCCATTTTAAAAATATATTTTTCTCAAAACAAATATTCATAGGTTTTGCTCTGTCGCCTTATTTTAATAATTTAATCCCTATTTCAGACAATTTCCCGCCGGCAAAAATCAAAAAAGTTACAAAAATTGACCAACTGATTAAATTAAGAAGTTTTATTATAAAATCAGAAGGGAGCATTTTTTCTAATTGCCCCTGAATAGTCTCTTTTATTTCTTGTGTTATTTTTTCCTCTGGGTTTTTGGCTAAGCCCTTAGCGCTATTTGAAATTGGAGAGGTTATTTTTTCTTGAAATTTAAAAACATCTGGCGCTGATTTTTTAGCGCTAAAAATTTGATAGGATTCCCAAGCTCCTCCAATTATTATTAAAACGCCAACAAATAAAAAAACCCAACCAATTATTTTTTTCATATTTTCAAAAGATTTTTTCCTTGTTTGACTAAATTTTCTAAACAATCCAAGGGCATTTTATTTTCTTTGGAAAATTTAGAAATATCTAATTTCAACAAATCTTTAACAAGCATTATGTTTTTTGAAATAAAAATTTCTGCCAAATGATTATTTAAAGACGGTAAAATTGTAATAGGATATAAGTTTTTTGTTTCAATGAAATACTCCAATCCTCTATCTTTCGGATATCTCCAACCCAAAAGATCAACATTCCTGCACAAAGAAAATCTTATCGCGTCTAAAGAAAATTTTGCGTTGGTGACTAAAATTGTTTTTATTTCACAATTTTTAAATTTCTCTTGTTTTACAAAATTTCCATCTTTTATATCCATAAATCTGGCAAAATTTGACAATGCAACATTTGAGTGAATTACTCCTTCCTGCAATAAATTTCTGTACTTACACTCTCCAATATAGAGCAAATTTTCCTTTTGCGCCCAAAAATCAATTTCATATTTAAGACAAAAACCCTGCAGATATTGATTTATTTTTACATCAAAACCAGAGTTTCTTAAAATTGCGGCGACATATTTTTCAAAAACAAATCCTGTGGGACCTAATTTTTGAATGGCTTTTTTAAGAGAAAATTTCATTGCCGCGCTGGAATCTTCTTTATTAAGCAAATTTTTTACTTTCCTAAATATCTCCGAGGTTTTAATCCCGGGATAAACATTTTTTTGAACATTTCCCGCAATTGTTTTTGCCAACACCTCCGAACCCCCAGCCCTTTTAGCGCTTTGATAAACTTTTTTAAAAGAAAACGATTCTTCTTCCCCTTTCAAATTTATCACAAAACAATTTTTCTTCATATAATATAAATATAATTTTTTATGGGACAGAGTTATAAAAAAATGGGCGTGGGTGGACTCGAACCACAAACCTTTGCAATGTGAATGCAACGCTCTATCCAATTGAGCTACACGCCCTTTCTAAAAACCAAATCCTCTATTCAACGCTGATTCCCATATTTTTGGCAGTGCCTGCAATTATTTTCATTGCTTTTTGAATGTCATCAGTATTTAAGTCAGATATTTTTCTTTGAGCGATTTCTTCTAATTGAGCTTTGGTAATTTTACCCGCTTTTTTTGTATTCGGAATTCCCGATCCCTTTTCAATTCCAGCGGCTTTTTTTAAAAGTTCCGAAGCTAACGGAGACTTTAAAGAAAATTCAAAACTCTTATCCTCAAAAATAGTAACTTCAACTGGGATAGTAAGGCCCATTTGATTTTTTGTCGCATCATTAAATTTTTGACAGAAATCTCCAATATTTACTCCGCGCGAAGCCAAACTGGGACCAATTGGAGGAGCGGGAGTAGCTCTTCCCGCGGGAATATGAAGTTTTACTATTGCTGTTATTTTTGCCATGGTTTTATATTTACAATTTTTTTATTTGAAGAGAATCAACTTCAACTGGCGTATCTCGTCCAAAAACATTAACCAAGACCTTTAATCGCCCTCTTTCTTTGTCTATTACAGAAACTTTTCCTTCAAAATCCTTGAAAGGTCCGTCTGAAATCCTGACCAAATTTCCCAAATTCACATCAATTTCAAATCGAGGTATTTCTGTTCCCATTTTTTTCTTTAAAACCTCTATTTCTTCTTCTGCCACAGGGATAGGCGTAATGCCCGCGCCGATAAAACCGGTTACGCGAGGAGTATTTCTTACCACATTCCAAGAATCATCTTTGACAATCATTTCCACAAAAATATAACTGGGGTAAATTCTTTCTTCAATAATCTTTCTTTGACCATTTTTAATTTTAATCTTTTTTTCTTTGGGAACAAGGACATTAAAAATTTTATCTTCCATACACAAATTTTCCACTCTTTGTTTCAAATTTTTAGCGACTATTTCTTCTTCCCCCGGATATGTATGAATAATATACCACTTTTTTCCTTCTTGTATTTTTTGTTTTGGCATAATTTTAAAACACAAACTTTCCTAAAATTTTTAAAAAAACAAAATCCAAAGCTCCTAAAAACAAAGCCGCTCCCATAGAAATTCCAATAACAATCAAAGTGTAATTAAAAGCTTGTTTTTTGCGAGGCCAATCAATTTTTTTACCCTGAACTCCCACTTCTTTTAAAAAAGTTTTAATTTTCTCTAACATATTTTTTATATTTTACTCTTTTATCATAATTAAATCAATAGCACACCCTGTTAATCCAAAATTTTTATGGTAGAATATTAATTATGAATCAATTATTAAATTTTTATAATCTTGGCATTGCGCCGAATATTTTGAGAATCCTTGATAAACTAAATTTTAAAGTTCCCACACCAATTCAAGAACAAACAATTCCTCCTGCTATTAAAGGGAAAGACCTTATTGGCATTGCCCAAACCGGCACAGGAAAAACGCTTGCTTTTGGCGTGCCAATAATTCAAGCCGCGCTCCAGGGGAAGAAAGGGCTCATTGTGCTGCCTACGCGGGAACTTGCGTTTCAAATAAATGAGGTTATTCATAAAATCGGCGCGGTTCTCGGTATTCGCGCGGCGGTTCTTGTTGGCGGAGAATCTTTTGGCCGTCAAATTCAAGCGCTTCGCAGAAATCCGCAAATCATAATTGGCACGCCGGGAAGAATTATTGATCATATGAAACAAAAAACAATTTCGCTTAAAACGATTGTTGTTTTAGTTCTTGACGAAGCAGATCGGATGCTTGACATGGGTTTTGCGCCGCAATTAAAGCAAATACTTCAAGCAGTGGCCAGCGACCGGCAGACAATGCTTTTTTCAGCCACAATGCCGCAGGATATTGTTGCTATTGCAAAAGCGAATATGAAACTTCCTTTGCGTGTGGAAATCGCGCCGTCCGGCACCACGGTTCCAGAGGTAACACAGGAACTTTTCTTTATTAAAAAATATGATAAACCCAGACTTTTAGAAAAAATTCTTAATGAATATCGCGGTTCCGCGTTGATATTTTCACGGACAAAATTTGGAGCGCATAGGATTATGATAGATATTCGCGAAATGGGACATACAGCTGCTGAGATTCACTCAAACCGCTCGCTTTTTCAACGCCGCGAAGCGCTTGAAGGATTTAAAAACGGTAAATACCGCGTGCTTGTGGCAACAGATATTGCGGCCCGCGGCATTGACGTAAAAGGAATTGAACTTGTGCTAAATTTTGACCTTCCTCAAAGACCTGAGGATTATGTGCACCGCATCGGACGCACTGCGCGAGCGGGCGGGACAGGACACGCTATTTCTTTTGCCTTACCTGAGCAAAAAAACGATGTCAGAGGAATAGAACGGCTTATACGCGCGACGCTTCCGCTCTCTAAACTTCCCGAACTTCCCCCAGCAAGAAAAAATAATGAAATGCGCGACAAATCTGACCCCCGTTTTAATAGACCTCATTTTAACAAACCCAGTTTTAACAGACGCGATAGTTTTTCAAAACCCCGCGGATTTAATTCCCGCGGATTTAATCGTTCCAATCCGCGAAGATAATTTTTTTAAAAAAGATTCTTCTTCTCCTTCTCACCAAGCTGGATTACTGGTGCCCCCAGAAGGACTCGAACCCTCGTCAACGGCTTAAAAGGCCGCTGCTTTACCACTAAGCTATGGGGGCAATCGGTCGCCTCGGCGACCGAAATTTTAAATTTTAAATTTTTAAATAAATCACCCCACGACTTCTGTCGCAGAGTAATCGATTTTAAAATTGCATTAAATTAAAAAAATCATTTTTACTCTTTCGTTATTAATTTCTTTTTATCTGCTCTTAAAAATTCCAATGATAATTGTATTAGTTTTCCTTCTTCTTCAATTTTATTAATTGCATTTTCTAAAAATTTTTCTCCTTTCTTATTATTTTCTTTTAAAGTCTTTATTATATCTTTGTTTATTTTTAATTTTTCTTCGCATTCTTTAATTAGAGGTTCTAAATCTTGAGTTATCTCATTGTTTTCAATTAATGCTCCTGATTCTTTTGGTTCTGACATATATATTGGTTATATTCTAAATTCTAAATTATTTTGCGACCTTTTGGTTTGAAAATTAAAAATTGAAAATTGAAAATTTTACAATCCCTCCTCTCCTAATTTTTCCAACAATTCTTTTTGTTTTTTTGTTAATTTTTTCGGTGTCTGTACTACTAATTCAACAAACATACTTCCTTTCCCCCATGCGGAAAAATGAGGAATGCCTTTGTCGGAAATTCTAAAAACCTTTCCTGACTCTATGCCGCTGGGAACTTTCAATAAAATTTTTTTTCCCTGTAAACTAGGAATTTCAATTTCTCCGCCTAAAACAGCCATGGAAAAAGAAATAGGAAAACTCATATAAACATCATCGCCCTTTCTCTGAAAAATAGAATGAGGCGCGATAAAAATCCTAATATATAAGTCCCCTTTTTTGCCTCCTCTTTTTCCCGCTTCTCCTTGACCAATAAATTTTAAAACTTGTCCCGTATCCACGCCAGCGGGAATTGGGATCGTTATTTGTTCTTCGCCGTTAATCCGACCTTCTCCCTTACAAACATTGCAAACATTTTCAGGTATTCTTCCTTCTCCTTTGCATTCAGGACAAACAACATAGCGGGCAATGGTTCCTAAAAAAGTCCTTTTTATCTCTTGAACTTGACCTACCCCGCGGCAGCTAAAACATTCCTTGATTTTAGTTCCCTGCTCGCTACCCAAACCAGCGCATCTAGTACAAACTATTTTTTTTACAAGATTAATTCTTTTTTCAAAACTCTGCAATGTCTCTTTTAATTCCATTTTTATTTCTACTTCAATATCGCTGCCGCGATTAATATTTTTTTTTCCTCTTGCTCTGCCAGAATTAAAAAATTGCTCAAATAAATCTTCCATGCCCAAAGAACTAAAATCAAAATTAAATCCTTGGTTAAAGTCAAATCCTCCTCCGAATCCTTGCGCTCCTTGCGCTTCTTGTCCTTCAAAAACATTGCCGAATTTATCATACTGCTCTTTTTTTCTTTTATCATTCAAAATCTGATACGCCTCTGATATTTCTTTAAATTTCTTTTCATCCCCTCCTTTTTTGTCAGGATGATATTTATGAGCCAACCGACGATATGCCTTTTTGATATCATCTTGCGAAGCGCTTCGCTCAACGCCTAAAATTTGATAATAATCTTTTGTCATAATTTTTTAAATTAAATATATTTTTATTATAATCCTTTTTTAAAAATTTACAAACCATTTAAAGGACTATCCCCTGCCCCTTAATAATTGTCGGATCATCGGGCAAAGAAGTATTTTTTAAATCATCTTTTTCCTGAAGAATCGCTGAAGTCCAAACATCTTGCGCTATAACTTCCGCTTCTCCAATTAAAACAGCTGTTTTTCCTTGTTGAGAAAAATCCGGAGTAAATTCTATTTGAAAAGCTAAATTTAAAGGGTTATCTTTAGAATATTTAAGGGCCTCCATTTCTCCTACATTCCAAATTATTTCTTTGGACACAGAGTCAAAAGTAAAACTGGCATTTTCGGGAAAAATCTTGCCAGTGGGTCGCACGTTTTGAAGTAAAAGAGCTTTTACTTTAATATCGCTTAAATCATTCCAAGAATTTTTTATTTGCCACAAAACAACATACCCTGTTTTTTCGCCGACTATTGGCGGTATAGGTCCAGCATTTTGAAAAAATTCCTGATCTCGCAAAACTTTTTGGGAAAATTCAATTTGAGAATTTATTTTTGTTTCAAAATTTTTTTTAATCCCTCCCAAACCAATCTTATTTCTCAAAACCGGATTTTTCGTTTTAATTGACTCGCTGTCCAGCTCTTTCACTTTAACCCAAAATTCTTGTTTTCCCTCTTGATTGACGTCCAAAAATCGCAAATCAGGATTTGTTTTCCAATCCCAAAGAATAGTATTGTCTCCCATCCCATGCTCGCCTGTCTCTGATTTTAAACTTGAAATATCAAAAAAATTTTCTTCCAAACTTACAAAAAGAAATTTTTTTAAAATGGGTTTTTGGCCCATATTTTTAAAGAAAATTTCATAATGCAGAAGTTCCCCTGATTTAGCGACATAATTTGGAGAATTGTTAATAAGTTGAGAAATATAAAAACTCGGTTCAGCAATCTCTACGGACTGACTGGTTTCTTTCAATACCCAATATACTCCATTTTTTATTATTCCCAAACTCGCATGAAATATTTTCTGTTCTCCTTGCTCCCCGGGAATTCGTCCCTTTATTTTTATTCTGCCGCCATTGGTTTGAGTCAGTGTAAAAACCTTCCACTCATTAATTTCATCCAAAAATGGCTGAGGAGAGGCATGAATAAATTCAAAACCAGAAGGATATTCTATTTTTACTCTTAAATTTTCCAAAGCATAATTAAGGTTGGAAAAATAATTTAAAGAAAAATCAATATCTTCGTTCTGTTCAATTTTAGAAGGCAAATCAAATTCAAGAGTCAAAGGAACAAATTTAATTTTAGTGGTAAAAGTTGTTTTTGATTCAAAACGCCGAGTCAAGCCCTTTGGCTGATAACTCAACCAGGCCTGACTAAGCAGGTTTTCATTTTCCTTGCCAAAAAGACGAACGCGAAAAGAATATGTTCTTTCTTCGCCAGGATAAATATCTTCCATTGTTTTTTTTACTCTCAAATCAATAAATTCTTCTGAACTAGTAGCTCCTTCCAAAACAGGGATAATGGTTTTTTCCAAAATAGAATGTTCCGGCGTTTGAAAAACCAATTCAGGATTTTCCAATCTTATCTTTCCGTTGTTTTTTAATTTTACTAAAAACTCAATTTCCCGACCCGCCTCCACCGCTTCGTCGCTTAAAATTTCTATTTTTAAAACATCCTTAGAATAAATATTTGTTTGCCAATACCAAAAACCCGCTACTCCTGCACCAACAAAAACAATTAAAAGAAAAACAATGATTTTTCGCATATCTTTTGTATATATTATAAATTATATTATAAAAAAATAAAACTTTTTGCAAGTTGCTTTCTTTGTTAGCATATTTTTAAAAAAATTGTAAGATAAAAATATGGGGAAAAAAATAATCATCGCAGGAGGAATGGGAATTTTATTTTTCTTCGCGGTTTGGTCCATTTTAATTGAGCCAAATATAATCAAAATTGAAAAAATTTCTTTGGAAATCAAAGGATTGCCCTCTTTTTTTATTGGAACTAAAATTGCGCTTTTAACTGATATCCATAGTAAAAATTACGGGGAAAAAGAAAAAAAAATTTTAAAAATTTTAAATCAATTAAACCCGGATTTTATTTTTCTCGCTGGAGACATTGTTGATTGGAGCGCTAAAAATTTAACATCATGCCAGAAATTTTGGAAAGAATTAAACAAAAATCATTATGGAAAAGTTTTTGCTGTTTATGGCAATCATGAACATCTAAATCCGCGATTCAAAACTTTTAACAAACTTTTTAGAGAAACAGAAATTGAGGTTTTAAATAATCAAACAAAAAAAATTGAAAAAAATAAAAAATTTGTTTATTTAATTGGCGTAGACGACCCTCATTTGGGATATGATAATTTGAATAAAGCAATGGAAGAGATAGACGCTGACGATCAAAATCCTAAAATCCTATTATCTCATTCTCCAGAAATTTTTAGAGCAGTAAAAAATTCTAATAAAAAAATCGACTTGGTTTTAGCAGGTCATACTCATGGAGCTCAAGTTAATATTCCTTTTCTCTCTGATCTTATTTTGCCTTTAAAATATGATAAAAAATACAAAGCCGGACTTTTTAAGGAAAATTCAACTTATCTTTATGTTAGCAGAGGAATCGGCAACAGCGGCTTAGAAATACGATTCAATTCTTTCCCAGAAATAACTTTAATAGAAATTCGTTAAATGCAAAAATTTTTAAGCAACCACATTAACACTATTCCCGCGCTAATACTGATAAATTGGACAATGGCTTTGGAAGATTCTTTTGCCAGCCGCCATAAACAAGAATGGCAAAATCTCCTATCTCTTGCGGTATTTCATGAAAAATAATCGCCAAAGTCGCGCTTACGCCGAGAGAAATGTTTGTTAAAAAAGAAGCGGCGATTATTGCGCCGTCAATAAAATTATGAATCGCGTCTCCAATTAAGCTGATATGAGTAAAAGCATGAACTTCGCAATTTTTTTTATGGCAATGCCGCCAATGAAAAAATTTTTCCATAATAAAAAAGCAAAAAAAAGAAACAATAATCCAAACAAAAGAGCGCTCTCCTATTTGTTCTGTCGCTTCAGGCAAAAGATGGAAAAAGGCGCCGGTCAAAAGAGAGCCAGCGGCAAAGCTTACAAAAATTTCTATATATTTGTCCAAAATATTCTTTTTTAGAACAAAAAAGAATATTCCCAGCAGTGAAAGCAAGCTAACTAAAACCACGCTAATTAAAATATAAAGGATTATCATATTGTTTTTAAATTTCTTTTAAAAATTTAAAATAAGAAAAGGAAATTTTTTCAACATTTTTTAAGTCTTCAACTGAAATTTTTAATAATTTTAAAACCTTCCAATCTTGCTTAAGTAAAAGCCGCAAAATTTTCACCGCGTCTACGGTTATTTCTTCTGTTTTTTCTTTTTGTTCCGCGCTAAAATTTTTAAGACATCGCCAGCAAACAATCCCTCCCTCGCAAGGCAAAAACCAAAAGGTCTCTGGCAGAAGTTTTCGCTGGCAAACACAGCAAGAATAAAGCTCGGGCTTATATCCCAATAAAGAGAAAAAATTCCAAAGAAAAAAATAATAGAAAATTTTTGTTTTACAATTATTTAAATTGTTTAAATATTGTAATCCATCAAATAATAATCGCCAGATTTTCGTGTCTCTTTGCCCTTCTCCGCACAACGTCTCAACAGCATCAGTCATTTTATAAACAATAATTATTTTTTCAGGATTTTTTCTTAAATTCTTAAATTTTTCTATGACAAAAGCGTCAGTTAATGTTTTGTAATTTTTTCCTTGGATAAATTCAATCTCTGATAAATAAAAAAGATCAGCTGACGGTCTTAATTTTGATGTTATTTTTCGAATTGCTCTGCCTAAAATTTTTATTTTACCAAAATCCTCTGTAAAAATAGTAAGAAGTTGATTCGCCTCTCCTTTATTTTCTTTTTTTAAAAAAAATCCTTGAGTCTGAAAATGTGTGAACATAAATTAACTCTATCAAATTTATCATCTGCGTTTTTTTTGTCAAACTTGACATTTTTTTTGATTGTGCTAACATCAATTATGATGTTTAGAAATCGGACAGATCTTTTACAAAAAAGTAGGGAAAAAGTAGGAAATATCTCTATCTACTTCATAAAAAAATAAAAGGAGGTGAGAAAAATGGCAAACACAATCATAAGTTATGTATGTGCAATAGTAACAATTTTGGGAATACTCGCTGTTCTTTGTGTCGTTGTATATTTTTTAATAGTTACTCCGACAACGGGAACAGACGAAGAAATGAGGGGAACGTGAAGCAAAAAGTAAAGGAGGTGAGGTGAAAATGAAAAAATTAGTAGCAATACTAATAGCCATGGTAATGGTAAGCGTTGTTGCTGCGGTAGCGAGCGCAGAAACAAACTTTACAACAAAAACAGGGACAGTGTCTACCATTTATTTCCGCACTAACAGCGCGGAAATAGAACAAATAAATAGAACCTTTTTAAAAGAAAAGGTTCTCCCTGAAATTCTTCTTGGTTCCACCATGGTAATAGTTAGGGGATATGCTGATCCACGTGAAACCAAAATGTGGGAAGGGAGTAACGTTGTCCTATCACAAGCGCGAGCAAATGCTATTATTAATTTTCTTAAACAACACTGTGATAGCGTTTCAGCGACTTTCAAATCCCGGGGACTCGGGGTACGGGGTGGAACAGAAAGCTATAG